>Ga0209057_1001061_pt1 | contig 22883 bp, 18 predicted proteins | sample GraSoiAngelo_146_FD_185903 | JGI IMG/M metagenome (GOLD analysis project Ga0209057, IMG submission 185903) | Grasslands soil microbial communities from the Angelo Coastal Reserve, California, USA - 14_1009_05_30cm (SPAdes) (version 2) | ecosystem: Environmental > Terrestrial > Soil > Grasslands ... | reverse complement strand
GGAGGCCATCAGGATCGAATTTTTCACCTCGCAGGCGTTCCCGACTTTCGCCTTGGGGCCGATGGACGTGGCCGGTCGGATGTAACAGTTCGGTCCGATCTCCGCTTCGGCTCCGACGATCGTCGGACCTTCGATGTACGAGCCGCGCCGGACGGTCGCGCCCTCCTCCACCAGGACCTCGCCGACCAGTGTCGCGCCCGGATCCACTTCGCCGTGCGTCGCACCCTTCAACGAAGCCAACAGGGCTGCATTGGCCCGCAGGAGATCCCACGGTCGCCCCACGTCAATCCATTCCGTCGGAAGACGGAATCCATACACATCGCGCTTCGCCATCAGGAGACGGATTGTGTCCGTGATCTCGAATTCGCCCCGGGGCGATTTCGGCGTCGCGTCGATGAGGGGGAAGATGTCCTCGTCGAACACGTAGATGCCCGCATTGATCAAGTGCGATTTCGGCTTCCGCGGTTTTTCCTCGAGGGACGAGACCTTCTCGTCCTTCATCTCCACCACGCCGAAGGCACTCGGATCTGGGACTTCCGCCAAGGCCATGACGGGCCCGCGCACCTTCCCACGAAACGCGAGCAGTTCCGAAAGAGCCTGTCCCGATACGACCACATCGCCATTCACGCTGAGGAAAGCGCCTTCCACGTGCGAGCGCATGCATCCGATTGCATGGGCTGTCCCCAGGCGTTCGCCTTGTTCCTCGTATGCGATGGAGAGATCCAGGGCCGCCCCGTCCCCGAACCGTTCCCGAATCCGATGCCCTTGCCATCCGATCAAGATGGCGAGGTCCTTGATTCCCGCCGCGCGCAACGCCTCGAGGCTGTGACGCAGAAACGGCTTGCCGGCCACCGGTAGGAGGGGTTTCGGAAGATTCGCCGTGAGGGGCCGCATCCGCGTGCCCTCACCGGCCGCGAGGACTACGGCCTTCATGCGGCTGCGCCTCTGGTGCTCGATAGGACCGTGGAATATATCTCCTTTGCTCTGGCCTCGTTTCGTGACTCCGCCAACACGCGGATTTTTGGCTCCGTCCCGGAGAAACGGACGAGGGCCCAACCGTCTTCGAATTGGAGTCGCCACCCGTCGACGGTGCTCAAATCCGCGGAGAGACCTCGGAGCGAAGCGTCGAGCCGCGACTCCACCTTCGCTCGTCCTTCCGTGGAGTACGCGACAGCGCCCCGGATCACGGGGTAGCGCGGAATCTCCCCGACGAGTTCATCAAGGGGGCGTTCGGCCACCATCGAGACCAGGCGCGCAGCCGCGTAGACTCCGTCGGGACACAGCGTCGCCCTCGGGAAAATCCAGGTCCCGGAAGGCTCTCCGCCGAAGTCCGCGTTGCGTCGTTTGATCTCTGCCGCGACGTAGACGTCTCCGACCCGGGTCCGCCAGATCTTCGCTTTCGGGAGAAGGTCTTCGAGGACCATCGAGGCGTCCACCGGGACGACGAGTCCCGTCCGGACCTCCTGACGCACGAACAGGGCCAACAGCAGGTCGCCTCCGACGAACGTTCCCTCGCGATCGACCGCGACCATCCGGTCCCCGTCTCCATCGTGGGCGATCCCGAGATCCGCTCGACACGCGCGAACCGTCGCCCGTAGGGCGGCGAGGTTTTCCTCGGTCGGCTCGGGCTCGCGGCCGGGAAAATGGCCGTCCGGCTGTGCGTTGATGGCGATCACGTCGCATCCCATCTTCCGGAGGAGCAAGGGCGTGATCGTGCATGTGGCCCCGCAAGCGCAGTCGACGACCACGCGAACCTTCGATGCGCCCACGTCTTTCAGAATCGCCTCCACGTGTGCGGCAATCAGGTCGGGGTTGGACGACTCCGCGCCAATCCGATCCCAGGAAGGCACTGGGAAGCTCGAGCGGTCGAGGGCGTCCTCGATCTCCCGTTGTTGGTCCTCGTCGAAGGCCATCCCATCCGGATTCCAGAGCTTGATCCCGTTGTACGGAGCCGGATTGTGCGAGGCCGTGATCATGACACCGCACGCGTAATTTCCGGCTCCGCGGGCGAGGGTCGGTGTGGAGACGAGACCCGCCTCGATGGCGTCCGAGCCGCTTGACAGGACACCGGCGTTCAATGCGGCATCGAGCATGGACCCCGTGAGACGGGGATCCCTGCCAATGAGTGTGTCTCCATAGATATCCCCAATCACCATGCCCACTTTGAGCGCGAGCTCCGGTGTCACATCCACATTCCCTAGACCCCGGATGCCGGACGAACCGAAGCGTGGCACGATCAAGCATATCCCCGTCGCGATAGAAGGCTTCTGCGAGGCCCGCGTCCCAAAACAACAATTATATAGCGACCCTCATATACATCCGCGCACGGCTCGTTGTGGGGCCGCGTCCGGAGGGATCGGATTGGTCATGGAACCCGTGAGCATCGAGGCCGCGATCGAGAAGGCAAAGAAGAAAGGACTCCGGCCAGGCCGCGTCAAGGGCACGGACGGCATTCAATTTACAAAAGGGCGCAACAATCGGATCGAGGTGATCAGCTGGGAGGAATTCCGGAGCACGCTCTCGGACCGGCAGCTCGAGGTCTTCGATTCCAATGGCTTCATGAAAATCATGAAGAAACGATAGTCTTGAATTGCGGGCAAGGGCGGGCCGATCCGTTCGTAGAATGGATCGCGGATCGACCGAGCGACTTCCCAGGGAGACGCCCGCACCGGAAGATTATTACGAACTAACGAATTCGCAGCCGCCTGCGACGTGCGTGGGTTGCCAAGCTTGGTCAAAGGCGCAGGGCTCAGGATCCTGTCCCGTAGGGGTTCGCAGGTTCAAATCCTGCCCCACGCATTCTTTCAGATCGTTGATATCAAAAGAGCCGCAAATAATTCCGACAGCGGTCTCGGTCATTCGTCCGTCGTCTCCCTTCGGCCACCGGCGCGATGGCGATTTGGACAACACGATTCAGGATGGGGTAGCGCTTCTCCACCGACCTCAAGTCGGCCGTCAATCCATGTACGAAGATAGACATTCCATCGGAACTCTTCCGGTTAGAAGCCACCCCCGAATCGAAAGCATCCAACGCACCTTTGTGTACAGCCATCTTATAGATCTCATAAAGGCGATGACTCGGGCGGACGACATCCGTCCACCGCGGTGTTTACGTTATGGCTATACTTTTGAGAGATTCGTCCTTTGATATACAAAGCGCAAACTGTACACGTAACCTATTCATAGGTTCCGAAGCCTATTCAGGAATGTCCGGGTGAAGGGACGTTCACCGGGCCGATCGAGGCGACTCCGCGCCTCGGCACATCCTCCCCCAAGGGGCCCGGGGTCCCGAAGTCGGCCCTGCGCCGGCCTCGTTTTCGCCTGGAGGTGATCCATTGCCGTCCCAGAAGTTCAGCCGGAAGTACATCACGCGGCACAAGAAGAGCGCCCAGCTCTGGCGCCGTGCGGCGAGGCTCACCCCCGGAGGGGTCGAGAGCAACATCCGCTACTTCCGACCGCACCCGTTCCTCGCGGACTACGGGGACGGCGGCTACATCTACGACGTCGACGGAAACAAGATCCTCGACTTCATGATGGGTTTCGGCGCCCTGCTCCTCGGACACAACAACCGCGACATCGCCCTCGAGGTGATCAAACAGCTCGAGTCCGGGTCCATGCTCGGTGTCACGAGCGAGCTCTTCATCGACTACCTGGCGGCCGTCCAGAAGGCCATGCCGTCGATGCGGAAGATGCGGCTCTGCAACAGCGGGACCGAGGCCACGATGCACGCGATCCGCACCGCACGGGCCTACTCGGGACGCGAGAAGATCGCGAAGGCCGAGGGCGCATACCACGGCGCCCACGACTACGTGCTCCAGAGCCTCGACATGGACGCCCGGATGGCGCGCAACAACGGATACAAGGCGGTCCCCTATGGACGCGGGATCCCCAAGGCCGTCTCGGACACGGTCGTTATCTACCCATACAACGACATCGAAGGGACCGCCGCGATCCTCGAAGAAAACGAAGACGAGGTCGGAGCCCTGATCGTGGAGCCGGTCCTGTGCGGCCCGGGCGTGATCGTGCCGAAAGGAAACTACCTCAAACGTCTCCGCCAACTCACCCGGAAACGCCACATCGTCCTCATCTTCGACGAGGTCCTCACCGGCTTCCGCCTGGCGTACGGGGGCGCGCAGGAATACTACAACGTCCGCCCGGACATGACGACCTTCGGGAAAATCGCGGGAGGCGGATTCCAGCTCGCGGGATTCGGAGGCGAGTCGCAAATCATGGAGACCCTCGAACCGGGCCGGGGTTGGCGGAACGCGACCTTCCATGCGGGCACCTACAACGGACACCCGATCGGAGTGGCGGCAGGGCTGAAGGCGGTCCAGATCCTCGGAGAGCATCCCGAATACTACGATCATGTCAACCGTCTCGGCCGGCAGCTGTTCAGCGGCCTGCAAGACCTCGCGGACGATCGTCGCATCCCGGCCTGGGTCGAATATGTCGGATCCATCGGGAACGTGTACTTCACGACGAAGGACGAGATCCGGAACTTCCGGGACACCCTCAGCGCGAACACCCGTCGCTGGTGGAACTGGTTCATCCATTGTCTCGGGAACAACGTCTTGTTCGGGATCCCGAACACGGGCGAACGGGCGTTCCTTTCCACAGAGCACACGGACGAAGACGTCGAATGGGCCCTCGAGGTGGCCGACGGCGCGTTCGCTGCGATCGCGAAGGAAGCACACCGACATCGAGAGAGGGCCCCCGCAGTCCAGCTCCAAGCCGCAAGCGAACAAACGGCCCTGTACGGCGAGGCGCCCCATCCGAGCGTGTAATGCCGGGGCGGATCGTCTCAGTTCAGGGTCCGCATTTCCTCGGCGATCTCCGTGACCCGAATGCCACGGCCTTGCGCCGAGAGCTCCGTGAAATAGGCCACCGGTTCGAATGCGATTTCTGGAGGCACGACGCCAGGTCCCTTCGTCCGACCTTGGACCATCCACTGGGCGGCAATCGATGGAGGGACGCCGGTGTCCACGACGCCTCCTCCGACGTTCCATTTCTTGTGGGGCCAAGTCACCGCCTCGTAGCGGAGCGTGACGGGATTCCCCTCGCGTTCGCCGATCAGGACGCACCGCTGGATGTCCACGTCGAGCTCCGGTTCCTTCGGCTTCGGGAGACCGTCGATGACGGTCGAGGTCGCATCATAAGGGCGGACCTTCGTTCCCTCCACCACGATCTCATCGCGGCTCGCAAGGCCGAGACGGACGATCGTCTCAATCGTCTGCCGGAAGGCCGGAGGGAAGGCGACGATGAAGTCCATTTCTTGGACGCCCTTTCCGATCGTCTTCGGCATGGTGACCAGCTCCGAATGGATCGTGTAGTAGCCCTCCACGACGCCCACGGGCGGCATGAACTCGGAGCGCTCGAGCCCGGAGAGCGCTGGGACGAACTGGATCTTTCCGTTCCGCAGGATCGGGGCGTCCATCGAGAACTCGTCGAAGATCGTCCGGATGGCATACGGGGGAACGAAAATCCCGGGCTCCCCACCGGATACCACCGCGCCGCTGCTGCGAAGGAGGACCTTGTGGACCTTGTCGAGTTTGCTGGCACCGTAGGCGCCCATCACGTTCATCGTCCCGGGCGTGGAGCCGATGCCGAGGACGCACGTCACGCCGGCGTCCTTCGCTCGCGCGTCGAGCTTCAACTGTCGCAGCGTCTGGTGGTACAGGCCGCCGAGGTCGCAATAGTGAATCCCCGCCTCGATGGCCGCCTCCATGATCGAAACGTTCAGATCGTACCAGGAGCTGTTGATCACGCAGTCCCAGCCTTTCATCTCGCGGACGAGGGAAGGGGAATCGCGTGCATCGACGGGGACCGGGACGGCCCGAGGATCCCGCTGGGCCGCGGCGAACGCCTTGGCCTTCGGCTCGCTCCTCCCCGCGATGCCGACCCGGTCGACGCCCGGACTCGCCAGGAGATCGGGGACCGTGGACTGGGCCATCGCGCCATATCCGCCGAGGATGAGCACGTCCAAGGGACACCTGGTTCGCAGGAAGACCGGACCTCATTAATCCTTTTCGCACGAAGACTCAGGCGTCCGAGATTCGCGTCGTCCACAGGACGCCGGTACCTGCAAGGACAAGGGCCACGCTCGCCGCGAACGCGAGCCCGTACCCGAAGAGGGCGGCAACGAGGCCTCCGAGCAAGGGCCCGAAAATCGACCCGAAGCCCTGGACCGCGTTGAACGCTCCGAGGGCCCGCGCCCGTGCGCCATCCGGCGCCAGGTGGGACACGAGCGTGCAGCTCGCGACGTTGATCATGGCCCAACATGCGCCGACGCCCGCGTGGAGCGCAACCATAAGTCCCAGCCGCGGTAGGTCGCCGAGTCCCACGATCCCCAGGAGGAAGAACGAGCTGAAGAGGACGGACCGTCCGACGCTACCATACAACTGCATCGGCCGGCTCCCGCGTGAGGAGACCCAACCGGCGACGCGCCGGTACATCGCGATCGACGTGACCTGACTCGCGATGTAGATCGCGAAGATCTCCGGATTCCCGAACCCGTACACCTGCGAGAGGAATATCGGGAAGAAGCTGTAGAAGGCGGTGAAGCCTCCGAAGAGGAGGAGGACGCACAACAGGTACGCTCGAAGAGGTCGCGGGAGGCGGTTTCCCGATGAATCCGCTAGGGGTCCCACGAAATGGACGATTCGCATCGGGAGATAGCGTCCCCGCTCGACCCGCGGGTGTGCGTCCACCAGATGGACGTCCTTCCGGTCGACGCGGACCGCGGCCTCCCGGGTCGCAGCTTGGACGACGAAACCGGCGCAGAACGCAAGGGCGGCTCCAATCGCGAACAGGTACCGCATCGATGTCAATCCGCCTCCAACCAAACCCGGGCCTGCGGCCAGCCAGAGGATGCCGAGCGCCAAGCCCGCGACCCAACCCGTCGCCGTCATGCGGCTCATAATCGCGAGGCGGGCGGGCCAGTCCTCGCGCTTCGACGTCTCCATGAGCAGGACGGTTCCCGCGGGGCCGCTCGCCGCGCCGAGGAATCCGGCGAGCAGGTTTGCGAGATAGAATTCGGACATCGTCCGGCTCGCCGCCATCGCGAGCAGAGCGATCCCCGACCCAAGAAATCCGATGAGGAGGAACGGCTTGCGCCGCCCGCGACGGTCGCACGCGCCACCCCACAGGATGAAGGCGGGGACGGAAGCGACGCTCGTCGCGGCCGCGATGATGCCGACGTGGAACAGGTTCCCGCCCAACGCGTACGCGAAGAGCGGGATCAAGGTCGACGTCGCCCCGCCCGAGATTCCCATCGGGAGGTACGAGTAGTACCAGTGCGACCCATCCGTGCGGCCCATCCCATCCTCAATCCGCGAGCGGGGCCGGCGCACAAGCCCCCGGGTATTTCTGCTTTTTGCGTTCGAAATTCGATTTCGCGAAATGATACGAAACACGGATTGCGTCGTCGCCGATAAGCTATATCAGAAAGGGGGGTTTCACCGCCTCGTGGGACATCTCCGCACGAACCTCGCCTTCACGGCGGTGGCCATCGCTTCGGTCTTGCTCTCCGGGGCCGTCCTCTTCGGCTACCTCTCGACGGCTCCCACGGCCTCCACGCTGCGCCTCGGTTTCTTCCCAAACGTGACCCACGCACAGGCCATCTATGGCGTCGCCACCGGCGCGTATGAGCGTGCCCTCCACCAGGGGTTGGGAATCGATTTTTCGGTCCAACCTCAGGCATTCAATGCGGGGCCTGCGGCCATCCAGGCGCTCTTGTCCAACCATGTCGACGTCGTGTTCGTCGGCCCGTCGCCCACCCTGAACGGACTTTCGGTCGCGCCGGACGTCCTCCGAGTGATCGCCGGGGTGTCGAGCGGCGGAGCGTTGTTCGTTGCTCAACCTTCCCTGAGCTTGACGACAGACGCGGATTTCAGTGGAAGAAAATTCGCGACGCCCCAATGGGGGAACACCCAGGATATCGCGCTCAAACACTACCTGCTGGTGCGGGGGCACAGGACGCTCGATGAGGGCGGAGACGTCGATGTCATCAACGCGGCAAATCCGGAGATCCTCACGTTGTTCAAGCTGGGCCAAATCGATGGCGCCTGGGTCCCGGAACCCTGGGGGACCCGGTTGATTCAAGAAGCGAATGCGAAGGTGATCCTGGACGAACGGGACCTGTGGCCGGGTCGGCAGTTCGTGACGACCCAGCTAGTGACCACGAAACGGTACTTGGAACGACACCCCGACGTCATCACTTCCTTTCTCCGCATGTACGTGAACCTGACTCTCCAACTGCGGCGGGCAACTGCCTCCGACCTGAGGATCGTCAACGACGAAATCTACAATTTGACGACGAGCCGGCTCAAAGAAGAGACCATCACCGCGGCGTTCGGGAATTTCAATGTCACATACGATCCGATCGCGGCATCGCTCGAAACCTACCTCGCCTGGTCGCAGGAGCTCGGGTTCCTATCGCGCGACGTGCAACCAGGCTCGCTGTACGACCTGAGCCTGCTCAATCAAGTCCTCAAGGAGAAGGGGCTTCCCCCGGTGAGCGAGAGATGAAAGGGGCCGACCTGAAACTGGTCATGCTGGGGAAGCGATTCGGGGGCAATGCTGGCCAAACGGAAGCGCTGCGCGATGTGAACCTCGAAATTCGGGGGGGCGAGTTCGTCACGATCGTGGGTCCCTCGGGGTGCGGGAAGTCCACCCTACTCAGTTTGGTCGCGGGTCTCGAGGAACCGACAACCGGCTGGGTCGCCATGGACGGCCATCGGGTGCACGGCCCGGGGGCGGACCGAATCGTTGTGTTCCAGGACGCGGCCCTGTTTCCCTGGCTCGATGTGACAGGCAACGTTGAATTCGGGCTCCGGGTGGCAGGCGTCCCGCGGAAAGACCGTCAACAGCGGGTCCTCGAGCATCTCGAAATGGTCCAACTCGAGAAGTTCGCTCACGCTCGGGTTCACGAACTGTCTGGTGGGATGAAGCAGCGCGTCGCCCTGGCGCGCGCCCTCGTCCTCCGACCTCGGGTCCTCCTCATGGACGAACCGTTTGCGGCCCTCGATGTCCAGATCCGCGAGGAGATGCAATCGGTCGTCCAAGACCTCTGGGTACGTAGCGGCACAACGACCCTATTCGTCACGCATGACGTCCGCGAAGCGGCGGTCCTCGGCGACCGAATCGTGGTCCTGTCCCACCGACCGGGCACGGTAAGCGCGATCCTCGAGAATGGCGCGAGGAGACCCCGAACCCTGAACGACGCGGGAGTCGCGGAAGCGATCCGGCGCTCGAACGAGATTCTGAAAGCGGAGGTCCAATGGTCGAGCAACCAGCCCAAGATGCAGCTGTGAAGCGCCGCCGCGAGCGGAGCCTTGCTTGGGAGTTCCGGCACCTCATCCCGATGGTCGCGATCGCGATTTCCGCCATCGCGATCTGGGAGCTAATCTTCCGATCCGGGGTCTGGGGGTTCTTGTTCCCGGGTCCCTCCCAGGTCGCTCGCGCCCTCGTCGACTTCTGGAACAGTACCCGGCTCGTCCGGGCAATCGTCGCCACGCTTCGCCGACTCGCGGTGGGCTTCCTCATTTCGCTTGTGCTGGGTGCCCTGCTCGCGTTCCTCATGGTGCGGTTCACCACCTTCGGGAAGGGGATCCAACCGTACATCCTCGGACTGCAGATCTTCCCGTCCATCGCGTGGGTCCCGCTCAGCCTGATCTGGTTCGGGTTCTCGGAGACCACCCTCCTCTTCGTCACAATCATCGGTTCCGTCTTCGGGGTCAGCATCTCCTTCGCAGACGCACTGCGGACCGTGCCTCCGGTGTACCTTCAGGCGGCGCGCAACATGGGTTCCGACGGCATGGACCTGATCCTCCGGGTGACCGTCCCGGCCGCCCTCCCGCATCTGATCTCCGCGGCCAAAGTCGGATGGTCTTTCGCGTGGCGGTCGCTGATCGGGGCGGAGATCATCTTCGCCACGGTCGGGCTCGGTTTTCTGCTGAATGCCTCCGCTTCCGTTCCAGACATCGCCGGGGTCATGGGCGTGATGCTCGTAATCCTCGTCATCGGCATCGTCGTAGATCAATTGGCGTTCACGAAGACGCAGGAGTGGGCCAGTCGGAGGCGGGGCCTCCGCCCCCGCCGCTGATCCGAACCTCGTTCGGGTTCGATCCGAGGTGGTCACAGGAGGTCGTAGACCAGCTTGGCCGCCGCGATGAACAAGACGACGATGAAAATCAACGCAACGGATCGGGTCTTGAGTGTCGCGAGGCCCCATCGAGAGCCGATGAAGGCCCCGACAAACACGACCGGCATCAGGATGGGAATGAGGACATACGCTTCCGGCCAGGTGAAACCCGTAGGTCGAAGCGCGAGGCCCGCAACATACGCGGCGAAGCCGACCGCGGCGGTCGGGATGATGAGCAACGAGGACGTCCCGATCGCCTTCCGGGTCTTCCGCCCCAGAACGTACACGAGGAGCGGGACGTTCAGGAGGCCTCCCCCGATGCCCATGGCACCGGAGAGAAACCCGGATCCGGCCGTGGACGCCGCGGTCCCGACGACACGAGGACGGGTCAACAACGCGTCGTTGTCCTCGTCGACGGAACGTTGGTTCCGGACCCAATCGAGCACCATGTAGACGCCGAACAGGAGGAGCACCGCGGCGAAGAAGGCCTTGAAAGTCCTTTCATCCAAGACGACCAACGTGAAGAACGTCCCGACCACGGCCCCCAGCAAGGCGCCTGCGACGAGGAGACTTCCGAGGCGGAAATCGACGAGGCCGCGGCGGTGGTGGTTGATCACGGACGAGGCGGCCGTCGCTATCGTCAACGTGAGTGAGATCGGCACCGCGAGGTCCTTGGACGAGACTCCGGTCGAGAGGAGGATCGGCACGAAGAGGAGACCGCCGCCGAGGCCCAGATTCGAATAGATGAACGCGACGACGAAAATGAGGACGACCTGAAGCAGCAGGACGAGGACGTCCACGCCGTACGAAAGCCTGGGCCGTATTAATTACTACCCCGAAAATATGGGTCCACGGACGGTCTGTGAATCGTGGTCCTCCTGGTTCGTTTCGGCGAGCTGGCCCTGAAGAGCCGATTCGTGCGCCGGCAGCTCCGAGACCGCCTCGTCGCGAACATCCAGGATCTGTTCGCCTCAGAAGGCGTCGAATGCATTACCGAGGCCGACGAGGCCCGGGTGTACGTCCACGTGGACGACGTCGCGAAGGCACGCACGATCCTCGGACGGGTCTTTGGGGTCGTATCGATCAGCCCCGCCACCGAGGCCCACGCGGACTTAGACTCCCTCCGAAAGGTCGTTCTCTCGGAGGCTTTCCGTGCGTTGTCTCCGGGTCAGTCGTTCGCCCTCCGACCCCGGCGGGTCGGAACCCACCCGTTCACGAGTCAGGACCTCGGCCGCGAACTCGGGGAGGAAATCCGCCGGGCCCATCCGGCCGTGCGAGTGAATCTCACCCATCCCGACGTCGAGATCCACGTCGAGGTCCGCCACAACCGTGCGTTCGTGTTCCGGGAGATCTGGGCCGGTCCAGGGGGTCTCCCGCTCGGCAGCCAGGGTCGCGCCCTCGCGGTGGTCCGGGACGAGGCGGGCATGGTTGCTGCTTGGATGGGGATGAAGCGCGGTTGCCGAATCGCGGTGGCCTCGTCGGATGGCGAGCGCTTCGTCGAGCCGCTCCGAAAATGGGATGTGCGCCTCAAGGTCCTGGGCCTCCCCGCGGACGGGAACCTGGGCGAGATCGTTCGGATCGCGAGGGCCGAAGCGGTCTTCCTCGGCACCCGTTGGGAGACGTTCGACCCGAAAAATCGGACGCCCTTCGACGTCCCCATCTTCGAACCGGTCATCGGACTCGGCGAGGAAGAGATCGGACGCCTCGCGGCTCGAATCCGATCGCCGTGAGGTCACTTGCCGAGTCGCCCGTGGCGGCTGATGCTCGGACGAATCTTTTCCGCGCCCTTGCCCTTGTGCGTCAGGCCCCGGCCCTTCTTGCCCGCGGACGTGAGGCCCCGGAACGCACGTCCTCGGTTCCCCGGTTCGCAGATCCAATTGATCTTCGGATCGTTCCGGATCACCGGATGTTGCGGGTCCACAAGGATGACCTCGTAATACTTGTGCATCCCGTCTTCGCCGACCCAGTAGGAATTGAGGACCTCGAGATTGGGATACCGCTTCGCGGTTCGTTCCTCGGCGATCCGCTGGATCGATTTCGCCATCGTGATCTTGACGAGACCGCGCCGCTTCGGATGGCGCCCTCCCATGGGTTTCGGCCGCCGCCGGCCACCGCGTCGGACCCGCGCACGGACCATGACATAGCCCTGCTTCGCTCGGTAACCGAGTTCTCGGGCCCGATCGATTCGGGTCGGTCGGTCGATTCGAACGAAGGCGTTGCCGCGACGCCACTCCACCATCCTCCGAAAATGGGTCTGTTCCACGACGCCGCCTCGCGGGTCCCTCCACGCCTGCTTGACAAAGGCGTACAGGTTTCGCGGACGCGCGGGGGTCTTCGCCTCGCCCTCCGGTGCAATGCTGATCTCCGGTTCCGGAGCCTTGGGTGGTTCTTCGGCCATCGCCCTACCCCCTGGATTTTCGGATTCGCCCGAAGGTACATCTCCCGACCAGGGTCGTGAAAGCGCTGCGCCAAAGACCGAGGTCTATTAAAGGCCTTGCGTGCGTCGAGCGATTCGCGGGTCGCGGCCCCCGTTTTCTCGAGCTAGCACCTGCTCATATGACTGCACGATCAGCTTGGCAGCGGGTTCGACGCCTTCCAAAGAAGAGACCTCGATTCGCGACCGGAACCATCCCCAACCTTGGGTCCGCGGCGCCCGGCGAGCGAGACCCGCCGAATCCCGGAGGTCGCGAGGACCGGGCAGGATGAACACCTGCACTCGACCCTGCAGGGCCCGGATTTCCGCGAAGACCCGATTCCGGTTGCGGCTCCGCCATGAGATCCAGTATCGGCCCACGTGCTCTTCGACCCGATCCCGCCGGCGGATTGCCACCGGCCGAACCCGCTCTCGTAGGCCCGCCATGATCGCCCGCGACGTGCCACTCGTCCACTCCGTCGGTTTCTCCATGTTCAACCTCCCGATTCCCCAACCGGCTTCCGCAGGATGAAGACGAATTTGAACCCTCGAAGGTAGAAGTTGAAGCGGCGTGCCCGGTGCTCCCACATCGGCGATGCGGATCGATCATGGTGCCTCACGAGGACGACCGTGTCGATCGGTTCAAAGGCCTCCGAGAGGACGGTCAGCAATCGAAACCCGGCCGGAGTGTAGACCCCGCCGCGATACTCGTCTGCAATGATCCACGCGAGGATTCCTCCGGGTACCAGGACGCGACGCGCCTCCGCCGCGACCCGTCTCATCTCCTCGTAGAACCGCGGATCCCGGCACGAGATCCGTCCGAGACACCGAGGATCACGGCCATACGCGATGTTGTCCGAGTACGGTGAATCGATCACGGCGAGCGCGGCGGTTTCGTCTGGCAGGGGCCAGGCCCGCGCATCCGCCCGAAGCACATCCCGTCGGCGTGGGACGAGATCGAAGGAAATCGCGCGCCGACCGAGGGTGCGAGCCACGTCCCCAATCGTGCCCGAACCGGCCATCGGATCGACCACGAGTTCGCCGGGTCGGGAGTAGCGCCGGACAAGATTCCCGGCGCATCGGGCCGGGGTGACGCCGTTGAACGACGCATCGCCTGCCCGCGGATGTCCGTCCGCTTGCGTCGGAAAATCCCAGCACGTGGATGCCTCCAGATCCGTCCGACCCAGCATGGCCCAAGCCCCAGGGGGGACGGAAGAACGCGTGTGTACGGAGGCGAGGGCCATGGCCTCTCCATCTCCGGCATGGGTTATCAACGCGGACGGGAGAGGGGGATGGGTGAAAGTGAAAATCTGCCTAGGACCCGGTGAATCGCGAGGCGAGGAACCGACGGACGTCTGAGAGCCGGGAGTACGGATGCCGACGGTCCCGGATATGCAGGGCCGAACAGGCGTTCGCGAAACGCAACGCCTCGGTGACGGAATCGCCTCCGAACCGGGCGTTGACGTACGCCGCGTTAAACACGTCTCCGCATCCCGTCGGATTCTCGATCGGAACCGAGAAGGCGGGGACCTTTTCGATGCCGTCCGGAGAGATCCAGGCGGACCCACGGTCTCCCCGGTGGATGACGACCTCTCGGGCGCCCATCGCACAGATCCGGCGGGCGGCCTCGAACGGGGATCGGTCTCCTCCGAGCGCCGACACTTCGACCTCATTTCCGAAGAACGTGTCCACGAACGGTAGGGCCATGCGGGCGGCACGAAGGCGCTCCCGCGTCCAACCGAAAGGGTCCGTAGACATGTCCAACGACGTGCCTACCCCCGCGTGTCGAGCCCGCGACAATAGGAGGGCGGTCGGACGACCCATGAGCCGTGGCGTCCACCAGAAGCCGGCGCGGTGGAGATGATCGACTTGTTTCAGAATTTTCGCTGGGACATCCCGGAGGCGCAGTTCGCCGTTCGCGCCGAGCGACGTGATCAGGGCCCGTCCGCCGCGGGTCCACGACAGTGCGACGGTCGCGCCCGTGGGGTGTCCCGCATCCGTGCGGACGAGCGCGCGCACCCCCTGTCGGCGGTAGGCCTCCCGGAGAAGGTGGGCATTCGCATCGCGTCCAAGGACGCCCACGAATGTGGTCTTCGCCCCGAGCCGCGCGATCTGGAGGGCGAAGTTCGTGGCGTTCCCTCCCGGCAGAGTCTCGAAGGCCGCGATGTGGCCTTGGAAGTCTCCGCGAGGAAGGGGGCGCATCGGTGGTGTGATCCGATCGACGATCGCGTCTCCCACCGCGACCACGCGGCAGATCCGACGGGCCATCCCTCACGCCTTCCAAAGTCCCTGACGCTTCAATTCGTCGACGACGAACTTGTAATCCGCCGGACGTCCGCAGTTCGGACAAAACAGACTGCCGTGCGCGTCGCGCACGGGATCGGACCCTTCCCACCCGCAGAACCGGCAGAGGGCGTCGTTGACAGCCAAGGCGCACCTCAGAAGAAATCTTCGAGCGTGAGTTTCTTCTCCGCCCGGCGGTGTCCTTCCGAAGCAGGCGCGTGCTCCGGAAAATCACCACTGTCCAGGGATTTCTGCTGCGCGGGCTGCGTCCCGGTGAACAGCGCCTTTTCGTCCCAGCCGTAGACCTCCGTGATATATGCGAGGGTCTGCGCGACCCGCCGCGCGTAGTATTCCCAGTCCGGGCGTTTGTCGAAGGGCCGGCCGGACACGTAGGGCTCCACTTCCATCGGGCTCTTCTTCGAGTCCGTCACGATCCACGAGACCTTCATCCCGGGCATGAACTCCTCCCCCATCTCCTCGAGCTTCCGGGCGGCGATCACGTTGCTCATCGAGTTCGGATTCACGTAGCGGTTCTCCTCTTTCACGGTGCGGGAGATCACGAGCATCTCGATCGGGTCCTTGTCCGGATCCTCGAGCGGCGGGCTCCCGGATCGGACCTCCGCGACGATCTGCTTCGCGAGCGCGATCGATCCCTCCTGGTCGCGGTCCAGGATCCGATCGAAGACCCGGCTCTGGGCGTCACTCTGGAGGTCGAAGGCGTCCGTCCGCCGAATCTCGTACCCGCGCACGACCATCTGGCTCCGGAGCTCCTCCGGCCACGCGACCTTGCCGGCGTACCGCTTCTTCCGCCCGTGGCTGAAGAGGGTTTCGTAGATCTTGTCGACCTCCATCGAGATTCGGCCCCGGGAAAACCGCTCCGCCGTCTTCTTGGCGAAGTCGAGCGACGCGTCGAGGCCGGGCGACGGGGACTGAAAGAAGACGGAGTCTGTGTCCGCGTACACGACCTTCACGCCTTCGGCCTCGAGCTCCCCGATGATCCCTTTGATGCGATCCCGGGCGAAGGCGGTGATCGAGGCGCCCACCTTCGGGTCATTGAACCGGTAGAAGGACGATGCGAGGACTCCGTAGAACGCGTTCATGAGGACCTTGATCGCGGCCTGCAGGCCCTCGTAGAACTCCTTCATCTGGGGGTCCGTCGCGGCCTTCTGCTTCGTCCGGACCTCCTGGCGGTCCTTCATCAGGTTCGCAAGGATGACCGGGAGGAGCCCCTTCTTCACCTCTGCCGGGAGGAACTTGGCCCCGGTCGGGCTCACGATCGTGCCGTTCGGCGAGACCGTCGTAAAGCAGATGTTGTTCTCGATGATCAGGGACGGGTACATCGCGCGGAAGTCGAGGGAGATGACCCACTCGTACAGCCCGGGCTGCAAGCTGTGCACGTAGCCGCCCTCGATCTGTTCGACGCGACCTCCGCGCATCTTCATCATCGGCACCGCGACCTTCGCGCGGTCCGCGGCCCGGATCAGGATGGAGTCGATCAGGTTCGACGTGCGGCCATGGAGCACGTCCTCGAGCGGAAGTTTGCTCACCGCCGCGAGGTCGAGGGTCTTCTCGATGCGGCGCACCCGCTCCAGGATCCGTAGGGAGAGTTCGGCGTCCTGGATGCAGTAGCGGATCACCTTGTCCCGGTCCGCCTCCCACTCCTCGTCGATTCGGCGGCGCTGCAGCTCATGCTTGCCCTCCCCGAGCAGGTGCTTCGCCACGTAGTCGAGGGTCTCCTGCTTCGGACGCATCTCCGCCCGCACGGCCCACCACACGTCGGTCAGGATTCGCCCGTCGAGCCGCCAGAACCGCTCGCCGAGGTGGAAGAACGTGGAGTGGTCCCGCGCGAGGGAGAGCCGCTGCATGCCGTGCTTCGCGGCCCGTTCGATTAGGACCGGCAGGTCGTATCCGTCGATGTTGTATCCGGAGATAACGTCCGGATCCAACTCATCGATGAGCTTCACGAACCGCTCGATGATCTCCTTCTCGTTGCCCGTGAGGATGCGGGTCTTGATTTCGCCCGCCTCTCGGTACGCGACCCCGATGCAGAAGATGTGGCCGTCCCGAATCGAATTTTCGATGTCAAAGCTGAGGATCCGGAGGGCGGGACGGAACGGGTCGCACGGCTCGAACCGTTCGGCCACGAGGAACAGGTCTGTCCAGTAGTGTCCCTTCGGATCCTGGGTCGTCCCCACGACTCGGACGGCCGCCCCGAGATCCATATCATAGATGAACCGATGTTGGAACGGGATGTCCGCTTCCAGAGGAGTCGATCCGAACTTGCGTGCCTTTTCTCGGTATTCCGGCGTCTTCCAGGGCTGTCGGAGGACCACGCGGGCGCAGGGCGTAGGCCGGCCTTCCACTTCCAGGGTCACGTCCTCGAAGGCGACCACTTGCTTGTCGCGGGCGAACGCACCCCGCAAAGCCTGGGGTGGCGCGATAACGAAGAAGTAGGGCTTGAACCCGGAGTACTCGATCGCGATACTCTTCCCTTCGCGGGTGCGGCCGAACAGCTGGATGACCGGCACCTGGGGATCCTCAGGGCCGTCCACGGGCTCGCGACGGTACGAAGCCGTGATGATCCGAACGTCGAACGACTCGCTCATGCCTTCGCCACAATCTTGATGACGTCCCCATCCTCAACCGGGTGGTCGCGACCGACGACCATCTTCGTCCGCGCGTTGATGGCGCGGATGAAGTGGTTCCCCAAATCCGTGTGCACCTTAAAGGCTACGTCCGCCGCGGTGGAACCGCGAGGCACGAGGAACGCGTCCGGGAGGACGTTCCCGCTCTTGTCGGACCAATGATGCTCATCCTCCACAGGGAACACGACGATCAAGTTCAGGAGCTTGAACACTGCCTCCTCCAAGCATTGCTGCACGCCCGTCGACCCTCGTTTCTGCAGGAACACTGCGATCGTATCGAGGGCTTTCGACTGGCTGGCCGTCAACTTCCCTGGTTCGAGGATCTTGAACGAAGGCCCGCCGGGCTCGTATGCGATGAGGGATGCCGTCGCCGCGCGGCGGAGGGCGAGCTCGTACTCGGCGGACGTCGGAATCGTGTGATATCCTTCGAGGTTGGCCAGTCTGTCCAGGGTATCCGAGGGCGCCAGATCCGCTTTGTTTGCGGCGAGGATCATCGGCTTGCCGCGCTGCCGCAACGACCTCGCGAGTCGTAGCAGATCCTCCGAGGTCCAGTGCGCCATCTTCGGATCGAGCGGTGCTTCCCGCAGCGCCAAGTGAATCTGCATCTCCGTGAATCCGAGGCCTGTCAGCCTTCCAAGGAGAACCTTTTCGGGAGGCGTTTCCTCGAGGTCCGCCCGGCGGGCTTCTTTGTCCCAGTTCCGCGAGAGGATCCCCGCAATCCAGTGCGCGAGTTCGTCCTCGAGGAAGTGAACGTCCTCAATGGGATCGTGACTCCCCGCGGCAACCGGGTTCCCTTCGAAATCGGTTATTCCGGCTGCATCGAGCACATGTACGAGGACACTGGCCTGCCGCAAGTCATCGAGGAACTGGTTCCCGAGGCCACGGCCTTGGTGGGCGTTCGGCACAAGCCCCGCGACGTCGAGCATCTCCACCGGGATCAGCCGTGTGCCGCCCTGGCAGGGGGCATTGTTTGGCTTGCACGGCCGGCCGAGTTCGAGGTGCGGACACTTCTTCCGGACGTAGGCAACCCCGTGATTCGCCTGGACCGTGGTGAAGGGATAGTTCGCGATGTGGACCGGGGCGAGCGTTGCCGCAGCGAAGAAAGTGGACTTCCCCACGTTCGGCTTCCCGACGACCCCCAACTCCATAGGTCAGGAACGAAGAACGTGGTGCTTCCACAAGTACCTTTAGCGGTCGGCCAACATCGTAGTCGTGGTGTCAGTCCGATTTCCGTCTCCGGCGATAGGAGATCACAAGAATGACGATCACGACTCCCGCCGAAGGAAGGGCTAACTCACCGAATTCTGGGATGGGGACTGTCACGGAACTGTCAGCAGAGCCTACACCGCCCTCAATGAATAGAGTGATGTTACTTCCGCTGAGGAAATCCACCCGGAGACGGATCCGCTGGTCAACCGAGACGTTGACACCAGTGTTCTTCGAGCACTGGAAAGACTGATTGTCGCCTCCACTTGTCAACGAATCAACCGAACAGATGGGATTCGGCGACAGTCCATTAGTATCCGTAATCGCAAACGCAATTCGTAGGGTTGTGCTGCCACCCGAGGAGAGGTCGAACGAGGCCATCCAATTGCCGGCTGGGACGGTTTCCGCGGAGGTTGCCGGGTCGGTAAAGAAGCAAGCAAAGGAACCGGTCGTAAACGGGATACCGATTCCACCACCACTCCCTTTCGTTGTACTCAGCGTCTTCGCACCCAAACAGTCTTCGGGATTGATTATCGAGTCCACATTGCGCAAGTAGAAAGTGGTTCCGGAGAAACCGTTCGTGTGTGGTGGCGGCAACACATTCCTTGGACCTGTGTCAAATGAGAGCGGAGAGACGAAGCCCGGAGCCGCGATGGGAATCGTCGTGTCCCCTGCCGAGGACCAGTCGGTTGACTCAATCACGATCCTCGTGCCGTTGAGGGCCGGCAAAGGCACCGACCCTTCGATGTCCGCCTGATCTTTCTCGGCCGCGACGCTAATCCCTGACTGTCGAATCCAGCGATTCGACCAGCTGTAGACCGACTTTGACGTAATCTGACCCCCCTCGCCACGAACTTCCACCAGGTAATCGGCGGAGATTCCTCCGATGGCAAATCCTTGAGGGTTCGAAATATTGGTGTCCAGGAACACGAGCAAGACGTCCTCTCCCGTCCGCCTAGGCAGGATCGCGGTGCCCCCTCCCGAACTCCCATTCCCGGCGGTGACAGGGGTCTTGAACAGCCGCTCGGGAATCTCCCCACCGAGGAGAATTCCGGCCACATGCACATGGAAGAAAGCCATGCCGTTTGACGTGGCGGCCCCAGACCGGACGATGTCAAGGTCCGGATTAATGACCGTCTTCGGATCGGTATCCGGCACATCGCGCGACAACCAGTCGGCAAACAGGCCGTCAATCTGGACCCGGGGGGGCGGCGAAGAGACGTAGGCCCGAGCCATCGTCCCCTGGACGAACACTGGGACCGAACCATTCGCGCCTATCAGGGAAACCTCGACAACATCACCGGGGAAAAACCCCGGGGCCGACACGGACACCGTGGTCGTGTCTTCCGGTCGGCCCTGGGTCAGGTTTATGGATTCCGCTGAGAGGGATCGGATCAAGCCAGGGGTCGCATTGAACTGGAAGTTGGACACCTGCCATGTGACAGATGGCGGGATGGCGATGGCCCGTGCGCGAATTTGGAACAGGGAGGTCATACCACCCCCGATGACAGTCGTCAGGGGAAGAGTCTCCACGAGAACGCCCCCGTCCGCTGATGAGAGTGGGACCAGGCTTCGGCTCGAAGCACCGCGGAAATCGTCCGCGTATACCGCGACGCGGAATGACGAACGATCGAAGCGGTCTATGTCATAGGTCGACGCTTTGATTTCCAGTCCACCGGCAGAAGCCGCCGCTTGGACCGAAGCACCCGCCTGCCGCCGACTCCAGTTCACCTCGGAGTCGACGGGGAAGGAATACATCCTCGCGCCTGCCACCGTGTGATTCCCACCGAACACCTCGATCACGGCCTCGGCGCCGATTCCGCCGAACGCAAAGCCTGTCGACGGGTTCCCGTCCGCGTCGATCAGGAAATCGACCCCATCGTACCCCGTGGCGTCGCCCAGCATTCCTCCGGTCGTCGACGCGAAGAGGTACAACGAGTCGTGGTCGAGCAAACTCGCATAGCGTGAGATCGAGACGTTCGAATCCGATGCGGTCGTCGCTGCGTCGAACATGGGCACAGAGGACCAATCCGCGAAGGAGCCGTCGATCACGATGGGAGCCGAAGGCCCAGAAGGTGGGACGAACAGGAACCCGGCAATCAGGACGGCAACAAGGATCGCCGAAGCGATTGTGAAGTATCGAACGCGGCGCGACGGATAGGGAAGTCGAAGGCCCCGGAAGGTGGGGCGACCCACCGACGCGCCGGTGATAATACCGTTCACTCGTCCCGGGCCGGTGACGAGGCCGTTCACCCGGCCCCTGCCCGTGACGAGGCCGTTGACGCGACCGGCTGGGGCGGTGAGACCGTTCACGCGTCCCATCCCGTTTACGAGTCCGTTGGTCCGTCCGACTCCGTTCACCAATCCGTTCGTCCGGCCCATTCCATTCACAAGCCCGTTCACGCGGCCCTTTCCGTTCACGATGCCGTTGACCTTCCCGGACCCGCGAGGACTGTGCTTGGGGCGGAGTCCACTCACGAGGCCGCGACTGCCTCGGACCCACTGGGACAGGAAACCGATGGATTCAGAGAGGGGCGAGGGGACCGGAGGGAGTTTTTCCTCACCGGTCGCCTCCGCCTCCCCTTTCTCCGGCGGATGCACGACCTGCATGTCGGGGGCCATCGACTCCTCGAGTTCGAGGATCAACCAGTCGAGGACCGCGGCCTTCGTCTTTTCCAGCTCGTCCTCGGACAAGGACTGCTCGAGTTCCCCGACGAGGAGGTCGTCGACGAGCGCGTCCAATTCCGGGGTCGGCGAGGGCTCGGACTTCTTCGGCGGCGGGACCCGTTTCGGAATCGACAGGCGAGCGCCGCAGGAAGGGCACATGGCCATCTCCGCCGGCACGGTGGCGCCGCACTGCGGGCACTCTCGCTCGGCTTCGGAGATCACCCGGTCGAGCTGGGCGACCTCCTGATCCCAGGCGACGTCGTCGAGGAGGGAGCTCGCCGTGGACCGGAGTCTCGCCCCGTCCTCGGGTCTCTGGAGATGCTTCGCCTGGAGGCGGAGCTTAGCGACCTTGATCTTCTTCGAATCCGGTGCTTTCGACGAGGCGCGTTCAAGGGAGGCGATCGCCTCATCCGATTGGCCGAGCGATTCGAGCAGGAGACCCCGCGCGTACCACAGCTCCGCATCGTCGGGCTTCTCCGCGAGGCAACCGTCGTAGAACAAGCGGAGCGCCGCAGGGCCTTCCCCCGCGAACGCGTGTCGGATGTCCTCCTCCATCTCCTCTTCGTCGAAGGGCGCGCCGCACTCGACGCAAGTGGACGAGAATGCGGACGTGACGCATTGACAGAGCGGACATTCGTATTCCGCCTGCGCGATCGATTCCTTCGTTTGCTTGGGAGGTGCGTAATTTAGCAGGTGGAACGACGCGACCATCTTGCGGGCGGCGATCGGGCCGACCTCTGGGATCCGCGCCAACTGGTCTTCCTTGGCCCGGGCGATCTTCCACGGGGCATCGTAACCACGGTCGATCAGCGCCCGCGCGCGAGACGCGTCGAGGCCAAGGACGCTGAGGAGGTCCGTCAGGGCGCGGCTATCGACCTCGCCTTTGATCCTCCGTCGGGGCCGCCCGACGGGGACCGCGCCGATTTCCACAGGCGTCTGGGCGGGGGGCGACTTCGTCAGTTGACTTTCCGGCCTACCGGGCGGGGGGAACTGGGTGCGGCATTGATCGCAGATGAGCTCCCACGAATTGGGCGTCCCGCATTCGGGGCACGGAGCGGTCCAGCCAAGGGATCGGACGTCCCGAAAGATCGTGACGGAGCCACAGCTCTCACACAGGACGAGGGGGAACACCTTCCCGCCGCACGCGCTGCAAGGCGGAAGATCGTCGACGCGGACGGTCACCTAGTCAATCCCTCCCGAACCCCCTCGGATTTCGACAAGGGGGAAGAGGGTGCCCTCTGACTCTCGCGGAATCCTGCGACCATCACGTGTCGCCATCTCGACTAGGATTTATAGCGGGTCATGGACTTTCGCCCGCTGTTATCACGAGGGATTCGAGGATGGAGCGGGCCGTCATCCTGTGCGACGGTTATTTCGGCCAGAACACAGGGAAGACGGCGAACGGTCTCGTCCGATACTCGAAGCGCTACGAGATCGTCGGCGTGATTGACCACACGAAGGCAGGGCGCGACGCGGGCGAAGTGCTCGACGGGAAGGCGAACGGCATCCCGATCGTCGCGAGCCTGAA
>Ga0209057_1001059_pt1 | contig 22932 bp, 26 predicted proteins | sample GraSoiAngelo_146_FD_185903 | JGI IMG/M metagenome (GOLD analysis project Ga0209057, IMG submission 185903) | Grasslands soil microbial communities from the Angelo Coastal Reserve, California, USA - 14_1009_05_30cm (SPAdes) (version 2) | ecosystem: Environmental > Terrestrial > Soil > Grasslands ... | reverse complement strand
ATGCGCCGCCTCGAAGCGCTGGCCGCGGTTGTTCGCGAGGCGGACCTCGAGAAGCCCCTCGCGGCTGGCGAGCAGCGCGAAGCTGATGAACGGGTCGTCGCTCAGCGCCGGGGTGAGCTCGAACCGGCTGACGCGCTGTCCGGCGAACCACACCTCGAGGTCTTTGAGGTGGAGCGGCTCGGACGTCCCGGTGCGGTTCGGGTGCCGGATCTTGAGCTGCGGGTGGATGACCTCGCCGCGGCGGATCCGGCCGCGCTCGACCAGTTCGGGGATACGGATCTCCGGCGGGTGGATGTCATTTCCGGCCGTGCGTGCGCGCGGAGGGGCGGTAGCGGAGCAGCCCTCGGGATCCTCCGCGATGGTGATGCGCCGGCGGATCGCCCACGCGCCATGGCGGTTGCACTCTGCCGTGACGGTCACCTCGGAGTCCCCGTCGTCCATGCGGGCCTGGAAGCCGACGTAGACGACACCGTTGGCGGGCGTGAACCGGAACGTCCCCATCGAGGGGACCGGTTCCCTGTCGTTCACCACTTCCACCTTCGTCACGTGATGGTCGGCGGGACCTTGTGCGCGTTGCGGGTTTTCGCCGGGATGCGAAGCAAGGGAAGGTGCTCGCGCTCGAGCGGTGAGAGGAGCGCCGGGTCCCCGCCGAGCAAGCGCCTCCCGGACGATGCCGCCCGCGCCCCGCCGATGCAGAGGCCGGCGACCGAGGCGAGCCCGAGGACGTCTCGCCTGGAAAGAACGCGCGCGCGAAAGATGGGCTGGCGAGCCATCGTTGGCCGTTCAGTGCCTGCCAGGATCCAGTTTGGAGCCGCGGTTCGACCAGTAGATGTACGCCTCGAGCGCCTTCATCGCGGCCGAGTCCGTATCCAGCTTCTCTCCCTCGGCGGGCTTCTCGATGCACCAGTTGATCATGTCGCGCAGGGTGGCGAACTGCCCGACCTGCTCCTGAAACTTCGGGAACTCGTAGGGGTGCGTATCGGTCGCGAATGGATGGCACATGGCGCATGCCGTCCCCGTCCTGCTGAGCCTCACGTTCAGCTTCTTCTGCGCGCCGTAGTCTCCATGAACACTTCCTCGAATGCCTTGAGCTGCTGGGGAGTGTGCTTGGCCTTGTGAGCACGAGCAGACGTGACGATCAGGAGCGAGCCGACGAGGATGCCCGCCGCGACGAGACCGTTTCGGATCATTTTCTTCATGGCCGTCTCCTCTCGCGTGGGCTACTTGTACGCGCCGTAGTAGGGCCATTCCTGGTCCGCGATGCGGGGGTGAACGATCTGGTTGCCGTTGTCCCCGCACCCCGAGTCGACGGCGGCATCGGCGAAGATGTCCTTCCGCCACATCATGTATTCGTTCTCGACCCTGTTCGCGGCGGTCAGCGTGAGCCGCCCCCAGCCGACGCCGTCGAAGTGGTCGCCGGGGTCCACGCGGACCTTGCACTTGGTGAGCGCCGGGACGCCCTCGGGCGCGTAGGGCCAGGTCCAGGAGGTGGCGAGCATTCCGATGGACCGCATCTTGCCGAGCTCGTTGTAGAGCACCTGGTGCGTGTGGCCATGGACGTTGGTCACGTTCGCGTAGGGCCTGAGCACCTCGTGGACCTCCCGCCAGTCGCGGACCCAGAAGTTCCACGGCGGGTAGTACTCATAGAGCGGGTTGTGGCTGAAGATCACGATTGGCTTGCTCTTGTCCCAGCTGGAGAGCGTCTGGTTCAGCCACTGGAGCTGGTCCCGCCCCACGCCAGCCCAGGCCCCGGCGACGCTGCCGTCGAGCGTCGCCATGTGCCCCATGCGCTCCTTGGGGCTCATCTTCTTCGCCGTCCAGTAGTCCGGGCCCCTGCTCACCGTGTCGAGCCCGACGAACCGCACGCCCTTGTGATCGAACGTCCAGTTGGGCTGGCCGAACAGGTTGGTCCACTTCTGGCCCAGGTCGAGGTACCAGTCGTGCTCGCCGGGGATGAAGACCTTCTTGATCTTCACCTCCTTCAGGATCTCGTTTCCGAGGTCGAGCTCGACAGGATCGCCGAGCTGGGCGAGGTCACCTCCGTGGATGAGGAAGTCCGCGGGCGGATTCATGGCCTGGACCTCCTTCACGGCTCGCACCGCCTTGTCCACGAAGCGTTGGTTGACCTCCTTCGGGTAGAGGTGGTTGTCCGAGATCCAGGCGAACTTGAACGATGTCGCCTGTCCTCCCGCTTGGGCCAGCGTAAAATCGAGCGTGCCGATGAGCGGGAACCACCCGTAGGTGGCCGCTCCGGCGGCACCCGTGAGCAGCGACTTGTGGAGGAAAGTCCGGCGCGTGATCCGCAGCGATCCGCCCGGTCGCTCGCCCGTGCCTTGTAGCGTCTTGTGCAGCTCGATCCTCTCTCGCTGATTCTCGTCCATGGTCTTCCCTCCCCACGCCTTGCGGGCACGGGCACCGAGCTCGACAGCCTCACTTCCTCTTCAGCTCGATATTCTGCTCCGTCGCGTTCTTCAGCTCGATGGTCTGCTGCGTGGCTTCCTTCGGCTTCACCGTCACCGGCACTTCGGTCACGTCCGCCGCCTCCTGCCAGGCGACGAGTGTGTACGAGCCCGGCGGCACGTCCGGGATGGAAAAGCTGCCGTCCTTCCCTGTCACGGCGTGGTACGGGTGCTCGGCTGCATACACCCAGGCGAGCATCCAGCCGTGCACGTCGCACTCGATCCGCATCATCCCCGCCTTCCGGATCGGTTTCTCGATCCGCATCCCCTTGGTCGGCATCGCCTGGTTGAAGACCGTCTGCTTGCCGAGGAAGCCATGCGTGTTGTGCATGACCGGGTCTGAGTTGACGACGACGATCGATCCCACCGGAATCGCCTGTACGTGCGGGTCGAACTGGCAGTTGAGGTTGTTGATCTCCGGGTTCTTGGGCGGCTTCGCGAGCCCCTTCCCTTTCTGGATGTCCTTCAGGTACACGACCGCGCTCTGGACGCCTTTGCCGCCCCCTACGACGATCAACGGCTCCTCGCGGATGCCCCCGCAGGTCTCGGGATCCTTGGTCGGAATGATCTTCCGGGTTGCGATGTCACCCTGGTAGACGACCTTCCCGTTGATCGTGCCGCCTTCGGTCACCTGCACCGACTCGTACGCCGCCGCCGGGAGCGAGAGCAGAGTCGTGAGAACGAAGGCTGGCGAGATGCTTCCAGCGAAAAGCATCGACCGCGAACGTCGTGTGGGCATGGCGCGCTCCGAGTGGTGCAATCGCCCGCGTGAACCCGTCTCCGTTCCCCAGGAGCAAACGGAGAATAATTCGCGTTTTAGTCCTGTCGGGGTTCGACCGTCAACCCCACCACGGGTAGACTGTGCCGGCGTCAGCCCGTCGAGCTCGCTTCCACCACGACCGGCGCCGTCGGCATCGGCGCGGCACGCGCCACCCGGCGCTCCACCAGCCAGAAGAGGGGCGGCACGAGCGCAGCGACGGCCATCGCGAGGATCCCCAGCGCCGGCATCCCCACGAGCGTACCGTCCTCTCCGGTGGAGAGCACGACGCTCGAGAACACCGCTCCGGCCGACGTCGAGAGGTGCTGGATCGCGCTCATCAGCGACATGAAGCTCGCCCGCTCCTGGGGCACGGGCACCTTGCTGATCAGGGTCTGGTACGGCGCCATGCGGAAGTTCATCCCCACCATGAAGAGGACGAACAGCGGGGTGATGGGGACTCTCACGTCGTAGCTGACGAACGACAGCCAGGAGACGAGCAGGAACATGGCGGTGCCGAGGGTCGCCAGCCGGGTAGACCCGTACCGATCGACAAGGGCGCCGATGATCCGCAGGACCACGAACGAGAGCGCGCCTCCGATCATGTAGATCCACTTCAGGTCCCTGGCCGGGAAGCGCAGGTTGAAGACCAGGTATGGCGTGATGACAGGGATGACGAGGAACGCCGACGACATCACCACCATCGTCGCGACGATCGAGAGCTGCACGGTCCGGCGCGAGAGCAGGCCGAGAAACCCGGTGCGGCGTGCGCTGTCCCCGATGGCGAGGTGACCTCTCAGGGGCGGCAGCAACGCGATTGCGATGGGCAGGAGAACGAGGCCCAGTCCCGCGACGGAAAAGAACGGCAGCCGCCACCCGCCCCAGCGCGCCAGCTCGAGGCCGACGGGGACGCCGAGCACGGCCGCGACGGAGAAGGACCCCATCACGGCGCCGAGCGCCTTGCCGCGGCGCTCCGCCGGGATGACGTCGGCGACGATCGAGAGCGACAGCGAGGTCGCCGGCCCGCCGAAAAAACCGGCCAGAATGCGGGCGAAGACGATGCTCCCGAACCCCACCGAGAAACCGCCGAGCGCGGTGGCCATGACGAGTCCGGCGACCGCGACGCCGAGGGCCTTTCTGCGATCGAATCGATCGAGGAAGAACGAGCAGGCGATGCCCGAGATCGCCGCCGCGGCGGTGTAGCTCCCGCCGATGACGCCGATTCGCGACGCAGGAATGCCCAGCGGTCCGGCGAAGAACGGTCCCAGCGGCAGCACCATCATGAAGTCGAGGATGTTGACGAACTGGACGGCGCCGATGAGAAAGATGACTGTGCGTTCGCTGGGGTGCCGGGCCATGCGACGTGGGATGCTGGTATGAACGGTTGGATGCCCGGGTAAGCCGATGGACCTGCGGGTCGAATGTTACTCAGGCTACCGCGGCGAAGAGACGCCGCGCCACTTCACGCTCGGCGAGCGCCGCGTCGAGGTGACGGAAGTCATCGATCGATGGTTCGGCCCGGACCATCGGTACTTCAAGGTTCGAGGCGACGACGGCGCGCAGTACATCCTGCGTCATGACCATGAGTCGCAACGCTGGGAGCTGATCCTCTTCACGCGCGAGGCGTGAGGGCCGTTCGCCGAGCAGGCAAGCGGCGCACGTCGCGTGGCGCTGGGCGGGTCCGTGCGCATACTGAGATGCCGGAGAATCCGATGAAACCAGTGCGGCGCACCGTCCTCGTCCTCGTCTCGCTTCTGATCGTTGCCGGAGTGATCGGGTACCTCGCCATCGACGGAATGATCAAGAGCACCGTCGAGAAGCAGAGCACCACCTCCCTCAAGCTGACCACGACGCTGAACCGCGCGCATCTGTCGATCCTGGGCGGCAAGCTCAACCTGAACCGGCTCGGCATCGCCTCGCCGTCGGGCTTCTCCGCAGCGCAGATGTTCGAGATGGGCGACGTCGATCTGGCAGTCAGATACGGGGAGCTGCGCAAGGATCCCATCCGTGTGCAATCGCTGACCCTCCGTCAGCCCAGGCTGGTCATCGAGCAGCACAACGGGGCGCTGAACTTCAAGACGGCAATGGATCGGCTGCCGGCGCACGAGAGCTCGTCGGAAAAACCGGTGAAGCTCATCATCGACGACCTCCAGGTGCAGGACGCGCAGGTGGTGATCCACCCCGGTCTGCCCGGCGTGCGGCAGGAGATCAATGTGGCGGTGCCGTCGCTCGCGATGAAGAACGTCGGAAGCGGCCGGGGCTCGCAGAACGGGGCGGCGATCAAGGACGTGACGATGGTGGTGATCACGGCGCTCGCCGCAAAAGCGGCGGAGTCCGGTTCGCTTCCACCCGAGCTGAAGGCGCTCCTCGCCCTGAACGTCGGGCAGGTCGCCGGAAAGCTTGGGGCCGAAGCGCAGAAGCAGATTGCCGCCGCCATCCCGGGCGAGTTGGGCAACCGGCTTTCCAAGGTAGCGGCGGACCCGGCGGCGCTGGCGAAGGATCCCGGCAAAGCGCTCCAGGGAGAGGTCAGCGGGATTCTCGGCGGCAAGAAGAATGACGCAGCCGCCGGTCGGGCTGCGCCAAAGCGATAAGCCTTAGCGGCGCGAGTCGGCGGGCGCGTTCGGGTGCCGTTGCAGAGCGAGCTTCAACGCCGGCGAGCGGCGGACGAGCTCCTGCTTCAGCAAATGTGAAATCAGCGCAGGCGGACACGCCGCCCAGCGGGAGATGTTCTGCACCAGCAGTGTCGAGCTGTATATGCGGCCGCAGAGGAGCGCCGCGGTCTTGCCGTCGACGGGCAAACCGGCAAGCGATGTGAGGCAGCGGCCCTCGGTCTTGACGATCACCTCGACGCGCTCCTCGCCTTCAGCCGTCGAAAACCGCGCGCGCAGGAGCTCTCGCGCAGCCCGCCGGGTCTGCTCGGGCACGTCGCGCGACACGACCAGCTTGTGCTGCTCGAGGAGTCGCCGGCCGCCGTGGAGGCGGCGCAGCAAGGCGATCGAGAGCTGTGGATTGCGCAGGAGGGCCCGGCGCACACCCGCGTCCGCGGCGATGGCGGCGCGCGCAGCGAGGGCTTCGAGACCTGCCGGGGTCCGGTGATGGCTCGCCACGAGCCGCGCCTGCGGCAGACCGAAGCGCGGGTTGTCGATCAACGCGTGGATGACGGCCGGCAGCGGATCGAAGCAGAGCGCCGACAACTCAGGCTCGTCCGCGAGCTTCGCCCGCGTGGCGCGTTCTTCTGGAGGAAGTTGGCGCAGGGATGATTGGTAGACCTCGCGGTGGACGCCGGCCGGCTCGTCCGCTGCCACAGGCTCGTCCTCGTCGGGGACCTCGGGCGGCGACACCGCACCGAGCGTCACGAGTCTCTCGAGCGCCTCCTCGACGCGCTCCGGCGACAGACCCGTGCCGACCGAGATTCCATGAAGGTCCGTCAGTCCATCGAGCCGGGACGCGATGAAACCCTCTTCCGGCGTGAGCGGCAGGCTGCGCAGATCGACGCCGGGATTCAGCGAAGGCTTCCACGGCGCCGGCTGTGCATGATCTCGCTTCGTCAAAAGCAAGGTCCCTGCGTCGATCTCCTCACGGCAGCCCGGAGACGATCCTGCGGTACTCCTCCTCGTTGAACGCCCGCATCGTCTCGCTGCGCACGTTGCCTTGAGAGCCGACGGCGAGCGCGAACTTCGCCACCACCTCGTCGTTCGGCGCCTCGACGAACGCGATTGCATCGTACCGGCCCTGCACGAGATGGAACGACCTCACTTCGCCGCCCATCGACTTCAAGGCTTGCCTGGCCTTCTCGAGCCGGCTAGGGCCCTCCTTGATCGCCTTGATCCCCTGATCCGTGTACTTCAGCAGCGTCACGTACGTCGCCATGTGGCACCTCCTGCATCCCGACGGGCAACATACGCCGATCGAAGCGGGAGTGGAGCTTCTTCACAGCTCCTCGATGCGGTCGACGCGGTCCGGGTAGAAGGCGAGGTGATCCTTGATCGCCGCGACGCCTGGATACGGTTCCTCGTAGGTCCAGACGGCGTTCTCCGCCACGCGCCCGTCCGCCCGGATCGTGAAGTAGGAAGCGTCGCTCTTGAAAGGGCAGTGAGTCCTGTGGTCGGTCCGCTCCAGCAGCGACATGTCGGCGTCGTCGCGCGGGACGTATTGGACCGGCGGCAGGGTCGCCTCCCTGAGCGTGAGCGCCCGCGTCGTGTCGGCGACGACGCGCCCGTTGAAGACGACGCGCACACGCTTCGGGTTGGGCTCGATCGTGATCCGGTGCTGTCTCGTCATGCCGCCGAGATTCTCGTAGCCGGGAAGGACGCTGTTGGTGCGGGTGCCGGATAGATGGCCTTCTGCGGCGTCGCGATCTCGATCACCCCCGCCCAGGCGAGGAGCTTCATGACCTGCCAGGTCGGGTCGATCTCGAACCACCTCGCCGCGAAGTTCGGGCTCATCGGGTACTTGTGGTGATTGTTCTGGAAGAGCTCGCCCATGGTCACGACGTCGAGCGGCAGCGTGTTGCGCGAGCCGTCGCCGTTGTCGAAGCTGCGGTAGCCGTACCTGTGACCGCACCAGTTGACGATCGCCCCGTGGATGGGACCCAGCACCCACTGCACGGGCAACAAGGTCCACTGCCACCAATGCGTCGCGAGGAAGAAGTACGGGACGGCGTACAGCGCGCCCCAGGCGACGCGCATCAACCACGACTGTCCGAGCGTCTCGTCGATCAGCTTCCACTCCGGGTATCCGCCTGCAAACCGCGGCTCGGGCTCTTCGCGCCGGTAGGCATAGGCGTCATAGCGGCCCTTGGTGTGAAGCATCATCTGCAGGGCGTTGCGGAAGAACCGGGGTGAGTGAGGGTCGCGCTCGGTATCGGAAAAGGCATGATGCTGGCGGTGCAGGATCGCGTACCCGCGCGGCGATAGATACGACGGGCCCTGGACCAGGTAGGTGAGCAGATGGAGCCCGCGTTCGGTCCGGGGCTTCATCGTGTACATCCGGTGTGCGGCGTACCGGTGCTGGAACAGGCTCTGAAAGAACACGCTGGCCAGCCAATGTCCGAAGAAGAACACGTAGAGCATGCAGAGCCTCCTTGGCTCCTTCCATTCCGCATGTCGCATGTCACGCGATGGTCACTGCACGCCGCGCTGCGGCATTTGGACGCGAACCGGTTTACGTCCGGGCGCTCAGTCGGCAGTCGGCTCGACGGCGCAGAGCGAGTAGGCGGACGCCGCTCCGTCGTCCGCGATGAGACACTCCTCCCCGCGCACGCGCCAGGACAGCGGACGTGGATGCACGAGGATGCTGATGTCCTTGCCCCGCGTCGAGCGATAGCGCACATGCGACCGCGCATCGAGCGCGGCCACCGCAGACTCGAGATCGAAGTCCACAGGGAGATCCAGCGTGCGCGTGTCGCTCGCCCGCGCCGAGACCGCGCCCGTCTTCAAGTCTACGATCGTGATGATCCGTCGCATGGCTCCTCCATGGCGGCCGCCGTTTCAGCGCAAGCCGAAGAAGCAAGACGGACGTCGAACCGATCTTAACCGGTAACCGCGCGTTCTGCGCTTCCAATCGCGCGCCACCTCGAGAACCGAGTGCCTCTGTGGCGGGCTGGTTGGCGCTGCTTCTGCATTGGGAACGGCTTGAGGATCGCGATCGCCGCGCCGGTGGGATCCTGCAGAACGCCGAACGTCGGCCGACGTTCGGGATGTCCTCGGGACCCGCGCAGATTGTTCCGCCGAGCTTCCTCGCGCGGGCGAGCGTCGCGTCGGCGTCGTCGAGGGCGACATAAGGCAGCCAGTTCGGCCGCTCGCCGCCCACATCCGTCACTCCGCCGCGGTCGACGCCGCCCTGCGAGATGATGTGGTACGTGACGTCCGGCCCGACCAGAGAGCGGTGCGCGAACCCGAAGACCTTCTCTAGAACGCGAGCGCTTTCTTCGGATCGCTGGTGTGCAGCTCATTCCAGCACCAGCCACCGCGGGGCGCCAGCGCGTCGGGGGGGATCACCCTCGTTGCTCCTGAAGCGGCGTAGATCATCTCATAGGTGGAGTCGCCCATCGGGAACGGCTGGACCTTCCATCCCCAGCACCTCGCCGTAGAACGCCTGGGCCTTCTTGGCATCCTTCGACGAGCTCGAACCAGACGAATTTTCCAGGAAGCAGCTTGCGATCGGCCATCTGTGGCTCCTTTCTGAAGCCATGGACTCCGCGACGCGCCCGAAATCATCGGTCTATCGGTGTGGTAGCTTCCATCCTGCAGGTGGAGGCCGATGTGCAGCTGCCCGTGGTCGAGGAGTTGAAGCGCCGGCGCGTATTTCGCGCGCTCGTTGCTTACGGAATCGCAGCATTCGCCGTGCTTCAGATTGTCGAGCCGATCAGCCATGCCTTGCACCTGCCCGACGCGACGAGAAACTTGGCGTAAGCGCCGTGCTCGAAGGGAGTGTGCGGAGATCCGGGAACCGCGTGCGCGTCACTGCCCAGCTGGTGAAGGCCGCAGACGGGGACCCCGCATTCGAATGGCTAGACCGCGCATATGACGTGCACGATCCCGGCTTGAGTTACGTCAAGTACGACCCATTGCTACGCGGTCTGCGCGACGATCAGCGCTATCACGCCCTGCTCACCAGGATGAATTTCCCGGTGGAATGATGTGCTGGATCGGTTGAACGAACCACTTGTCAGTACGCGAGCCGCGGGTACCAGCCCGTGCCGCGCCCGTCGGGAGATCAAGCAGAGCGGCCAGATGGAGTCGACGTGACGCCCACCTAGTCTCCCGGGTGCGGCGCGTAGAGCAGCTCCGGGTTGTGCAGCGCATCGGCCATGATTGCCTCCAGCCCAGGTCGCCGTCATACACTCCGCTCAGGCGGCCGGAAGAAGAGGCAGGCTGACCCCGTGCAGAAGAACCCGCGCAAAGGCTTTCACTCGGTAACTCCTCGTCTCGTCGTTGCGGACGCGGAGGCGCTCATCGCGTTCCTCCGCACCGTATTCGACGCCAAGGGCGAGCACCAAGGCGACCGCCCCGCGGAGATCCGCATTGGCGACTCTCTCATCATGGTGACACCCGCCGGCGCCCGCGAGCGGTTCCCGGCGTTTCTCTATGTGTACGTCGACGACGCCGACGCAGTGTATGAGCGCGCGCTCTCGGCCGGCGCGGTCTCCCTCGAGGAGCCGCTCGATACCCCTTACGGCGACCGCCGAGCGATGGTGCGCGACCCGTTCGGCAACGTCTGGCAGATCGCCCACGTCATCCTGGCGAGCTGACACGGCGCCAACTTGCGCGTCAACGGCGGTTACGTGACGGCGATCAATTGAACGGCACGGCGCTTGATCGCGCGCAGCCACATCCTCCGGATGAAACCGCTCCCGGGACGGATGACGGTCCAGTACCTGGCAAAGCGGCGCCGCGCTGATGCGTCGGTGGCGTGCACGCGCGTCTCGGTCGAAACCAGCCACGCGCCGTCGCCTGCATCGTCGATTTGGAAGTTCATCACCGCTTTCGCGACGCCGGGAGCAACGAGCTCCTTGAACTGCTCCGGCGTCGACGGTTTCTTCACCCCGCGTGGAGCGATCACGACGGTTCCGACGACGATCTCGCGTTCGGGGTCCTCCGCCAGCAGCAAGAATCCGGTCCGCATGGCGACGTCGAGGAGCGGCTCATGACTGGGAGCGTTGAGGATGCCCTCGGGACCTGCTCTCCCGAAGCGCCGGATCCAGGTCAGCGTGCGAAACAGCGTGATTTCGCCGGCGGTCACTTCCTTGAAGGACCGGTAGATCCGAATCCTCGGCGCGCGGATGCGGATGCGATGAACCTCGTTGAACTCGTACGCCGGAGCGAATTCTTCGAGCCTGCTCATGCCTGTTGGGTGGGCGCTCATCGGCCATAAACTGGTGCCAATGAGCCCCGGTGTCATGATCGTTGAATGGACGCCGCGTCCTGTCCATCGTGCTCTGCTCCACTGACCGGAAATCGCTGCGGCGGGTGCGGTGCTGCCGCGCGTGCCGGAGCGTTCCGCGTGTTGTCCATGCTGGCGCAGTCTCCGCACGGCAGGACCTACCGCGCCGAAGGACCCACCGGGATGGTCGCGCTCAAGGAGATGGTCTTCGCTCTCGTCCCGACGGCCCAGCAGCTCGACGCATTCGAGCGCGAAGCGCGGCTCCTGCGGTCGGTCTCGCACCCACAGATCCCGCGCCTGATCGACTCCTTTCGCGAAGGCGATGGTCCATCCCTGCGCCTCTATCTCGCGCAGGAGCTGGTCGACGGCGGACCCCTCTCCAGCCGAATCGGCATCGACGAGGCCGAAGCGCGCGTCATCGCGCGGCAGCTCCTGACCATCCTGCGCTACCTGCACGAGCGCGGCATCGTGCACCGCGACGTCAAGCCTGCGAACATCCTCCGCCGTCCCGACGGCACGCTCGCGCTGGTCGACTTCGGCGCCGCTCGCGCTGTGGAGGGCGTGACCCATGGCGCAACCTTGGTCGGCACTTTTGGATACATGCCGCCCGAGCAACTCGGCGGCACCGTCGATGCTACTGCGGACCTGTACGCACTGGGAGCCACCCTCGTCCATCTGGTCGGCCGCAAGGCGCCCGAGGACATCCTCGGACCGGACCTGGAGCTTCGGCTCGATCATCTGAACGTCTCGCCGGCCTTTCGCGCATTCCTCGGTCGGTTGACCGCGCGAAAACGCGCCTCTCGCCCCGCCTCTGCCGTCGAGGCGCTGCTCGCCCTCGAGGCACCGGCGCCCGGGTCTCGTCCCATCCGGCCGAGGCTCCTGGTCGCTGCCGCGGCGGCGATCGCCGTGCTCGCCTCCATCGTCCTCCCCTGGATCGCGATGCAGAAGACGATGAACGCGCTGACGGCAAGTCCAGGTGCAAACGCCGAGCGCGTCCAGCGTGCGCAGCTCGAGGCGTTCGAGCGCGAGCTGACTGAACCGTCCAAGCCCGCGCCACCTCCGCCTCCTCCCAAATCGGACCACCGCGACGTCTCCATGGGCCGGCTCCTGAGCGGAGCCAAGTTGCGCGAGCTCGACCCGGGGTTGCCCTCCTGCTACCAGCGCGCGGGCATCGAGCTCGCCCGCGTCCGGACCTGGCCCGGCCTCAAGGCGATGCAATTGAAGCTCGTGCTGCATTCACAGGAGGTCGCCTGCGACTGGCTGCCCCTCGAGGTGACCGCGTTTGCGGACGGCCGCCGTGCTCTCCATTCGTCGGGGACGATGGGTGAGACCCCCCGGGAGGGCTGGCGCGACATTCTGTACAACTTCGAGCTGCCGGAAGGCGTCGATGTGGTCCGGCTCGACCTGGCGAGCCCGACCCGCCCGCTGGAGTCATGGCGCATTGACCTGGGGCGCCGCGAGGTCCGTCGGGTCGGGTACGCGCTTGCGGGACGCGTCGAGGTCGCGTCGGCAAGGATTTCGACCGCGAGCGGGTGCGCCAGGCTCGAGCGCGGCGCAGTAGAGAGACTCTGGATCGAACAGGAGCCCCGAAAGCGGCTCCACGCGAGAGCGGCGTTCGCGACGCGCAAGGACACGAAGGAACCGTGCGCGCACCAGTCGCACTTCGCGCTGCTCGACTCGCGCGACACCTCGAGCTCCACGGCACGACTCGACTCCGACCGCACCGTGACGTTCACCTTGCCGCTCCCGGACGGGCGCAATCGGCTTCGCGTCGGCCTGGGGGAGACTCGCGCAACCGCCATACTCCGCGTCGATCTGCAGGCCGCGACCGCCGAGCGCGAGGCCCTCGCCGCGGTCACACCCTGATTCGGGCGTCCCGGGCTCTAATTGAGGCTGGCGAGATCGATGACGAACCGATAGCGCACGTCGTTGCGGATCATCCGCTCGTACGCTTCGTTCACCTTCTGGATGGGGATGATCTCCACGTCGGCGCCGATTTCGTGGCGTGCGCAGTAATCGAGCATCTCCTGCGTCTCGGGAATGCCCCCGATGGCGGACCCAGCCAACCGCCTGTTTCCCCGGATCAGCGACATCGCGGCCACGGGAGTCGGCTCGGGCGGAACGCCGACCACCACCATCGCACCTTGGGGGCGCAGCATTCCCAGATACCGGTTGTAGTCGTGCGGGGCCGAGATGGTGTCGATCAGAAGGTCGAAACGGCGGGCCAGTTTCTGAAAGGTGGCCTCGTCCCGAGTGGATTCGAACGCCTGGGCCCCGAGGCGGCGCGCATCGGCTTCCTTCGATCGCGACGTGCTCAGCATCGTCACCTCGGCCCCCATCGAGGCGGCGAGCTTGACCGCCATGTGGCCCAGACCACCGAGGCCCACCACACCCACGCGGTCTCCCTTCTTGCAGTTCCATTGGCGCAGCGGCGAATACGTGGTGATGCCGGCGCAGAGGAGCGGCGCTGCGCGTGCCGGATCGAGGCCAGCCGGGACCTTCAGTGCGTATCGATCCGCCACGACGATCTGCGACGAGTAACCGCCGTACGTGGGCGTGGTTCGGTCCATCTCCGTGCCGTTGTAGGTGAAGGCCGCGCCCTTCTCGCAGAACTGCTCGAGCCCACGGCGGCAGGGATCGCACTCCCGGCAGGAGTCGACGAAACATCCGACGCCAGCGGTGTCGCCCACCTCGAACTTGGTGACTTGCTTGCCGACCTGCTTGACCCGGCCAACGATCTCGTGCCCGGGAACCATCGGAAAGAGAGCGCCGGTCCACTCGTCGCGCACCTGGTGGATGTCGGAATGGCAGATCCCGCAGAAGAGGATCTCGATGAGCACGTCGTTCGGCCCAGGCTCGCGGCGCTCGATGATGAATGGCGCCAGCCGACTCGTCTTGGAAGCAGCAGCATACGCAGGGGTCTTCACCATCGTTCCTCCTCGGATTCGGGGTTCGATGCCGACCGCTTGCGTGGGATGCTGCCGGTCGCGCGGCTAGGAGCGGAAACGATCGAACGTCTCGAAGACGAGGCCTGACGCCTCGAACGCCGCATCGACGGCGACGAGGAAGCGCTCGGTGTCGCTCGGAGCGGCGGCGAGCTCGGCGAGCGGATCGGGCCGATCGAGGAGGCGATCGACGTCGCCGATCCCGAACGCGTGCGGATCGGTCTGCTCCATCTCGGTCCAGCTGAGCGGCGTCGCCACCGGGGCGCGCGGCCGTGCACGGAGCGAATACGGCGCGATCACGGTGGCCATGGGGTTGTTCCTCAACCAGTCGACGAAGACGCGCTCGCCTCGCAAGGCGACGCGAAACACGACGGTGAGATCTTCTCCGTGCCTGGCGGCGAGCAGCACGGCGAATTTCTGCAGCGTGATGGCAATCGTATCGCTCGAAGCCGACGGGTGGATCGGCGATACGACGTGATAGCCCTTGGAGCCCGTGGCGATCGGCACGCTGGCGAGGCCGTGCTCGGCGAGCGCATCGCGGACGACGTAGGCGGCGCGCCGGACGCGAGCGAATTGGCCCGGCGGCGGATCGAGATCGATGACGAGGCGATCGGGGTGGAAGAGATCGGCGGCACGCGACGTCGGCACGTGGAGCTCGATCGCTCCCTGGTTCGCAAGATAGGCGAGGTCTTCGGGTTGCCGCAGGATGGGATAGACGGTGACGTCCTGGTTCTTGCCACCCTTGCCCGGATGCTTCTTTGACGCCGCGGGGCTGCGCGGCACGGGAAAGCGCTCGATCGACTGCGGGTAATGAGGCGGGACGTTCTTCTGGAAGAACCCGGGACCGGCGAGCCCCCTCGGGTAGCGGCGAATGGAGAGAGGACGACCGGAGACGTGCGGAAGCGCGCGCGGTGCGATCTGCTCGTAGTACGCGACGACGTCGGCCTTGCTCCGGCCGATCTCCGGGAAGACGATCCGGTCGGGGTTCGAGACTTCCACCATTCAGTCCCCGGCCAGCTTCTCGGTGGCCTCTCGCCCAGCGTCTACGGTGCGGCGGAGAAAGTCGGCGAGCACCTCCAGCTCGGCGTCGTCATATCCAGCGCAGATCTCGTTCATCGAGGAATTCATCCCCGCGTAGAGCCGCACGAGCTCGGCGTTCCGGTCGCGCAGCGCCCGGACGACGACAGCGCGGCGGTCGGAAGGATCGCGTTCCCGGACGACCCAGCCGCCGCGCTCCAGCCTGTCCAGGATGCCGGTCATGGTTGCGGGGTGCAGCGCGGCGCGCTGTGCGAGGGCGCTCGGGCTGAGCGGACCATGGCGCGCGACGAGGTCGAGGCAGTCGAGATCGACGTCGTTGAGTCCGGCATGTGCGCCCACCTGATGGTTGAGCAGCGACAGCTGGATGCTCAGCGCCCGCAGCGACTGCTTGATCGAGGCGGTCAGGCGCCGGCGGTCCGAATCGGTTGACGATATGGAACCCATACGTTACTTGTACCGTACCTTCTGATGTACGGAGGATATCATGAACCAGCCAGGGAGCGAGGGATGAGGCTCACGATCTTCGCAGCGACCGGAGGAATCGGTCGGCAAGTCCTCGAGCAGGCCGTCGGAGCGGGGCACGAGGTCACGGCAGTCGTACGGAATCCGGCGAAGCTGCCCCGGGCAGTACGCGCCGTAACCTCGGACCTGGCGGCTCCGGACCCCACGGCGCTCGAGTCCGCGGTCAAAGGAGCCGACGCAGTGCTCTCCGGCCTCGGGCCACGGTCCGCTTCGGAGGCCGGGATCGCGTGGCAGGGCACGCGGTCGATCGTCGAAGCGATGAAGGCAACCGGCGTACGCCGCATCATCGTGGTCAGCGCCGCGCCCATCGGGACCGTTCCGTCCCCGGGCCGCCGGAACCCGCCGAAGCGCGACCCGGGCGACGGGTTCTTCATGCGGAACCTGTTCAGTCCGTTGATCAGAGCGGCGCTCAGGAAGCATCAACGAACCATCGGAATCGCTGACTGACGAGGAAACCAGCCATGACGAAGAGAGACAGGATCGTTTATTGGACGACGACGGGGATTGTCTGCGCCGTGATGGTCTTCAGCATCCTCAACTTCACCGTGTTCGACCACTTCCCGTTCCCTGAAGGAGGCTTCGTTCATCTGGGCCTGCCCAATTACTTCAAGGTGGAACTGACGATCGCCAAGATACTGGGCGTCTCGGCGCTTCTGATCCCGGGGGTGCCGGCGAAGATCAAAGAATTCGCCTATTTTGGTTTCGGGATCACCCTGCTCTCCGCCGCGATTGCGCACTTTTCCAGAGGTGACGCGAGAATCAGCATCCTGTTCGTCCTCGATCCGCTGATCTTCTTCGTCCTGCTGACGGTATCGTATTTCTATTTTACCGCTCGAGGCGGAGGCGCTGCTCGATCTGCGGCAAGAGATTCAGGTCGCCTTGGACGCGACCAGGCCGAGCGCGCGGAGCGTTTCGTGGGCCAAGGGCTTGGCCGGGGCGAACCTACGCGATCAGCTCTGCGATCAACGCCGTGAGCTCGCCGGGCTCGATTGGCTTCGGCAGGTGCGCCTGGAACCCCGATCCGAGCGCCTCCCCCCGATCCTCCGCGCGCGCAAACGCCGTCAGCGCCACGGCAGGGACCTTCGCGCCGCTCTGCCCTTCCAGAGATCGTACCCTGCGGATCAAGCTGTAGCCGTCTCCGTCCGGCATCCCGATGTCGCTGACCAGGACATCGGGTCGCTCGCGCTCGAATGCTTCGAGCGCCTCGTTGGCGGACGCAGCGGTGCTCACCTCGGCTCCGGCCTCCTGCAGGATGATGCTCAGGAGCTCCCGGGCATCGTCATCGTCGTCCACCACCAGCAGCCTCGCCCCTCGCAGGGGCGCCAGCCGCGTCCGCGCCGACCCCTCGCCGGGATGTGGCGCCGCGGCGGCGACGGTTCCGGTTTCGTTCAGCGTCGGCAGCTCGACGGTGAACGTCGCGCCCTGACGCTCGCCCGGACTCTGCGCCCGCACGGCGCCACCGTGTAGCTCGACGATGTGGCGCACGATGGCCAATCCGAGCCCGAGCCCCCCGGTCGAACGTTCGCCCTGCCGGAATCGATCGAAGATATGGGGGAGCAGCTCCTGCTTGATCCCGGCGCCGTGGTCGGAAACCGTGATGCGCGCGAGTGACCCGGAGCGCTCCAGGCGGATGGCGACGCGTCCGTGCGCCGGGCTGAACTTGATCGCATTCGAGAGCAGGTTCCAGACGACCTGCTGCAGCCGATCGGGATCGGCGAGGAGCGGACCTGCGTCCGGATCGAGGGAGGCGTCCAGCTGAATCTCCTTCGCATCCGCCACGCCCTGGACGGCCTCGATGGCGGCCTCGATGATGGCCACCGGGTCGACCTGCCGGCGATCGATCCGCAGCTTGCCCGTGACGATGCGGGAGACGTCGAGGAGGTCCTCGATGAGCTGCGCGAGAAGCTTCGTGTTCCGCTCGATCACCTCGAGCCCGCGAGCGGCGCGGACCGCATCCCGGAATCCGACGCGCAGCAGGCGCGCCCATCCGAGCATCGCCGTCAGCGGCGTGCGCAGCTCGTGCGAGACCATCGCCAGGAAATGGTCCTTGGCCTTGTCCGCCTCCCGCAGCTCGCGGCGCGACTGTTCCAGGTCGTGCACGACCCGTTCGTAGGCGCGCATGTCGCGCAGGATCCCGATGGCCCCGATGAGCATCCCGTCGGGATCCCGCAGGGCGGAAGCGTTGAGGGTGGTCGGAATGACCTCGCCCGAGGCGCTGCGAGGATTCAGCCGCACGTTGCGGGTGACGCCGCGCTCCACCACCTCGCGCAGCGCGGCGATGAACTCGCGTGTCTCCTCGGCGGAGATGATGCGCGACAACGACTGCTCGATCACCTCATCGGGACGGAACCCAAGAAGATCGAAGACGGCGTCGTTCGCTTGAAGGATCTTCCCGCGCAGATCGCTGACGAACACCGGGTCCGGGGCATTCTTGATCAGGCTCTCGGCGTACGCGCGGGCCTTGTCCAGCTCCCGCATGTCGCGGAGGATCCCGATGACGCCGATGGCGTGTCCTTCGCCGTCGCGGAGCGCGGAGGCGTTCAACGCCGTCGGGATCACTTCGCCCGAAGCGCTGCCGGGGTTGAGGCGGAGATTCCGCGTCACGCCGCGGTCCACCACCTCCCGGACGGCGGCGACGAATTCCTGGGCCTCGGGCGGGCTGAGGAAGCGCGAAACCGATTGCTCGAGAACCTCGTCGCGGCGAAGGCCGAGGAGCTGCGAGACCGCCGCGTTCGCCTCGAGGATCTTCCCGCGCAGATCGCAGACGAACACGGGGTCGGGCGCGTTTGCGACGATGACGTCCGCCGCAAGAGTGGTGCGCACGCTGTCGTCGAACGGCGACTCTCGGCCCAGGCTGCCAAAAACCACGGACTGGAACGTATTCATTGCATCGGAACGTGCGCAGCTTACGGGAGACTGCCCGCCGACCGCGCGGTCGGGGGCTGACTTCCCACTGCGCTCGTCTGACCATCGTGCGAGACGGCCCGCGGCGACGGCGCCCGGACGACCTCCCGTTTGCCGGAGCGCGTTACAGCAGCGCTGAAAAAAGGCATTGCCCTTCAGGGCGAGACCGTAGTATTGCGGCGGTCTCGAGGGGGTGGATTCATGCGATGCAGACTCGTCGCGGCCGCGGCGATCTCCGTAGTGACAGTCGGTCTGGTCCCAGTGGCCGCGCGCGCCGACGACATCGCCACCAGCGTCGACGCGCCTGCAAACGGTGCGGATGGCGAGTGCGTGAGCATCCGGGCCCCGATCGTGACGACGTTTTTCATCGAAGGCTGCACGAGCCCGTTCGGGCTCTGCACCGAAGGAACGATTCCCTCCGGGCCGCTGGCAGGGACGACGCAGTTCAGCGTGCTTTCACTCGGCCCGGGCGACTCGCCAGAGCTCCTGCTCTACGGTGGGGAGCTGGTCATCACCACGCCCGACGGTACCTTGACCATTCAGGACAGCGGTGTGCTCAACACGCTCGACGGCACCTTCTTCGAGATCGAGCAGACGGTGGAAGGCACCGGCTCATTTGCGGATCACGACGGTACGCTCTTCGCACAGGGTACGAGCACGCCAACCGGATTCGAGGGAACGCTGTCCGGACAGATCTGCCGCGTATCGAAAGACGTGTACGACCTCCCTTGACGGGATCACCGCTCCGGCTTGCCGTCCTTGAGCTCGCGCACGTACCACGCCAGCGCCCACCGCTCTTCCTCGGACAGATTGGTGAACTTCACCATCGCCGTCCCCGGGACTCCCTTTCCCAGCGTGTCGAAGATCTGCCGCACGCTGGAACCTTGCTTGAACGGCTCCGTGCTGAAGTTCCGCGGCCTCGGGTCCAGCTTCGCCGCCGCCGACCCATCTCCCGCGCCGGTCTCGCCGTGGCAAGCGACGCAGTAGATGCCGTAGGTGCGCTTCCCCATCTCGAGCAGCACCGGCGACCGCTTCGGCGGCCTGGCTGCCCGCGCGGGCGACGTCACGGCGAGCACCACGAGCGGCAACGTCCAGATCACTTGCCGGGAACCGATCCCGGTGGGGCTGGCGCTCGCACGACACGCAGCGGCGGCAAGTCGGGCGTCCAGTAGCGCGCGAAGTAAGCGGTCATCGCCTTCGCCTCCTCGTCGGTCGCGGGCGACCCGAACTTGCGCATCTTGTCCACCGTCTTCTGCCACTGCCCCTCCGTCAACCGCTGCGAGGTGACGTACTCGGCGGAGTGACAGAGCAGGCACTTTCCCTGCACCAGCGGACGCGCCGGGTCGTCGGGAAGTTGGCCATCGAGGAGCGCCGCCGTCGCCTTGTCGTCCGCCGCCGCTGCGGATGCGATGACCCATGCGGCGCCGCCGAGCGAGAGGCCGGCTGCGATGAGGATGCGGATCATGCTCGCACCTCCACTTTCAGCCGCTCGATCGCATTGTACAGATAGCCGGACGGGTTCCACACTGGCGTCTCCGGCTGCGTGGCGCCGGCGTTGTCCGTCGCACGACACGCGACTTCGTAGCTGCCGGGCTCCGTCTTCCAGGCATGACGGAAGACCCGAAAACCGTACGCGCTGGCCGGACCGTCGAGCTTCGCCGCGGTCCAGGTCTTGCTGCCGTCGAAGCTCAGCTCGACCCGCTCTATCCCCGCCTCGCCGGAGAAGGCCACTCCGGCAAGCTGATGGACGCCCGGCGCGAGCCGATCGCCGTCGCTCAGGGATCCGAGCAACGACTTCACGTTGAGCTTCGTCATCGGCTTCATCTGGTCGGCGGGAATGGGGGCACCCGGAGCGCCCGGCGTTGCCGGAAATCGATAGGCCGTGTCGTAGTAGAAGGCCTTCGGCTCGTCGGCGCGCGCCTCGATGTCGACCAGCGCCCGCACCCAGTCGTCGCCGACCCAGCCCGGCACCACAAGACGGATCGGCTGTCCTCGGGTCGGCGCCAGCGGCTTGCCGTTCATCTTCAGTGCCAGGAGCGTGTCCGGATGAAGCGCCTTCTCCACGGGGATGGCACGGATGAATGCCGGCGTCGTGTTCATGGTCGGGCGCTCCGCACCTTGAAGCTGGATGAAAGCGGCGTCCTTCTTGAGCCCGCCGAAGGCGAGCACATCCTTGAAGCGGACTCCCGTCCACTCCGCGTTGCCCATGGCTCCGTACCGCCACTGGACGCCCGGCACATGCGGCGTGAACAGCGCGCGACCGTTCCCCGCGCATTGCAGCACCGCCTCCACGGTGACCTGGGGCATGCGCTGCAGATCGGCCAGGGAAAGCGACAGCTCCTTCTCCAACAGGCCGTGCACTTTCAGGCGCCACTTCGCGACGTCGATCTTCGGCAGGTCGAAGTGGTTGCGCAGGTAGAACCGCTCGACCGGGGTGATCCGCGTGGTGAACGTCGAGCGCACCGACTCGTAGTTGGGCGGCCGTTCCGTCATGCGGATGAGGTCCGCCCTCCCCTTGGCATGCGCGAGAGTCGGAACCTTCACCCAGCAGGCGAAGGCGGCGGCACCGGACAGCGACGATTTCAGGAATTGCCTGCGATCCAGCGTCATGGCTGGCCTCGGCTAGCTGCGGAGGTCGTCTGATTCCAGACGCCCCAAATAGCGCGACTTCGCCCTGCAGATCAAACTATGCTCCTCGGCATGCGGGCGTCCGCGGTCATCTGCGCCATCGTCATCTGCGGCTGCGGTTCCAACGCCGACCGGGTGCCCACCTGGCACCGCGACGTCCGCCCCATCGTCACGCAGAGTTGCAGCGGCTGTCACAGCACCGGGTCCATCGCGCCTTTTCCGTTCGAGTCCTATGCCGATCTCTTCGGCCGGCAGCAGCTCATTCGCGAGCAGGTCACGTCCCGCCGGATGCCGCCCTGGCCACCGGCGCCGGGGTGCACGGAGTACGACGACGATCGCTCCCTCTCCGAGAAGGACCGCACCACGCTCCTCACCTGGCTCGACCACGGAGCGCCGGAGGGCAATCCGGCCGATGCGACACCCGTCTCCTCCCCACCGCCCGGTGGCCTGTCGCGCGTCGACCGCGACCTGAGAGTCGCGGCGCCGTACACGCCGGTGCAGGTTCCCGACGAGTACCGTTGCTTCCTGCTCGACTGGCCGGAATCCGCAAGACGCTACGTCACCGGCTTCGTCGCGAAGCCGGGAAACGCTGCCATCGTCCATCACGTGCTGGTCTTTGTCGCTCCTCCCGGCCAGGTCTCGCAGTTCCAGGCGCTCGACGATGCGGACCCTTTGCCCGGATACACGTGCTTCGGCGGCCCTGGCGGTGTCGTGCCGACGCTCGGCGGCTGGGTCCCGGGGAGCCGCGGCGGCGACTTTCCGGCGGGCACCGGGGTGCCCATCGATCCCGGCTCGAAGATCATCCTGCAGGTCCACTACAACCGGCCGAGGGACGGAGCCTCCGACCAGACTTCGCTCCAGCTCAAGCTCGACGATGCCGTGCAGCGGCAGGCCTTCGTTCTCCCTTGGGCGGATCCATCCTGGCTGAGCTCGCACACGATGAACGTTCCCGCCGGGCAGCCGGACGTCAGTCACGCATTCACATTCGCGCCGGGTTCCTATCTCGGCTTGATTACGAGCGGCGCCATCCCCGCCGGCCCGTTCACCGTCTACGGCGCCGCCACGCACCAGCACCTTCGCGGCACCCACAACCGCCTCGAGATCCAGCGCGCCGGAGGGAGCCACGAGTGCCTCCTGGACATTCCTCGCTGGGACTTCCACTGGCAGGGCTCGTACGCCCTGAAGACCCCGACGCGGGTGCAGATGAACGACAGCCTCTCCATCGAGTGCCACTGGGACAACAGCGCGGCGCACCAGCCCGACGGCCGTGCTCCGCGCGATCTCAACTGGGGCGAAGGCACCGACGACGAGATGTGCATCGGCTTCCTCTACATCACGCAGTGACGGCCCACGCCGGCAGCACCTCGATTCCGCGCGGGCGGCAAAAATGCGCGCCGACCTAGGTCGCAGCCCACGCGACCTCTGAAGCGCTCTGCGATGGGTCTGCTCAACGCCACAAGCTGTTGGTCTCGCGCCCGATCCCGCCTTTGACGCGGTACATCCATCCGGATCGCGACGAGCCGCGTCTTGATCTTTTCCCGCTGCGCTCGCTTCGCTTCCGCGCGCAACGGGGGGCGATCCGCCATCCGAAAACGGCCACTCGAAGGAGGGAGCGATGGCTTCTGACGGCAAGAGATATCCCGGTTCGCGTGAAGAAGATGCGTGGCTGAGCGACGAGCAGCTCGATCATGTCGCGCCCGCGGAGAGCGAGCCGTTCCAGGCGCCGATCCCGACGCGGATGATCTCCAACGGCGAGTACATGCCGCATCCGCAAACGGAGAAGCAGAAACATGTC
>Ga0209057_1001053_pt1 | contig 22994 bp, 26 predicted proteins | sample GraSoiAngelo_146_FD_185903 | JGI IMG/M metagenome (GOLD analysis project Ga0209057, IMG submission 185903) | Grasslands soil microbial communities from the Angelo Coastal Reserve, California, USA - 14_1009_05_30cm (SPAdes) (version 2) | ecosystem: Environmental > Terrestrial > Soil > Grasslands ... | reverse complement strand
ACATGGACCGTGGCTTGGTTGAGATAACTCTCCGGGTCGCGCACGAATCCGACGACGCGAAGGTTATCGCGCCAAAATTCCTTGAGATAGGGCTTCGCTTCATCGTGCACGAAACCAATCAACCATAGCTCGGCATTGGGCAGGTTGAGGCGGTGCCATGCTTCGAGCACATGTTGAATACCTTTTCGCTTGATCAATGCGCCTGCAAAAACAGCGCGAAATTTTGCCGGCCGCGGGCCCGGCTTGAAGCGCTCCACATCCACCCCGCGGGGCAAATAGAAGAGTTTTTCTTCCGGGAAACTGCGGATGCGAAAGGTCTCGGCGGCCCTCTCTGATAAGACGAGCAGAAGATCGGCGCGTTTATACTCTTCGATAAAACGCCTCCGGTGGAGCAACAGTCTGGCTTTCCACTTTCGAAAACCCGATAGCTTGCGTGTCGATGCGGCAATTTTCGGCTGGTCGAATTTCTGTTTGCCGCCATCGCGATGCCAGGTTGGGACCTCAACGATCGAAGGGATGCGGTGTTGTTTTGCAATTTGCAGCGAGCGCAAACAGTCGCCCGACCAGCTATGAAACATGTCGTAGCGCCCGGTCGCCAGATGCCGTGACGTGATCCAGTCGAGATACTTTTTTTTCGCGCCGTAATAATAGGGCCGATCAAGAAAGGAAATGAGACGCACCGGATGCCAGCGCAACGAATGGATGAGTGAGCCGGGAATTTCGTTCTGCCGGTTACCATAAGCGATTGCTTTGCCCAGGAATCCACCGCGATACGAGGCGCGCAGGGTTTCAAATGCATCCGTATCCAGGCCGGAACCCCCGATTCGGGCAAAAATCGAGTAGAGCAGCCTTCTCGGTAAAATACGCGCCGCGTGTGCGGCAGAACGTCGCGGCGCAGGAGCGTTTAAGATTTCACCCGGCATCGGGTTAGAAGTATTCTGGCGAACGTGGAGCATGTAAAGTGGCGTTCTGAGTCCGAAACGGAAGGGCATTCCCCGTTCCACTCAAGATGAAAGAACGACTCAGACTCGCATTGGTCCGGCGCGGTTATTCTCCAACCGGTGGCGCAGAAGCGTACTTAAAACGCCTCGCGCGTGGAGTCATCGAGGCCGGGCACAAAGTGCAACTGATCGCCACGAATGAATGGCCGGAGGATCAATGGCCGCTTGGACCGATCACGCGCCTGCGCGCAGAATCCGTCATTGGGTTTGCGGATGAGCTGGAACAAGTCCGGCCCCAGCTCGACTGCGATGGCTTGTTGAGCCTTGAGCGCGTCTGGAGTTGCGACGTTTATCGCGCCGGCGACGGCGTCCATCGTGCCTGGCTCGCGCGCAGAAGAAAATTCGAGCTTCCTCTGAAGCAGTTTGCTCGGGCTCTCAACCGCAAGCATCGTGATCTACTGCATTTCGAGTGATCGTTGCTTCACAGATGGTCAAGAATGAGATCGTCGATCTTTATGGCTATCCGGCGGACAGGATCGACATCGTTCACAATGGCGTTCCGCTCGACAAATTCCGGTTCGATTCCGAGCTTCGGGAAAAATCGCGCGAAGATTTGAAACTGAAACCGGATCAAATTGCGCTGCTATTTGCAGGCTCGGGCTGGGAGCGCAAAGGGTTGCTGTTTGCAATCCAGGCGATGGCGCTCTGCAAGAACACAAAGATGCGATTGCTCGTTGCTGGCCGGGGAAATGAGATGCTCTACAAAACGAAACGTCTGCGCTTTTGGCGCGAGGAGCCGGTGCAGTTTCTCGGCGAAGTTGCAGACATTTCGCGTGTTTACGCAGCTGCGGACATCTTCATCTTGCCTACGATTTACGATCCATTTTCCAATGCCTGTCTGGAAGCGCTTGCCTGCGGATTACCGGTAATCACAACAGGTTCCAACGGCTTCAGCGAAATCATCGAAGACGCTGTCCACGGATCAATTGTCAATCACGCTGGTAATCTGGTTGGTTTGCGTGACGCTATTCGCTTCTGGTCCGATCCGTCGCGCCGCGCCGCGGCGCGCTCGGCGAACATTGAGCGTGCGTCGCAGTTCGATATTTCAAGGAACGTCGAGCAAACGCTGGAGATTTTGACGGATGTTGCCTCCAGGTAGCGCGCGCCTCCTCCTCGCGATCGCGAACGCGTAAACGAAGCGGCGCTAGCGACCAATACCTCAGTGGAGTTGCTGCATCAGATCAGTTCCTAAGCGCAGCGTCCACGTCTGGGAAAATCTGGAATACCTGATCGAGGCGTGAGATTTCGAAAATCGAGCGCACAGTTTCCTGTAACCCAGCCAGACGGAATTTGCCGCCGTAGCCTTCCACCTTTTGCATTGCTTCAATCAATGCCGCCAAACCCGCGCTATCGATGTAAGTCACGCCGCAAAGATCGACCACCAAACGTCGCGGCTTTTTCTCGATCGTGGCATTGAGCGACGCCGTAACAGAGGGGGAGACGTGCAGATCGATTTCGCCCTTGAGCGGCAACACGTCCGAACGGCCTCTTCGCGGCGTCGGTGCAGTTGGGGAAGCGTTTTTTCCCATTTCATCCTCCAATCGTCAATGGATCACCATCCGAGTGTATCGATAATGGTTTCCACATCTGAGAGATCATCAATCAAAAAATCCGGCTGATATTTCGCAAGTTCAGCACGGCTCCATCTGCCGGTTGCCACCGCAATGGTGCGCGCACCTAGCGCTTTGCCACAGGCAATATCGCGCGGCGTGTCGCCAATGACGTCGATCTCCGATGCGGCGAACTCGCGGCCATGCTTCTCTGTTGCGCGGGCGCGAGCGAAACGCCCGAGCTGGTTGCGGTCCCGGTGATCATCGGCAAAAGCACCAAATTCAAAGAAGTGCCAGACGCCATAGTGCTCAAGTTTTAGTCGCGCTCCGCGGGACACATTTCCAGTGAGAAGGGCGAGCACCAGATGTGACCGCGACTTGAGCTTTTCGAGCAGCTTGAGCACGCCGGGGAGGAGTTTGCCTTTACGGCGCGGCAATTCCAGCGATAAAAAATGCACATAACTGTCCAGAAACGCGCTCAAGTTTTCATTGGTTGCGGGAATCTTATGCTTGTTCAGGATGCTGACGACGATGCCTGAATCGGTCATTCCGGCGATTTCAATGTCGTGCAGATCATCCGCGATACCGAAGCGCTCTTTGAAGGCGGATTTGAGCGCTTGAACTCCCGCGCCCCCGGAATGGATCAACGTGCCATCGATATCAAAAAGCAGAAGGCGCCTGGCAATTGCAGATTGTCGATTGCGGATCGCGGATTGCATTTCTGTAGCGGCCCTCTGCGAGCGCCGTCGTAAAGTGACGTGATTTTGCGGCCTGCGTATTTTCAAAATCGAAAGTTGCGAATTTGGCGAGGCGCCGGCGGTCATAGACCGCCGCTACAGCTTACAAAGGCGGTGCATGCATCATTAGCACCGCGATCATGCTCCCGAGGAACACCAGCAGCACAATTGCGAGGCCAATAAAGATTCCATTCCGAACCGGGTCATCTTCCCGTCTTTGACGCTGGAACGGCGATCCGTTGGCAATATCAACAGGTGCTGGGCCTATTTGTGCATCTGCACTATCTGAAAAAGTAAGCTTTGGCATACTGGCGATCTTAATCGAATGAGTCGGATGGGACAAATGAGTCGAATGTGGCCGGAACAATTGACCGAGCGCAGCCGCGCTCGCATAGTGGCGCTCTCATGGCAATTGAGTTCACGCGCAACTTCTGCATCATCGCGCACATCGATCACGGCAAAACGACGTTGTCAGATCGGTTGCTTGAGCGGACGGGCACGATTCAGGAGCGGGAAAAGCAGGACCAGTTGCTTGATTCAATGGACCTGGAGCGGGAGCGCGGGATCACGATCAAAGCGCATCCGGTGGCGATGCGTTATACAAGCAAATCTGGCCAAAGCTATGGGTTGAACCTGCTCGACACGCCGGGGCATGTCGATTTCGCTTATGAAGTTTCGCGCAGCCTCGCCGCCTGCGAGGGCGCACTGTTAGTGGTGGACGCGGCGCAGGGCGTGGAAGCGCAAACCGTGGCGAACGTTCATCTCGCTCACAAACAAGGGCTCACAATTGTTCCGATCATCAACAAAATCGATCTGCCGAACGCTGATGTTGCTGCGGTGAAGCGCCAGTTGGAAGAAATCTTGGCCATCCCGGCGGAGGAAGCGATCGAAGCGAGCGCGAAAATGGGGATTGGCATCGAGGAAATTCTCGAGGCCATCGTCACGCGGGTTCCGGCGCCGCAACCGCCGGCGGATAAGACGCTGCGCGCGCTGGTGTTTGATTCCGTGTTTGATGTTTATCGCGGTGTGGTTGGGTACGTGCGTGTCGTTTCCGGAACGATGGAAGCGAATCACGCGATCATGTTGATGAACAACAACTCGCGGTACGAGATCAAGGAGGTGGGCGTGTTTACGCCGAAAATGCTTCCGCAGGAAAAGTTAAATCCCGGTGACGTCGGGTATTTCATCGCAAACATAAAATCAACCGCAGACATCAAGATCGGTGACACGATCACCGATCAGCGTCACTACGCGCGCCAGCCGCTTCCCGGGTTTCAGGAAATTCATCCGATGGTGTTCAGCGGCATTTATCCGATTAACACGGGCGACTTCGAACATTTGAAAACCGCAATCGGGAAGCTGCGCTTAAACGATGCCGCATTTGTGTATCAACCGGAAAGCTCAGTCGCCTTGGGCTTTGGTTTTCGCTGCGGATTTCTGGGGCTGCTTCACATGGAGATCATCCAGGAACGGCTCCGGCGCGAGTACAACATGGACATCATCGCGACCAGTCCAAGCGTGGTTTATGAAGTGCTGACCACACGCGAAGAGAAACTGTTGATCGATAATCCCGCTCATTTGCCCAACCTGAGCATGATCCGGGAGATTCGGGAGCCGATTGTAAAGGCATACGTGCTATGTCCGAACGAAAACATCGGCGACATCCTGAAATTGATTCTGGAAAAGCGCGGCCAGATGGAGCGCACTGAGTCGCTCGATACGCGCCGGGTTATGTTGCATTGCGAACTGCCGCTCAACGAAATTCTCGTCGATTTCAATGACAAGATTAAAAGCATTACCCGCGGTTACGGTTCGATGGATTACGAGCATGCCGGGTACCGGCCGGCGAAATTGGTGAAGCTGGACCTGCTCGTGAATGGCGAGCCGGTCGATGCGTTTTCGACAATCGTGCACAAAGATCGTGCCGAGGCGCGGGGACGCCAGCTCGCTGCAAAACTTAAGGAAGTCATCCCGCGGCAGCTGTACCAGGTGGCGATTCAGGCAGCTATTGGCGGGAAAATTATTGCACGCGAGAGTGTTTCGGCGTTACGAAAAAACGTGACCGCGAAATGCTACGGAGGCGATATCACCCGCAAACGGAAATTATTGGAGAAACAGAAGGAAGGAAAAAAGCGGATGAAAAGCATCGGGAAGATCAATATCCCACAGGAAGCATTCATTGAGGTGCTCAAAACACAATGACACCGAAGCGCCAAGTTCCAGCATTAAGCATCTAGTATCCAGCATCGACATGTTTACGCGTCGCCACATTAAACATAGCCGGCTACTCCTGCGGCATGCCCGCAAGTACCTCCGCTACAAGGACGATCTGCTCAGTGGCTCGGATCGGGAAGAAATCGTTGCGGGAATGAAGAGCCTCCGCGACGCGTTACGTCAGAAAGAGCGCGAGAGAATTCACAGCACGGCCGACACGCTTGATAAGACGCTACATAGGGTGACGCCGGTGACTTGGGAGTCGCACTGGCGAGAGAATTGCGAGGTGATTTTGGTGGCCATTGTTGTGGCGGTAGGCATTCGCTCCTATTTCCTGCAGCCGTTTAAAATTCCCACCGGCTCCATGCAACCGACGTTAAACGGGATCATTGGTCATCCCAGCACAGACCCCGCGCCGAATATTCTGCGACAAATCGGCGAGTTCATTGTTCTGGGTCGCAATTACATCAACGTGGTCTCGCGTGAGGATGATCAAGTTTTTGAAATCGCTCCGAAAAAGATGTTCTTCTTCTTTACTTTTTCGCGACTGATCTGCCAGCGGCAAAACTTTCTAGTGTATGCTTCGCCCGAGACGCTCAGTCATGATTTCAACGTTTACCCGGGTCGCATTTGTCACCGCGGCGAGATCATCGCCAGAGGCGCAATCGACACGGGCGACCAGGTCTTTGTGGATAAATGTAGCTACAACTTTGTTAAGCCTCATCGCGGCGATGTTTTTGTCTTTAGGACGAATCATATTCCAGGGATTCGGGAAGACCCGGAGGCAGGGTCGCCATTTTATATTAAGCGGTTGGCCGGTGTGCCGGGTGATCGGCTCCGAATTGACCCGCCATTTCTGTATGTGAATGGCAAGAAAGCGGAGGGCTATGGTTTCGCTCGGGTAATGTCGGCGACACCTCCTTATCGAGGATACGCCCTGGGCCGCGAATATCTGTCGCAACCAGATCGTTCGTTCACGGTGCCGCAGGACGGCTACTTTGCCCTTGGCGATAACAGCTACAACAGCTATGACAGCCGCTATTGGGGAACTGTGCCTGACGCAAACCTGGTTGGGCGCGGATTGTTTGTTTATTGGCCGTTTAATCAGCACTGGGGGCTGATTCGCTAGGCGAAATTTCTGCCGCATGCTGTCCAGTCTCGCGCGTGTCTATCCCGTGCTGGGGCTCTGCGGTGGATACGCGCTTGTGATGCTTTTTAATCCGGTGCGGCGGGCGCTGGGGGACGGGTTTCGTTGCATCGGGCGCTATAAACGCATATGGATCACCTTCGCGTTGCTGGGGTTCGGCTATTTCGTCTTCCAGTTTGCTACCTTTACTCCAATTCGAAACTGGGCCGACCTCGATCCGAGCCAGATCATCTCATTACCCCATTGGTATTGGCCGCGATTTACAGAGGTATGGAGGGAAACGCCGTTGCCTGCGCTGGAAGGGGTCGCAGGAATTTTCGATAGCGCTACTACCACCTATCCGCTCTCGACCGTAGCTGCGGTGTTCATGCTGCTAAACTGGCGCGGGCTACACAGCGCGTTACTCCGAGCATTGTGGAAGCGGTACCGGTTCGGAGGTTATCTCATTTATTTGATTTTGTTGCTGAGCGCACTGGCGTCGCTTTTGAAGCCGATCGTGTTCTGGCGATTACCGGAGTGGAGCGGTCTGGTCCCGGCTGCCGGGCTGCTGCGCATCTCGGCTACAGTGGATGCGAGCGCATTTATTTTCGAATATCTCCTGGGAGTTTATATCCAAGTGTATCTCATCACAGTCTGTCTGGCGTGGATAAAAGGCGTTAGCTTTGAAGAGGGAGAACTCTTCCGCTTCGCCATGCGGCGTTTCAGCTATGTTTTGGAATGGGCCGGCATTGTCGTTGCAGTAAGCACGTTGATCGTCCGCTTACCGCTTGTCCTCGCGTACTTTACGAATATTCCCGGCGTGCTCGATTACCTGCCCATTGCGCGGGTGCTGATGAGCGGTTTGATCATTGCCTTTTGTTCGGTTCAAATCTCGCTGGCGCTCCATAATGAAACGTTGATCGCAGCGATGCGCGCCCACGCCCAGTTCGTCCGCCAAAATGGAGGCCGTCTCGGGTGGTTTTTGATCATTTGCGGAGTGCATTTTTTAGGGATCATGATCTGCGACGCCATCATACGCAGCGCAATTGCTGATCGGTTGGGCGCACTTTTCCTCTGGAAATTCAGTTTCGCTTTTCTCCGTGGAATCGTCACCGGCTGGCTTTTGGCCTCGTGGGTCTGTTTATTTCGCCAATGCGAAACTCGCCGCGTAAACCAGGAGAAATGGATCCAATATTAAGAAACCAGCCTGCAAGAAAGCGAACGTGAACGCGGCGACCATTACGCGCGAGAGCGAATCGAATCTTGCCCTGGCATTCATTTCATTAGGGCGCGAGCGCAAACGCGACATGACTGTTTTCTACGCATTCTGCCGCGTGATCGACGACATTGCCGATTCTTCGGAGCTCAGCGTCGCCGAGAAGCAAAAGCACTTAGCGGCTTGGCGTGCAATGCTGCGCGCAGCAGCTCAAGACGAGCCGCCGCTTGCTCGCGACGTGAGAAGTTTAATGAATAAATACTCGCTCTCACCTGAGATGCTGGAGGAAATCATCGCCGGCGTAGAGATGGACTTGAGCATCTTCCAATATGCCACGTTCCAGGATCTGCGCGTTTATTGCTACCGGGTCGCCAGCGCGGTAGGTCTGGTGAGCATTGAGATTTTTGGATATCGCAACCCACGCTGCAAAGAATATGCGCTCGAGCTTGGGCTCGCCTTGCAAATGACGAATATCATTCGTGATGTCGGCAAAGATTTGCAGGCTGGCCGAGTTTATCTGCCGCAGGAGGATCTGGCACGTTGCGACTATTCCGAGGTCGAGCTGCGAAATCGAAACTATAACGAGCGGTTCGTTCGCCTGATGAAATTCGAAGCCGCGCGTGCGCGAGAGTTTTTCTCGCGCGCAGCTGGGGCGCTCCCATCCGAGGATCGCTGGACGATGGTGCCTGCCGAAATCATGGGTTCAATTTATCGCGGCCTGCTTAGCAGAATGGAGCTGGACAAGTTTCGCGTTTTCGAAAAGGAGTATCGCCTTACGGGGTTGGAGAAAGCTGGCCGGATCGCGACGCAGCTATTGAAGTCTTTTTAAGCCTGACCTGCAACATTCTCGAGGTTGCGCAGTTCAATCCGTCAACGAGCGTAAACTTATGACAAAAGATCTTTTCATTGGTATTTGGGTTGTTCCGATAAGCGCTTTGATCCTCAGTTCATGTGATACTCCGGTCGGCCAGGGCGCAGCATGGGGCGCAGCCACCGGCGCGATCATCGGCGGCGCGGCGACTGGTAACGTCCGAGCCGCGTCGATTGGCGCAGCCGCAGGAGCCGCGGCCGGCGCGTTGACCGGTGCAGCCATCCAGCAGGATCAAGCTGCGCGTTATGGTCCGCCGCCTCCGGGCGGTTATCCGTATGCGCGTTGGGCCGGAACGCCCGGTCTTTATTACAGCCCCTACACAGGTCGCGTTTATGATCTTCGTGGGGTACCGCCCGGTGGTCTTACTCGCGACGTTGATACCGGCCGGCTTTTCCGCAAACCGTAACGAATAAGGCTGTAGCGGCGCTCTGTGAGCGCCGAATTCGCTTTTTCCTCATGGCATCGGCGGTCACAGACCGCCGCTACAACGGCGCGGTTGATCTCCGCGTGAAGTCAACTCGCCTTCTTCTGCAATTTGTCGACGAGCGCCTTCGCCTCCTCGGTCATCTTCAAAAGCTCCGGCCATGGGCGGTGATAGTTTTCACCCGGCAACTTGCGCGTCGCGTCGAAGCCCATGTGGGAGCCGATGTTTTGATCGCTGGGCGCGTGGTCGAGCGAGTCGCTTGGATTCTTGATTACGGTCGTGTCGCGCGCAGGATCGGTGTTCGCGCACAACCGGAAAAGCACTTCGCTCGTGTTGTGCACATCGCAATCCTCGTCCACTGCCACGATGTATTTGCTGAACATCATCTGACCCATGCCCCAGAGACCGTGCATCACCTTGAACGCCTGATACGGATATTGCTTTCGAATGCTGACGAACACCAGGTTATGAAAAACGCCTTCCGGCGGCAGCGTCATGTCCGCAATTTCTGGAAAGTTCATCTTGAACACAGGCAGCAAAATGCGCACACAGGCGTCGCCGATGTAATAGTCTTCCATGGGCGGCCTGCCTACGATCGTCGTCGGATAAACTGCGTCGCGCCGATGGGTAATGGCGGTCACATGAAAAACTGGATAATCCTCGACGGCGGTATAGAAGCCGGTGTGATCTCCAAAGGGACCTTCGGGGCGCATCTCACCGGGCTGCACATAGCCTTCCAGAACAAAATCGACGTCTGCCGGCACATCGAGATCGATCGTTTTGCAGCGAACAAGCTCGATTGATTTCTTTCGCAAAAACCCAGCGAAGAACAGTTCATCCAAACCGTCCGGCAGCGGCGCAGTTGCCGCGAACGTATAAACGGGATCACCGCCCAGCGTAACTGCCACTGGCATGCGCTCACCGCGCTCGTAATAGCGCCGGCCGTGGCGCGCCCCAACCTTGTGAAGTTGCCAGTGCATCCCCGTTGTGTGCTCGTCGTAAACTTGCATCCGGTAAATGCCCACGTTTCGCGCACCTGTCTCCGGATCACGGGTATGCACGTTTGCCAATGTAATGAAGCGCCCACCATCCTTCGGCCAACACTTGAGAATGGGCAGATCGCGCAATGAAAAGTCACCTTCGTTGCCGATCCGGTGCACAATTTCCTGACAAGGCGCTTCCTTCACTTGCTTCGGACGCGCGTGCAGCAGATGAATTCCTTGTTTGAGCAAACTCCAGCCTTCGCGCAGATCGGTTGGTGGTTTTGCTTTGAGAATAAGTTGAATTTCCTGTGCGATATCCGCGACATCCGCTACCTGTAACGCGAGAGCCATGCGCCGGTGCGAACCCATCGTATTAATCGCAACCGGGAACGCGGATTTTTTTCCATCGACAATCGGTTGCTCAAACAGCAGCGCCTTTCCGCCGCCGGGCGATTTCATCTCGCGGTCTGCCCATTCTGCTATGAGCAAATCGGTATCGACGGGGACCGTGATGCGTTTCAACTCGCCCGCTTTTTCGAGAGCGGCGAGGAAACTTGTAAACGAGCGGTAAGCCATTGCTCAGGCGCCGCAATCGATTCTGCTCAATTGCGTGGAGAAAAGTGAGCGAAATGTTGCTTAGCCATACCGGCGTTCCATGTATTGGAATGACACTACGCGCCCATTGGTGAATGTGACGGTCTTATACGGAACAGGAATACTCGGCGGAATGTAAGCATAATAGAACGGATCGTAGAAGGGGCTGCCGAAAAAGATAAACGAGTGCCCGTGATGGTGTGTCCGGACAAAGGCCACACTGGGGCCGAAGCCGTAACCCCAACCCCACGGCCCGTACGGCCCCCCATAGGGGTATGGAGCAGTTTCGTAGGTTATATAAATCCAGGTCTCGGTCGGTTGCCCGCGCATATTGCCTATGATCTTGCGTTCGGGCCCGCCCCAGGCCAGCCACACCGCATTTTGAGACATGCCTGCGCGGATTTGGCCTTGACTTACCAGCGCCTGATCACTGGCCGAAAGGCGTTGATAAATTTCGGGATGCTTGGAAATGCGGTCCTGAGTTGTCTCGCAACTCGTAAGAATCAATGCGCTGGTTGCGAGGCAAAGCGGCAGCGCCTTGGGAAGAATTCGACCTTTCATGCTGACGATCATATGTGCTGCCTATAGCGCGTCAATTATCTCCAGCTTTGTTGATTCAACATCGTCCCGCCGGTAGAGTTGCACTCCAATGCAGGATCGCTACGGCCACCGGATTTCTTATCTGCGTGTCTCGATTACTGACCGCTGCAACGAACGCTGTACCTACTGCATGCCGCAGGAATTGCAGGAGTGGTTGCCGCGTGAAGAGATTCTGACGTTCGAGGAAACGCTGCGTCTTATTCGTATTGCAGCCGAACTAGGCGTTTCAAAAGTGCGAGTCACCGGTGGCGAGCCGCTGACGCGCCGGGACGTTGTCCATTTCATTGCCCAAATCCCGACAATTTCTGGAATCAAGAATCTGGGTCTCTCTACGAATGGAACTTTGCTTGCGCGCCAAATTACATCTGGAAAAACAATGGCAACGGCTTTGCGCGAGGCAGGTGTCCAATCGGTCAACATCTCCCTCGATACATTGGATCGAGATGTGTATTCCAGGATCACCGGTCGGGATTTCCACGCTCAGGTTCTAGAGGGGATCGATGCCGCAATCGCAGTTGGTTTCGATCAGATCAAATTGAACACCGTCCTGATGCGTGGTCGAAACGAGGACGAATTGATCCCGCTGATCGAATTCGCCGCATCGCGCAATTTGATCCTGCGTTTCATCGAAATGATGCCCGTGAGCACGACCGACGTGCTCAGCGAAAACAATTTCATGTCGATCCTCGAGGCGAAACGGTTAATCGAATCGGTTTACGGAAGTCTGATCCCGGAGACGGAATTTCGAACAAACGGGCCAGCCACTTACTATCAAATCCCGGGATGCAAACAGCGCATTGGGTTTATCGGGGCAATGACTAACCTGCATTTCTGCGAAAACTGCAACAAACTGCGACTCACATGCGATGGGAAATTGCGTCCCTGCCTGGGGAGCTATCTGGAGTTCGACATCATGAAACCGCTGCGGGCTGGCGCGAGTGATGAGGAGCTTAAGCAATTCTTTCTCGATGTGGTCGATCGAAAACCGGAGCAGCACGATTTTCGCGACAATTATCAACCGAACCGCAAGATGATCGCCATCGGCGGCTGAACACCCAGGAATGGGATTCCTTTTCCTGTCACGTTGAGCAAAGCGAAACATCTCTGAATATTCTCTGGTGCTGGTGGAAGAAATGATCCGAGATTCTTCTCCCGCGAATGCGGGATCAGAATGACAAAATGGAAAAAATGAAACGCCTGAGTCACATCAGTTCCGATGGCCGCGCCCAGATGGTCGATGTTTCGGCCAAGCCGGTTAGTAAGCGAAGAGCTGTCGCCACCGGCAAGATTCGACTCCAACGCAAGACGCTTGATCTAATTTCAAAGGATCAAATCGCGAAAGGCAATGTGTTTGCGACTGCGCGGATTGCCGGCATCCAGGCTGCGAAGCAAACGGCGAACCTCATCCCGCTTTGCCACAATCTACCGCTCGGTGAAGTTAAGATCGACATTGTCACTTCTCACGAGGGCGCAGAGGTAAAATGCGCGGCGCAAACGATTGCGCAGACCGGAGTCGAGATGGAAGCGCTCGTTGGCGTCACTGGCGCCTTGCTTACGATTTACGATATGTGCAAAGCCGTGGACAAAGAGATGCAGATCTACGATGTGCGCTTGATTGAAAAGACAAAACACCCTGTGGCGGCGGCCTATGACCGCCGAAGTGAAAAATCGCGGCGCTCATAGAGTCGCCGCTACAAACATGCAAATACAAGTTGGCATCATCACGATCTCCGATCGCGCCAGCGCGGGTGATTACAAAGACCTCGGCGGACCCGCGTTGAAAGAAGCGGCGCAAAGAGGGGGATGGCAGGTACTCGCGGAAGCGATCGTGCCGGATGACGCAACACGTATTCAGGAAACAGTTCGCTCGTTTTCTCAGCAAGGCTGCGGTTTGATTCTGGCGACAGGCGGCACGGGAATTGGACCGCGTGACGTCACCCCGGAAGCAATTCGCGCGATCATGCGCGTTGAGTTGCCGGGCTTTGGAGAGGTGATGCGCGCCGAATCAATGAAAATTACGCCGAATTCCATTTTGTCGCGTAGCCTGGCGGCGATTGTCGATCATGCGCTGGTGATCGCGCTTCCCGGGAAACCGAGCGGAGCTGTGGAGTGTCTCAGCTTTGTGCAAGGCGCAATTCCCCATGGCGTCGCGCTTGCGCAAGGGACGCCGACGTCGTGCTGATGAAACGACCGAAATGTCAGTCGGGAAAAATAAGCAGTCGCATCAACTGTATGCCGTAACCGGTCAGCTGCGCGGTTTCGCCGTGGCCGGAGACTATGTCACGGGTCAAGGACGAATAATTAATCGAGCTTTTCTTGATGTAACGCAGCTCTGGCTGGGTCACGTGTTTGTCGCTCGGTTCTACTTTTAGCGGCACACCGGAACGCGCAAAAGAGACTTCCCACGAAGCTTGCTGGTTTCGGTTTCCGGCCAGCATCCAGGAGTAAAGCTTCGGTAATTCGAAATGGGGCGATTTGGGCAAGGTCACCTTGTAGAAGGTTTCTTCGCCGCTGAGAAACTCAGGAATGGTAAGCGAGGGATTCTGGTGGAGCGCAAGATAAAGCCGCGCAATGTCGAGCCCGGCAAGATTCAAGCCGTTATAAATGCCGTTGTGATTCGGGTCATTTCTGAAGAATGCGTCATGCCACGCTTCGAATTGATGGCTGAACATTAAATCCAATTCCAAATGGAGATGGGCCCGCTCCCGGTTTATCCCGACTCCAGTGTAGCCCATGACGGCGATAGGCTGCCGGCGTTTGACCGAATCACCCGGATGCACCCGGATGGAGCTCAGGTGTCCGTACAAGCTGTAGTAACTGGAGCCGTCCCAGCGGTGCTCGATCACGATGTATTTCCCATAGTTCGAGTAGCCGGGCACGAGATTGGTGTGCACGACTTTTCCGTCGCTAATGGCGCGGACTTCATCGAGCGGCTCGCCGTTTTCATCGCGATGCAGGGAGCGAATATCGATTCCTTCGTGAAAGCGTGTGTAAACGACGCCACCCGCTGTGTCGGTGGGATCGCGCACAAAGCCGTATTTGCCGCCCTCCCATGGAGTCGATTTCTCTCCCTTGTAATTGCGTTCGACGTACTGGTAAAAGGCCGCGCCGTCGCCCGAGAACAGAGCGTCATTATCCGTAGGCAGAACAAGATCGAGAGCGTGATCTTGCGCGGGCTGAGCCCTTATCGCGATTGACGAAAAAATGGCGAGGACAATTGCGGCAGCGAATAATCGCATGGTGGATCAACGCGATCGACGTTTTCGTTGGCCGACCAAGCGCCAGTCTTTTTTCATCAAGCTAATGTCGGCTGCGGTAAGGCCCGAAGGAATGTAGATTCTTCCATCCGAAACGCGCTTGTCGATTTGGAGTTCGGTAATGAATCGGCCATTGATGAAAACAAAGAGGAAACCGCCGCGGCGCTCAACGCTCAAAGTATCGAGCACCACCCGCCCATGATCATCGAGCTGAAGCAGCGCGCCATAGGTTCCATCGTTGGCTGTGTAAGGAGAAAACGCCATGACATCTCGCTCCGAAATCCACGGCATCTTTTCGATTGCCACCTCTTTACCGGAAACTTGGGTGCGCACCGATGTGGCGAAAACCTCGGTGTCTCGAGGATTCGCCTGGGCATGCACGCGGAGGGTGCAATGCGATTGTTTCGCTACGCCTGCGACCGGCGCCCAAAGCAGGCAAAGAGCAAATAGCCGGAGAATCTTCATGCCGATTGATAAAGGGTTTGACAGGAATTTTGCAACTCCGAAAACTTTCGGGTCTGTTTAAGTCCGCTCATGAAGCCCCGCATTGTTTTGCTTCTTCTCATGCTTTTTATGGCCGTGAGCATCTTTGGCCAGGACGCCGCGCCAACGGCGACGCCGCGTAGACGGGGTTGGTTGGGCCGCATTCTCCATCCGTTTTCTCCAGAGGTTGTCCCGCAATACAAAGATCCAAAGCTGCGCGGGCTCGCTCTCGATCTCCAAATCACGCCGCAGACCGTAAAGCTGTCTGAGGTTCGCCAACTCGGAATCAAAGTGACGCTGGCAAATCTGTCAAAGCGTCCTGTGGCGCTCGACTTTCTGACGAACCAGCGGATCGAAATTTACCTGATCAATTCCGCGGGCGACATCCTGACAAAGTGGTCCGACAATCATGCCATCGCGGAAAAACCCGCCACGATTCTAGTTAATCCGCAAGAGCGGATCGAGTACAGCGAAACGATCTCGACGCGCGAGCTCACGCCGAACAAGGTCTTTATCGCCGAAGTGTTCTTTCCCCAATACCCGGAGTTGCGAATCCGGCAAAAATTCCTGGCTGTACCTTAACGAAAGTGGTTAGTCGATAGCCGATAGTTGATGGAGCCGAGCGTGACTGCAAATCAACTCTCAACTAAAACCTATAAACTCTTTTCCGACTACCATACCCATCCGCAGGGGCACCGGGTGCAACGGTACACCCAGGCGTTGCTTCAGCCCTGGGCGGATTCAGCGCGTAAATCAGGGTTAACCGACATCGCTTTGACTGATCACGATCGTTATCACGCAGGAATCGACTTCGATGAAATCGATCGTTTGCGGGAAAGAAATCCCGATTTGCGAATCCGCGCGGGCATCGAGCTCGATAACGACCCAATCCACTCGGCGGCTGGCCGAAACTGGATTGAGAACCATTGGGACAAGCTCGATTTTGTCCTGGGCTCGGTTCATTTCCTTACTCGCGCCGATCAGATGTTCGACAGCGTGCCGGATGGCGCCGCGCAATTTGAAGGCCGGAGTATCGACGCGATTTACGCCGATTATTTTCGCCGTGTCCGCGAAATAGCAACGACGGGACTGGTCGATTGCCTCGCCCATCTGGATCTGATCAAAATCCACGGTCATCGGCCGGGCACAGGGATCGGCAGTTTGGTTAATGAAACACTCGATTTTATTCACGCACAGAATCTCGCGGTTGAGCTTTCCACCGCTGGATGGCGCAAGCCGGTGAACGAGCTTTACCCGGGTGACCGGATCCTTCAGCTGGCGATAGGGAAGGGGATTCCTTTCACTACGGCCTCTGACGCGCATTCGCACGCGCAACTCGGCGACAATTTTCGGAGCCTCGCGCAAAAGATGGCGAACTTTGGGATTCGCCGGGTGTGCATCTTCGAAAAGCACAACCGTATTCAGGTGCCGCTATAACTGAAGGTCGAGCTGCGATTGTCTCTGTGGTGACAAAGCCTGTTCTGTTTCGGAGGACAGCGGCAACATGAAGCCCAGACGTTGGGCGAGCCGTTGGCAGGTTTCGGGTGCGAATCCTTCGAAGTGATTGCTGGTGAACGCCCATACATTGCGCACTTCGGGAAGATGCCGCTCAATTTTAAGTGACCAGCTGTCCAGCGCGGCTTCACGTTTCCAGAGCAATTTTTCATAATGATGGACGTGGCCGCCATCAACGTCGTATTTCGTTGCATAATCACCGAGTAGACGCAGATAGAGAAAATCTGTCGTGCACGGCAGGAATTCGAACGGGGCAAGATTTCGTTCATTAAGGGGAGTGGTATCGGCCCACACCCAGCAAATGCGATACCTTTCCAAGAGGCGGATAAACTGCGGCCGATGCCATCCGGCATGACGAAATTCAATCGCGAAACGGAAATCCGGCGGCAGTTGCTCAAGAAATTTGCGCAGCGCCGTTTTGCCGTCTTTTGGCGCAAAGGAGGGCGGAAGCTGGATGAGAATCACCTGGAGCTTTGGCGCGAGCGGCTCAATCGCCCGGAGAAACGAATTCAATTCTGCTGTGCAATCGCGCAGTCGACAGGTGTGTGTAATTTCGCGCGGGAGTTTGCAGGCGAAACGAAAAGCGTTAGGCGTGATCTCGATCCAACGCTGAATGGTCGCTTCGGCCGGGGCGGCATAAAATGTGGAATCGACTTCCACAGCCGGGAAGTAATTGGCGTAAAATTCGAGCCATCGGGACTCTGGCAAGTCGGAAGGATAAAAAGAGCCGCGCCAGTCTTCGAAACTCCACGCGCAGGCGCCGATGCGAATTTTATGCTGATCGATCAGATTCAATGGCTTAGACACTTAATCGGTTTTGCCCGTTTGGAAAAGATGTTACTGTAAAGTCGCGGTGAACATCAGCCATCGAGTTTCAGTTTGGCCGACTGATGATCTTGACGGAATCGATAAGTCAATTACCCTGCCACACCCGATGGACCTCTTGATTCGCGTTGCTTTGCTTTGTACAGCTGTCACTTTGATTTTTTCTGAATCAGTAACGGCCTCGGTTGTCTTTCAACCGGGCAAAAAAGCCAAGTTCGTCGCCCCGGGGGAAGAACAAGTGAGCGAGACAGCGCTGGAGTTGTATAATACTGCGCAGAGCGCTGAAAAGGAAGGCAACTTGAAACGCGCGATTCATGCGTACGCAAACATCGTGCGGCACCATCCCAAAGATGCTCTTGCCCCGAGCGCCCTCTATCGCGGGGCGCAATTGCAGGAGCAGCACCACGACTATCTCGCCGCGGCGGATTCGTATCGGCTCTTGGTCGAAAGATATCCCGGTAGCCCGCACTTCGATGAAGCAATCGAGGCGCAGTTTCGCATCGGCGAAATGTATCTGACTGGCAAAAAGAAGAAGATTCTGGGGATCTCGCTTGGGAAGTCGCTGGATCGGGCTGTAACGATTTTCGCGAACATTGTCCGCACTGCGCCATTCGGGAAATACACAGCGCGCGCGCAATTCAACATTGGCCTGGCGCGCGAGAAACAGAATGTGCCCGAGATGGCGGTTGAAGCGTACCAGGCTGTGGTGAACAAATTTCCAAACGAGCCGGTCGCAGCGGATGCGCAATATCAGATCGGTTATATCTGGTTGATGGCGGCTCGAAGGGGCACCACGGATGCGGCCGCAACCACCAATGCCAAAACAGCTTTCCAAGATTTCCTTCTCCATTATCCGCATAGCGAGAAAGCCGCTCAGGCGCGCGCAAACCTGGACCTTCTTGAGCACAAGGAAACGACCAGCTCCTACGAAGTGGCCAAATTTTACGACAAACAGAAATATTATCGCGCCGCGGTAATCTACTACAATGAGGTGATTCGGCAGCAACCCGGGTCAACCCAGAGTAATCTGGCGAAAAAACGGATCGATCAGTTGCGCGCGAAGGTCGGTGAGGCTGCGCTTCAGCCCGCCTTGCCCGTGGCACAGACTGGCAAGAAAAAGGGCGAAGCGCGAGGTACGCAGACTGCCGCCACCGGGTCCGCGAAGCCAGGTCCGGCAAATAACGAAGCGCCGTTGCCCGCCCCGGACAGCGATGGTTCGCTTCCGCCACCGGCTTCACTCGGGCCCGACACTACCACTGCGCCTGATCCCTTGTTTGCACCGCCGAGCACGAGCACAAGCTCCGATATTTCTTCTACCCCAGCGGCATCGGCCTCACCGGCGCCTTGAAAGCTTCACTTGCGACAGTATTCTGCCTCGCCCTTTGTGGTTGCCTTGGCTATCACGTCGGGCCGGTAAAGCCATATTATCTGCGCGACGTTCACACCATCGCAGTCCCAACTTTCAAAAATCGCACTCTGGTCCCGCGCATCGAGGTTTTGGTCACTGATACCGTAATCAAGCAGTTGCAACAGGATGGGACGTTTCAGGTTGCCAATGGGGACAAGGCGGACGCCACTTTGACGGGCGAAGTAGCTCTCATCCGCCGGCTGCCGGCGCGCTCGGTGCGCGGGAACGTGTTGGCCACAACCGAATTTAGTCTGGCGTTAAGCGTAAAGTACTCTCTAACCGGACGAGATGGCAAAGACCTGGCACCGCCCGGCCAGGCGGTCGGCACGACCAGTTTCTTTGTGAGCAGCGACGTAACTAGTGATGAACGACAAGCCTTGCCGCTTGCTACTGAGGATCTCGCCACCCGATTAGTTAGCCAGCTAAGCGAGGGCTGGTGATGAGTGATGAAAGGTGAAGAAAGGCTTTGGAGCATCCTCAATGACAAACTCGATACTCTGCGTGCCGCAAACCGTTTGCCTGAGGCGATTCGCGTTGCCGAAACAGCACTTGAGGTCGCCAAGCGCGCTTTCAAGGGTAGCCAGACTCCACTTGCCACCAGCTTTGAGAAGCTAGGCCAGCTACTCGAGCAAAAGGGAGATTACACCGCGGCCGAGGGATACCTGCTGAAGGCGCATGCAATTCTGGAAAAGGTAAAGCCGCCGGACCAGCGCGATATCTTCCGCTCGGCGCAGCGGCTGGCATTCTTATGCGATAGTCTGGGCCGATCTGAGGAAGCGATCAATCTCTATCAGAAAGCAATAACCGCCGGCACCGAGATCGAAGATGTTCCTTATTCGGATATCGGAACGATGTTAAACAACGTTGCGATGATTCTGCGTAAGTCAGGCCGGCAAAAGGCGGCAGAACCGTGCTATCTGCGTGCTTTGGAAATTTACGAGAAGCAACTGGGAGCTGATCATGCCGACGTAGCGTCAGTGCTGAACAATCTGGCGGTGTTTTACACGAACGAGCGCCGTTACACTGAAGCTGAGAAAATACATCTTCGAGCGCTGGCGATCCGGCAGAAATTGCATCCACCTCCGCTCGCAGACATTGCGCAATCAAAATGCAACCTGGCGGTGGTCTATCATTCGCGCGGTGATTACGCCAAAGCCGCCGAGCTTTATCAATCCTCGCTGAAAACCTGGGAGGAAGTGCAGGAAAAGCCCTCCAAGGATTACGACATCGTTGTATCCAATTACGCCGATCTTTTGCGCTCCATTGGTCAGGTACGCAAAGCGCATCAGTTGGAGGTTCGCGCACGCAAGAAGCGATTGGGCTGATTCAAATCGAGGCTGCTTCTTATCGCAATGTCTCTGATTTAACCTTGCAGGCGCTTGGTGCGCGCGCATTGTAGGGCCGCTGTCTATGCTCGCGTGGCGGAATTGGCAGACGCGTACGGCTCAGGACCGTATGGGGAAACCCGTGGAGGTTCGAGTCCTCTCGCGAGCACTAAGCCTCGTCCCCCAAACCGACCTTCAGCAAGAGGCAAAACAGAAAACGTGCAATGCCAGTTGGATGGACTGATTACTTCGCTGCGGCTTTCTTTCTTGCCGCCCAGCGAGCCTTCATTAACTGGGAGAGCTTTCTTCGCCCGGCTGGCGTGAGTGCGCCCTTTTTCTTCGCGGGAGCTTTCTTCGTGCCCGCCGCTTTCCTTCTTGCCGCCCAGCGAGCCTTCATTAACTGGGAGAGCTTTCTTCGCCCGGCCGGCGTGAGCTGGCCTTTTTTCTTGGTAGGAGCCGCTGTTGTCGCGCCCCTTTTTCTTGCCCAACGAGCTTTCGCAGCTGCCGCAAGCTTCGCTCGCGTCGCGGGCGAAAAGTAGCGGCCACCCGCGGGAGCTGTTGGCTTCGGAGGGGCGCCTGCCAGAAGTGAGGAAAGACGTTTTTCCAGATTATCGATTTGTCGGCGAATTGAGATCGCTTCTTGTAGAGTTCTAACGGATATATCCATGTGTTGTTCAATAGCCGGGGTCGGCTGGGATGGCAATTACAATTTTTATAACAAGTCGATGCCTGACATTACTTGGCCCGCCATGCCTATTAGTTATATCGATGTGATAACCAGCAAAATGAATTGTCATGAAAAGTGCAAGCTGGTGTTCTATCAAATCTTGAAGAAATGACTACGCAACGTGCGCGGGTCCGAAAAATGTTCGGATCCATTGCCAGGCGCTATGATCTCGCAAATCATTTGCTTAGCTGCGGGATCGATTTCTACTGGCGACGGCGTGCGGCTGAAATCGTCGCCGGTTGGCGACCGCATAGGATTGCCGATCTTGCGACTGGCACCGGAGATTTGGCGCTTGCCTTACAAAAAAAATTGCCGGATGCGGAAATTGTGGGCGTCGATTTTCTGTCGGAAATGCTGGACCTTGCGCAGCGAAAGGGTGTGCACCAAGTCGTACTTGCCGATGCGATGAACCTGCCATTTGGCGATGCTTCATTCGATTGCGTCACCATCGCATTCGGGCTGCGCAATCTGGAAAACTGGGGAGCTGCGCTTACTGAGATGTCGCGCGCGCTCAGGACGAGTGGACGATTGCTCGTGCTTGAGTTCTCACTGCCTACAACGCCGATCTTGCGCGCAATCTATCGCTTCTATTTGCATCATTGCCTGCCCTTACTTGGCTCTTTCCTAACAGGGAAGAAAACCGCCTACGATTACCTTGGCGATTCGATCGAGGAATTTCCGAGTGGCAATGCGATGTGTCAGTTGATGCAGGCGAACGGTTTCGCGCGGCCGACGTTTGAACCCTTGACCGGCGGAATCGTCACAATTTACACGGCCCAAAAATCATAATTCGCGTCATCCTGAACCGAGCGAAGCGAACTCGAAGGATGCTGTGTTGAAACCCTCAAGCAAACCCACGCGATTCCTCGACTTCGCTCGGAATGACGAGAGAGATTTACGGCGCCACGTTGGTCACCGGTGTCGTCGTTGGCGGAGGCGATGCCGTAGCTTGCGCCTCCAGCGGCAATCTCAAGGTATTCAAGTCCGAATTGCTGATTGCAAAGGTGCCTTCGCGTCCGTCCACGCGCGCGCACCACGTGCCGTCATTGTTTTGTGCGCCGATAGTCAACTTATGGGACGTCTTGTTATCCGGTGAAGTTGTGAAGGCGATCACAACCTGCGGTTTTCCAAAACCATGTTGAGGCGTTGTAGCTCCGAGCCAGCGCACCGCACGCAAGCCCGACAATGTGTTCAGCAGCGATTGCACATTGGCTTGATTGACGTCGCCGCTTCCTTTCAGCCAGTGCCATTGATTATTTTGATCGCGCTCCAGCGACAGCTCCTTCTCAGCCGTGACACTTAAGCGATGGATTTGTTCGGGCTTGAACTTAAAGATCGACAACTCCTGCCATTGCAACAGATCCGGTGAAATTTGATCCAGCAGACCGCGACGGACTGCCACGACGAATGGCTCATCCGTCAGCCGCGCGTAAACATTATCGCCTTCTGGTTTTCCAAAGGCGATCCCGGCAAACGGCTGCTCACCCGCCTTCGTTTCAGCAGTGTTCTCCGAAGCAAATGAACTGAATGTCAATTGCGTCTGCGGCTTATCGAGGCCGTATTTCGGCAGATTGGACGCGACGTCTTCCACAAATCTTGTCACCCGCTCATTTTGCAGCGCGTCGATCAGGCGCCGGACCGCGCCTGAATCCGCCGGTGTGTTGTTTCGGGTGGCGATGATCCAATTTTCATCTTTGCGCGCGAGAACCGTTTTGCCTTTGCCTGGGACATCGATCGTGATCCGATCGAGAATGTTTGTGTCGATGCGAACCAGATGATTGTCCCGCAGATCGGCCGGTTTCGTGTTTAGGAGCTCTTCGGTCTTTTTCGGGAGCGTGTAAACGGATCCGCGAGGAGCGAATCGTACATAAATCTGGTCTTTTTCCTTCTCTGGCACGCTGCCGATCTGCAGCGTCTGGCCTTTGTCCTCGCGCCCGAAGACCTTGATCGACTCTCCGATCTCAACCTTCTGGTCCTTGTTCTCGGCCTGATCAAACAGTGTGATCGATCCGCGCGGCTCCGCCAATCCATAAGGGCGCAGGTCACCACGATCATCGGCCACAAATTGTTGAATGCGTGCCGTCGTGATTTGTGCAATCAAGTCACCGACTTTCTGGTCATCGGCTCGCGCGCGCAGC
>Ga0209057_1001051_pt1 | contig 23012 bp, 22 predicted proteins | sample GraSoiAngelo_146_FD_185903 | JGI IMG/M metagenome (GOLD analysis project Ga0209057, IMG submission 185903) | Grasslands soil microbial communities from the Angelo Coastal Reserve, California, USA - 14_1009_05_30cm (SPAdes) (version 2) | ecosystem: Environmental > Terrestrial > Soil > Grasslands ... | reverse complement strand
GCTGCCGAGCCCGGGCCGCGGCGACAGCAACTCCAGCTGCGCCGCCAGCTCCGCCATCTGCTCCTGGAGCTCCGGATCGTTCAGCGTCGAGGCGATCAGCTCCTGCATCTGCTGGCGCATCTCGGGCGAGAGCGATTGCATCAGCGACTCCATCTGCGCCATCTGCCGCTCCAGATGTTGGATCAGCTCATCGATCGTCTTGGGCGGATTGGGGCCGAAGAAATGGCCGAAGCGTTGCATGAACTGGTCGAACTTCGGCGGCTTCCCCTCCAACCGGTCGCGGAGCATCTCGTTGAGCGCCCTGAGCATCTCCTTGATCTCATCCAGATGCTCGGGCTGGAGCTGCTGCATGGTGCGGGTCATGTTCTTGAAGTAGGTCTGCGACACCTGCTGCTTGAGCTCCTCCATCAGCTGCTGGAAGGCCTGGGACGCTCCTTCGTCCATGAACTCGTAATCGTTGAGCTGGCGGATCATGCCGCCGACGTCATCCGGCAGGCGGTCGAGCTCCTGCAGCTTCTTCCGGGCGATCCGCTGCAGCACCCGCTTCGCACTCTCCGGCGCCTGCTCCAACCGCTCCCGGATGTTGCTGAAGACGTCGTTCAGGTTGTAGCGCTTCAGCTGCTGCAGGCGCTTCTGCCGGAGTCGCTCCAGCATCTCCTCGAAGCCCGGCAGCCGCCGACCCTGGCGGTCACGCCAGCCCCGGCTCATCAACCGGTGCAGGGCATAGTCGAAGTCCCCGCCCTGGAAGAGGTCTTCAGCTAAGCGGTCGAACAGGTCTTCCGCGTCGCGACCGAACGGCTCCTGCGAACCGTCCCAGCGTTCGTACCTGTTGGATCGCGCGATCATTCAGCCGGCGTAGATGGCCGCCCCATCGAGCTCGGTCTTGTTGATGCGCTTGCTGAGGTGGAGGCCTTCCAACACGAACTCCACTCCCGAGGCCGCCAGCGCCGGGCGTTTCTCCAGTCCCAGGCTCTTCAATGCCTTGTCCATTCCCGGCAGCTCGCGCAAGATGGCGGCGTAACGATCGGCCGGCTGGCCTTCCGAAACCTCGAAGGTCAGGCCCCCGTCGAAACGCTGCACGAGCTCGTTGAACTGGCTGATCTCGAAATGCCGCCGAAACACGTTCAGCACCGCCGTCTTGATGATCTTCTCCAACACCGTCTGGTCGTCGCCCTCTTCCCAGGTCTCCATCTCGAGCTTTCCGGCGCTGGACGGGATGATGGAGGGCAGGTCGGTGATTCGGGGGACCGCCTCGGTTTCGCCGGTGCGCAGCGCTCGCCGTGAGGCATTCGAGGCCAGGTTCTCGTAGTTCGTGATCGAAATCCGGACGCTGACACCAGACCGCTGATTGATTTTCGGGCTGCGTCGGGCCAGCTGCGTCACCTCGGCGACGATCTCTTTCATGAAGTCGGGCATGACGACCGACAGCTCGTGGTCCTGGAAATCGGTGCGCTCCTGCTCCACGATCCGGATCTCATCATCGACACTGCGCGGGTAGTGGGTGCGGATCTGCGCCCCGAAGCGGTCCTTGAGCGGGGTGATGATGCGCCCTCGGTTCGTGTAGTCCTCCGGGTTCGCGCTCGCGACCACGTACACGTCGATCGGCAGGCGCAGTTTGAACCCGCGAATCTGCACGTCGCGCTCCTCGATGAGATTCAAGAGGCCTACCTGGATCCGTTCGGCGAGGTCGGGGAGTTCGTTGATGGCGAAGATGCCCCGGTTGGTACGAGGCACGAGACCGTAATGGATGGTGAGCTCGTCGGCAAGGTACTTGCCCTCCGCGACCCGGATGGGATCCACCTCGCCGATCAAGTCCGCAATCGAGGTGTCGGGCGTGGCCAGCTTCTCGCTGTAACGCTCGTCGGGTGTGATCCAGCGCACATTGACGCGGTCACCCTGGGCCGCCACCCGGTCCCGGCAGGCGCGGCATATCGGCGCATAGGGATTGTCGTTGATCTCACAGCCGTCGATCACCGGCACTTCCGCGTCCAGCAGGTTGGCCAGCAATCGGATCAGCCGGCTCTTGGCCTGGCCGCGCTCACCCAAAAAGACGACGTCCTGGCCCGACAGGATGGCGTTCTCGATCTGGGGAATGACGGACGCCTCGAAGCCGATGATGCCGGGGAACAGCTCCTCGCCCGCCTTGATCTTGCGGATCAGGTTCTTGCGCATCTCTTGCTTCACCGGAAGGACACGGTACTCACTCTGTCGAAGTTGGGCGAGGGTTAAGGGCTGCTCCAATAGAAACCTCTTTCTGGAATATGGTGACGCCGCTTCGATTCTACGGATGCGCCATCCGCTGAGCCGATTTCAGATCCGCTTGGTCTCCGACGCCACCGCGAATGTCCCAAAAAGCAGCAACGCCAGGCCGCTGCCGAGGGCGATCACCCAGCGAACCCCGATGATCTGCGTGAGGGTCCCGCCCAGGAAAGCGCCGACAGGTACCCCGCCCCAGGCAACCACCCGGATGGACGCATTGACGCGAGCCAGCAGCGGCGGCGGCACGGCCGCCTGGACGTAGCTACGCAGCAGGATACGGCTGAGGATCCCCACGCCGAAGGCGAGCCCGAGGGAGAGCGCAACGAGCAGCAACGCCGGGACGGCGGGAAGGCTCGGCGCGACATCGAGCAACGCCAGCAGCGGTCCCGTGACCAGTAACTCCCCGAGCAGTAGCTGGCCCATCTTGAAGCGGCGCCGGAGAGCGGGCGCCAGGGCGGCGAAGCCAATCGGGCCCATCCCCGCAAGCCCGAGCGCCAGCCCGGTCCTTGCTGCGTCGAAGTGCAGCTCGTGCTGGGCGTAGAAGACGAAAACGGTCGTGATTCCCATGTAGACGATGTTGAGGACCACCGCCGACAGGGTGTTCTCGAGGATTACCCGCTGATGACCCACCCAGCGCAGGCCGGCGATGAGCTGGGCACGCCAGCCGACTTCTGCCAGGGCTTCGGGTGGTCGAGGGCCGAGGCTCAACCAGGCAATTGCGGCCAGCAGGAAGGAGATCGCATCGGCGAACAGCGCGTTGGCAGCGCCGAACACTTTGATCAGCAGGCCGCCGAGCGATGGGCCGATCAGGGTCGAGACGCCTTCGGTCACCTCGAGGCTGCTGTTGGCCTCCACCACCCGGGCCGGGCGGACCAGGGCCGGAACGAGCGAGTAGTGCGCGACCTCGAACCACACGCGCGCCGTGCCCGCGACGAAGGCGACAACGTAGAGCTGCGCCAGGCTCAGTACGTGGTAGAAGGCCGCCAGCGGCACGCTCGCGAACATCCCGAATCGGACGAGGTCGGCAACCAGCAAGATGGTCCGTCGATCCCAGCGATCGGCATAGACGCCGACAACCAGTCCGAAGAGCAGAAAGGGCAGAAACTCCAGCGCTCCGACGATGCCCAGCTGAAACGGCGAGTTGGTCAGCTGCAGCACGAGCCACGGCAAAGCGATGACGGTGACCTGGTTGCCGAGCGTTGAAATCGAGGAGCCGCCCCAGAAGCGCAGGAACACTCCGTCGCGCAGGACGGGCGGCTCCATGGAGCTGGCTTGCTTCAGAACCGGTGCGCCGGGGCGTCCAATTGGCCGGCGACGGCAGGCGCAAGCTCGGGAAGCCGAAGCGCCAGCGCTCGCAGCAGACCAAAACAGCCGGTCAGCATCATGTCGCCGTGCGGAACCGCGAGGTGCGGGCGAAGGCGGGAGCCTTGGAGCAGACCGCGCCGAGGTCCGGTCACCGCTACGGGTGCGGACAGCCCCGCGATTGAACCGAGCTCCAGCGCACCGTGCCCCATGTCATCGAACACGTCCTGGTTCGATAGCGTGCCGGTGGCGAGCGCGTCGAGGTAGCCCTCCAGTTTTTCACGGGTGAGCTCGCCGGTGTGATGCTCGAAGAGGCCGGCGATCCGCCGCCCATCGAGCAGCGCGGCAATCGTGTGAAAGTTGCCGAGGTTCGCGACGATCACCTGGTCCAGCTCGTCGACCCGGGCGTCCTCGAGCGCACCCAGCAGGGCGGCCGGACCGGTGTCCATCAAGAAGAGCGGCTCGGATCCGTTCCAGGTCCGGGCGACCGCCTGCATCCGGGTCATTCGCCCGGGGATCTCCGAGGCGAGAAAGCCGAAACCGTCAAGCCCAGTGCCGCGCTCCACCTGTTCACGCAAATAGTCGAAACGAAAGCGCCGGTCACTGATGCCCGGCGGCGCGGCGCCGTGGTCGAAGACGGCTACTGCCACCGCATCGAATGCGGTGCTTACATGAAAACTTCGGAGCGCCTCCATCAGCTCGGAGAAATAGAAGTCGCGCATCTCCAGGCAGCGGGCGCCCGCCACGCCATCGGGACCGTCGACAATACGGACGCCCATCGCTTCGACCCGGGTCAGGTCATCGTCGAAGGTTCGCGCGGCGTCCGGGGTCGCGAAGACCTTCAGTCCCTTGCGCAGGTGCGCTTCGACGGCCCAGTGGTCGGGGCCACCGCCCATCGTCACGCCGGTCAGGAACAGGTCGGCCCCATCGGCCGTGGCTTGTTTGACGTGCTCGGCGAGCAGGGCGGTCGGTGACGGCATGATCAGCTGGACCGCGTTTTCGATGACGGTGCCGGCTTCGAACACCAGGATGTCCTGGGTGCCGGTGCCAACATCGATCGCTAACACACGGGGATGGGCCACGGTGACCTTAGGGTACTTCCGCCAGGTCAAACAAGAGGCTGCCTGCCTGAGCCGGTGTCATGGTTGAGATGGGTTACTGGCGGCGCAAGCCTTTTACGGGCCCGATAGTTGCTCTAACGGTGCGGCGCCCCTTTCCCCCCACTAACCGGCTACTGTGGCTGCTCGCGTGCTTTACGTTCGTCATCTACCTTTTGAGTGGCCCCGTTTTTCTGGTCTATGACGGCGCCATTATGTACCGGGTGAGCGAGAGCCTCCTCTGGCACCATTCGCTACGCATCACAGATCCGTTCCTTCACATCAATGAGCCGTATGCGACGTACGGCCTTGCGCTGCCGGTAATGATCCTGCCGCTGGTGGCTGTCGGTCAATTCCTCTTGCACGACGGCACCAGACTGTTGAGCATCTATCAACCAGCCATAACCGCGGCGACGGTGCTGGTCGTTGCTCTCATCGCACGCGAAATTGGGCTCCGCTGGCGAACCAGTGTTGGCGTGGCGCTCTTGTATGGATTCGCCACGGTGGCCTGGTACTACAGCAACATCCTCTTCAGTGAGCCGTTAGTTGGGCTTGCCACCGCCCTCGCCTTCTACAGTCTCATGCGCTTCAAGCGCGAGCTCTCCCTGCGCTGGCTGGTCGTTGCGGGCTGCGCCGTGGCGCTCGCTTGTCTGGCACGAACCGACTCGATTGCCCTGACCCTTCTTCCGGTGTCCGCCTATGTGATGGCGACGGTAATCCTTCGCGCGGTCGGGTGGCGGGAGCGGCTTAGCCGGGGCAGTGCTTACGGAATACCGGTGGCCGCCGCCGGCGTGGTGGTGCTTGCTCATGACTGGATACGGTATGGCAGCATCTTGAAGACCGGTTATGGAGCGTCCGGTATGGACTTCTCGTTTCCATTCTTGCGTGGCCTCTATGGCCTCTTATTGAGTCCCGCCGCCGGCATCTTCGTCTTCATGCCGGTGATGTTGCTGTCCGTCGTGGGCTTTCCCCAGTTTCTTCAGCGGTATCGGGGCGAGGCCCTGTTGCTGGCTGGCCTCGTCGGGGCGCGGTTGATTTTCTACGCGAGCTGGTACGGGTGGGATGGCGGAGAAAGCTGGGGTCCGCGCTTCCTCGTGCCGATCCTTCCCCTGCTGGTCCTTCCAATCGCCTTCTTGCCGGCGTGGGTGCGGCCCAGGTTCAGCCTTATCGCCCTTGGCGGACTGAGCCTCTTGATTCAGCTATTGGGCCAGCTCGTCTCCTATTACAGCTTCTCGATTTGGACCATCCGGGCCCTTCCCGCGGATCTGTCGCTTCCCAGCTGCACAACGTGTGGGGTCAGATCGGCCGTCGCAATGCAAGCGGCCAAGAACATTCTCGACTTCGATTGGGCGAACGCCCCGATGCTGGACCAGCTACTGATCCTCTTCCGATATGGACCGGTTCGCAGGAGCTGGGGCTTCCCGCTGGTCGCTCTCGCGTTCCTGCTCGTAGTTGGAGCCGGAATCTGGCTCGGGCTGCGGCTACTCAAGTCCATCGACCGCGGAAACGCATCCAGGTCGGAGCTGGCGACCGTGAGAGGCGCAGCCTAGCCAGCTCGCGATTTTGCTGCCGGGGCGTTCTGGTGAGCGCCGCCAGACCGAAGCAAGCTCGGATCTCAGATTCCGTTCATTCCGTAGTCGATGCAGAGCCTCGAGGGCCTGGTCTGCCCGAAGTGCCGCGAGCCGTTAACCGTCACCGAGGCTGGGCGCGAGCTCTACTGTGTCCGTGACGGCAGCCGCTATCCGCTGATTGACGGCATCCCTTCATTCATGCTCACTGCCGGCGGTGTGGCGGTGTTGCCCGGCTGCGCGCTCACCCTTGTGATCCCCGCCCTGAACGAAGCCGTGAACCTCGAGCGGATTCTGCCGGTGCTCGCCAGGGCGCTACCAGCCCTGGGACCGACCAGCGAGATCATCGTCGTGGACGGCGGGTCGACCGATGGCACCCAGGAGGTCGTTCGCAAGCACGATGCCCGGCTCGTGAGCCAGAAGCTTCCTGGTTTCGGCAACGCCTACCGCGCCGGCTTCGAGCAGGCGCGCGGCGAGTATGTGCTGACCCTCGATGCCGACGGCTCGCACGACCCGGCGTTCCTTGCCGACCTGTGGGCGGCCCGGTTTCAGGGCGATGTGGTGATCGCCTCGCGCTACGTGCCCGGTGGGGCGGCGGATATGCCCGCCTGGCGGCGGCTCTTGAGCCGCGTCCTGAACATCAGCTTTCGGCGTGGGCTCTCTCTGCCGGTCCACGATCTATCCAGTGGGTTCCGGCTGTACCGCCGGACGGTCTTGCGCGAACTGAAGCTGACCGCCAGCGACTTCGATGTTCTCGAGGAAATCCTGATCCGCGCCCTGGCGGCCGGGTACCACGTCGTCGAAGTGCCGTTCCGCTACCGGGCGCGCGTCGCCGGTCGCAGTCATGCCCGGCTCTTCAAGTTCGCCCTGTCCTATCTGCGAACCTTCCTGGCGATGTGGCGCCTGCGTAACTCCATCGCCTCGTCGGATTACGATGCGCGAGCCTACGACAGCATCATCCCGTTGCAGCGCTACTGGCAACGCCGCCGATACGCCACTATCACCCGGCTCGCCGCGGGCTTCACCCGCGTGTTGGATGTGGGATGTGGTTCGAGCCGGATCCTGAGCGCCGTCCCGGGCATGCTGGGCCTCGACATCCAGCTCCACAAGCTGCGCTATGCGCGCCGGTATGGCAACCCGCTCGTCCACGGCTCGATCTTCGAGCTGCCGTTTGTGGACGCCACCTTCGACTGTGTTATCTGCTCGGAAGTGATCGAGCACATCCCGGCCCAGGAGAAGCCCTTCGACGAGCTGACCCGGGTGCTGAAAACCGGCGGACGGCTGATCCTCGGGACGCCCGATTACGACCGCTGGCGGTGGCGCGCGCTCGAATGGCTCTATGGCCGGCTCTCGCCGGGTGGCTACGCCGACGAGCACATCACCCACTACGGCCGGGCGAATCTCTCTACGTATTTGCAGGGCAGGGGCTTTGCCATCGAGAGCATCGACTACGTCGGGGGATCGGAAATGATTTTCAGCCTGCGCAAGCTCGCACCGATGGCTTCGCCGGTTGCCGTCCGCCCGGTGCGCACCGCGTTACGCGTCGAACGGCCGGCGCATATCGCCTGAGTCACGCCTGCTCGAGGTGAGCCTGGAACAGGCCGAGGATCTCCTGCGGGCTGGCAGTCATCTGGTCGACGAAATAGCCGCCGTCAAAGTCGAGCCCTTTCGCCCGCAGAAATCCGGCACCGGGATGGCGCTTCATCACCGCCACGCCCGGTTTCAGTCGGTACGCGAGGACGGTTCGACCGCCGGCTTTGACCAGGGCAACCGCGGCGATCTCGTCCCAGGGGAGCAGCGGGCTCTGGCCGGAGCGGCGGAAGATCACGCCCTCGTCCATGAACTCAAAACGCGGACGCACCGGTCCGCGCATGGCCAGGAAACCGATGGCGGGCGCCAGCACGGCAGCCCAGCCGATGCCCCGGCCGCTCAGGAGCAGCAGAACGCCGCCCGCCTCCGTGATCGACGCTAACGGCAAGAAGAGCACCCAGGGAAAGCGCGCGTTGACGACGGTCACGCGACGACGCGGACTCCACCGGGTACGATCTCGGCGCGCAGCACGTTGCCGCGATGCACGTCCCCGTCCACCTCGTGCCATTGCACGTCGGGCGCTTTGATTTCCACCGAGCGCGCCTTCCGCTGCAGCATGCTGTGTCCATCGGTTCGCTGGCGGAGGATTCGCCACAGCACGCCGGCCCGCTCCAGGGCGGTGCGTGGCCGATAAACGCAGACATCCAGCCAGCCGTCGTCGATCGCGATGTTGGGCCCGAACCGAAACGGCGCTGCCCCCAGCATGCCGGCGTTGACCACCAGCACGACCATGGCGGTCAACCGGATTTCTTCCCCATCAGCACGGATCGTGCACTCGAACATCGGTGCCCGCGGCAGCCACCAGGCGCCGGCCAGCAGGTAGGCCGCGCGCCCGAGCCAGATCTTGAGCGCCCGCGGCGTGTACCGCATCACGGTAGCGTCGAAGCCGATGCCCGCGGCCAGCGCCGAGTAGCCGTCGTTCACCCGCACCAGGTCGACCGGGCGGGTCGAGGGAAAGCGTTCTAACGCCCGTCGCGTCGCTGTCCGCCAATTGGCCGGCAGCCTGAGCTCGCGGGCCACGATGTTGGCGGTCCCCAGCGGCACGATGCCGATCGGAAGTCCGCGCTGATGCGCCGCGGCCATGACCTCGGCCACCGTGCCATCGCCGCCGGCGGCCAGCACCAGCTGGAAATCGCGACGGGCCAGGGCCGCGCCGATGGTCTCGACATTGAGTCCGGCGGCCGTCTCCAGCACCATCGCCTCCCAGCCCAGCTCGCCGGCGAGCTCGAGGAGGCGCCGGCCGAAATCAGGACCTGTTCGGGGAAGGGCCGGGTTGACGACGAAGAGCGCGCGGCGCCGCTCCGCCTCATTCAAACCCGCCGCATGAGCGGGATCATCAACCGGCTGCTCGGCGGGTCATGCGTTCGTGGGCGTCGTCGATGTGTGGATGGCCCTCGGGCTGGACGCAGAACACGTCGCCGGGCCGGCAGACCAGGCTTTCGAACTGGATCGTCGTGTGTTCGATCTCGAACTCGTGCGCCAGCACCTCGCGGACCTCGGCCAGGATGTCCTGCGCCTGTATCACGCGCTGGTCATCGATGAGCAGGTGGGCGCTCATCGCTCGACTCTGTGTGCCCAGCGACCAGATGTGCAGGTCGTGCAGGTCACGGACGCCGGGGACGCGTTTCACGGCGTTCACCACGGCATCCGTCCGCAGGTCTGAGGGTGTCGACTCGAGGAGAATGTCGATGGCCGCGGCCAGCACCCGCCAGGCACTCCAGGCGATCAGCGCCGCGATGCCGAGGCTGAGCAGTGGATCGATGGCGAGCCGGCCGGTAAGCGCAATCAGCAGCCCGGCGACAATGATGCCGGCCGATGCCCAGGCGTCGCCCCAGATGTGCATCAACGCGCTTCGCACCGTCAGATCTCGTTCCATCGGCTGCAGCGAGCGGGCGATGAGCAGCGAGATACCCAACCCCAGCACCGCGGCCGCCGCCATCAGCCCGCCGCGAACCGCCGATGGATGCTGCAGCCGGTGGAGCGCCTCGATAACGATCGCGACCACGATGGTGCCAAGCAGTAGCGCGTTGAGCAAGGCAACCAGGATGCCGACGCGCTGGTAGCCGAAGCTTCGCCGCGGGCTGGCTGGTCGCTGCACCTGGCGAAGAGCGAATATCGAAAGCGCGAGCACCACCAGGTCGGTCACGACATGGCCCGCATCGCTGAGGAGGGCGAGACTGTGCGCCCATAGACCGCCGACCACTTCGACGACCAGAACGATTGCCGTAAGAACGAGAGCCAGCCGCAATCGGGCGGCCGCATCCACACTCACCCTGGCGTGCTGCATGGCTCCATCTTATTGCGCATCTCGAACCGACCCGATGACCTTGCGTTCGGGGCTAGGACAGCGCCGCCGCGATCGGCAGATACAGCTGGCGATATCGAAGGTATGGCTCCTGATACGCCTGCGTGTCCGGACCGGGGGTCGCCACCAGCTGTGGCGGGGCCGCCATCGCGGCCACCCGCTGCGCGTCCCGCCAGGCGCCAAAGCCGACGCCGGCGAGGAGCGCGGCGCCCAGCGCGGAGGCGTCGCTGACCGGCGTCGCCAGCAGCGGCCGCTCCAATACGTCCGCCAGCACCTGACGCCAGCGGGGATCGAGGGATCCGCCGCCCGCCAGTCGCAGCTCGCTGGTGCGAACGCCGGTGGCCACTAACGCCTCCAGTCCCTGGCGCACGGCAAAGGCCACGCCTTCGAGGGCTGCCCGCAGCAGATGACCGCGACCATGGCCGAGGCCCAGCCCGATCCAGGCCCCCCTGGCCGCGGGATCGAAATGCGGGGTTCGCTCGCCGGTGAGGTACGGCAGGAAGATCAGACCCTGGGCGCCCGGGGGGACGGCGAAGGCTTCGGCATAGACGTCATCCCAGGTCGCCCCCAGCGTGGTGCGCACCCACTCCAGCGCGAGGCCGGCGTTCTGCATCGCCGCCATCGCGTACCAGCGCTCGGGCGCGGCCGCCCGGTAGGTGTGGATACGGGCCGTCGAATCGATCGCCAGCCGGTCGCGCGGCGCGACCACCTGTGCTCCGCTGCCGATGGTGAGTTGGACCGACCCGGGATCGAGCAGGCCTCCGGCAAGGGCCGCCGCGGCGGTGTCGGCGGCGCCGCCCACCACCGGCAGGTTTGGTCGCACGCCCAGGTGCGCGGAGGCCGCGCGGCTGAGGACGCCGCAAATCTCGGCCGACTCACGAATCGGCGCCAGGAAATCGAGGCGCAGATCGAGCGCCTCGAGGACATCTTTCGCCCAGTAATCCGTGGTCAGGTCGTAGAGCAGCGTGCCCGATGCATCGCTGGGCTCGGTTGCCGCTTCCTGGATCAGCCGAAGGCGAAGCCAGTCCTTCGGCTGGAGCGCCCACTGCGCGGCTCGATACTGCGGCCGTTCGTGGTCACGCAGCCACAGTAGCGTCGGCCCTGCCATGCCCGTGGCTGGTGGATTGGCCAGCTTGCGCCGCAGGTCCTCGGCGAGCTCCCGGTAGTCGTCGAGCTGGCGGCCGGTCCGTCCGTCCGACCAGAGGATGGCGGGCCGGAGTGGCTGGCCGATGTCATCGCTCAAGACGACACCATGCATCTGGCCCGAAACTCCGACGGCGGCGATCTCCGCGGCGTGATCGCCGGCGGCCTGCCTCGCCGCGGTGGCTGCTGCTTGCCACCAGTCCTCAGGATTCGACTCCGACCATCCGGGCTGCGGGGTGGACATCGAGTAGGGCGCCGAGGCCCTGCCCACGATCGCGCCGTCCACGTCGAGGACGAGCGCCTTTAGCGAACTGGTGCCGAGGTCGATGCCGAGAAACATATGGCCCCCTCCCATGGACCCAGGCCGAGGCCGTCGGCGACACGTTCCCCATCGCGGGAGCGCGTGGTCGAGATCAGGATGCGCCCGGAGAGGTCTGGAATGCGAACCCGGCGTCCGGATAGGTTGACGGCAACGACGGTTGCCGCGCCGCGCTGCCATGCCCAGGTGTTGCGGGGTGATTTGAGCTGGCGATATTGACCGGCGTGCAGGTCGGGCGATGTGCGCCGGAGCGCAATCAGATCCCGTACGAAGGTCAGGATTGAGCCGGGATCCGCTTGCTGATCCTCGACGTTGCGAGCGGCATCACCTATCGGTAGCCACGGCCGAGACTCGGCACTCGTGAATCCGGCTCCCCTGGCGTTGCGCCAGTGCATCGGGGTACGTTCCGGATCACGGCCCCGGGGCGAGGGCCAGTGCCGCTTGCCTAGCGCGTCCTGCAGCTCCTCCTTCCGAACCGGGGTATCCGGCATCCCGATCTCATCGCCGTAGTAGAGGACTGGCGTTCCCCGGAGGGTTAGCAGGCTGAGCAGGGCGGTCCGCAGCTTGCGCTCATCGCCCTGGCACCAGCGCGACGTGACGCGGGACACGTCATGATTCGAGACCGTCCATACCGGCCAGCCGACGTCGGGGATGACGAGCTCGCTCTCGGCCACCACCTCGGCGAGCGCCGCCGCCTGAAAGGGCGCGTGCACGTAGGTGAAGTTGAAGGCCAGGTGGAGCTCATCGCCGGTGCCGTAAAAGCGGCCCATCGTTCGAACGTCGAGCACGTAGGTCTCTCCAAGCAGGATCCGTCGCGGGTCGTAGCGGTCGGCCAGGGTGCGCCAGTGGCGGAGCACATCGTGGACCTCCGGCCGCTCCATGTTGTAGATGTTGCGCTGGCCATGTGCCCGCACATGCGGGGGATCCGCATCGGTGGCGACCGGATTGTCCCGTAGCTCCCGGTCCTTGACGATGCCGTGCGCGACGTCGATGCGGAAACCGGCGATGCCGCGATCGAACCAGAACCGATAGATCTCATCGAAGGCATCTGTGACTTCGGGATTCCACCAATTGAGGTCCGGCTGCTGGGGCAGGAAGTTGTGGAGGTAATACTGGCCGGTGCGCTCGTCGAGAGTCCAGGTCGGCCCGCCGAAGGGGCTGAGCCAGTTATTCGGATATCCTCCGTCGGCCTTTGGATCGGCCCAGACGTACCAGTCGCGATACCGGGCAGCGCGTCCGGAGCGGGCGTCGATAAACCAGGGATGGCGATCGCTGGTGTGGTTGGGAACGATATCGAGGACGACCTTGATGCCCCGCTCGTCCGACTCACGAACCAGCCGGTCGACATCGGCGAGCGTGCCGAAGGCCGGTTGGACAGCGCAGTAATCGGCGACGTCGTAGCCGAAGTCGGCATCGGGCGACAGTGTGATCGGGCTCAGCCAGATGGCATCGACCCCGAGCCACTGAAGGTAATCGAGCCGGCGGATGATGCCGGGGAGATCGCCGATGCCATCGCCGTTCGAGTCCTGGAAGGAACGCGGATAAATCTGATAGATGACCCCGTCGCGCCACCACTGGCCCGAAGACACTGCCGGCCATCGTAACGGACGGTTGTCGGCGATGCGCCGAGCCCCACCCGAAGGCTGGTCCGCTTAGCTCATCGTTTCGGGGCTGCCAGGCCGTGGCCGTTGGGTGACAGGCCGGCCGCCATCGTCTTGATGGACGGCTCGATGATGGCGTCGATCAGCCCATAGTCCTTCGCCTGGGCGGGCGTCATAAAGAAGTCGCGTTCGATGTCGTGTTCGATCTGCTCTTTCGGCCGTCCGGTGTGCTGGGCGTAGATGCCGACGACGATCTCGCGCAGGCGCAGAATCTCTCGGGCATGGATTTCGATGTCGGTCGCTTGCGCCCCCTGGATGCCACCGCTTGGCTGGTGCAGAACGATCTGACAGTGCGGCAGCGAAAAGCGCTTGCCGCGTGTGCCGCCGGCAAGGATCAGCGAGGCCGCGCTGGCCGCCATCCCGGTGCAGAGCGTGCTGACCGGCGGATGGACGTAGCGCATCGTGTCATAGATGGCCAGTCCGGCCGACAGCGAGCCGCCCGGGCTGTTGATGTAGATGCTGATCTCTTTGTCGGGATCCTCGCTGTCGAGGAAGAGCAGTTGGGCGATGACCAGGTTGGCGACATCGTCATCGATCTGGGTGCCGAGGAAGATGATGCGATCGCGGAGCAGCCGGGAGTAGATGTCATAGGCTCGCTCGCCGCGGGCGGTTGACTCGATGACGTTGGGAACCAGGGCCATGGGTGATCCTCCTTATCGGTCGACGGTAAATCCGATGCGCCGCCGCGGCGGCGTCGCCTGGGTGGCGGCGAGATACACACTGAAGTCGGCGACGCTCCGCAGTGCGTGCGGACGAAGGCTGGCCGTGGCGATGCGCAACTGCATCCGTGGGTCGTCAGGCCAGCTGCGCTGCTGCTGCATCGCCTCGCGGCTGCCCAATTGCCGAGCCACGTTCAGGTAGAGGTCGGCCACCGAGAGCTCCAGCGCCCTCGCCAGGGCGATCAGCTTGTCGGTCGAGATGTCCTTCAGGCCCCGCTCGACTTCCGAGAGGTAAGCGGCTGAAAGGCCCGCCGACGTGGCCACCTCCACCAGGGATCGCTCCGCTTCGTCGCGACGCTGCCGGAGCAAGCCGCCGAGGGCGCTCCGAACCGAATTTGCGTTTTCGCTCTGAGCGTATGTCATATGCCTTGAGCGCATCATAGCACGCCGGTGCGGCGCACGACATGTAACGCTTTCGCGTTGCAAGACCATGCCCCGCCGGTTGGCCCCGCTATGGGCGGCCACACTTGCCGCTGTGCTGGCCGGCTGCACCTCCACGTCGGCGGTCAAGCCGATGCCAACCCCGATCTCGAACGCCCCGGCGGCCAGCGCCTCGCCGACGAAAACACCGCCTCCGTCCGCGGCGGCAAGTCCAACGCCCACGCCTTCCAGCCTGGATCCCCTGTTCGTGCCGGCCCTCTCGGCGATCCAGATGGTCGGCCCCCAGCTCGGATGGGCTGTCGGATCGCATGCGATCTTCGCTACGAGTGATGGCGCGCACTGGACAAAGCAACTGGCGTCGACCGAAGAGTTCGTGGGGGTCGACTTCATCAGCACCACCACTGGCTGGGCGGTGGGCGCCCGCAGTCTGCTCGGCACCAGCGACGGCGGGCGGTCCTGGCACCAGCTTGGCGAGGCGGACAGGCCGATCCGCTCCGTGCATTTCATCAGCCCCAGCCAGGGCTGGGGAATCGCTGGGGGGACCGACCCCCAGCCGATCCATGGATGGCTGGTACCGCGCGAGGGCGCGACGCTGGTCACGACCCGTGATGGCGGCGTGACCTGGACCTCGCTCGACGGCCCGCCCAACCCCCAGACCGTATGCTTCAGCGATTCGATGCAGGGCTGGGTTGGCACGCAGGAGGACGGCGTTTACCTCTATCAGAACATCGCCCAGGGGCAGAGCTGGAGCAAGGCGCTGCAACGGCCGGACCAGCCCGCTGCCGACCTGGGGCCGGCCACAGTGATTCAATGCGCCGGGCCGCGTTCCCTCTGGGTACTCTTTCTGGGAGGCGGCGCCGCCATGAGCCACAGTCCCTACATCGCGTACGCGACCACGGACGGATCAAGCTGGCGTGCCGTCCTGAATGAACCGATGACGGTGCATCAAGCCGGCGTCCCGGCAGGCCCGGATAGCTATCCCCCGAGCTTCAGCGTGGTCGATCCCGGCGATGCCGTCTTCGTCGGCGATGGACCCGCGACCAACGTCGCCCAATGTGTCATTGCCAGCGGCGGCGGGACTACACTCCGGCGGACGGGCGCGATCCAGAACGCCACCGAGACGTTCGCGGCGGCCTTCGTCAGCGTGACGACCGGCTGGGTCTTGACCCGGAATGGCGGCGGCGACTACGTGATCGACGCGACCACCGACGGCGGCTATCACTGGTCGCAACAGCTGGCGGTCCCGCCAACCTCCGCGGGCTAGTGCTCGTCGGGCTCGACGTCGGGACGACGCGGGCCACGGCGGTCGCCATCGATGAGACGGGCGCCGTCCACGCATCGGCCTCCGCCGAGTATCCCGCGGATGGCAAGCCATCCGGCAGGCTCGAGCAAGATCCCTCCGAATGGTGGCGCGCGGCGCAACGAGCGCTGGCCGAGGTGGCGCGCACCGCCGGTGGCGAGGTTGCCGGGATTGGCCTGACCGGCCAGATGGCCGGCTCGGTTTTTATGGACGCCCGAGGGATCGTCGTGAGACCCGCCATCATCGGCGGCGATCAGCGCGCCCTGCCGCAATCGGTAGCGATCGCTGAACGCGTCGGTCGCGACCGCCTTCTCGAGCTCACCGGTAACCCTGTGGCGTTCGACGGCCTGGCCTCCATCCTCCTCTGGGTTCGCGATGTGGAACCGGTCCAGTTCCGCCACATCCACCGCGTGCTGGCGCCGAAGGATTACGTCCGGCTGATGCTGACCGGCGAGGCGGTGACCGATGTCACCGACGCCTCCAGCACGACGCTGCTCGACCTTCGGCGGCGAACCTGGTCACGGGAGATCCTTGATGCGCTCGAGATTCCGCCCGCGTGGTTGCCGGATGTCCAGGAGAGTCCGGCGATCTCGGGTGGGCTGCGCCCGTCGGTGGCCGGTGAGCTCGGATTGCCGGCGCGCCTTCCCATCGCCGCCGGCGCCAGCGGCGAGACGGCGGCCGCGGTCGGCTGCGGCATCGTCGGGGCCGGGCTGATCAGCTCGTCGATCCGGCGGGACGCCGTCCTCTTCGCGCCCGCCGACCACGTCATCATCGACCCGACCGGCCGGACCGATGCCGGATGCCACGCCCTGCCGCAGCATTATCGGCTGCGAGCCCGCATGGCCGCGGCCGGGGCGGCCCTGCACTGGTGGGGTGGTGTCCTGGGCGGGCACCTCACCCGTGACGATCTTTATCAGCTGGCCGCATCCGCACCCGCGGGGTCAAATGGGTTGTTCTTCCTTCCGCATTTCGAGAGCGCGTCTATCCCGCCCGACGGCGCCGGCGGGCGCGGCGCGTTCGCCGGGCTGCGCGCGCATCACACCCGAGCCGACCTGACGCGCGCCGTGATGGAAGGCGTGGTCTTCAGTCTCCGGACCGGCCTGGATCGCCTGCGCGAGCTCGGCATCGAGGTGCGCCAGGTTCGAACTCCCAGGCGCGCTGGGGGCGCCCGGTTGTGGCGCCAGCTGCAGGCCGACATCTTCGGCGTGCCGGTCGCGTCCATGGCGGCGACGGCCAGCTCGGCCATGGGCGCGGCGCTGCTGGCCGGGGTCGCCTGCGGACGGTATGCCAGTGTGGCCGAGGCGGTCCGGCATACAGCACAGCCGGGCGAGCCGATTCAACCCGATCCCGGGCGGTCCGCGCACTATGAGCGGCTCTATCGCGCCTTCACGACCCTCGCTCCAGCGATCACCGGCGACGTAGAATCCAGCACGCGGGGCGTAGCGCAGCCTGGTTAGCGCGCCTGCTTTGGGAGCAGGAGGCCGCGGGTTCGAATCCCGCCGCCCCGACATCATCGTTAAGGTTGCGTCATGCTCCCGGTCCTCATCATCATCGTCGCCATCAGCGTGGTGGTCCTGCTCGCCTTCCGCTGGTTCGAACGCTACCGGTATACCGACGCCTGGCGCAAGAGCGAATTTCGCGGCGTCGCGTTTGGTTTTCTGATGTGGTTCGGCGGCATCTTCGGACACCGGGTTCCGCCGCCGCCCCAGGCAAAGGTCGAGTTCGCGACCCGTTCCGGCGAGCCGGAACCGCCAGGGTCAGGCGGCACGCCGCTCCCGGATCAAGCTGCGAACGATAAAGAGTAGGTTGGCGGGACGCTCCGCCAGCCGCCGCATCAGGTACGGATACCACTCCGTGCCGTAGGGCACGTAAATCCTCACCCGATAGCCGTCCCGCAGCAGGCCGTCTTGAAGATCGCGCCGGATACCGTACAACATCTGAAACTCGAAACGATCGGGCGCGATGTCGTGCGCTCGAGCGAATCGCTTGGTCGCGTCGATGAGCCGGTCGTCATGGGTGGCGATCGCCGGGTAGGTGCCTTCGAGGAGGAGTTGCTGCATCTCCGCCTCGAACTTCGCGTCGACGTCGACCTTCCTCGGATAGGCGACCGATGCCGGTTCATCGTAGGCACCCTTGACCAGCCGTACCCGAACGCGGGCGGCATTCACCCGCCCGACGTCGTCGATCGTCCGATACAGATAGCTTTGCAGGACGACTCCACAGTTCGGATACTCCCGATGCAGGTCGAGCACCAGCCCGAGCGTCCGCTGGGTGTAGGCGGAGCTTTCCATGTCGATCCGGACGAAATTGTCCAGCTGTTGAGCTCGCTGGACGATCCGGGTCAGCAGGTCGCGGCACAGGTCGGAGGAGATGTCGAGTCCAAGCTGGGTCAGCTTGACCGAGACGTTGGCATTCAAGCGGTCGGTCGCGATCCGTTCGAAGGCCGCCAGGTAGTGGTCGGCCGCCGCACGGGCCGCCGTCTCTTCGTTCACGTTCTCGCCGAGATGATCGAGGCTGGCCGACCAGCCACGGCGATTCAGGTCGGTCACCACGCGAACCGCGTCATCCAGTCGGTCGCCGGCGACGAAGCGGTAGGCGAGGGAGGCAGTCAGCCGCTGTCGGGTGACAAATCGTTGGAGGCCTCGGCGGTGCGAGAGATAGAGAAACGACGCGCGCAGCACGTCAGCCGCCGAGCGCGGCATCGAAGGCGCCGTGCACCTCCAGCGCGTTCAGCGCCCGGGCCCGGTGGCTCAAGAGGTTCTTCTCCTCCGTGGTCAGCTCCGCCAGCCGCCGGCCGCCGGACAGCTGGAAAACCGGGTCGAAGCCGAAACCGTGTTTGCCGCGCGGCTGCGCGGCGATGGTGCCGCTGAGCACACCCTCGCCCTCGAACATCCGACCATCCGGCAGAGCCAGCACGGCGGCGCAGCGGAAGGTCGCCGATGGCGAGCTGCTGGCGGCGTCGCCGAGGGCGGCGAGCAAGGCCCGCACCAGGGCCGGGCCGTCGCCATAGTGGTCCCGGCCGGCGAAGTAGGCTGACTGGACGCCCGGCCTGCCGCCGAGCAGCGGCACCTCCAGCCCGGAGTCGTCGGCCAGGGTGGGCAGCCCGCTCAGCCGCCGTCCGGCGTCGGCCTTCTTTTTCGCGTTGTCCAGATATGTAGCTCCATCCTCGGAAACGTCGAACCGGAGCCCGATGTCTTTTGGCGTGACGAGCTCCATCGGCAGGTCGGCAAGGATCGACCGGATCTCGCGAAGCTTTCCCTCGTTCGTCGTGGCGAGCAGCAGCCGGTTCAGTGCAGCTTCAGCGCCTTCTTCTGCGCGTCGACCAGCTCGGCGGCGCCCTTCACCGCCAGCTTGAGCATCTGCTCCATCTCTTCCGGCTTGAATGGTTCCTGCTCGGCGGTTCCCTGGATCTCGATGAAACGTCCGTCCTCCGCGAGCACGCAATTCATATCCGTCTGGGCGGCGAAATCCTCGAGATAGTTCAAATCCAGCCGAGGCTGCCCTTGCACGATGCCGACGCTGACCGCCGAAACGAAATGCTTGATGGGCACCACCCGCAGCAGGTTGCGCTCGACGGCCTTCTGCAAGGCGAGGTGGAGCGCGACGAATCCACCGGTGATCGACGCGGTCCGCGTACCGCCGTCGGCCTGCAGGACATCACAGTCGACCATGATGGTGCGCTCCCCCATTAGGGGCATGTTGATGGCGGCGCGAAGCGCGCGACCGATCAGCCGCTGGATTTCCTGGGTGCGGCCATCGATCCGACCCGTGCGGGCCTCCCTCGCGGTGCGCGTCTGGGTTGCTCGGGGCAGCATCGAGTACTCGGCAGTCACCCACCCTTCGCCCGTGCCCTTCTTGTGCGGTGGCGGCTTGTCGTCCCAGCTGGCGGTGCATAGCACCCGGGTGTCACCCATGTTGATCAGTGCCGAACCTTCGGCATAGAGGTTGACGGCGGTTTCGATCTTCACCGGCCGGATCTCGTCCGGTTTCCGGCCGTCAGGTCGCGTCTGGGCCAACGCCCTCTATCTTCGCAGAGCGCGGATGACGAGGATGCTGATCTCGAACAGGATGATCAGCGGTAGCGCCAGCAATGTGGGCGTGACCGGGTCAACACCCGGCGTCACCATGGCGGCCCCGGCAAAGATGCCGATCCAGAACTTGAACCGCTCGCGGGATAGGGTCCTGGCGCTGACGATGCCGGCCAGGCCGAGCATGGTCATGGCCAGGGGCAGCTCAAAGGTGACCCCGAAGATCGCGATCAGGATCAAGACAAAGTTGATGTAGCTGCTGGCCAGCGGAAAGTACTGGATATCCGTCGTGCCAAACCCGATAAGGAACCGCAGCGCAATCGGCATGGCGAAGAAGGCGAAGCCGATCCCGATGGCGAACAGGAGCACGGCGGAGCTGACAAAGCCCAGGGCGAAGCGTCGTTCGTTTCGATGAAGCCCTGGAGCCACGAACGTCCAAACCTGCCACAGGATGACCGGGCTGGCGAGAATGAAGCCGGTAAACATCCCGACCTTGAAATAGAGAAAGAACTTGTCGACGGGACCCGTGAACCAGATGGGCTTGCCGGCTCCGATCACCTGATGCACCGGGCCCAGTACCACGGAAAGCACCCAGCCCGAGATCAGGAAGCCGATCACCGTCGCCACCGCCCACGCGATCAGGGAGATGATGAGGACGCGCCGCAGTTCCTCGAGATGCTCGATCACGGTCATCCGGCGCTCTTCGTCGTCGGAAACGACGAGCGGTTTGGCCATGGCTCCCGCTAGCGCGGCCGCCTAGCGGTCAGGCCTTGGTGTCTGTGGTCGACTTGACGTCCGTGGCCGGCTGATCCGTCGGCGTCCCGGAATCCCGGTTGGGCTCCGAGGCGCTCTTCTTGAACTCGTCCTGCAGATCGCTGGTGGCCCGGCGGAACTCTCGCATCGCCTTGCCAATCGCCCCGCCCACCTCCGGGAGCTTCCCGGGGCCGTAAATGATCAGGACGATGATCAGGATCAGGAGGAGGATGTACCAGTGATTCAGGAAAGGCATGTGCGCTCCTTGGGCGGCCCCATTATACGCCCGCCTTCAGCCGACTCCTTGGGCTCAGCTGAGACCTTAACCGGTCTCTTCCTGAACGGTGACAGACGTCATCACATCGCCGACCGCGATCTTGAGCACCACGTCCATGCCGCTCTGCACGTAGCCGAACAGGTTGTAGAGCTTCTGCAGCTTCTTGCTGTCGTCAACGGTGCAGATGAAAAACTGGCTGCCATTCGTGTTAGGGCCCGAGTTGGCCATCGCCACGGCGCCGGCCGTATACTCGCCGCCCACCGGCTCGTCCTTGAACTGGTAGCCCGGTCCGCCCGTGCCATCGCCCTTGGGGTCGCCGCCCTGGATGACGAAGTTGGCCTCGACGCGGTGAAACTTGAGGCCGTCGTAGAACTGGTTGCGGGCCAGGAAGACGAAGTTGTTGACGGTGTTCGGCGCCAGCTTGGGGTCGAGGCACAGCGTGATGTCGCCCTTAGCGGTCTTGATCGTCACCAGGAAATGGTGGGCGGTGTTGATCGTCATCGCGGGCGCTGCGCCGAAGCTCTTCTTGCCGGCGTTACCGGCGGTGGGCGTGAGCGCCGCCCCGAAGTTCAGTGAACCGCAGGCCGCGGTCACGCTGGCCGGGCTGGGGGTGGGCTGGGTGCCAGGATTGCCACCGGCATTGCGTCCAACATAGACCGTGAACGCGAGTATAGCGGCGGCAAGGATGGCCAGGGTCGCGATCATTTGCGGCACGCGCCGGGGCGTCTGACTCATCCCATCTCATCCCAGCAGGGAATATCCGCCGCCACCGTCCTGGCGTGGTAGGTCAGGATCATCTGGGCGCCCGCACGACGGATGCCGAGCAGGATTTCGCGCAGCACCCGGCGCTCGTCGATCCAGCCGTTTAAGGCGGCCGCCTTCACCATGGCGTACTCACCGCTGACGTTGTAAGCGGCGACCGGAACCTCGGTCGACTCGGCGACCGCGCGAATCACATCGAGGAATGCCAGGGCCGGCTTGACCATCACGATGTCGGCCCCCTCGTCGACATCCATACGGGCCTCTTTGACGGCCTCGCGCACATTCCCGGCATCCATCTGGTATCCCCGACGGTCGCCGAAGCGGGGGGCCGAGCCGGCGGCTTCCCGGAACGGCCCATAGAAGGCCGAGGCGTACTTGGCGGCGTAGGCGAGGATCGCCCGGTCGGCGTATCCGGCACCGTCGAGCGCGGAGCGAATGGCGGCGACCTGGCCGTCCATCATGCCCGAGGGCGCGATCACGTCGGCGCCGGCCGCCGCCTGAGAGGCCGCGATCCGCTGGTAGAGCTCGAGGGTCCGGTCATTTTCGACCTGCTCCCCGTCGAGGACGCCGCAGTGGCCGTGGTCCGTGTACTCGCAGAGGCAGAGATCGGCGATCAGCAAGGCGTCGCTACCAAAAGCATCGCGCAGCTGCCGCAGCGCGCGCTGCACGATCCCGTCCTCGATCCACGCACCCGACCCCTGTGGATCCTTGGCGGCCGGAATGCCGAAGAGCATGAAGCTCCGCACGCCCACCTTGATGGCGGCCTCGGCCTCGCGGGTCAGCGATTCGAGGGTGTGCTGTGCCTGGCCCGGCATGGCCGCGATCGGTTGCGGCTCTTCGATGGCATCACGAACGAAGAGCGGGTAGATCAGATCCTGGGGGGCGATCCGCGTCTCGCGGGCCAGCCGGCGGAGGGCCGGATTCCCCCGCATCCGGCGGGGACGTTGCGTGGGAAAGCTCATGCTGAAATTGGAGCCCGGCTGCGCACGATGGCCTCGACCAATCCGCGGGTCGTGTACTCCTGGGCGATGATATCAACCCGCATCCCCAGGTCGCGGGCGGTCTGCGCCGTGATCGGGCCGATGCAGGCGACGGCGACCCTCGCCGGCAGTGGCCCGTCGGTCGCGTCAACGAAATGCCGGACCGTTGAGGAGCTGGTGAAGGTGATCATCTCCACCCGATCGAGGTTTTCCGCCAGCCGCTGACGCAGGCCCACCGGCGGGACGGCCCGATAGAGCTCGAGCACGTCAACCCGAGCTCCAGCCTCGCGCAGCCGGTCGGGGAGGACGTCGCGGGCGCCGGCGGCGCGCGCCAGTAGGATCCGCGCCTGCGGCGCCATCGCCCCGGCCAGCGCCTCGGCCAGCTCCTCGGCGATGAAGCGCGCGGGCATCAGCGCCGGGTGAACGCCGCGATCTCGCAGCCGGGCCGCCGTCTGCGGGCCGATCGCCGCAACCTTTATATGTACCGGGAAAACGCGATCCGCTCGCTGAAGCTGGGCGAGCAGCTGGTCGACGCCGTTGGCGCTGGTAAACACGACCCACTCGTACC
>Ga0209057_1001049_pt1 | contig 23017 bp, 28 predicted proteins | sample GraSoiAngelo_146_FD_185903 | JGI IMG/M metagenome (GOLD analysis project Ga0209057, IMG submission 185903) | Grasslands soil microbial communities from the Angelo Coastal Reserve, California, USA - 14_1009_05_30cm (SPAdes) (version 2) | ecosystem: Environmental > Terrestrial > Soil > Grasslands ... | reverse complement strand
CCTGGGCGGCTCCGCCCGCGCCCATCGTGGTCACGGCGCCACAATATTCGCACACGACGAGGGCGAGCCCCGAGGACGGATTCATCGGGCCGCCGCAGGAACTGCACTTGAAACTCTGCGGCAACGGAGGAGGCGCGACCGCTTGGACGGGAGCGGCCGGATTGTACGGTTGGCCTCCGGCCCCTCCGGGGAGGCCCGGGGCCTGCGGCAGGCCGGGCTGAGGTCCCTGCGCCGGGACGACGACGCCCTGCTTCGCGCCGCACAAGTTGCAGAATACCGATCCGTCCGCGATCTTACCGCCGCACTGGTTACAGAACAGGGGAAATCCTCCTATTCGGACCGGCCATGGGAGTCCCGTCCTACTTAAGAATTCGCACCACAGTTTCAGGGTCGCGACCCTTGAATCGACGCGGTGAGAGCCGCGGGACCATCCTCATATACGTGGCTCACCGGTGGCACGGATGGCGCCGGCGAATCCGAATGGGACCCCTCACGCGTTTCCTGATGAAGACGTTCCATCTGGAGCCCGGCGACCTCTCGAACCTCACGTCCCTCTACTTCGCCACGTTCGTCATGCGGGCCGCAGCCTTCGCGGGCGTCGCGGTCATGCAGCACGTGATGTACCCGGACCCGAAGGACGCCTTCTGGAAAGGCCTCCTCTTCGCGGTCTATCCGCTCGCCGAGATCACGACGGTCGGGTATTTCGGCGCCCTCTGCGACCGGATGGGGCGGAAGCGGATCCTCGTGCTCGCGCACCTCATCACCGCCGCAGCGGTCTTCCTGTTCATCCCGAGCATCGGCCCGCCGACGCCGGATGTCCTGAGGCCCTACCTGGTCGCGGTGTTCTTCGCGATGTTCGGCATCGGGGCCGCGGCGAAAGTCGCCTCGACCCTCGCGATGGTCAACGACCACGCGAACGTGGAGAACCGCGCGCAGCTCTTCGCCTTCTTCGACCTCGTGACCTTCGGAGGGCTCGTCGGCGGATTCGGCGCGGGATTCCTCGCCCTGAAGGCCTCCGTCGCGGAGGCGGTCGTCCTCGCCGCGGGCGGCCTAGGAGTCGCCGCGAGCGTCGTCATCGTGCAGTTCCTCGTCCGGGAGACGGAGTTCATGCCGGAGCCGCAGCGCGGCACGATCGAACTCCTGCGGACGGTCCTCGGGAACCGCGACATCCGGCGGCTGCTCCCGGTCTACGTCCCCGTCGTGGCCTTGTACGGATACGTGCTCAGCTTCACGGACCACCTGATCGGGACGGGCGGGACGGCGCCGCTGTCGTCGCTCCTCATCATCGTCGCGTCCCTCGGCCTGCCCCTCGGCGGCTCCCTCGCCTTCAGCGGCCGCCTCTCCGATCGCGCGCGCCTCCGGAGGCCGTTCATGGCCCTCGGCCTCGCGTGCTTCGGAGGCCTCTCGATCCTGTTCGCGGCCGCGACGGCTCCGTCCGGATCGAATCTGGGCCTCCTCGTCTCCGAGTGGCCGCTCATCGCGATCCTCGCCGCGGGAGCGGGGACGTTCCCGCCCGCCGCGCTCGCCTACCTCGGCGACATCGTCGAGCGGGCGGTCTCCGGCACGACCTTCGGCATCTATTCGATCATCTTCGGATCCGGCCTCATCATCGGGCCGATCCTCGGCGGGGCGCTCACGGAAGCCGTCGGGTCCCTCGCCTTCGCCGTCCTGGCCCTCAGTTTCATCGGCATTTCCGGGGCCGGGGTCGCCTTCATCCGGGAGCCCGCGAAAGAGCCGCGGCGCGCGTCGCCGGATCCCGCGGGCCCGCCCGACGGCAAGTGAATTCCAAGGTTCGTGCCCTCGCCTGATTCCTACGGCGCGGGATTGAAGTACCGGCGCCCTCCTCGAACCCGCGTGCCCCAGGGATCCTCGATCCTCGAGCTCCCGTCCATCGCCTACTTCGCGATCGGCGGATTCGCGATGTTCTTCGGCCTGTTCTTCCTCGTGTTCCTCTGGGACGTCCCGCAGCTCGTGTACCTGTGCGGGCCGATCACGATCATCCCCGGGACCGTCTCGATCCTCCTCGGGGTCCGGCAGTGGCGCCACGAGCGGGTCGTCGTCGAGTTCGCGAACTGGGCGAGGTCCCAGCGCCGGATCAAGATGGACCTCATGGCACAGAGGATCGGACGATCGCGGTTTGAGACCGAGAAACTGCTCGGAGAGGCAATCGACGACGGCCTGGTCAAGGGCGTCATCGACCGGTCCGCGGACGAGTTCGTCGCCCAGGACGGGGACGAGGGCCGGGCCCACTTCGTTGGAGTCTGCCCGAATTGCGGCGGGAATGTAGACGCCTGGTACTTCCCCGAAGAACGAGTCACCTGCCCGTACTGCGAGCGGACCGTGGCGGTTCCGGCGGTGTCGGTCAAGACCTAGTCGGATCAATGTCGACGACACGTTCCGAAAGGCTGGGTTGGAGTCCACCCATGCCAGATGTTCTACAAGGGACTCGTCGCCGGGTGAGGTTCCGGTGACCCTCAATGATGCGATCGCACATTGGGAGATGCGGCGGTGCCTTGTCGCACATGACGATTCCCATGCTAGATGTAATTTTACATCTAAATGTTATTATACATGCGAGCCTGTTTACCCTTCGTGCAAACGAAGAAGGTGGTCCAAACCGAGGTCGATCCGACCACGTACACCCGCCTGAAGCATCTCGCGGACCGACGGTCCGTTCCCCTCAAGGCACTCCTGAGAGACGCCTTGCGGTCGTACGTGGACGTCGAGGAGGGGCGGCTCGAGGAGGATCCGATCTTTCGGATCGTGGGAAGCCTGAAACCCGCAGGACGCGCGTGGAGCGAGCGAAAGGACTGGAGACCCTAAGTGCTCGCCTATGTCGACACGAGCGCTCTCATCGCCCTAGCGGTGTCCTCGGACCGGAATCACGCGCGAGCGGTCCACTTCCTGCGGACCGCCCTCTCCGACGGCATCCGGTTCGTCCTTGGCCGGCCCGTGCTGATCGAATACATCGATGGGGTGACGAAGCGAATCGGGAAAAAGGACGCGATCGCACAGCTTCGAGCCCTCGAGACGAGTGCCGCGATGCGCATCGAACCGGATGTCGACGACGACCATGTGGCAGCACATGACCTGTTCCTTCGATACGACGATCAGCCAATCGACCTCACGGATTGCCTCTCGTTCGCAATCATGGGTCGATTGCGCCTCACGGACGCGTTCACGTTCGATCGCGACTTCGCGACCCACGGACTGACGTGCCGTCCTTAGGCCCAGCGAAATTCCGGACCGCGATGCCGTGGCCGGAGCCGCACCACCCTTAAATATCACCTGGAAATTAGGACGCCTCTTCACCGAGGTTCCTTGTGGCACGGGGTCTGTTCGCGGCGCGCAAGCTGAAGGACGAGCGGCGCACCCGACGGTGGTCGGACCGGTACTACAAGCGGCGGACCCTGCGGCTCAAGGAGAAATCGGACCCGCTCGAAGGATCGCCACAGGCCAAGGGGATTGTCCTCGAGAAAGTGGCAATCGAGGCGAAGCAGCCGAACTCGGCCCTCCGCAAGTGCGTGAAGGTCCAGCTCATCAAAAACGGCCGTCAGGTGACCGCCTTCGCGGTCGGCGACGGCGCGATCAACTTCATCGACGAACACGACGAGGTCCTCGTCGAGGGCATCGGGGGCCGGATGGGCCGTTCCTATGGAGACATCCCCGGCGTCCGGTACAAGGTGATCCAGGTCAACGGCGTCAGCCTCGACGAATTGGTCCGGGGCCGGAAAGAGAAGCCCGTGAGGTAGACGCCTTGGAGCCCGAGCCCCCGCCGCCTCCGGAGACGCCACCCCCGCCCCCTCCTCCGCCCGAGGCGGTTCCCTCGGCGCCTCCCGCCGAGCCCGCCACCCCTCCGGATACGACGCCCGAGGCGCATTCTGCCGAAGAGGCCCCCGTCGTCGAGAAGCCGAAGAAGGAGCCCAAGAAGCCTCGAAAGCGGCCTAGCTATGAAATGAAGCTGTTCGAGAAGTACGACCTCAACGACGTGGAGGTCCACGACGCGGGCTTGGCGAAGTACATGAACCTCTCCCCGATCGTGATCCCGCACACCGGAGGGCGGTGGGCGAACAAACCGTTCGGGAAGGCGAAGGCGAACCTCGTCGAACGGCTCATCAACAACATGATGCGGACGGAGAACTACACCGGGAAGAAGGCGAAATCCTACCGGGTCGTGCGCTCCGCCTTCGAGATCATCGCTAAGCGCACGAGCAAGCATCCGGTCCAGATCCTCGTGGACGCCATCGAAAAGGCGGCTCCTCGAGAGGAGATCACGCGCCTCCGATTCGGAGGGATTTCCGTGCCTCGTGCCGTCGATGTCGCGCCGTCGCGCCGCCTCGACCTCGCGTTGCGCAACCTCTGCATGGGCGCGGTGTCGGCGACGTTCAAGAACCGCAAGCCGGTCGAAGAGTGCCTGGCCGACGAAATCCTGAATGCCGCGAAGGGAGACATGCAGAGCTCCGCGATCGCGAAGAAGGAAGAACTCGAGCGAATCGCGGCGTCCGCGCGATAATTCTCTCCAGAGACCGAAGGTTTAATTAGCCTCGGCCCGGTGCGACAATTCATCTCGCCCACGTTGAACGTTTGGTGCGCCGCTCATGGGACGTAAGGAAGACAACATCAAGAAGGCCCAGGCACTCCTCCACCAGAAGGAGCGCATCCGCAACATCGGGACCGCCGCGCACGTGGACCACGGGAAGACGACCCTGTCCGATTCGCTCATCGCGGGCGCGGGCATGATCTCGGAGGAGCTGGCCGGCCAGCAGCTCTTCATGGACTTCGACGAGCAAGAGCAGGCCCGCGGGATCACGATCAACGCCGCGATCGCGTCCATGGTCCACGACTTCGAGGGCGGCCAGTTCCTCATCAATCTGATCGACACGCCCGGTCACGTTGACTTCGGAGGCGACGTCACCCGGGCGATGCGCGCGATCGATGGCGTGATCATCCTCGATGACGCGGTGGAGGGCATCATGCCGCAGACGGAGACGGTCATCCGCCAGGCCCTCAAGGAACGCGTCCGCCCGGTCCTGTTCATCAACAAGGTCGACCGCCTCGTGAACGAGCTGAAGATCTCGCCGGACCAGATGCAGCAGCGATTTCAGAAGATCATCGGGGTCGTCAACGACCGGATCCGCAAGTTCCTCCCCGAGGACCTGGGGGCGAAGTGGCCCGTCAACGTCGAGGCCGGCAGCGTCGCCTTCGGCAGCGCGTACCACAAGTGGGCCCTCTCCGTCCCGTACATGAAGAGGACCGGGATCACGTTCAAGGACGTCTACAAGCACTGCCAGGAAGGCACGATGAAGGAGCTGGCGAAGAAGGCGCCCCTCCACAACGTCGTGCTGAATATGGTGATCCGCCACCTGCCGAACCCGCTCGAGGCCCAGAAGACCCGGATCCCGGTGATCTGGAAAGGGGACCTCGAGTCGCCCGTCGGGAAGGCCATGATGACCGTCGACGAGAACGGCCCGGTCGGGTTCATGGTGACGAAGATCATCGTCGACCCGCAGGCAGGCGAGGTCGCCGCGGGCCGTCTCTTCGCCGGGAAGGTCCGCCGCGGGCAGGAGCTTTGGGTCGTCGGCATGCCGAAGCCGCAGCGCGCGCAGACCGTCGCGATGATCGTGGGCCCGGACCGGATTCCGGTCGACGAGATCGACGCCGGCAATGTCGTCGCGGTCGTCGGGCTCAAGGATGCGATCGCGGGGTCGACCGTCAGCGACGACAAGGACATGCAGACGTTCGAGAAGATCGTCCACTATTCCGACCCCGTCGTGACGATCGCGGTCGAAGCGAAGTCGACCTCCGATCTGCCGAAGCTCGTCGAGGCCTTGCGGCTGCTCGCGAAGGCGGATCCGAGCATCCAGGTCGAGATCAACCAGGAGACGGGCGAGCACCTGATCTCCGGCATGGGCGAGCTGCATCTCGAGATCACGATCTACCGCGTCCAGAACGACTACAAGATCCCCGTGACGACGAGCCCGCCGATCGTCGTGTACCGGGAAGGCGTCGGCGGCAAGGGCGGACCGTTCGAGGGCAAGTCCCCGAACAAGCACAACCGGTTCTACATGGAGGCCCTGCCCCTCGAATCGAAGGTCGTCGAGGCGATCCGCGCGGGCGAAATCGCGTCGGGCCAGCGGATCAAGGACTCGAAGGCGCTCGCGAAAAAGCTCGAGGAACTCGGCGTGGACCGCAACGAGGCGAAGAACGTCGTCTGGATCCACGACACGAACGTCCTGATCGATGCCACGAAGGGGATCCAATACCTGCACGAGACGATGGAGCTCATCAAAGAAGCGTACCTCGAGGCGATGAACAAGGGCCCCCTCGCGGCGGAGAAGTGCATGGGCCTCAAGGTGCGCCTCGTCGACGCGAAGCTCCACGAGGACTCCGTCCACCGCGGACCGGCGCAGGTGATCCCCGCGGCGCGCTCCTCGATCTACGGCGCGATGGTCCAGGGAGGCCGGATCCTCCTCGAGCCGATCCAGAAGGTCTTCATCAACGTCCCGCAGGACTTCATGGGCTCCGCGATCGGAGAGATCCAGAGCCGGCGAGGCGTGATCGAGGACATCACCCAAGAAGGCGAGATCACGGTGATCCACGCCCGGGCGCCGGTGGCCGAGATGTTCGGGTTCGCGTCCGCGATCCGATCCGCGACGCAAGGCCGCGCGCTCTGGTCCACGGAGAACGCCGGCTTCGAGCCGGTCCCGACGAACCTCCTCGGCGAGGTCGTGCGTTCCATCCGGACCCGAAAGGGCCTGCCGCCGGAGCCGTACGACGAAGCCTACTACGCGGCGTAAGCCGTGCCCCGGGTCCCTCGACCGGGAATCGGCAAATCCTGAAACTGCATGGGGACCATGGTCCCGTCGGAAGGACGATGACGACGGATCGGCGATTCGCGCGCTTCAGCAAGTCTCCCGACACCGCGGCATTCAGCATCACGGAAATTCCCGCCGGTGCCTTCTGTCTGTCCGCCTTCCTCATCATCACGGAGACCGGGGATCCGAGGAAGGTCCTCATGGGCCGCATGAACCCCCGAGCCCCTTGGGACCATATCGGCGCCCTCGATCCCTCCCGCGTGGAGGTGCATTCGCGGGGCTGGATGCTGCCTTCCTCCCACCTCATCTTCCAGGAATCGCCGGAGGACGCCGCGCGACGCATCGCCCGCGAGCAGCTCGAGTTGTCCGATCTCCGATTTTCGGAGCCGAAAGTAGTGTCGGAGGCCTACACGCCGAAGCGCTTCCCGAATGCCCCGACCCACTGGGACATCGAATTCCTCTTCCGGACCGAAATGCCCGCGGCAGACCTCCCTAAGCCGGCGGCCTGGACGCAGTTGGCCTTCCTCGATTTACGGCGCACCGCGAAAGCCGAGGTTGCCCGCTCCCATGAAGACGTGATCGAGTCGGCCGGTCTGCGATTCGGCGGCATGTGAGCCCCTTTCTCGTGAACCGAGGATTTCCTCGGAGAAAAACGCGCGTGTCGCGCAGGGAAGACATAAATACGACTGGATGTTAAGGTGCGCGTTACGGAGTAAAACACATGCCCGCGAAGCCCCACCTCAACCTGGTGTTCATCGGCCACGTCGACCACGGGAAGTCGACGACCGTCGGCCGGATCCTGTACGACACGGGGAACATCGACCCCCACGAACTCGAGAACCTGAAGAAACTCGCCGAGCAGATGGGCAAGGCCACGTTCGAGTTCGCCTTCGTCATGGACCAGGTGAAGGAGGAGCGGGAGCGCGGCCTGACGATCGACGTCGCGCACAAGCGCTTTGACACGGACAAGTACTACTTCACGATCATCGACGCCCCAGGCCACCGGGACTTCGTCAAGAACATGATTACCGGCACGTCCCAGGCGGATGCGGCCGTGCTCGTCGTTGGCGGCGCGGAAGGCGTGCAGACGCAGACGAAAGAACACATCTTCCTCGCGCGCACGCTCGGCGTCGAGCAGCTGATCGTCGCGATCAACAAGATGGACGCGACGAAGCCGCCGTTCGCGGAGGCGCGCTTCAACGAGCTGAAGGCGGAACTCACCACGCTGCTCCGGGGCGTCGGCTACAAGGTGGACCAGATCCCGTTCATCCCGATCAGCTCGTACAAGGGCGAGAACATCGCGAAGCCGTCGAAGCAGATGGCCTGGTACAAGGGCCCGAACCTCGTCGAGGCGCTCAACAACCTGAAGGTGCCGCCAAAGCCGACGAACCTGGCCCTCCGCCTCCCGGTCCAGGACGTCTACTCGATCACGGGCGCCGGGACGGTCCCGGTCGGACGGGTCGAGACCGGCGTCCTGAAGGTCGGCATGAAGGTCCACTTCATGCCCGCGGACAAGGTCGGCGAAGTCAAGTCGATCGAGATGCACCACGAGCAGATCCCGCAGGCGGAGCCGGGCGACAACGTCGGGTTCAACGTCCGAGGGATCGACAAGAAGGACATCCGTCGCGGGGACGTCGTGGGCCCCACGGACAGCCCGCCGACGGTGGCCAAGTCCTTCACGGCGCAGATCATCGTCCTCAATCATCCGAGCGTCATCACGGCCGGGTACACGCCGGTCTTCCACGCCCACACGGCCCAGGTCGCATGCACCTTCGAGGAGATCATCGCGGCCCTGGACCCGAAGACGGGCGCGCCGAAGCCCGAGAAGCCCGACTTCCTCAAGACCGGCGACGCGGCCCGCGTCAAGATCCGCCCGACGAAGCCCCTCGTGATCGAGGCCTTCAAGCAGTTCCCCCAGATGGGGCGCTTCGCGATCCGGGACATGGGCCAGACCGTCGCGGCGGGCCAGGTCATCGACGTCGAGAAGGCGAAGTGACCTCACGCCCGCGAGATCCGTTTCCCCAGGTTGACGCATGGCCCAGAAGGCGCGGATCTCGCTCAGCGGCACGGACCCGAAGAAGGTCGACAACGTGTGCCAACAGATCAAACTGATCAGCGAGCGCACGGGCGTCGCGATGGCGGGGCCGATCCCGTTGCCGACGAAACGGCTCGTCGTGCCGGTGCGGAAGTCCCCCGACGGGGAGGGGAGCGAGACGTGGGACCGCTGGGAGATGCGGATCCACAAGAGGCTCATCGACCTCGATGCGGACGAGCGGGCCCTTCGTCAGCTCATGCGCATTCAGGTGCCTGACGGGGTCAACATCGAGATCGTCCTTCGCTCGTGAGGCTCCCGCGACACGAGGACGGAACCCCCGCGAAACCTTCATGCGGCCGTCGCGCGTTCGAGGGCGCCATGAGGACCGCTTATCGGATCCTCGTCGTCGTTTTCGCCGTCTTGGCGATCGTGCTCGGAGCGATTGCCCTGAGCATCGTCACCCGCTTCGACACCATTGCCATCGGTCGGTAGACACGACGAAGATCGCGCGCCTCCAGGGGGAGTCGAGTTCGAAGCCCTCGGCCTCCGTTGACCGCGCGGGCATCGAGATCGTGCCCCGGTCGTGAGCCGGTCTATCGCGACTCAAAGTACGTGCGGTGGATCGCGAGGAGTGCGACGACATCGACCAGGAACAGGACGAAGCCTCCCGCGATGACGGCGGCCGGCACCGGGGCGATCAACAGGACGATCGGTCCGAATCCGACGACGTTCGCGAAGGCGACCGGCCAGGCCCACAGCTGCCGGCGTAGGATCCCGAGTCCGGTCCCGAAGGCGACGATCGCCGCGAATCCACTCAGGAACGCGTGGCCCGCGGCATCGAAATGGGCCCACAACATCGAGAGGAGCACGACGACGATCCAGGCCGCCGCCGGCCACGTCGGGCTCCTCGGGCCCGGTTCCAACGAGGCGGTGAAGAGGGAGAGCAGGATCGCGAGGGCCGCCGCGAAGGCGAAGACCCAGTATGGCGCACCCGAGAACGAGCCGTATTGCAACGCGCCGCCGAGGAGCGCGAAGCCGCCGACCACGAGGCTGAGCCCGACGAACCAACGGACCGCGCGAGGGCCGGCGTCCTCCATCGAGCGGTCATCGGGGCGGGCAGGATAAGGCTTGAGCCCGCGAAGAGGACTTGAAGGATCTGACGTTCAAGGCGGTCCGGATCTCCGGCGTCGACGGACCGCGAGGTACGCAGCGGAGACCGCGATCACCCCGAACAACAGGAGGAGCAGGCCGAAGTCGAGCGCCGAGACGCCGAGGGCTCCCTGTCCGCCAGGCCCCCCATAGGAGAAGGGCACGCCGACCTCGCCGACATTCCCCGCGCGGTCGGTCGCGCGGACGGTCACGAAATGCGGCCCGGTGGACGGCGCGGGGAGGGTGACCGACGTGGCCCCGGTCGCGACGACCGGTTCGTTCCCGTCGAAGAGCAATTCGACGAGTTCGATCCCGGACCCGTCATCGGAGGCGGTCCAGCTGACGTCGAGGGTACCCGTCACGGTACTGCCGCTCGCGGGAGAACTCATCGTCACCTTCGGAGGCGTCACATCGACCGTGACCTCCGCCGTCTTCGCCGCCACATTTCCGGCCCGGTCGAATGCGCGTACGACGACGGAGTGAGCTCCCTCCGAGATCCCGGGGAAGGCGTACCCAAACGCGCCCGCCACCTTCACGGGAGGGGCGCCATCGAGGGAGAGCTCGTAGTGGTCGATCCCGGAGTTCGAGTCCGAGCCGACCCAGTACAGTTGCAGGTCCTTCGTGTTGACATATCGGCCGGAGGGGGCGATGATCGACAGCTGCGGCGGCGTGGTGTCGACCGCGAAGGAGACGGTCTCCATCGCGAGGTTTCCAGCTGCGTCGGCCGCGAGCACCGTGATGGAATGGCCTTGTTCGGAGAGATTCGTTAGCGAATACGAGGTCGCATCGGTGGCCAGATCGACCGGGGCCCCCGAATCCAAGGAGAGCTGTAGGGTTGCGACGCCGGACCCGGAATCGCTCGCGGTCCAGGTCACGGTGACGTCCTTCGAATCGGCGTACGAGTCAGGAGCCGGGGCGGTGATCGAGACGGAGGGCGCATTCGGATCGAAGTGGAAGGGCACGGTCACGTTGACGGAGTTCCCCGCGAGGTCCGTGACTTCGACGAGGACCGAGTGGTCTCCCGTCGTGAGCGAGAGTTCGGTCTCTCCCTCGGCGGTCCGGAAGAGGATCGGGGTGCGACTGTCCAACGTCACGATCACGCTCGCGACTCCGGAGGCTGCGTCCTGTGCGATCCAACGCAAGACGTCCTTGTTCGTCCATTCTCCAGGAGTCGGCGTCGCGATGAAGACCTGGGGCGGGTGCGAGTCGACGGTCGTGTTCGCCTTCGGACCGTCGAGGGACTCGCGGCCGAACTTCTTGGACACCGCGACGGTCGCGAACTCGTAATGGGTCTCGCCACCGGTGTACAAGGTGTCGAAGGGGATCACTCCGGTGACGGCGCCTTCTTGCTGGGCATCGTGGACGCCGAACCATCGCCCATTCGGGTTCCAGGGCGGCATGTACAGGGTCCAGGCGGGGGTCGCGTTCGACCGATAGAAGAGCTCGGTCCAGAATCGACTCTGGCCGCCGTCCGGATCGACGCCGGAAAGAGGCGTCACTCCCGTCGAATCGACCGCGGACGTCGACACGCTGTCGTCATCGTCCCCGCCCCCCGAGTGGCCTCCGTGCAGGACGGAGCGGTACGAGATCGGGACGACCGGTGCGTTCGTGAACTCGGGCAGCGGCTTCACGGTCGACGTCGGCTTGCTATCTTCGCCGCCATTCGCCACCGTCGTGGCCTGCGGGAGGAACAGGAAGGCGGGGACGACGGTGAATAGGAGCAGGCTTAGGAGAACGGCGGTGCCGATCCCCGCAACCCTCCTCGACGTCGAACCCCTCATGGTAGAGATGTGAGGCGGGGCTAATGAGGCCTTCCTCCAATCGCGAATTTGAGAACCATTTTCGAGTCTTCCCCTCCGCCGTTCGAGTGGACGCCATCCGGATCGTGTTCCGTGATTCCGCGGAAAGTTTCATCCCCTGCAGGGTGCTGAGGACGGCGCGGGCCGGTAGATCAGCGGAAGATCGCCTGCTTTGCAAGCAGGAAGCCCTGGGTTCAAATCCCAGCCGGTCCACTTCTATTTCCGATGCAAATGCCCTAGTGTGCAAAAGATGGAAAAGTGCGGGAGCGCAGCGAGCCCTCCTTCACGGCCGGGGGTTTAAGCCGTCAGCGGCCTGGCCGTCACGGTCAGCCGGGCTACAGACGGCCGCTCTCCATGAAAGAATCCAGGAAACAGTCAAGTATGGACGAGGTCGATTGAGGTTACGTTGGACCAGAATACGTCAGGCGGATGGCCCTTGAGGTCGCCCGATGTGGTATGGGCGGTCGCTGGGCTTGCCGTACCGCTGATCTCGGGGTCGCTCTTCCTCACCGGTTTCTTCGGCTATGCGCTCTTCCCGACGCTCTTCTTCTCAATCCTTTGCCCGTCCTTGGGAGCTCCGATCGTCGTCGCCAATTTGCTGAATCTCATCGTGGGCTTCGCGGCATCGAAAAGAGGAGACAGACCACATTGGTTTACAAACTGGCTATCTGTCACGTCGGTACTGTCGGGAGCCTACCTCTCGGCCCACTTCGTGTTGACCGCATTTTTTCTGAACCTCGGGCTTCATTGCTGAGTTGGGCGACCGCCGATCGCCGTGTTCCACGGGAATGTTTTCCCTCGCGGTAACAGCTTGGTTCCGCCACGAGGACGCGACGTACCCAAGCCGTCCACTACATGGAGGTTGGAGCTATCAAAGTCGGGAGCGTCTTCAAAGCTTTCATAGGCCCTGGCGGGTCTGGCGGACTGACCGGAACGTGGCCTCCACGCCCCTCCGCCATCAGACCGCTACGCGAGGTGGTGAAGTCAGTGGCTGAAACCAAGCGGAAGAAGATTCGCTGGTGGCTCATCGCCCTTGCTGCTCTCACGTTCCTAGCAGACTTCGCCATCCCGTGGACGGCCGAGCGAGTTGTCCTATTGAAATTCACAATGCGCCAGATGTTCTTCGTCGTAGGCATCTTCTTCGTCATCGCAGCGTTTCCAGGGTACGAGTTCTTGCTTCGGTCGCAGAGCTCCGCGACGGATTTGGAAGACTCGGAAGACGAGTGATTCCATGCATCGCTCCGTCTCATCCCGAGATGGGCCACCTCTTTGACTCTGCTCTCGGCTCACCACATGAGTCGAAACCATGGTGTCAGCTCAAGAAGCCTCAAGTCCCAGCCGGTCCATCCGTCCGGGAAAATGCCCGCTAAAATTTCTGGCATCCGCGTTCGGTCGGCGACGCGACACGAAATTCCCGTGATCGTGTCGATCTCGAATTCCTCGGTCAGCGAAGTGGAAGATCTTGGATTCGGTCGTGACCGGCGAGGAAGAAAACGATTGGACTCATTTGGTCGGTCCGTGCGTCCGGGACATTCGGATGGAGAAAGCGCTCCAGTAAAGCGAGCAGCCCCTTCGCGAATCGACCAGTGATCTGAGAAGAATCCTCATACGAGGGTTTGGCATCGCCCCGGTCGGGCATGGCGGAGGAAGCATCGGTCCCGAGCGTCCGATCGTTGATTCGGCCGATGCGATGGCTCCTGTACGCCGCGAGCTCCCTCGTCTTCCTTGCGGGTCTGCAGCTGAGTCTGCTCACGGAGCAAACGGACACCTATTTCGCGTGGACCATCGCCCCGCCCCTGACCGCCGCGTTCCTCGGGGCGGCGTACTGGGCCGCGGTGCCCGTGGAATTGATCGCGGCCCGCGAGACGGTGTGGGCGAAGGCCCGCGTCGCGGTGCCGGCGATCTGGTTGTTCACGACCCTCACGCTCGTGGCGACCCTCGTGCATTTCGACCGCTTCCATTTCTCCAGTCCGATCGCGAGCGCGCAAGGGGCGGCATGGTTCTGGCTCGCGATTTACGCCGGCGTTCCCGTGGCGATGTTGCTCATCGGATGGCTCCAGATTCGCGCGCCGGGAGGCGATCCGCCGCGAGGGTCCCCCGCGCCCACCTGGATGCGGGTCCTGGTCCTCGGCCAAGGGGGCGGCATGCTCGTCTTCGGCGCAGGGCTCTTCCTCCTCCCGTCCGCCGTCGCACCTCTCTGGCCCTGGCCCCTCACGACATTGACGTCGCGGGCCATCGGAGCGTGGCTGATCGGCATCGGGTTCGCGGCCGTCCACGCGACCCGCGAGAACGACCTGCCCCGGATCACGCCCCTCGCCGGCGGGTACGTGGCCTTCGCGGTCCTGGAGCTGATCGCCCTCGCGCGGTACGCCGGTACCGTGAACTGGGCCGCGCCTACGGCGTGGATCTACTTGGCCTTCCTGCTGAGCGTCCTCCCGGTAGGCCTTGCGGCGCTCCCGATCCGACGGTGGCTCGGTCGGTCCTGAACCGTCCGTGACGATTCATACCTCGGTCGGACACTTCCGCGACTCGAATCCCAGAGGAATCGGATGCCGAAAGTCGGAAAGAAATCAGGTCAGGCGGTGAATCTGCGTTCGAAGCTCGATCGGATCCATGAAACCTGGAAACCGCAGATCATCGCGGAGCTGAACGATGCCTACGTGAAACTGGTGAAGGTGAAAGGGGAATTCGTCTGGCACCACCATGAGCGGGAGGACGAACTGTTCCTCGTGCTGAAGGGCCGACTGCGGATCGAGCTTCGCGACAGGCCCTTGGACCTCCGGGAGGGCGAGCTTGCGGTCATCCCGAGCGGCGTCGAGCATCGACACCCGTCGCCGCGGAAGAGGCCCATGTCCTCCTGCTCGAGCCGAAGACGACGGTGAACACGGGGCAGGTCCGAGGCGACCGGACCGTCGAAGCGGAATGGATCTGAAATCCGCGGACGTCACACGCCCGCGTACAGGCGGTCCGCGAGTTCCGTCGGGAGGCCGGTCCGCCGGATCGCGGTCGCGACCGCGTCGATGTCGTAGGGGACCCGACGGAGCCCGAAGGTCCGGGTCGACAGATCGAGGAGGCCCCACGCCGCCCGCGGGTCCCCGTCCCGCGGCTGGCCGACGCTCCCCGGGTTGACCAGGAGCCCGGAGCGGAAGGAGCGGGCCATCGGCAGATGCGTGTGGCCGAGGATCACGAAGGGCGCCCCCGCCTTCCGGACGAGGGAGTCGTCCGCCGTATAGGGGAACACATATTCGTCGTCGTCCCGCGGGCTTCCGTGGTACATCGCGACGACGCCCTCGGGCATCGTCGTCCGGGTCCGGTCCTCCAGGTCCTTCAGGTACCCGACGGAGCCCGGGGTCAGCTGGATCCGGGTCCAGCGGAGCGCGGCCGCCGCGAGCTCGTTGAACCGGAACGGGTCGTCGCCGAGCACCCCGCGATCGTGGTTCCCTCGGATCGCCTTCGCGTGGCGGTCCCGGAGGATCTGCAGCACCTCGTTCGGCCAGGGATTGTACCCGACGAGGTCCCCCGCGACCCAGAGTCCGGCCGGCGAGAGGCTGTCGACGTCGCGGAGGACCGCCTCGAGGGCGGGGAGGTTCGCGTGCACGTCCGCGAGGACCGCGAGGCGCATCGGGCGAGCCGATGGGGCACGGCCTATATCTGTCGTTCTCAATACGACGCCAGGATGAGTCGGCATTTCGCGCAGCGGGCGGCGGAGAGCCACGCCATCTTCGATCCGTCGTTGTGGCCGATCGCCTCGCCGGTCATGCCGAACAGCAGGTGCGTCGCGAAGCCGCTGAACCACTGGAGCCCGGCGGGCAGGCTCGTGGCCCCGACGAAGCCTTGGGACATCGCCTCGCCGCACCGGGGGCATGGGTCCATCGGCCCGGCCGAGCCGGTCGGGGCATATGAACGCCAGCGACGCAGGATTCGTGCACCTGGTGGTTACCCTTAAGTAAGGGTAACTCCATTCCGGAGGCATGCAAGTCGGTTGTGGCTTCCGCGTGAAGGCGGTCAAGGGCCGGGAATACGTCTACTTCTGGCACTACGAGGACCGGGGCGGCCGGGCCCGCCAAGTCTACGCCTACATGGGTCCCCGCCGGTCGGCGGCGACGGCCGATCGCCTCGCCGCGGCCGTCGAGGCGTACTTCGCGCGGGCCTCGGACGACCTCCGGCGGCAGCTCGGCGGGCAGCGGGCGGCGATCTCGGCCTTGCGGTCCTGAGGTGGCCCGGGATCCCCCGGCGAGGCCCCTTCCAGGGCCCCTCCGCCCGGCCGAGTCGGGTGCGCAGCTTTATGAGGGATGGGTCCCGTTAGCCGCCCATCCGTGCCCTGAAGGGCTTGGATAGTAGGTAGTGAATGGACGAAGACAGAGGCGGAAGACGAGGCGGCTTCGACCGCGGCCCGCGTCAGATGTATGACGCGGTGTGCGCGGACTGTGGCCAGGCCACGCAGGTCCCGTTTAAGCCGGACCCCGCGAGGCCCGTCTACTGCCGAGATTGTTTCGCAAAGCGCCGGCCGCGACGGTTCTAGTCAGGAACGGCAGCAGAGCGTTCGAACCCTTTTCCGTTCGAGCTCCAACCGGTCCTGCGGCTGGCGCGGAGCTCCCCCTTTTTCATTCCCATCCGATCGAGAGGAGCGTCTCGACGTCCTCCGGGACCGCCGGCGGATCGCGAGGCAAGACCAGGTCCGGAGGGACGGCCCTCCGAGACGGTTCGACGCTTTCGGAGAGCAGCAGGTAGATGAGGACCGCCGCGACGAGGCCGTTGTGGTACGCCAGCCACTCCCAGAAGTACGGCTGCCAGCGGAAGGTCGCGGCGAGGAACATGCCGACGACCAAGCCCGCCAAGAGGACCGCTCCGGCGACCGCGAACCGATGGGGGGGAGCCTGCTCGGCTTCCACGCCCCAACGAATCGTGCCCCTCGGATAAAGGCTTCCGCACCGGTTGCATTCCTTCTTCCTCAACCTTATTTTATCCTCGCGGCTCTGGAGGCACCGATGGATCGCGTGGAGGTGCGGCCGGGCGTGGAGGCGACGCGGGACTTCGCCTTCCTCCTGCGCCCGGAGCGCGTCCTCGTGATCTCGGACCTCCATCTGGGCTTCGAGGGCGCCCTCGCGGAACAGGGCGTCTCAATCCCGCGGTTCCAGCGGCGCGTGATCCTCGAGCGCCTCGGGAAGATGCTGGACCGGAACAAGGCCGAGCAGGTCGTGATCGCGGGGGACTTCAAACACGAATTCTCGAAGAACCTCGTCGACGAGTGGGTCGAGGTGAAGCAGGTGTTGCGGTTCCTCAAAGACCGCGTGAAGCCGGTCCTCGTCCGCGGGAACCACGACAACTACCTCGCGACGATCCTTGGGGACCTCAACCTCCCGCTGAACAACCGGGCGGACATCGGCGGGTACACGATCGTCCACGGGCACGAGGAGGTCTCGACGCTCCATCCGATCATCATGGGCCATGAACATCCCGCGGTCAAGTTAAAGGACGACCTCGGGGCGACGGTGAGCGTGCCCGCGTTCCTCGTCACGGAGCCGTTGCTCGTCCTGCCCGCCTTCAGCCCGCTCGCCCTGGGGGTCGACGTGTCGTCGTATCCGTACCTCTCGCCGATCTTGAACCGGACGCCGATCGATGAGGCCCGCGTGATCGGCGTGGACGAGAAGGAAGGCCTCCTCGACTTCGGTCCGATGAAACGACTCCAGGAGATTTCGGGCGCCTTGCTGATGAAGTGACGAACCGTCTGGTCGACGGATCCTAGTCCGGTCGTTTCGCTTCGAAATAGGCGCCGACAAGGAAGAGGCCACCGATCAACCAGGCGAGGAGGCCGCCCGCGAGCGCGGCTCCATACTGCCTCGAGGCGTCCGGCGACCCCGCCGCGATGATGAGGCCCAAGATCCCGATGTCGATGCCTGCGAGCGCGACGAGATTCGCATATCGCGACAAGCCTTTCCCTCCATTTCCGAAAGGGAAGGAGGGAAGAAAATCCTTTTGGCCCCTTTGCAGTTCCCGCGATAATGGTCGCGGACATCGAAATCGCGCAGGCGACGAAGATGCGGCCGATCGTCGACGTCGCCAAGGACCTCGGCCTGTCGAGGGACGACCTCGTCCTGAAGAGCGACTTCGTCGCGAAAGTCAAGCTCGCGGCGGTCGATCGAGTCCGAAAGGGTCGGCAAGGCAAGTTCGTCCTCGTCACCGGCACGACCCCGACCCGCTACGGGGAGGGAAAGACGCTGACCACGGTCGGCCTCGGCCAGGCCCTGAACCGCCTCGGCACGAAGGGGATCGTCGCCGTCCGCGAGCCGTCCCTCGGGCCGGTCTTCGGGACGAAAGGCGGCGCGACGGGAGGCGGGCGGGCCCAGGTCCTGCCGATGGAGGAGATCAACCTCCACTTCACCGGGGACATCCACGCCGTCGGCGCGGCGAACAACCTGATCGCGGCGATCCTGGACGCGCACATCTTCCACGGGAACGAGCTCGACATCGACCCGACCCGCGTCCTGTTCCCGCGGTGCCTCGACATGAACGACCGCCAGCTGCGGAACATCGTGACGGGCCTCGGCGGTCCGAAGCACGGCGTGCCGCGGGAGGACGGGTTCATCATCACCGCCGCGAGCGAGGTCATGGCGATCCTCTGCCTCGCGGAGGGCATCCCGGACCTCAAGGCCCGCCTCGAGCGGATCGTGATCGCCTTCGACCGCAAGGAGCATCCGGTCGGCGCCGGCGACCTCTACGTCCACGGGGCCGCGGCGATCCTCCTGAAGGACGCGCTGATGCCGAACCTGGTCCAGACCCTGGAGGGGACGCCCGCCCTCGTGCACGGCGGGCCCTTCGCGAACATCGCCCACGGCCACAATTCCGTCCTCGCGGACCGCCTCGCCCTCGGCCTCGGGGACATCGTCGTCGCGGAGGCAGGCTTCGGCGCGGACCTCGGGGCGGAGAAGTTCGTGGACCTCGTGTGCCGCGAGAGCGGCCTGCGACCGGACGCCGCGGTGCTCGTCGTGAGCATCCGCGCCCTCAAGCATCACGGCGGGGCGAAGCGCAAGGACTTGGCCGCCGAGAACCCCAAGGCCCTCCAGGCCGGCATGGTCAACCTCGACGCCCACGTGCGGATCCTGCAGACCCTCGGCATGACCCTGGTCGTCGCGGTGAACCGCTTCATGGCGGACACGGATCGCGAGGTCGACGCGGTCGTCGACCACTGCAAGGACCTCGGCGTCCGAGCGGCCGCGCACACGTTCCACGAGGACGGCGGCGCCGGCGGGGAGGAACTCGCCCGCCTCGTGGTCGATGCGACGAAGGCCTCGACCCATGCCGTGCGCTTCGCCTACAAAGACGCGGACGCGTTCGAGGAGAAGGTCGCGAAGGTCGCCACGTCGGTCTATGGCGCCGCCGCGGTGAAGTACGACGCCGCGGCCCTCGAGGACCTCGAGCGGCTCCGGGCCGCCGGCCTCGACGGCCTCCCGGTCTGCATCGCGAAGACGCAGCTCAGCCTGAGCGATGACGAGCGCGCCCTCGGCGCGCCGACGGGATGGACCCTCCAGGTCCGCGGGATCCGACCGTCCGCGGGCGCGGGTTTCCTCGTCGTCCTCGCGGGGGACATCATGCGAATGCCCGGTTTGGGCGAAGAACCCGCCGCTTTGAGCATGGACATCGATGACACAGGACATATTAAGGGCCTATTCTGATGGGGGTGCTCGGAAGAGGGAGAGGCCGTGGACGCAGTAACGTACCGCTGGATTGTGTTCGTGCACATTTTCGGAGTCTTCGTGTTCTTGATCGCCCACGGCGTCTCCTCGGGCGTGGGATTCCGGCTCGCGAAGGAGCGAAACCGCGAGCGCGTCGCCGGGCTCCTCGATTTCTCGGCGGCCTCCTCCAAGGTCATGATGCTCGGATTCTGGTGGATCCTGATCAGCGGGTTCGTCCTCGGCGCCGTCGGCGACCTGCTGTCGGCCCGTTGGTTCTGGGCCGCGATCATCACCCTGATCGTCCTCGCGGGGCTCATGACGCCCCTCGCGGCCGTCCCGTACAACCGGGTGCGGACGATCCTCGGCCTCCCACGTCCGCTGCGCCGGCGACGGCCGGCCGCAGCCGCGGACGGGGGGACCGGGGACCTGAATGAGGCGCTTTCGAAGATCTCGCCGTACCCGGCGGCGATCGTCGGATTCCTCGGGCTCGGCTTCCTGCTCTACCTCATGCTCTTCAAGCCCTTCTGACCCCGCGGGCAAAGGGCCTTAGCCGACGCCCGCGCTGCCCGCGGCATGTCAGGGCCGCCGGGCGCGACGGGACCGACGGGCGACTGGGAGACGCTGTACGCCACCTCCGACGTCGCCACCCTCCCATGGTACAACCCCGCCCTGGACACGGACATCGAACGCGCCCTGAAAGCGCACCGCCTCCGGAGCGGACGGATCCTCGACCTCGGAACGGGCCCCGCGACCCAGGCGATGAACCTCGCCAAGCGCGGCTTCGATGTGCTCGCGACGGACATCTCGTCGAGCGCGATCGCGAAGGCGAAGGCGGCGGCCAAGGCGGCCGGATTGTCAATCGAGTTCCGCGTGGACAACGTCCTCAAGTCAACCCTCGAAGCGAATCTGGTGGACGCGATCATGGACCGCGGGGTCTTCCACGTGCTGCCGAAAGACAAGCGGCCGATCTACGTCCGGACGGTCCATCGGGTCCTCCGACCGGGCGGCTGGCTCTTCCTGAAGTGCTTCTCGATTAAGGAGCCGGGCACCTGGGGGCCGTTCCGACTCGCCGAATCCGAACTCCTCGGGTACTTCCGCGGGACCTTCGAGATCCTGTCCGTCATCGAGACGGTCTTCCAGGGGAACGTCGCGCCGGCCCCGAAGGCGCTGTTCGCAACCTTCCGCCGCCGCGAGGCGAGCCCTGAGCCGTCCGGTCAGAAGCGCGACCGGAAGCGCTCGACGAGGTCCTGATTGCCAACGTAGGTCGGGACCGTCTGCTCGATTCCCTCCGGTGGGACGTCGAGGATCCTCTCCGTCCCCGTCGTCCCGGCGCCGCCGGCGGCCTCCGCGATGAACGCGATCGGGTTCGATTCGAAGTGGAGCCGGTATTTGCCCGCGGGCTTGTCGACCTCCGCCGGGTAGGCGAAAAAGCCGCCGTAGTGGAGGATCTGGTTGAAGTCCCCGACGAAGGAGCCGCCGTACCGGAGGTTCATGAGCTCCCGCTCGAGTTCTCCGACGTACGCCTGGACCTCCGGGATCCAGCGGTCGCGGTGCCCGCCGATGCCGTACAGCTTCCCCTTCGCCGGGAGGCGGAGGCCCTCCTCGATCAGGAAGAATTCTTCGGGACGGCCGCCCCCGCCCTGGACGAACTCATGGACACCGCGGGCCGTCGCGTAGACGAACGTCGTCGCGGGTCCGTAGATCAGATATCCGGCGGCGAACAGGTCCGAGCCGAGGGCCGGAAGGCGTTTCCTGTCGAAGATCCCGAAGATCGTCCCGAAGATGTTGTTGCTCTTCACGTTCGAGGAGCCGTCGAGCGGATCGAGGACGACGGAGAATCGCCCGCGGTCCACCTCCTGGACCGCGCCCATCTCCTCGGACGCGACCTGAGACACGAGCTTGGACGCCTTCAGCGCTTCGACAAAAAGATCGTTCATCCAGACGTCGAGCTCGAGCTGCTGTTCGCCGTATACGTTCCGGGTCGCGGCGGGGTCCCGCCGAATCGGCAGCTCGCCTCGGATCCGGGTCACGAGTCCGGCGATGTGCGCGAGCAACCGCGACAGATCGCGGTCCACCTTCGCCGCATGCTCCGCGAGCGTGACGTCCGTCCCGCGTCCCTCCTCAGTACTTGACGTACCATCCGGCGAAGTGGTCTTGGACCTTCTCCTTGCCGCCGTAGAAGTCCCACCACGCGCGGGCGTGGCGGTGGGCGAGGTCCGCGAGGATCTGGAAGTTCTTCACGCCCTGGCCTTGGACGTAGGCCATCTGGGCCTCGAGGGTCTTCTCGCGGAAGGCGTCCTTCCAGATGGCCCGGCCCGCGAGGAAGCCGGAGGCCCCGCCCTGGCAGGCGATCTCGACGAGCCCGCGGAACACGTCGAAATCGGCGCCCGCGCTGAGGACGACCCAGGGGACCTTCGTCGCCCGGCTGAGCCGCTCGCAATTCTTCCGGAGGTCGTCCGCGTTCGGCGTGGCCCGCACGTCGCCGGGGAACTCGGCCTTGAGCACGTCGATCCCCATGGGACTGAGGATCTCCGCGGTGCGGACGATCGTGTCCGCCTTGTGGGCCGCGAACGCTTCCTCGGTCTCGTCGACCGCGTAGGACATCGGTTCGCAGACGAACGCGAGGTCGAGCTTGCGGCACTGATCCGCGACGGACTTCACGACCTTCTTCTGATGATCGACGACCTCGCGCGGGGCGTCCGGGTTGAAGAAGATCAGGAGCTTGGCGGCGCTCGCGCCGAGGCGCTTCACCTTCTCCACCGACCAGCCGTCGAGCAGCTTCGTGAGTCGCCAGTTCCCTTTTTTCTCGTACCCAGAGGTCTCCATCGAAACGAGCAGGCCCGTCCGCCCCGGGAGGGCGAACCGATTGATCGCCGGCCCGACGCCGAACTCCGGGTCGAGGAGGTAGCCGCTCGCGTGGGGAGCCAGGGCGCTCGTGACCCCCAGCTTGACGGCCTCCATCTCCGCGTAGGTCGCGGACTTCGGGTCCTCCGGATGGAGCATCTTCTGGAGGCTCCCCCGCTGGTCCATCGCGATCATCGTGAAGCGGCCGGTGTCGTCCGAAATCTGCTGGAGACCGCGGAGCTTGCCGACCGAAATCCGCATCTGTTCCACCTCGGGTGGTCACAAAGGGTACGGGACCATATTGACCTTTTGCACGACGCCTCGGCAGAGCGGAGGCACCGTTCTCAACCGCCGCGGGACGCGCGTAAGGCGAACCGAACACCCGTCCGGAGGTGTTATATGTATAATCTAACATATAGTAATCATGTCCCGTATCCGGGCCCGGGTCCGGCGGTGGGGCTCGTCCCTCGGGATCGTCGTCCCGAGCGAGGTCGTCAAGGAACTTCAGCTGAAGGCCGGCGACGAAGCCATCGTCGAGATCGACCGGGCCGGCATCGAGGAAGCCTTCGGCTCCCTGAAGGATTGGGCGGTCGACCCGCAGAAGCTGAAAGACGAACTCCGCCGGGGCTGGTAGTGCGCCCCGATTCTTCCTCGACACGTACGCGTTGATTGAACTCATCCGGGGGAACCCGCGGTATCGTC
>Ga0209057_1001038_pt1 | contig 23177 bp, 23 predicted proteins | sample GraSoiAngelo_146_FD_185903 | JGI IMG/M metagenome (GOLD analysis project Ga0209057, IMG submission 185903) | Grasslands soil microbial communities from the Angelo Coastal Reserve, California, USA - 14_1009_05_30cm (SPAdes) (version 2) | ecosystem: Environmental > Terrestrial > Soil > Grasslands ... | reverse complement strand
CTTCATTGCCGCGGAGATCGTCCTGCTGCAGCGACTCACGCTCTACCTGGGCCAGCCCGCGCTGGCGCTCGCCGTCGGCCTCGCTGCGCTTCTCGTCGGAGCGGCGGCCGGATCGGCCGCATCGGTACGGGCCAAGATCGGCGTCCCGCGCGCGGCCCTCGCGAGCGCCATCGTGGTGACCGTCGCGTTTCTCGCGTTCGATCGCGTCGCGGCCGCCACGCTCGCGTGGCCGCTCCTGGCCCGGGGCGCGACAGCTTGTGTCGTCGCCATCGCGATCGGGCTTCCGCTCGGCTCAGTCTTCCCGAGCGTCATCGCGTCGGCGGGCGCCCACGACGATGGTCTCGTCGCGTGGGCCTGGGCGGTCAATGGCGCCGCGTCGGTCATCGGCTCCATCCTCGCGGTGGTCGCCGCGCTGACGATCGGGTTCACCGGCGTTGGTTTCCTCGCGGCGGCGTGCTACATCCTCGCCGTCGTCCCGTCCGCGTCCGGACTGAGGCTCGGGGTCGGGGCGGAGAGGTCGCCTCAACCCACGTAGCTCGACGCCGTCATACGGTGCTCGCCCCTAGACTTCGCGGCGATGTCCGACGTGCGCGTGCGGCCGATGACCGAGCTCGACATCGAAGGCATCTGCCGCATCGACGAACGCATCACCGGGAAGTACCGCCCCGAGGTCTGGGAGCAGCGCGCCGCGTACTACATCCGCCGCGACCCCGACTCGTCGCAGGTCGCCGATGTCGGCGGCCGCGTCGTCGGCTTCATGCTGGGCGAGGTCCGCGGTGGTGAGTTCGGTCTCGAGGAGCCCACCGGGTGGGTCGAGTTTTTCGGGGTCGATCCCTCGTCGCGCGAGAAGGGCGTCGGCCGCCGCTTGATCGAGGCGCTGCTCGGCCACTTTCGGTCGAAGGGGGCGCACGTCGCGCGCACGATGGTCGCCACGCAGGACAAGGACATTGCCGCATTCATCGCGGCGATGGGCTTCAAACCTGCGCCCCTTTCCGCGCTGGAAAAGCGCCTTTAGGGCGCACGATGCCCGATCGGGTCGTCGTGCTGATCGCGTCCCCTCTCGAGGTCGAGCACCTCGATCGCGTCCGGGCGGTCGATCCCCGGATCGATGTGCTTCACGATCCCGATCTGCTGCCTCGGCCCCGCTATCGGTCCGATCACACCGGCGGCCCAACCACGATGCGCACGCCAGAGCAGGAAGCGCGCTTCCTCGAGATGCTGCAGCGCGCTCACGTCCTCTTCGATTTTCCGTCCGGGCATGTCCGCGACCTAACGGCGGTCGCGCCGAGGCTGCGTTGGCTCCAGGCCACGAGCGCCGGGATCGGCCCGTTCGTCCAGCGAGTTGGACTGGATCGCAGCGACATCACGTTCACCACAGCGAGCGGAGTACACGCGCGTCCGCTCGCGGACTTTTGCCTCATGGCGATGCTCATGTTCGCGAAGAACTACGTCTGGATGGAGCGAGACAAGAAGGCAAAGCGGTGGGAGCGCTACTGCGGCGAGGAGCTGACTGGGAAGACGCTCGCGATCGTCGGTGTCGGGCGGGTTGGCCAGGAGGTCGCGCGCCACGGCAAGCGCATGGACATGCGCGTGACCGGAATGCGGCGATCAGATGCGCCGATGCCGGACGTTGACAAGCTCTTCGCCCGCGCCGAGCTCCACACGATGCTGCGGGAAGCCGACTTCCTGGTGCTGGCGGCGCCGCACACCCCGGAAACGGAGGGGATCATCGGCGAGGCCGAGCTCGCCGTGATGAAGCCGACCGCCGTCCTGATCAACATCGGCCGCGGCGCGCTGATCGACGAGGATGCCCTGATCCGCGCGCTGCAGCACAAGCGTCTGGCCGGCGCCGCGCTCGATGTCTTTCGTGACGAGCCGCCGCCTCCGGACTCGCCGCTGTGGAATATGCCGAACGTGATCGTGAGCCCGCACTCGGCGAGCACGGTCACTCAGGAGAACGCGCGCATCACCGACATCTTCGTCGACAACCTGCGGCGCTACCTGCGGGGCGAGCCGCTCCGCAACGTCCTGGACAAGACCAAGCTGTACTGAATCGCGCCAATACCATCCGATGTGCACCCCAGAACCTGTTGGCGTGTGGTGGCCTGTGGACCGATACTGCACGTCTTGGCCGAGCACGCCGTCATCGTCCACTTACGGCTGTCAGAGTCGGGGTTCGGCACTGCCGCGGAGCGCCAGCGCCTCGCGGACCTCGAAAAGCGGGTCGAACGATCGATCAAGAAAGCGCGCGTCGGCGAGTTCGATGGCAACGAGTTCGGTGAGGGCGAGTGCATCTGGTACATGTATGGGCCCGATGCGGACGCCCTGTACCGCACCGTCGAAGGGACCATCCGTGAGGCCGCGACGCAGGCTGGCTCGTTCGTCGTGAAGCGTCGCGGTGCCGCTGACGATCCCAACGCGAAGGACGAGAAGATCCTGCTCTAGTTGCCGAAACGTTGGCCGCCTCGTCCGTGCGCTCCCGCGAACGGTATGACCATTCGGGGACCAAACTCGGTACGCTAGAGATGTGAAAGACGACGTCCGGACGCTGCCGAAGCAGTACCACGACGCCATCGAGCACTGGCAGCGGCACAACTTCCCCGACTTTCCGAAGCTCGCCGAGGAATGGGACCGCTTCTTCCCAAAGGACGAGCCGTTCTGCCTTTGCGCCAAGATCGCGGAAGATATCCCGACACAGATCGAGGTCGGCGAACGCAAGGGCGAGGCGAAAGCGCTCGCGCCGAAGGATCTGCCTGAGGAGGCCGCGCAGCACCTCCTGATGCAGATCAAGGCACAGGCATCCACCGAGTTCGGCTCCATTCAGCAGCACCAGGGCACGCTCGCGCGGGCGCAGGAGCCGCAGGACCACGCGTGGGCGCTGCGAGTCATGGCCGAGGAGCTGCGCCACGGCTATCAGATGGTCCATCTCCTCACGAGCGCGGACTGGTCACCGGTCACCGACACCAAAGCCGCCGATATGGTCGAGGAGATCCTGTCGATGCAGACCGGGTCCCACGTACTCGCCGCGTTCAACCTCGAGTACGACAGCTTTCTCGACAACGTGGTGTTTGCCGCGTTCATTGATCGGGTGGGGAAGTACCAGCTCACGATGCAGAAGATCTCGGCGTACAAGCCGTACGCGTCGAGCATGCCGCCGATGCTCCGCGAGGAGGCCTTCCACCTGGCCGCCGGCGTGATCCCGCTCCGGCGCTGGGTCGAGGCCGCGGCTCGTGGCGACGGGTACATCACGATGCACGACATCCAAAAAGCGACTCACAAGTGGTTCGGTAGAGGCCTCGAGATGTTCGGCGACGAGCGCGGCGGTGAGACGAACGTCCGCTTCGGTCTTAAAGACATGGCCAACCGGGAAGCGCAGGACATGTACATCGAGGAATGCGAGCGCATGTACGACGATCTGAACGAGCGCTACGTCCGAGTGCGTCTGCCGAAGCTCTCGCGCGATGAGGCCGAGAAAGCCTTCGCGCGGATCAAGGCCGGCGAGACGGTCGAGGGTGTCAGTCCCGAAGAGCTGCTCCGCCTACCCGACCGTCGCTTCTTCCGCCGGCGCGGCGAGTACGCATACCAGATGGTCGGTACGACAGGAGAAAGCTTCAGCGCGGTCGAGCAGTACGTGGCGCACGTCCTTGTAAACCTGCCGGAGGCGTACCGCGCATCGATCGACGTGAAGCACTGGGCGGACCTGCAACGGAAGGTGAGTCGCGGCGAGATGCCCCTCAAAGAAGCCATCAGCTCGATGCCTCGGCTCGCGCGCATGAGTGGTGGCTGCCCGTGCGCGAAGTCGGTCCGCTGGGTGTCGAGTCAAGAGTCCGTCAACTAGCGCGTCGAGGGCACGCTCCACGCGGCCGGATTAACGTCTAGCGAGTGAAGTTCACGCACACCGCGATGGTCGCAGCGCCCAAAGACAAAGTGTGGGCGCGGCTCATGGACATTCCGGCCGCCGCGCGGTGTGTTCCGGGCGTCGCATCGGTGCGCCCCAATGGAAAGGATCGCTACCAAGGGACGCTCGCGGTCCAGATCGGTCCCGTCCGGCTCGTCCTTGATGGTGATTTCGCGATCGTCGCGCGCGACGAGACGGCCGGCACAGCCTCGATCCGCGCGGACGCGAAGGATTCCCGCGTCGGCGGCGCGATCCGCGCCACGTTGGACCTCTCGCTCGCGGAGAAAGAGGCCGAGACGCAGCTGCGGATCGGTACGGACCTCACCGTCATGGGACGACTCGGCGAGTTCGGACAAGCGTCGATCAAGCGGAAGGCCGATCAGCTCATCCAAGACTTCGCGGAATGCCTCGCCCGCCAGGTGACGATGAGCTGAGCGCGCCGCGCCGGTACGTTACTCAACCGTCAAGGTGGGCCCCGCTCGCTTGGCACTCCCTATGCCTGTGTGGATCGTCATGAGTGGCGCCGAAGGACTTACCGGATCGTGCAAGGCGTGCGGCACGACGCTGGAACGTGCGCTCGTGCGCGAGGTTCGGCACTATGAAGAGACGCGCCTCCTCGAGGTGATCTGCGGCGGATGCGAGCGTCACTTCCTGGCGATTCACGTCGAGGCCAAGATCGAGCCGCTGAAGGCCGAAGATGTCGCCGAGGCCGCGGCGCAGCTCGCCTGGGCGCGATCGCTCTCGGACCTGTTCGCTCCAGGCGACCTCGATCTCCCGGAGGCGGCCTGACTCAGCGCCGCGCTTCGGCTCTCCCGTAGAGCGACGGCGACGGGCTCGGCGCGTTTCCGCCGCCGCACGCCGCGCACAGGCTCGCGAGCAACAGCATCGCGAGGACCGCGCCTCGAACAGCGATCACGGCGAGGGTTATAGCACCGCGCTCCGGCTACTTGGACCGGGCGCGGCCCTCTATTCGCGCGGTTATGGCTCGCTCGAGGGCGCCCTCGAGATAGACCCGCTCGAGCCCACTCGCCCAATACACGAGGGCTTCGCGATTTGGCTGGGTGGTCTCGATGGGGCTCTTGCGAACGACTCCGCCGCCGCCCCGCGGGGAGAACTCCAGCCAGCCCTCCCAAACCGTCGCGCCTTTGCGCTGGCGGCCCATCGCGCGTGCGAGGTAGCGGTGGCCGTCCTCGTCTCCAACTTCGGTCGTGAACTCGTGAAGAAGATCGTTCATGTCCGCGCTACGCGGCGGATCGCGTGCCAGTTACGTTCACGTTACCGACGCGACCGGAGGTCGAGGGGGCTACCCTTGGATCACAAGCACAGGGGAGGAACCACATGGCTGGAAACATTGTGCACTTCGAAATCAACGCGAAGGACGCAAGTCGCGCGAAGCGTTTCTACAGCTCGCTCTTCGGATGGAAGTACAAGGACTCGGAGATACCTGGCATGGAGTACTACCTCATCGACGGCGCGAGTCCGGGCGGCGCCATAAACCCGAATACTGAGGAGCCGGGGCCGGTCGTCTACTTCGACACCGACGACATCAACGCCTCGATCGCCAAGGTCCGCGAGCTTGGCGGCAAAGCCGACGACAAGATGGCAATCCCGGCCCAGGGCTGGTTCGCGGGATGCGTCGACACCGAGGGCAACAAGTTCTCTCTCTTTCAGAACGATCCGAGCGTCACGATGGAGACCGAGCAGCAGACCGCCCGCGCCTAAGACCCGGCGAGGCCGCCGGGACACCGCGCTCACGACGACGCTCGGTTGTCCCGGCGGTGTTCTCGACCGCGGCGCGCTGGCTAGCGATACTCCCGCCGTGACCCCGACCGACGAGAACGCCCGGGAGGTCGAAGAGAGCCGCGAGAGCTATCGCGAATGGCTCTCCGGCCCCGAATCCTTCCTCGCCGCGGTCGCGAGACACGAGCTCCCGGTGGGGCAGGCGCTCCGCTTCGGTGTGAAAGGCGATGTCGAGCTTCCCGACGCCGGCGCCATGGTCACCATCGCGGCGACCGACGACGGTTTCCGGGTCGACGGGTTTAAGCGTGGTCCCGGGATGGTCCGCCTGGGACGCTATCGATTACGGCTCTCACATCAAAACGCGCCGGCCGTCGTAGTCATCGACCCTGATGCGAAACGCGAGCACCTCGCGCCGCGATGGTTCCCATACGCGCCGGGTCTCCGATTCATCCTCGCGCTCGAGCCGGATCCCGAGAAGATCGCGCTCGAATCGACCCGAGAGCGTGATCGATCGGCCGAACGCGTGGGTTGGTTCAGGTTCTCGGTCGAAGGCCGCGACTGCCGCGTCGCTGCGATCCGTCTTCTCGAGCCGGGCGTTCCCGAGGATTCGCTGCAGATCCTGTTCAAGGATCAGACGAACGGCCGCGAGTCTTACCACATCGGCCGCTACCTTGATCTCGATCCGCTCGAGGACGGCGGCTATCTCGTCGACTTCAATCGTTCCTACAACCCAGCGTGCGCATTCTCGCCGCACTACAACTGCCCTGTGCCCCCGCCGGAGAATCGGCTCGTGGTCGCGATCCGGGCCGGCGAGATGACGCCCGGGTCGTAGCTGGCACGATCCCTGCGGCCCCGGACCGCGGAGGTCGTGATGGATACAAAACCTGACGAAGTCCAGGAGGTCCAGGTCCCGAGCGAGCACGTCGCGGTGGTGGCCATGTTCTCGGATCGCGACGAGGCCGAGACCGCCGTCGATGCTCTCGTCGATCGTGGCTTCACCGACGACCAGATCTCGCTCGTCGCGCGAGGGGCCGGCACCGATGACTCGGGAGCGTTCGTTCCCGGCGGTCTCATGGTCACGGTCAGTGCGAAAGAACGCGAAGCCGAGGCGGAACGAGTGCTCCGAGAACACAACGCCCGTGAAGTCACGACGAATCGGATCGGCGCAACCGGTCGGGTCGGCAAGGAGACCTGACCGCCGCTCGTACGCTCGCTGAGGAGACTTGTGTCCGGTCTCTGAGGCATCTGGGGCACTCTCTTGGTAAGGAGTTGCTGCTACACCGCTTGTTGGCGCCGCCATTACTCGCGGTCGCCATCGTAGCGTCGTACCTCGCGACGCCGGCGATGGCCGACGGACCCACGTCTACGCCATCCGCGAGCCCGCCGCCGACTCCAACCGCGACACGCTCGTCGTCCGCGTCCCCATCGGCCTTGCCTTCTGCCCGGGCTTCTTCGTCGCCGTCCCCTTCCGATACGACGGCGCCGGCCGCGGCCTCGCCGTCCGCCACCCCTGATCCCGAAGCGGCGCGCGCGGAAGCCGAGGCGGCGCGCGCCCGCGACGCGGCGCTCCTTGCGAATGCGCGATCGCTCGCGCAGATCATTGAGGCCCAGGCTCGCGTCGCCCAGGACGAGCTTGCGGGTCTTGACCCGCAGATCGAAGAGGTCGCGACCGATCTCGATGCCGTGAATGCCAATATCGCCGCGCTGCAAGCCAAGTACGACACGCGTCGCTCGCTCCGCGATCGCCTTGAGCGGGACGCGCTGCGCATGGCGGCCCTGCCCTCCGCGGCCGTGCCGGCAGATCTAAGCGATGCGCAGCGCGAGGCTCTCGATGACCTTCGCACGCTGCAGAGCGGACTGCTCGACGCGCAAGCCAAGCTCACCGAACGCGCCGACCTGCTCAGCACGCTGAAGGGATCGGTCGGTGCGAAGCAGGCGTACCTCGCCCGGCTGCGGGACCGGGCCCGGTCGCTCGCGGCTGCGGCGGCATCAGGCGACACCGATGCGAAGACCGCACAGATCGCGGTTCTCACCGCGCTCGCGCAAGACGCCACCAACGCGCAGACGGCCCTTGCTCAGCTCGTCGCCTCGGCAATGGTCCGGGACGGGGCGGCGGGGGCGTGGTCGCTCCCGGTACGAGGCGTGCTCACGCAGCCGTTCGGCCCAACGTCATTCGAGCTTGAGCCGCCCGCGACCTACAAGGGCGTGTCGTACGCCCATTTCCACGCGGCGATCGACCTCGCGGCGCCCTTGGGGACTCCCGTGACGGCGGCGAGCGATGGCGTGGTGGCATTCGTCGGCCATCTTCCCGACGGCGCGATGATCGTCCTCATCGCGCACGCCGGCGGTTACGTCTCGGAGTACGCGCATCTTGACGACACGTTTGCGTTGCCGCCGGTGAAGGCGGGCCAGGCCGTCAACGCCGGGCAGGTAATCGGGTTCATCGGACTCACCGGGATCACGACCGGGGCGCACCTGCACTTCGCGGTCATGAAGGACCGCGCCCCGATCGATCCGCTCGGGCTGCTTCAGGCGCCGTAGCGAGGAGTGGCCCCGCCACCGGGGCCATCCCATCACCTCTTCACGAGTCGGACGCGGAGTCCGTGCGGGTCCACCACGCTCGCACCTGCCGCGAGCGGAAGAGAAACGAACGAGCTGACCGTCGCGTCACGCCCGCCGTCCTTGACCGAGAGGATCGCGAAGCCGCCAACATCGCCGACGGCGTTGTCGAGTCCCTTGATGTTGCTCGTTACCGGTGTCTTCCCTCGCAGGGCCACGAAGACGGTCGACGCGTCCGGCGAGAGCGCCATGATGTCGGGAGCGGGATCGCGGCCCGCCAGCGGGCCCGACGCGAGGTTCAGTGTTCTCGCGTCTCCGGTCTGATCGACGATATCGACCGTGTTCGCGAAGCGGTCCGCGACCCAGAGGTACTGACCGACCAAGATCACGCTGTGCGACTCGACGTTCCCAATGCGGGAGAGGATCTTCTTCGCGACGGGCTTGTCCGGAAGCCCGGTGACCTGGTAGAGGTTGAAGCTCGTCGTCGTGGTCGTCGCGCCGCCCTGCGCGGTCGTCCAGACGGTGTCCTTGACGAATGTCGCACAGCACGACTGCGGCCCAATAGCCGCTTTCGCAAGCGTCGCGATCGTCTTCATTGGGGTCGCCTGGTAGTCGATGACGTAGGCGCCACCGCCGCGCATCGGGACATAGACGTAACGACCATCGGGCGTGAACACCGGGATGACCGGGAGGTTGCCGGGATGGTCGACGTCTTCGAGGAGGGACAGGTCGAGGTCCGCGGCGCTGTCCAGCTTGTAGACGTCGTTCTTGAAATCCGCGGTGATGCGCTGAAGCCGCTTGCCGCCCTGATTGGCGACGATGATGGCGTCGCCGGCCGGGGTGACGGCGGTCGCGTGTGGCGCCGCGGGACCGCCCGGCCCGGCCGTCATCTTGATGCTCGCGACGACCTTTCGATCAGACGCGCGGATCACCTGCACGTGGCCGCTGTCGACGTACGCGATGACCGCGTGGGTCATCGCGGGGTTGAACGTGATGCTGTGTCCGTGCTTGCCGATGCCGTCGCCGACCCCGAGCGCGGCCTCTCCGAGGTTCACCGTGTACGCCGGTGCCGGGGACGCGGCCGCCAGATCCGCGCCCTTGTAGATGTAGAGCGTGCCGCCCCCGGTGGGCGTCGTTTCACCTTGGTCGACCACCCAAAGCTCGTACGACGGTGGCGCAGGCGTTTCGGTCGGCGCCGCACTGGGTGCGGCGGCGCGACCGCCGCAGGACGCGACGATAGCGAGAGTCGCGAGGACCGGTGAGATCCGAGATGGGATGCCCATTCCTTCATGCCTCCGGACTGCTTCAGGAGCGAACCTGCACCGGACAGCGTTAGAACTCCAATACATAGTTCATATCTGAGCTATAACTTGCGGTGCTATGCAGCTCGAGGCTCGCTTGCGTGCGTTCGCTGCCCTGGCGCGCCGGGGATCGTTCTCGGCGGCAGCGGAGGAGCTCGTGATCAGCCAGCCGGCCGTCTCGAAACACGTCGCCGAGCTGGAAGCCGAGCTCGGCACGCGCCTCGTGATCAGAGGATCGCGCCGCATTCGTTTGACGCCCGCGGGCGAATTCGTCGCGGACCACGTCGAGCGAGCCGAGGCGCTCGTCGCCCAGGCGGCGCGGGGAGCGCGGTCTCTCGCCGGTGCCGAGACGGGGCGCCTCGCCATCGCGACCTCCGGTACGGGCATGTACCTCGCGGTGGATGCGATCGCCGAGTTCCACGCGGCTCATCCTCGGGTCGACCTCGATGTTCAGATCGGGACGTCGGAGCCGATCGTCGAGCTCGTCCGCGCCCATCGTGCCGAGCTCGCGATCGTGGGCGGGTTCACCGCGGCGCGCGACGTAGAGAGCGAGACGCTCGTGGAAGACGACATCGTCGTCGTCGCCGCCCCAGGCATGGCCCGATCACGACCGACGCTGCGCGACCTCGAAAGGCTCACGTGGATCTCGCGCGAAGAAGGTTCGTCGACCCGCGCTGCGTTCGAGGCGGCGTGGCGCGACCTCGGCATCACGCCATCGGGTCGGATCTCGCTCCCATCGTGGGAAGCGGTGAAGCTCGCCGTCGCCAAGGGCGCGGGCGTCAGCGGGATGAGCCGCTACGCCGTCACGACCGAGCTAGCGGCGGGGACGCTGGCGATCCTCAGGGTCCCGGGCTGGCGCGTGCGCCGGCATTTCTCGCTCGTGCACGCGCGCGACATCCCGCTATCTCCGCCGGCCGAACGGTTTCGCGCCATCCTCCTCAACGAGCTGCGCAAGCTGTCTGGTCCGACCGCCCGCCGAACACCGCGCGGGGGCGCCTTGCGGTCCAGTGCCAAGCCCCGCCGGGCCCGTTCCGGTGGTCAAAAGGCCCCGTTAACCGCCTAGGTGGCGAGCTTGTCTACTTTCGGGCTCGGTTTCCTGGTGAGGGGGCGACAGGCCAACCGAGTTGACGCACCATGGCGGCGAATTGGTGGTTGGTGACCCGCGGTCGCGGGCCTCTTACGAGCGCCGGATACGCATCGCGTCCGAGGCTGCGAGCTGGGGCATCGGCGCCGCCTTGCTGGGTACGGCCGCGCTGCCGACGACGGACCAGGCCTCCCGGATCGGCCTCGTCGCGAGCTCGCTCCTGCTCTTCCTGTTCGCGACGCTTTGGTTCCACGTTTTCCCAGACAACTGGCTCGGCAAGAGCCGCTTCGCGGTCGGCGCCGCGATCACCCAGGTCATCGCGGCCATCCTCCTCGTCCTGACCGGCGGGATCGACTCGCGCTACTTCCCCTACTACGTGCTGCCGATCCTCGCGACCGTCTTTGGGATGCGCATCTCGGGAACCCTGTTCACCGGGACGATCGCGATCGTGGCGTACCTGGCGACGCTCGTCGCGGAGGTCTTCTTCGGGGGCGAGCGCGGTCAGATCGACGTCGGCGTCATCCGCCTCTTCGCTCTTCTCTCGGTGATCGCGATGACCGCGCTCATCTCGCGCACGATCCAGGAGACGCGTTTCACGCTGCGCCAGCGGACCGAGGAGCTTGCGACCCAGAACGCCGAGCTATCGGTCGCGCGGAACACAGCGGTCGGACTCGCGCGGGTCAGCGATCTTCACGAGCTCGTGCGCGTGGTTTACGAGTCGGCGAAGAACGCGCTCGCTGTGGACCGTCTCTACCTCTTCGCCTCGAAGCCCGACTTCGCCGATGGCTTCACCGTTGGACAGGACGGCGCGGTCGAGGAGTTCCATGCCGACCCGACACTCCCAGAGGACACGCCGCGGCGCCGGGCTGTTCGCGAGAAGCGCACGGTAGCGGTCAACGACTCGAGCGATGAAAAGGCGCCGGATCGCGGCGGGCACCAGCATTTCGCGGCGGGACTCTTCGTTCCTTTGGTGCACCGAAGCGAGGTCATCGGACTGATGGCCGTTTCGAGCCACGACAAGCGCGAGTGGACGGCCCACGAGATCCGCGTGGCCGAGGTCGTCGCGGACGCGTCAGCCGCGGCCGTAGCGTCGTTCTTCGCGTTCGAGGAGGTGCGCGGTCAGAGCGAGCGGCTCGAGGCGCGCATGAAGGTCCTCGAGAGCATGGACAACCTCGTCGACGCGCTCGCCCTGACGACCGATGAGGCGAGCCTCGCGCAGACCGCGGCCCGAAGCCTTCAGCAGGGTTTCCACCTCCCCGCGGCCACAGTCCTCTTCACCGACCCGTCCGTCGCCATCCTCGAGCCGGTCGGCACCGCGGGCCGAGCCACACCGCACCCCGTGGTGAATGGACCGACGAGCTGCCCCGCGATCCGGAGCGGCCGTTTCTTTGAGGTCAGATCGGCCGACGATCCAGTCGTCTGCCCATACATGCCGTTCCGCTCCCACTACTCGTGCGTGCCGCTCGTCGCCGGCGGTGACACCGTCGGCGCGCTCTTCCTCGAACCCGACAAGCAGTCGATCCTCGACGTCACTGTCTTGCGCGCCGCCGCCGATCGGGTCGCTCTAAGCCTCGCGACGCGCCGCGTGCTCGAGACCGCACAGCGCCAAGCGACGACCGATGGCCTCACCGGCTTGCACAATCGCCACTTCCTCGCGGAGCAGCTACGGCTCATGCACTCGCTCGCGGTCCGGCACGGCCAGCCCTACAGCGTCGTCGCCATCGATGTCGACGGCTTGAAGAACGTCAACGACACATTCGGTCACGAACAGGGCGACCTCGCACTGCGCGGCCTCGCCAACACGATGCGCAAGACGCTCCGTGCCTCGGACGTCGGCGTGCGAACGGGGGGCGATGAGTTCCTCGTGCTCATGGCCCAATCGGGCCTCGAGGAGTCGAGAATCGCCGCGGAGCGCGTCCGCGAGGCGGTCGAGCTGCAGGGACGGGCCGACCCGAAGATCGCGATCACCGTCAGCGCGGGAGTCGCCGCTTGGCGGCCCGGCCGGAGTGCCGAACAGGTCCTCGAGGCGGCCGACGCGATGCTTTACGCGGCCAAGCGAGCGGGAAAAGACCGCGTTCTCGCCGAAACGGGCCTGGTAACGGCCGACGACGGCGAGGGCGCGGCTTGACAGGCTTTCTCCTAGTCTTCTAGAGTCGTTAGCAGTCAAGCCCGGCGAGTGCTAATCCGTATCCGTGGGTCTGCGGCCGTTCGCCGCGCCCGAAATAACTCCAACAGGAGGGAGAAAACATGGCAGTCGCAACCGCGCCCAAGCCCAGTCCCAAGTCGAAGACCAAGCTCAAGCCGCTCGGCTCCCGCGTCGTGATCAAGGCCCTCGACCGCGAGGAGATCACAAAGAGCGGGATCGTCCTGCCGGACACCGCGAAGGAGAAGCCCCAGGAGGGCCGCGTCCTTGCCGTCGGACCCGGCGACCGCCACCCCGACACCGGTCAGCGCATCCCGGTGGACCTCAAAGAGGGTGACCGCGTTCTGTTCCAGAAGTACGCCGGGACCGAATTCAAGCTCGACGACGAGGAGCTTCTCATCCTGAGTGAGAAAGACGTCCTCGGTCTCGTCGCCGAATAAGGGGAGGCACGAATGGCAAAGCAGCTGGCCTTTACTGAAGAGGCACGCAAGAAGCTCAAGACCGGTATCGACACGATGGCGAGCGCTGTGAAGACGACGCTCGGGCCCAAGGGCCGGAATGTCGCGCTCGACAAGAAGTTCGGCTCGCCGACGGTCACACACGACGGTGTCACCGTCGCTCGCGAGGTCGAGCTCGAGGATCCATTCGAGAACATGGGCGCCCAGCTTCTCAAGGAGGCGGCGACCAAGACCAACGACATCGCCGGTGACGGCACGACGACGTCGGTGATCCTCGCGCAGGCGATCGTTCACGAGGGCATGCGGAACATCGCTGCAGGGGCGAACGCGATGCTCCTCAAGCGCGGGCTCGAGCGGGGCGTCACCGCCGTCGTCGAAGAGATGAAGGCCCAGTCCACGAAGGTGGAGGGCGAGCACCAGAAAGAGCAGATCGCGCAGATCGCGACCATCTCCGCCGCCGACAAGCAGATCGGCGCTCTCATCGCGGACGTCATGGAGAAGGTCGGCAAGGAAGGCGTGATCACGGTCGAGGAGTCCAAGGGTCTGCAGTTCGAGACCGAATTCGTCGAAGGTATGCAGATCGATCGCGGTTACATCTCGGCCTACTTCGTCACCAACGCCGATCGCATGGAAGCGGTCATCGAGGATCCCTACATCCTCATCACCGACAAGAAGATCTCGGCGATCACCGACATCCTGCCCGTGCTCGAGAAGCTCGTGCAGGTCTCGAAGAATCTCGTGATCGTCGCCGAGGACATCGACGGCGAGGCGCTCGCGACGCTCGTCGTGAACAAGCTCCGCGGCACGCTGAACATCCTCGGGGTCAAGGCCCCGGGTTTCGGCGACCGCCGCAAGGCCATGCTCGAGGACATCGCAACCCTCACCGGCGGCCAGGTCATCACCGAAGAGGCCGGCCGCAAGCTCGACGCGACGACGATCCAGGATCTCGGCCGCGCACGCCGGGTCACGGCGAACAAGGACGACACGACGTTCGTCGAGGGCCACGGCAAACAGGATCAGATCCTGGCCCGCGTCAAGCAGATCAAGGCACAAATCGAAGAGACCACCAGCGACTTCGACAAGGAGAAGCTCCAGGAGCGTCTCGCGAAGCTCGCCGGCGGCGTCGCCGTCATCAAGGTCGGCGCGGCCACCGAGGTGGAGCTCAAGGAAAAGAAGCACCGCGTCGAGGACGCGCTCTCCGCGGCCCGCGCGGGCATCGAAGAGGGCATGGTCCCTGGTGGTGAGATCACTCTCATCAACGCGATCAAGGCGCTCGACAAGATCAAGGCCGAGGGCGACGAGAAGACCGGCGTGAACATCCTCCGCCGCGCACTCGAGGAGCCCTTCCGGCAGCTCGTTGCGAACGCTGGCGAGGACGGGTCGGTCCTCCTGGCTCAGATCCGCAGCAAGCAGGCAGAGACGAAGTCCCCGAACTGGGGTTACGAGGTCATGAGCGGCCAGATCGTCGACCTGCCAAAGGCCGGGATCATCGACCCGGTCAAGGTCGTTCGCTCGGCCGTTGAGAACGGCGCGTCGATCGCGGCGATGATCCTCACTACCGAGGCGCTCATCACCGACCTTCCCGAGAAGGAGAAGGCTCCCGCAATGCCTGGTGGCGGCGGGATGGACTACTAATCGGAGCGGCGAAAGCCGCGAAGATTAGCTGGGTCGGCGCGGAAGCGCCGTGACGCAGACCGTGAGCTAGGAGTCCCGAAGAGGCCCGCTGTGAACCAGCGGGCCTCTTCTTTTATCTAGCCGTCAGCGTCAGCCGCGGCCGGGGTAAGGCGCGGGCTGGCCAAGTAAGTTCTGACCGACGATCGCGCGGTCCACCGCGTCCTGACCGATGTAGCACTGCCAGGTCATCCCACCGCGGTCCAGGCCGAGGCACCCGCCGGCCACTCTCCCCCCGATCACCAGCGACTCTTTCGCGTCCAGGAAGTTGGGGATCTCCGGCGCCGGAGCTCGCGACAGGGCGCAGCGGAACGAGGTCTGATCTGCGCTCAGCACACACTTCGGATCCGTGGCCGCGAAGATCGCCGCGCCCGAAGGCATACCGGCCTCGACCTGCTGCGCAGTCACCTCAGTCGCGGTAGGAGCGCGGCCGCCTGGGAACGGCGGCGGATCGGTCGGGGCGGGCCGTAGAGAGCTCGGGTTCGGCGATGAACCAGGCGACTGCGAGAAGGTGCGAATTTCCTCGAAGGAAATGCAACGCACGAACTTCGCGGGGGAAATGAACCACGTTCCGTCTTGAAGGATGGTGGCTTCGTAGGTGTCCGTGCCAGCGACAACCCAGACCGGGGTTTGGGGCGATAGCCCGTAAGGAAACAGCTCGAAGTCAGGAATCCCCGGATAGGCGCTTCGGAACGCAGCTTCTGGCGTTGCGCCTCCGTGCGTGGTGGGCTGCGGAAACCTCGCGATGTCCATGAGGGGCGTCCCGTTCGTGCAGTCGGGGGCGCCGACGGCGCTCAAAACCACGAACCGCGTCAGCGCGTACGCACCAGACGCCGTCTTGGGTGCGAGCGGATCGAACGCGACCTGAACCCTCCCGCCAGGCTTCACGCCCGCCGCGCCGATGCTCGATGCGGCGGGCTCGATCCGAGTCCGGGCATCGGCCTCGAAGAGTGCCGGGTTCTCGAAGTCGGCGGCGATGGTCAGCGCGTCGGGAGTGACGCGCACGAGCTGCGGGCCAAGCACCTCGACGACCCGCCCAGTGATGAGCCTGCAGGCGGGCGACGTTGCCTGATCGGGTGTTGCGCAAGCCAGGGCCGCAGCCCTGGGCGCCGTTGACGAGCCGGCCGCGCCGACTCCCTCGCCCTGTGAAGAGACCCGCTCGAGCGCGGGAGCAGCGATGATCACTGCGAGAGCGACGACGGCACCCGTCGCCGCGAGCGCCGGGAGAAGACGACTTCGATGCCGCTCTGGTGGGGTCCAGCGCTCCCGCGGTGGGAGCGGAATCTGCGCAACCTCACCCTGAAGTCGGTCCACCACCGGTCGCTCGTACGGATTCATCGGACCTCCAGGCGCTTGCGAAGCTTGGCCAGGCCCTGCGTCGTATGCGCGGCGACGGTCCCGCGCGCGATCCCGAGTGCAGCCGCGGTCTCGTCCTGGGAAAGGCCAACCAAATACCGCGCGGCCAGGACCTGCCGCTGGCGCAGGGGCAGTCGTCGCATCTCGCTCAAGAGCTCCGTGCCTTCCCCGTTCATCTCGGTCGTGTGCTGAAGGATTGAGAGTGGCGCGAAGATCGCGGAACGGATCCGATGGCTACGCCACCGCCGCAGCCCGACGACAAAGAGCCACCCTTCCGGACGAACGATCTCGTCCTGGCGCGTAAGCGCCTTCTCGAACGCATCGTGTAGGGCGTCTTCGGCCTCGTCGGGTCGAGCCCCGGCGGCGACGAGGGCGCGAAAAACCCGCGGAAAACACTCCTCATAGACGCGTTGCCATTCGGATCGATCCAACCTGGCCTCTACGGCGCTTTCACTAGTGAAGAGGGCTGGCGGACCGGTTCTGCTTAGGCCCATGAAGTAGCCGAGCCTAGCGAGGCGCACCATCCGAGGTGCGTCCGCGTCTGCTACGGAGCGGGGGTAGGTGGCGCGATCCGCGACTCCATCACGACGGTGCCGTGCTTGCCCCACGGGGCGTCATCGAGCGTTACGGCGCAGCGGTCAAAGCCCGCGACCTCTGAGTTGATCTCGATCACCTGGATGTCCTCACCACTCGGCCGGAATGTCGCGGCGCGCGCCCACGTGCCGTCCGGGCTGACCAACCAAATCGTGAGGACCTTTCCCTCGGCGATCGGGGGAAGGTCGTGAAAGAGGACGAAAGGTCGCTTCCCCGGAGCGCGCGGGTCATAGAGCGTTCCGCCGGATCCGCTGAAGGAGCCGAGGCCAGCCATGTACCACGTGCGGGCACCTTCGCGGATGCTCTCGATCGTCTTGTTGTACGCGTCGCGCTCGGCGGTGACGGCGACGAGGCGGCGGTACGCATCGATGTCGGCGGCACCGAGGACGATGACCACAGCTCCGACGGCCGCGACCGCAAGGCGCCACGGACGGACCGCCCCGACCGACCACCGGCGCGCCGCGGCACCGCGAACGGGCGAACGTACGTCGGCTTTCGCGGCCTCCAGAAGGCGGTCGCGAAGCGCCGGTCGCGGCTCGCGCAGCGGCACCGTGTCGGGGAGCGCGCCCACGACCTCGGCCAGAGCAGCCGCCTCGTTGCGACACGACGCGCACGTCGAGAGGTGTTGCGCGACCCGCTCCGCTTCGGCGCGATCGAGCGCCCCGAGGGCGTAGGCGTCGAGCTCATCCAGGACGTGTTCGGTCATCGGGTTCGCTCCAGCGCTCGACGCATCTTTTGGAGCCCGATGCGCATCCGCCCCTTCACCGTGCCAAGAGGCACGCCCATCAGCTCAGAGAGCTCGACGTGGGTGTACCCGCCGAAATACGCGAGCTCGATCGTCCGGCGCTGGGCCTGCGGGAGCGCCTCGAGAGCGTCGCGGACCGTGCGGTGCTCGACGTTCTTCTCGGCGGTGAGTGCCGTGTCGTCGTCGCTCGGCTGGGCTTCCGCCAACTCAAGGGGCGCAGGCCGGAAGGTCGTCTTGCGGCGGAGGATGTCGACAGCCCGGTGGTGGACGATCGATAAGAGCCACGCCCGGGGGGTGCCCCGCTCGCGACGGTAGGTGCCTGCCCCCCGCCAAGCCGAGAGGAAGGCGTCCTGCACCACGTCTTCGGCCGCTTCGCTCTCGCCGAGGATGCGGTAAGCCAGGGAGTACGCGAGGTGCCCATAGCGGTCGTACAGGGCGGCGAGAGCGCCCAAATCCCGTGCGGCCAACGCGCTCAGGAGGGCGTCGTCGGGCGGCTGCAGGCCAGGCACTACGAAAAATGTACGGTCGACGGACAGAGGTGGATGTAACTAGGTGGGAGAAAGAAAACGCCCCGAGCGACCTGCCTCCGTGCCCGACCGCAGCTTCAAAGCTCTGCGGCCTGGCCGTGGAGCCGATCCTCGATATCCTCTCGGACCGCCTTTGATGCTATCTCCGGTTGCGCTCCCGGGGAACGTTGACCTTGATGGAATCTCGGACCCGTTCCCTTTAGCAGACCCCTCGGGACGAGAGGAAATCTACGGTGTGCTCTGATGCCAGGCAATCAACTTATCCACCAAATCGAGACCCGAGCCTTCAATTTTGTCCACGATTTCCGTCGCTTATCCACGACGAATCAACAGTCCGTTTCCTCCATACGATGGACGTGGTGGCTGACCCCATCCTCGACCCCCTGAATCCCGAGCAGCGCGACGCCGTGACCCACGGCGACGGGCCGCTCCTGATCCTGGCCGGCGCTGGGTCCGGAAAGACGCGTGTCCTGACGCACCGCATCGCGTATCTCATCCGCGACCTGGCGGTGCCGGCAAGCGCGATCCTGGCCGTGACCTTCACCAACAAAGCGGCCAAAGAGATGCGGGAGCGGCTCGATCGTTTGGTCGGCAAGGAGCGCCTTGCCGAGCTCACCGTGGGAACTTTTCATGGCTTCTGCGCCCGCCTGCTTCGCCGCGACGGCCCCATCGTCGGGATCGACCGTTCGTTCGCGATCTATGACGAAGCCGACCAGCGGGCGGTCCTCCGCCAGGCTATGGGCGACACCAACGCCAGCGAGCGCGTCTTCGCCCCGGGGGCCATCGCCGCCGTCATGTCGAGCGCCAAGAACGAGCTCAAGGGCCCGGCCGACCTCGCGTCGAACCCCAAGGGCCAGCTGGATCGGATCGCCGCCATCGTGTGGAAGCGGTACGACGAGCTCCTCCGCGAGAACAATGCGGTCGACTTCGACGACCTGTTGCTTCTTGCCTGCCGAGTGTTCGAGACGAGTGACCGGGCGCTAGAGAAATGGCAGGACCGCTACCAGCACATCCTCGTCGACGAGTACCAGGACACGAACCGCGCCCAGTACGTGCTGCTTCGGTACCTCGCGGGCTTCAAGCAAAACCTGGCGGTCGTAGGCGACGACGACCAGTCCGTCTTCAGCTGGCGTGGCGCCGATGTCCGCAACATCCTCGACTTCGAGCGCGACTACCCCAACGCGAAGGTCGTCAAGCTCGAACAGAACTATCGGTCCACGCAGCGGATCCTCGACGCGGCGCACTCGGTCGTCCGCAACAACGGGGCCCGCAAGGAGAAGAAGCTCTGGACCGACCGGCAGGGCGGGACCGATGTCGTGGTGATGCAGGCGTACGACGAGTCGCATGAGGCTGAGCTCGTCGCGCGTGAGATCGAGCGCTTGCAGCGCGAGGGGGAAGCCCACGGAACGCGCGACGTCGCTGTTCTGTACCGGACCAACGCGCAGTCGCGCGCGATCGAGGACACGTTCCGCGCGTTCGGACTCGCGTACCAGATCGTAGGCGGCGTCTCCTTCTACCAGCGCCGCGAGGTGAAGGACACGCTCGCGTACCTCCGGCTCATCCGGAATCCACAGGATGCATTCGCTCTCGCGCGCGTGCTCAACACCCCGCCGCGCGGTCTCGGGGACAAGACGCGCGCCGCCCTCCTCGCGACCGCGCGAGAGCACGAGATCAGCGTGGGGGAGGCGCTCGAGAAGGCCGACCTCATCACGACTATTCAGCGGCGGCAGCAGGACGCGCTCATCGCGTTCGGCAAGGTAATGCGGCGGCTCCGCACGGCGGGCGAGCAGCTCGCGCTTCCGCGTCTCATCGACGACCTCGTCACGTTGACCGGCTACGAGACGTATCTCAAGGACGGTACCGAAGAGGGCGAGGAGCGGTGGGCCAACGTGCAGGAGCTCCGCACACTTGCCGAGGACTACATCGCCTTGCCCCAGGAGGAGCAGCTTCCGAGTTTCCTCGAGGAGATCGCGCTCGTCTCCGACGTCGACGAGTACCAGGAAGCCAAGCCCGCGGCGACCCTCATCACCATGCACGCGGTCAAAGGCCTCGAGTTCCCTGTCGTTTTCATGACCGGTATGGAAGAGGGGGTCTTCCCGCACATTCGCGCGATCGATAGCGGGAAGGAGTCCGAGCTCGAGGAGGAACGGCGCCTTTGCTACGTGGGAATCACGCGCGCGAAGGACCGCGCGTACCTCACGTACGCGCGCCGGCGCTCGCTCTTCGGCCGCACGAACATGAATCCACCGTCGCGCTTTTTGATGGAGCTCCCGAGCGAGGGCGTCGAGGTGCGCGGAAACATCGAGACAGAGGAGCGCGACTCGTGGGCCGAGCTCGATTGGGAGCGCGATCGCGGTCGCTACGAGGAGCGCAAGCAAGCGCGTCGCGATGCGATGCTCGCCGGCCTGCCCGGCTCGTGGACCGGCCGCGCAACGAAGGAACGCACCGCGGTCGTCTCGGAGACGCGCTTTCGCGCCGGCGACCGTGTCATCCACCCGTCTCTGGGTGAGGGCATGGTCGTCACAAGTGTCGCGCGGGACGACGATGAAGAGGTTACAGTCGCTTTTCCCGACAAAGGCGTGAAGAAGCTGATGGCGAGCTTCGCGAAACTCGCTCGCGCCTAGGGCACGCTCGCTCGGAGAGGGCTCAACCGGCACGCTGCTTGCCTGAATTCGCGCGTGGCTCAGGTTGGGGGAGCTGTTCGTCGGGGTCCGCCGCGTCTTGAGGTCCGCCTCCCTCTCACGCGATCCGCCGATATCTCTTTTGGATTCGTCTTGCGGAAACCGCGCCGGCGGCGTGGGAAACGGAGCGCGTTCAAACACTGGACCCGTGTCGTCACGACGGCGGCGTGCTGCGTCATCGCCGCCGTGATCCCTATCTGGACCGTGGTCGCGGCGCCCGAGCTCGAGCGGCTCGGAGCGCTCGCGCTAGCGAAGCCGGCGCCTGCGCTCGTGGCGCGATCCACGACCGCCGGGATCGAGCGTGCCGTCGTCGTCGCCCGGGGCGCGCCGGTCACCGCCCTCCGCATGGATCCGCCGGGACTCCAAGTACATGCGGTGGCACCAGGAGAGACGCTCCTCTCGATAGCGGCCGTCTACGCGATCACGCCACAGACGCTCGCGTACAACAATGGGATCAAAGACACGGCGGAGCTTCGCCCGGGTCAATCGCTCGTGATCCCGCCGATCGATGCCGCGATCCACGTCGTTCGCGACGGCGAGACCGTCGCGAGTATCGCGGCGAGCTTAGGGGCGGACCCGGACACCGTCCGGACCGTGAACAGCGTCGCGTTCGAGCCAGCCGACGTCACGGCGGGACGCGTCCTTCTGATTCCCGTGCCCGAGGGGCGGTACCCAGGGTTCCGCCTCATGGTGAGTGAGGCCCCGCGGGTCTTCGCGCCGCGGATTCGCTGGCCGACCGACGGCATCGTGACGCAGCTCTTCTCGCAGATACACACCGGCATCGACATCGCGGCGCCCTACGGATCGCCGGTTGTCGCGAGCGACTCCGGAACCGTCACCGAAGTCGGTTGGCGGGGGCCGGGCGGGCTCTCGGTGTGCGTCCTCCTCGACTGGGGCCTCGAGATATGCGACTACCACCTCTCCGGGACGAACGTCGAGCTCGGCGAGCGCGTCGTCGCAGGACAGCGCATCGCCTCAGTCGGATCGAGCGGGGTGTCGACGGGCCCACACGTGCATTGGGAGGCGAGAACGAACGGCGTGCTCGTCGATCCGATGACGTACGCGCCCGCGGGGCCGACCGTGCTCAGAGTCGGAGGCGCGACCGGCTCACCCTGAGTTATGGACGGGCGAATTCGTTGGCGGCGGCATCGGCGGGACGTCCGCGCTCGCCGTTGAGGCGACGGCGTTGCGCGCGAGACGGTGCGACATATAAGCGGATCCGCCGAGCACCGCCGCTTGCCAGATGAAAAAGTCGCGGAGAGTGATAAGGCCAATCGCAACCGTGACGACCGTGACAACAGCCGCCGACTTACTGTCTCCCGGCCAAACGACGAGTGCGCATACGAGCAATGCGATCCCACAAGCCACTGCGGCCCCGAGCATCACGAAGTCAACGACGAGCCCGCGCGTGCCCGCCATGAAATAGAAGTAGGCCGCGACGAGGCCGGTGGCGCAACCCACCACCGCAAGCTTCCGGCGCGCAGCCATCAGTAGTTTCCTGTTGCCATCAGGTGCAAAGGAAACGAGGTTCGCCATCGCGAAGATCACCGCAGGAATGAAGAAGACCACAACTGGGCTCAATCCCACGCCCGCTCCTATGTCATGCCCGATCGCGACCGCTACTCCAGCCGCCGTCGCCACCAAGATGAGTCCTGACGCGCCCCGGCGATCGGCTGGAAATGCATCGAGGCTGAGGAACACGACGAGCGCGACGCCGGCGAGCCAGGCGCCTACGCGCGCCGTCACCAGGCGCTCGTAGTCCCCGGGCGGGTACAGAAGGTCGTCGCTCACTCCGATCGTCACACCGATTCCAGCAAGAAGCGGAAGGACCATCAACCCCGCGGAGATCTGGCGCATCAGTCGAAGGGCAGCCCGGCGCTCGCCTTGGTCCACGGCTCCAGCTCGGGCCAGGGACGACTCTCGTGGAATACGCCTCGGTAGTCGGCGTGAATGAGGACCCGCGGGCCAGGCTCGCGCCCGACGGCCACCGAGAGTGCCGGTAGCTCCGATTCGCCCCACGTCCTGCCACCGTCACCGCTCACGAGCAGCCCGACGCCGCCTCCCAACGTCGCGTACACCCTTTCGGAGTGATCCAGGTCGAACACGGCGCTACCGCTGAAGTCGCGTCCGTTGGTGATCGTCTTTTTGCTCCAGGCAGACCGCCAGCTGCCTCCGCCATCAACGCTCACGTAAATCCCCTGGTTTGTCGCCGCTACGAGACGTTCCGCATCGCGGGGGTCTATCGAGAGCCGCGCGTATTCGGCAGGAAACGCGCCGACATCACGCCAGGTCGACCCGCGGTCGCTGCTTCTTAGAGTCCGCCCGTCGCTTATTTCGTAGAGGGTTCCCTCTGCATGTGCGGCGGCGACATCACCGAGCTTGGCCGCGCTCTGGAGAGTCACCCACGCCTTGCCCCGATC
>Ga0209057_1001035_pt1 | contig 23192 bp, 17 predicted proteins | sample GraSoiAngelo_146_FD_185903 | JGI IMG/M metagenome (GOLD analysis project Ga0209057, IMG submission 185903) | Grasslands soil microbial communities from the Angelo Coastal Reserve, California, USA - 14_1009_05_30cm (SPAdes) (version 2) | ecosystem: Environmental > Terrestrial > Soil > Grasslands ... | reverse complement strand
GTCGCCCGCGCCGGAAAAGTGCCAGGGCAGCTCGACCGTGTGATCGGTTCGACTCGCGAGCTCCACCACGTCGAGCAGGTAGGCCGGTCCCGAGATTACGGTGCGCACAATCTCGCCATACCGCCCCCGCACCCATGCCCATTCCCCGGCCGAATCGAACGCATCGCACGTCGCGTCACCCTCGGGCTGAGATGCTCGATCCAGGCGCGGTGCGTTGTGCGCCAAGGTCGAGCGATACCAGAACAGATCGCGCGACGTGTAGGCGCCCGTTCCGGGGTCCGCAAGCCAGTGCGCGCCGCCGGCGTGCATGGTGAGGTGCAGTCGATCGGGATGTCCGTGCCCGCCACCGTAGCGGCCGCACTCGAGGCTCACGTAGCGGCCGCCCGCGCGCAGGACGGCGAGGCCGTGCGAGTCGAGCAACACGCTGCCGGGCGACCAGGCCGGCGCATCGGCCGACAGCGCAGGGGACATGAACAAGAGCGCCCACCAGGAGAGCGCCGTGCGAGAGGGGGAGCGGGGAGCGGGGGGCGGCTCCAAGGGTGCGTCGTGGAGATACGATTCGAACAGCTCGGGTTTCATCACGGCACTACGATAGAGCGCCGCCAGCCAGCTCTCGAGCCGGGGGGCACCGCTCCCCGCTCTCCGCTCCCCGAGCCGCGCGAGCCCTACCTCCCACAGCTCGACGTACGCCGGCTGGGCGAGCGACACTCCGAAGCGCGCGTCCTTCCGCGCAGGAAACGTGAAATCCGGGAGGGCGGTGAGCGGGGGCGCGAGCAAGGCCGCCTGGAGCCGGGTTGAAAGCTGCCGCTCCGCGAAGACGTCGACGCCAGCGTGCCGCGCCCAGACCGCTCCCGTGAGCAGGGCGCGCAGGGCGAAGAGGTGATAGTTCTCCCCTTCGTACCACATGCCGTCCCGTCCGAAACCCCGAAGCAGATGCTCGAGCAGGCCGGTCGGGCCTTCGATGGCGCGCCTGGCGAGATCTTCGTCCTCGAACCAGGTCGCGATCGCCGCTAAGCCTGCATTGTTCCAGGTCTGGCGATTCGAGAACCCCTCGTCGAAATCGCCGATCAGGTTCGCCGCTTCGTCGGCCACCTGCGTGACGCCCCGCGTGGTGTCGTCGTCCAGCATGCCGGCGGCACGCAGCAGGACCGCCGCCGAGAGGTAGTGGCCGATCCAGATCGACTCGAGATACGTCGAGAAAAACAGCCGGCTCGGTCCCAGTACGTTATCCCGGTTGGGATACCGCCAGTAGCGCGCCGCGTACGCGCGCAGGATCTCCGAGGCGCGACGGGCGGCCGGCCCGTCGTCCCCGACGGCCGCGAGCGTCGCCAGGTGGGCGGCCCGCTCGGCCAGCCAGAGGTGTTGGAAGCGCGCCCAGTTGCGATCGTGACGCTCGCCGGTCACGACGTTGCCGCAGCGGGGGCAGCGGTGCTTCGCGGGACTCCACGGATCGAACGCGAGCATTGCCCCGTCGTCGGGACAAAAGCCTCCGTCACTCGACAGAAGGGCCTTCGCGTCCGGAAGGGGCGGCAGGCGCGCCAGCAGCGGTGCGGCTCGCTCGCGAAGGTGCGCGTGCAACGCGGAAAGATCGGGGGATCGGGTGATCTCCTCCCGGCGCGCGACGACCTCCTCCGCGGTCACCACGCGCGCACACCTTGCGGCGCCCAGCGCACCGGCAGGACGGTCGCACCTGCCTCGCGGGCGGCCGCCGACGCTTGCCCCGAATCGTCCGTTGTGACGAAGAACATCGAGCCGCCCGCGCCCGCGCCGGCGGCCTTGCCGCCGACCGTGCCGGCGGCCCGCACCACGTTCTCGAGGCGGGCCATCTCCGGTGTACACATCTCGCGATCGAGCGCCTGCTGGTGCTTCCAGTTGTCGGAGAGGAGCGCCGCGACGCGACTCAGGTCGGCCCCCCGCAGCGCTTCGGCCATCGCGGCAGCCACGTCCTTGAGCGCGCGCAGAGCTCCGGTGATGCGCGGGTCTCCCCGCTCGTAGGCAGCCATCACGCGCGCGATGGTAGCCCCGGAGACGCGCGACGTGCCGGTGTAGCACAGCAACGTCCGCCGCTCGAGCTCGGCGGCGAACGCGGGGTCGAGCGTGATCGGCTCGACGCCGACGTCGGGGTCGCGGAACGTGAGCCGCTGAAACCCGCCGAGCGCCGCCGCGAACTGGTCCTGCTTGCCGCCGGGGATCTTCGCCTCCACCGTCTCCAGGTACCACGCCTGTTCCGCGATCTCACGTTCCGCGAGCCGCTCCCCGCGGGCCCGCGAGAGCACCGCCACCAGCGCCACGTCCAACGCTCCGGAGCTGCCGAGACCGGACCCGGGCGGCGCGGCCGAGCGCGTGGTGAGCGTGCACGCGGCCTGAACGGGAAACATGCGCAGGGCCGCCTTGAGGAGATCGAGGCGGCCGTCGAGCACCAGCCCGCCGGCGCTCGCGCATTCGAGCTCCTGACCGAGGTCCTCGGCCACCAGCCGCATTCGTGGTCCGCCGAGCTCGACGTCGGCGCGCGCTGGCAAGGCGATCGCGGCATTCACCACAATGCCGCCCTCACGGGCGGAGAACGGCGGGACGTCCGTCCAACCGCCGGCGAAGTCGAGCCGTACCGGTGCCTCGGCGTGGAATGCAGTCGGGAGGTCGCGCCGCCTCACGGGGAGGCCGTCTGCCAGCGCGCAATGCTCGGCAACTCGCCCCGCAGATCCATCCGCACGCCGTGGACGCGCCGGTTCATTCCCTGCACGCCCCGCGCGTGATAGAGAAAGGCGACAGGGAGCGAATCGCGGAACCAGCGCTGTGCGCGCTCCGGGTCGGCCGGTGCGCGGGACCCTGTCAGGTCGGCCAGGGTGGCGAGATAGCCGAGACCCAAGTCACCCGGCTTGCCCAGCACGGCCGCCACGAAGTCATGCCGGCCGGCGTTGACGCGGGCGAGGAACGCCGTCAGCTCGAGCTGGCGGATGGTGACGTCGAAGCCAACGGCGGCGAGCCGCGCCTGGATCATCTGCTCGAGCGCTGCTTCACCGCTACCGACGGCGAGGAGCTCGAAGGCGATTCGGCGGCCACCGAGCAGCCGCCGCGCCGAGTCGGGATTCACAGGGAGAGGGCGCACCGGCACGTACCCCGGGACCCCGGGCGGCACCGGACCGTCCGCGACTGCCCCAAAGCCGTAGAGGTAGCCGTCGACGATCTCGCGACGGTCGAGCGCGAGCGCCGCCGCGAGGCGGACGCGGGCGTCGTCGAACGGGGGGACGCGCGTATTGAACACGATCCCGTACGGCAGCATCAGGGGGTAATCGAGCACCGCGAGAGCGGGGTTCTTGCGGACGAACGCGGCGTGCGCGGGCTGAATACCCGCGAAGTCGACCTCTCCGGCCGTGAGGGCGGTGAGCTTCGTGGTCGGTTCGTCCACCACGACCACCACGAATCGCTCGAGCGCGGGCGGGCCGCCGAGCGCCGCCGGGAAGTCCGGATTCGCGGCGAACACCCAGCGACGGCTCGCCTCGTGCGCCACGAAGCGGAACGGCCCGTTCCCCACGGGGTGCTCGTTCCACGCCGCGCGCCGCATTTCGGCTCGGGGCACGGAGTCGAGGAGATGCGCCGGGAGGATGGCGAGATCGGTGAAGACATCCGGGACGGACGGCTGGCTGTGAGCGAAGCGTACCACGACGGTCGAGTCGTTGGGGTCGTTCACAAAGGCCACGTCCGAAAAATCGTTCAGTCGGGGATAGCCGGTGGCCGGGTCGCGGGCCGCGGAGAACGTCCAGGCGACATCCCGCGCCGTCGTCGCCACGCCGTCGTCCCACCGCACCCCCGGCTGCAGGCGAAACAGCAGCGTCTTGTGATCGTCGGACCACGTCCAGGTGCGGGCGAGATACGGCTGCACCCCGAGCGCGGAGTCATAGCGCACTAGCGTGGTGAGGAGAACGTAGCGCTCGACCTGCTTCGCGAACGGATGCTCGGTGAGGAGCGGGTTCACGCTCTGGAGATCCGCGCCCGACGCGTATACGACGGTGCGGGCGCGGCGCGCCGCGGCTCCTCCCGGCGCGCACGCCGCGATCAACGTTCCTCCCACGACGAGGCCCAGGGCTCGTGGTCGCACGTCCGGATTCTAGCGGGGCCGGGAAGCTCGCGCGAGATTCGGTCCATGCTCGCGCAGATCGGACGGCGCGCGCTCGCGGGAGCAGCGGTGGTGGCGGGTGTCCTGACGCTCACGTTCTTCCTGGTCCAGCTCGCGCCGGGGGATCCCGTGGAGCGGCTCCTTGGGCCCACGGCGACGCCCGCGCAGCTCGCCGCGCAGCGACACGCGCTCGGCCTCGACCGGCCCCTCCCGGTGCAGTTCGCCGTCTGGATCGGTCGTGTCGCCCGTGGCGAGTGGGGCCGGAGCATCGCCACCGGTCGCCCCGTGCGTGCCGTCCTCGGCGACGCGCTTCCCGCCACGCTGGTGCTCGTGGGCCTGTCGCTCATCGCGAGTTACGCCCTGGGCTTCGTGATCGGCGCATGGCAGGCTCGCGCGGATCGGCGCGTCGACACGGCGCTCTCGGTGGCGACCGTCACGCTGTTCGCGCTGCCGGGATACTGGCTCGGCCTGATGCTCATGATGGTGTTCACTTACTGGGCGCACTGGCTCCCCGCCTTCGGCGCCAGCGGACTGGACGTCGACATCATCACGGGCTGGGGTCGGCTGGCGGATCGCCTGCGTCATCTGGCGCTCCCGCTCGCGACGCTCACGCTCATCGGCATCGGCGGGGCGGCCCGGTTCGTGCGAGGCGCAATGCGCGACGTCGTGGGTCAGCCATTCGTGACGACCGCCGAGGCGAAGGGGCTTTCGCCCTTCCAAGTCACGCGACGGCACATCGTACGGAACGCCCTGGTCCCGGTGATCATCCTCTTCGGAATGTCCCTCCCCGCGCTGTTTTCGGGCGCGGTGTTCGTGGAAGCCGTGTTCGCATGGCCCGGCGTCGGGCGTCGCCTGGTCGAAGCGGTACAGGCGCGGGACTACCCGGTGGTCATGGCAGCGACCGTGGTGACATGCGTCTTGGTCGTCACCGGGAACCTGCTCGCCGATCTTGCTGCCGCCTGGATCGACCCGCGTGTCCGATATCAGAGGCGCGAGACGTGAACCGCCTCCGACGCGACCGGCGGGCGCTGTTCGGCGTCGTCGTACTCGTCCTCGTCTCCGGGGCCGGCGCGGCGGCGCCGCTGATCTCGACCGGCGCACCTGCCGCCCAGCACGATGTGGTCGCCACCCGGTTCCAGCCGCCGCTCTCCACCGACCACGCCGGCACGTTCCACCTACTCGGCACGGACCGTTTTGGACGCGACGTCTGGACGCGGCTGGTATACGGGGCTCGCGTCTCCCTCGTGGTCGGCGTTGTGGCGGTGATATTGTCGGTCGTGATCGGCCTGTTGGTCGGTGGCCTGGCGGGCTATTGGCCTGGCCGGCCGCGGGTCGCGCTCCTCGCCGCCACGGACTTCACCATCGCCATCCCGCGCGTCGTACTAGTACTGCTACTCGCGGCCCTCGCACGACCCAGCGCGGGGCTCGTCATCCTGGTGCTGGGACTCACCGGGTGGATGTCGGTGGCCCGCCTAGTTCAAGGAGAGGTACGCTCCCTCGCCGCCCGCCCGTTTGTTGAGGGCGCCGTGGCGCTGGGGCTCTCCCGGGCCCGCGTCCTGGCGCGCCATATCGTTCCCAACGCGCTGACGCCGGTCATCGTGTCCGCGGCTCTGGGACTAGGCAACGCGATCGGGCTCGAGGCGGGGCTCTCCTTCCTCGGCCTGGGTGTCCAGCCGCCGACGCCTTCGTGGGGCAACATGATCGCCTCGGGACGGGATACGCTCGTCAACGCGCCCTGGGTGGCGACCGCGCCGGGGATTGCCCTGGTGCTGGTCGTGGTCGCGTGCACCTTGTTGGGAGATGCGCTGCAAGACGCGCTGAATCCTACTGCCAGATACGACACCGTGAGATAGTCGGCACCAGCTAGATCTTCACGAACCACTTTTTCTCATAGAGCACGGCCATCACGCCGAGGAACAGCGCGACGTATGCGACCGCGAAGCCGAGCGATCCATTCATGGGGCCCGCCCAGCTCGCGAAGCCGTGCTCGTAGATCCATTCGTACAGGGAGACGGTCGACCCGTCCGGTTGTGCCACCTTCGACACCAACAGGATCCGCGCGAACAGTCCGGACGCGACAAAGGCGAGAATGGAATTCGTCCCAAAGACGTACCACGGCCACGCCCAGCGATCGCGTCCTCGGATGTCGATCAGGTAATAGATCGTCGCCAGCAGGACCAGGGCGAAGCCGGCCGTGAAGAGCACGTACGTGCTCGACCACAGGTTCTTGTTGATCGGGAACCAGATGCTCCAGACCACGCCCCCGAGCATCGCGAGAACCCCGCACACGTACATGCCGAGCGCCTTCTCGGTGACCGGCCGGTCGGCCCGCAGCCCGCGCCCCGTCATGACGCCGAGCAGGCACGTGGCCACGGCCGGAAACGTGCTCAGGATCCCCTCGGGGTCCCAATCCGCCTTCCAGCGGTGCGCCCCGAGGACCACCCGGTCCACGTATTGGGCGAGATTGCCCTGCCGCTCGAGGATGCCCGCGCGGAACCCGGGCACCGGAACGAGCGTCATCAGCGCCCAGTAACCCACGAGCAGGCCGACGACGATCCACCGCTGCGCTCGCTCCCGGGTGGTGAGATACAATATGCCCGTAGCGAGATACACCAGGGCGATCCGCTGCAACACTCCCATGATTCGAATCGTCGACAGGTCGTAGTGGGGAAACCCGTTCAGGACCAACCCGAGGGCGAAGATGATGGCGGCGCGGCTCCCGACCTTCCGGAGGAGATCCGGAGGCGTGGCGCCCTGCTCCATGCGGCGCGAGAACGAGAGGGTCAGCGAGATGCCGACGATGAACAGGAAGAACGGAAAGATGAGATCGGTTAGGGTCCAGCCGTTCCACTCGGCATGGTCGAGGGGCGGATAGACGTATGACCAGCTGCCGGGATCGTTGACGAGCAGCATGCCCGCGATGGTCAGCCCGCGAAACGCGTCGAGAGATCTGAGACGCGGCGTCATGAGGCCACCAGCTCCTCCAGCACTGCGGGGCTGATTTCGTGCCCCCCGTCGAACGGAATCTCGCGGTAGGGGATGCCATGCTGCCGCAGCCGCTGCTGCGTGGTCTCGACCACCTTCGGCGTGATGAACTCGTCGGAACGGCCATACACGAACGTGAGTCGACCAGCCCGCAACCGCCCGGCCGCTGGTCCCTTCGAAAGATCGAGATCGGGGGGCAACTCACCACCCCAGAGCACGACGCGATCGACCCGGGCCGTCCCCAAGCCCGCCCACCGGCTGACCGTCGCCGCACCCTGCGAGTAGCCCAGGGCGTGTACCGTCACGCGCGTACGATCCAGATGGGTGAACACCGCGGCATAGACCGCGTCGAGATACTGAACGTAGTCGTCGATCTCGGCCAGCCGATCCTCGCGCGTCATCCAGCAGGCACCCACGCGCCGCTCGGCGGGGCTCTCGCTCAGGTAGAACCGCGACAGCCCTTCGGGCGCGACCAGCAGGCGCCCTGTCCCGTCGTCCAGCACGCGCAGCTTCTCGAGGAATCGGCTGGCCAGCTGCCCGTAGCCGTGGCATACGAACCAGACTTCACGGGTGGACGACCCCGCCTGGCCGAGCGTGTAGTAACGCGCGCTTCTCCGCGTGGTGATGCGATGTTCGTCCATTTTCAAGTCACCAGGATCGTGACGATCTCGTGCGGCTCGGCTGCAAACCGAACCGTCTTCCCCCGCCCCTCGAGCACCAGTGCCACGGACTCGCGCTCGTCCGCTCGGACGCGGTGGGCGCTCTTGACTCCTTCGCCGAAGCGCCATGCGCCCGCCGTCTTGCGGTCCGTCGCGTTGTAGCATCGCAGCACCAGCGGCGACCCCTGCTGCGCCGGCTTGATCGCCGAAAGCACGAGCCCCGATCCCTCGAGGGCAATGTCGATGGGTGCCACACTGAGCTCCACCGCATCGCGCAGCCAGAAGCCGCGGAGCGGGAGGAACGTGTCCTCCCACAGCGCGGGGAGCACGTCGCCACGGTCGACCTCGGTGCGGGACACCGGCGCGAGTGCGAGCTCGATGCGACTGACACCCGGGCTCTGCGCCAACGGCGTATGGGTCGGCCAGGCGGCGTGGCCGGGGCGCGTGGGGAGGTCGGCGCGTGAGAGCTCTCCCACCGCACGGAGCAGCGTCAGGACCAGGTCCCCGCGGTGGGTCCACTCGTACTCGAAGAAGCCCGGCGTGAGTACCGCCAGCCCGCGGGACCCGCTCGCGACGGCAACGAACCGCTGCGCGGGGGCAGTGCGCACGGGCGTCTCGAGCGGATACTCACCCGGATCGGCGTCCACCGGGGCCCGGACGACCGCGCCGAATGCTGCTCCCGCGACCGCGGACGTGCCCGCGACTCCGGTCGGGATGCGCGCGCGCAGCCGATGCCAGCCTGAGCGATTCTCGATCTCGAAGACGCAGCGCACGACCGGACTATCCGCGTGCATCATGACGACCAGGCGCACGCCGACCCGCCGACCGATCTCGAATCGGTCCTCGAGCGCCGCGACGAGCGGGCCCCCGGCGAGGCGACGGACCTTGATCGGCCCGCCCGCCTTGACCACCCGATCGCCCGCCGGCGGGCAATAGGTATAGGTGTCGCCGGCATCGCCGCCGTCCTCGATCCGGAGCAGATCGGCGAATCGCTGGCCGCTGCGTCGGTCCCGCAGTGCGAGGGCTCCCGTCGATTCGAGCGCGACCTCGATCCAATGATTCACGAGCGACCGCCCCCCGCCTCGAACGGCCGCGCCTTCGCCGGAAGGCTCAGTCCCGGCGTCCGCCGGTGCGAGTCCGAGCCGCGCCAACCCGAGGCCCGGCACCGTGGGCGCGCGGAACGCGATCCGCACGTGGTCCACCTCGTCCTGATCGGGGTAATGGCGCGGGGCGTCGAGTCGCTCCGCACCGATGCGACGGTCGAGCAGCTGCACCGGCACTGGACGGCCGTCGCCGGATACGAGCTCAAAGGGACGGAAACCCTGGCCCTCCCGTGGCGCCCGGTCTCCGGCAGCGGGGAGACCGGGGAGACCGGGGGGACCGGGGGGACCGGGGGGGCCGGGGGGACCGGGGGGACCAACCGGCACATCGCGCCGGAACAGGGTGACGTCGGCGATCATCACGCCACGGCGTGGGCGCGCCGCCGCATTCCACACCACCAGCGTCGGTCCGGCGGCCGCGGCGCGCTCGCGTGCCACGTCGGGATCGTGTCGCACCAGATCGTGTACGCTGCCGCGAACCACCTCGGCGGCCAGCGCCTCGACGCTGGCGAGGCGTTCGTCGACAGCCCGCGCCACGGCGTCACTCGTGCAGCCGGCGATCGCATCGTGGAACTGGCAGCGCACGAGTGCCCGCCAGGCGAGCTCGACCACGGGCCGCCGGTCGCGGCCGCCGGAGCGACGCGCGAGGCCGGCAAGCGGCTCCGCCACGCGTGTCAGTGTGAGCTCCGTCGCGCTATAGCGCCGCTTGAGCGGTGCGCGCGTGCCGTGCACGCCCTGGAGCGTCCAAGCGTAGCGATAGGACCAGCGTAGCTCCCCGACGAGGGGTGCGGGTTTCGCCCCTTCTGCGACGACCTGGAAGAACTCGTCGAGCCGCGACACGCGAAACGCGCTTTGCGGGTCGAGCTCCGCGAGCAGGTCGCGAAGCCGTGGGACGTCCGGGTGCGCCGTATGGTGGTCGGCGCCGATGAATACAGGGATGTGCTTTCCCACGGCTCGCTGGACGAGCGCCCGGCGCACCGGGACCCAGGCCGTGAAGAGGCGTTCGCCGTCGGCCGGAAGTGCTGCTCCGATCTCGTACCCGGCCGGCGGGAGGTGCCACAGGACGATCTCCTTGCCGTCCGGGCCGGACCAGCGGTACAGGTCGCGCTCCTGCCCCGCCTCGCCTCCGAGCCCACGCCACACCACACCGTATCGCATGCCAAACTCGCGCGCCAAGGTCGGCGCCACGGCCGGATGACCGAAGGCGTCCGGAGAATAGAGCACGTCGAGGCGGCCCCCCAGACGCTCGGCGTCCGCCGCGCCGAGCAGCAGGTTTCGGATCAACCCCTCGCCGGAGGGGATCTGCTCGTCGGGCAGCACGTACCACGGTCCCACCTGCAACCGACCCGTCTTCACCAGTGCTCGCACATCCGCTTCCCGCTCGGGGCGCGCCCGTAGGTAGTCCTCGATGAGTACCGTCTGGCCATCGAGGAGGAAGCTGCGATACGCCGAGTCGCCCTGGAGCCGCTCGATCAACTCGTCCACCGCTGCCACGAGCCGCGCCTGAAATACGGCGCGCGGCAGATACCACTCGCGATCCCAATGGGTGTGTGGGATGAGATGAAAGATGAGACCGGTCATGGCGCCTAAAGCCTAAGGGGATGACGCCGCTCCCGCGAGCCGGATATCTTGCGACATGCGCACTCGATCGCTCTTCGCCTTGCCTGCCCTTGCCGGTCTCGCGGCGCTCGCCACTCGCCTCGTGCCCGGTCCATTGCGCGACGGCACCACGCTGTTGCCCTCCGGATGGCGGATCCGACCGGCGGGAAAGTCCGTGCCCGTCGGGACGCTGCCGCTCGGTGTGGTTACCCTGTCCGATGGATCCGCGATGGTGACCTACAACGGCCACGGTGAGAACGGCCTCGTGCGGATCGACGCCGTGCGGGCGCGAGTCGTGTGGCGCGCACCCCTGCCCGCCGCGTGGCTCGGCCTGGCGCGGGCTGGTCGTGACTGGCGAGACACGGTCTGGGCGAGCGGTGGCTCGACCAACCGCTTGTACCGGTTCACCTGGCAGGGCGGCGCCACGTGGACGGCCGACAGCGCCGTGCTGGCGGACTCCCGGGCGAAGGTGTTCCTCGGTGGCGTCGTGCCACTGCCCCGCCTGCGCTGGGTGGCGGTCGTCGGGAATCTCAGTGACTCGGTTTACTTCGTGGACGCGGCGTCGCTCGAGCGTCGCGCTGCGCTTGCCGTCGGCCACCGCCCCTACACTGCCGTCGCCGACTCGGCGCACCTGTACGTGAGCAACTGGGGCGACTCGACCGTTTCCGTGATCGACTTGTCCGACCGTCCGGCGGTTCGCCTGTCTCTCTTCGTCGGTCCGCATCCCTCCGCGCTCGCGCTCTCGGGCTCGGAGCTGTTCGCCGCGCTGGCGGGCGCGAACGGCGTGGCGCGCGTCGATCTCACGACCGGCGAGGTGCGTGAGCAGCTCACGGTCGCGCTGGCCCCGCACGCCCCGGTCGGCAGCGACCCCAACGCGCTCGCCCTCTCCCCCGACCGACGTACGCTGTACGTGGCCATGGCAGGCAACAACGCCGTCGCCGTCGTCCGGATCGGCGCGCGCGAGATGCGCGTGGCGGGTCTCATCCCGGTGGGCTGGTACCCCACGGCCGTCGCGGCATCGCCGGACGGGCGAACCATCTTCGTGGCGAACGGCAAGGGCAACGGCTCGGGTGCCAACGCCGACGGGAGGTACATCGCGGACGTCATCACCGGCTCCCTGTCCATCATACCGGTCCCGGACGCTGCCACCCTGGCGCGCTACACCCGCCAGGTGTACGCGCTGAGCCCCTTCTCGAACGCGCAGCTCCGGCCAACGGTCCGTCCCTCCGACCGTCCCTCGGGGCTGAAGCACGTCGTCTACATCATTCGGGAGAATCGCACGTACGATCAGGTGTTCGGCGACGAAACACGCGGAAACGGCGACCCGGGCCTCGCGATCTTCAACGACTCGGTTACCCCGAACGCGCACCTGATCGCTCGTCACTGGGTTCTCTTCGACAACTTCTACGTGAACGGCGAGGTGTCCGCCGACGGCCACGAATGGACCGACCGCGCCTTCGCGGGCGATTACAACCAGAAGACCTGGCCGCAGATCTATTCGGATCGCCGCGAGTGGGACCTGACCAGCGGCGAGGACCTCGTGAACCCCCACGGGTCCTACATTTGGGACGCGGCCCTGCGAACGGGGCTCTGGGTGGTGAATTTCGGTGAAAAAACGGAATCCGACGAGCACGACTCGACCGCCGCCGAGCCCGCCCGCACCAACATCGCGAGCCTCCGGGACATCACGGCGACGAACTATCCGGGGTTCGTCCTCACGATCTTCGACACGACGCGCGCGCGCCTCTTTGCCGACTCGGTGGGAAGCTGGGACGCCCAGGGCCGCTTTCCGGACCTCGTGCTCATGTGGCTGCCGCGCGATCACACGTACGGTCGTCGCGGCAGCAGCCCGACCCCACGGGCCATGGTCGCGGACAACGATCTCGCGCTGGGCCAGATCGTGGAGCGGCTCTCGCAGTCCTCCGCCTGGCCGTCTCTAGCCATCTTCGTGCTCGAGGACGACGCGCAGAACGGTCCGGATCACGTCGACGCCCACCGCTCGGTGCTGCTCGTCGCATCGCCCTACGCCCGCCACGGCGTCGTGGACAGCACGTTCTACACGACCGCCTCCGTGGTGCTCTCGATCGAGCAGATCCTCGGGCTCGCCCCGCTGAGCCAGTACGACGCAGCGGCCACCCCTCTCTGGAATGCATTTTCGCGACGCCCAGACTCGACGTCGTTTGCGCACGTGCCGAACGTGTGGCCGTTGAGCGAGCTCAATCCTCGCGCCTTTCGATCGACGATTCCCGACGCCGATCTCGCCGAGGCGGACGTGGCCGATGAAGCGGAGCTGAACCGAGAGATCTGGGAGAGCGTGCGCCCACACCAGCGGCTGCCCGCTGCCCGGCGGGCGATTCTACACGGCCGCTAGGCCGCTCACGTCCTCGGCCCGGCGCAGATGCACGTGCGCCACCCGTCGGGCTCGGCCGAGCAACGCACGAATGTCGCCCCGGGCCTGGGCCGCCTCCAGCCGGCCGAACGTGGTTGCCATCTCGGGGATCTCGACATCCTCCGCCGGGTCAGCCGTCACGACGAGGAACAAGCCGGTGTTCGGTCCGCCCTTGTGGAGCTGGCCCGTGGAGTGGAGGTAGCGGGGGCCGAAGCCGAGGGTCGTTGCGCATCCGAGCGCGCCCGCCCAGGCGGTGCGGACGGCCTGGAGACGCGCGGCTATTTCCGGCGTCGGCGGCAAGTAAGCGAGGAGGGCGAAGTAGTCACGCGGGCGGGCGGCCCGCCGCAGCTCCGCTGGCGTAAGCGTCGCGGGCGCCGACTGCTGGCCGGGCGCCCGCGCGAGCTCCTGCCGGGCCAGGGCCTTCGCCTCCTCCACGTCGGGTTGATCGAACGCGTTCACACCGAGCCGCGCGCAGAGCTCGGCCGTCGCGTACTCCCACGTGAGGAACTCAGCGCCGAGGTCGAGCGGGTCGTCGGCGAAGTCGCGCACGATCTCGCTGTCCGGCCCCGGCGTCGGGAGCGGGTCGTCCACCACCGGCACCACGCCGCGCCCGTCCTTGCCCGTGCTTTCGGCGACGAGCTGCTCGATCCAGTCCGCGAGGCGGGCAATGGTTGGGGGCGGCCGAAGCACGAGCTTGTCGCGTCCGGCGCGCGCCGCCGACGCCAGGTGCGCGCCGCGGGCGCGCGCCGCATCTGGATCCACGGCCAGGGCGCGCGCGAGGAGCTCCCGCCCGTTCACACCGATCAGCGCGGCGGGCAGCATACCCACCACGGTGAGGGCGGCGTAGCGTCCACCCACATCGACGGGATGCGGAAACACCGCGCGGAAGCCTCGCTGGCGCGCGAGCGTCTCGAGCGGCGTTCCAGGATCGGTGATCGCCACGAATTGGTTGGGGTGGGCGCGGCCGGCGAGATAACGATAGAACGCGAGCGTCTCGACCGTCGTACCCGACTTGCTGCACACCACGACCAGCGTCCCGTCGAACTCCGGGGCACGGGCCACGGCGAGTACGGCGCTCGGGTCGGTGGAGTCGAGCACGGACAGCCCGGAACTCGCGAAGCTCGACGCGAGCACCTGGGGCGCGAGGCTCGACCCGCCCATGCCGCACACGACCGTGCGGGTCAGCCCGTCGTGTCGCGCCGCAGCGGCGAAGCGCTCGAGGTCGCCCCATTGTGCGACCGACTCGCGCGGCGCGACCCTCCATCCCAGACGATCCATCGGGCGCGAAACATAACGCACCCTCGCGACCTGCGGCGCGCGCCGTTAGGTTAGCGCGAAGGTCGCTCGTGCCACGCCTCGACCGGCAGACGCGCGCGCTGGTGTCGATCGCCGCTGGCTCGTTCGTGGCGATGGTGCTGGCGTATCTCCTGTCCCCCGCCGACCGTGCGGTACGGGCAGCCGTGGCCGACGTCTCCTCGACCTGGGCGACGCTCTACGGCGCCCTGTGCTGCGCCGTCGCAGCGCGACGCCATCCCGCGCCTGATCAACGCGTCGCCTGGCTTTGGATGGGCGCGGGCTGCGCGCTGTTTCTGGTGGGCCAACTGGCCCGGGATTACTACGAGCTCGTGGCCCGCGTGCGTCCGCCGTACCCGTCGTTCGCGGACGCCGGGTACCTCAGCGTCTACGTCTGCTTCCTCATCGCGGTGACGAAGCTGGTGGGAGCGGAGCCGCGGCGTCGTTTCGACGTGGGCGTGCTGATCGACACCGTCCTCGTCACGCTCACCGCCGGCGCGCTCGCGTACGAATTCCTTCTCAAGCCGTTCTCCGAAACCGGGAGCGGCGTTGCGCCCCTGGTCACGAGCATCGCGTGGTCCATCGGCGGGATCGCCGTGTTGTGGGCGATTCTGGTCGAGATGTTGCGCCCCACCCGCGTTCACGCGGGGACCGTGGGTGTCGTGTTCGCCATCGCCGTGCTGTGCGTGACGAACGTGGTGTACGCCATGGCGTCGCTGCGGGGGACCTTCCACTCTGGAGGAGCGGTCGACCTGGGCTGGGACGCGGGGTTACTGCTGCTCGCCGCCGCCGCGGCGCTCGCACCGGCCCAGTCCTCCGCGGACGACGCCGGGGCCGTTTCGCCAACCGTCTCGGGCCACATGGCGCGGGTGGCCGCCGTCGTCATCGGGCTTGCGGGCATTGCCGCGGTCGCCGTGTCCCGGGCCCTGTCGCCCGAGGCCGACACCGGCTCCGCGATCCTGATCGCCCTCGCCGTGATCGTCATCGCGTGGCGGTTCACGCACTCGCTCCGCGCCGATTGGCGATACACGCAGCTGCTGGAGCAGGAAGTCGCCGCCCAGACCCGCTCGCTGATGGATTCGCTCGCCGCTACCGCCGCGGCGGAGCGCAACATGCGTCTCCTGATGGATTCCGTCCCCGACGCGATCGTCGTGGTGGATCGCGCGGGACGTATCCTCGAATCCAACGGGCCGACTCGCACCATCGGGGCGCTGGTCGGGACCACCGAGAACCGCAGCCTGGTCGACTTCCTCGCGCCGGGCGCGGCAGCGACGGTCCGCGAGAAGCTCGCGGCCGCATTCCAGGGTGGGGTGCAACGCCTCGACATTCCCTTCGTGCGGTCCGACGGGAGCCAGGGGGTGGCGGCCGCACATTATGCGCCGATTCGCGAAAGCAGCGGCATCACACGGGTGCTCGTCCTCCTGCGCGACATCACGGACCAGCGGCGCAGCGAGTCTCAATTCCAGCAGGCCGAAAAGCTCGCCGCGATGGGCCAGCTGGTGAGCGGTGTCGCGCACGAGATCAACAATCCGGCGGCGATCATTTCGGGCTTTGCCCAAACCCTCCTCCTGGAAGCGTTGAAACCGGAGCAGGGTGAGATGTTGCAGATGATCTACGACGAGGCGACGCGGATCGGACGCATCACGTCGAACCTCCTGGCGTTCGCCCGCGCCGGTGGAAAGCAGCGCGCGTTCGTCGACATGAACGACATCGTGCGCCGCACCTTCGCGCTACGCTCCTATCACCTCTCGACCCTGAACATCGCGGTTTCGCTCGACCTGGACCCCGGCGAGCCCAAGATCTGGGCCGACGCCTCGGAGCTCCAGCAGATGCTGCTGAACCTCCTCATCAACGCGGAGCAGGCGCTCGTCACCGTCGACGGGCCACGCACGGTCACGGTCCGTACCCGCGCCGACGAGCGGGAGGCCCGGCTCGAGATCGCCGATTCGGGTCCCGGGATTCCAGCCGAGATCCGCGATCGGATCTTCGATCCGTTCTTCACGACCAAGCCCGAAGGCGTCGGGACGGGGCTAGGGCTCTCCATTTGCTATGGGATCGCGCAGGAGCACGGGGGGCGAATCGGGGTGGAGTCGGAGCTCGGGTACGGAGCCCGATTCAGTATCGTGCTGCCGCGCGATCCGCGTCCCGACACCCGACCCGCGATGGAGCCGAAGCTCCCGACGGCCGCCCCCGCCGGCGCAGCCTCCGACCTCAGCGTCCTGATCGTGGACGATGAAGACTCGCTCCGGGATGCCCTGCTGCGGTTCCTGCGGCGCCGCGGGATCCGCGGCGAGGGCGTCGCGGACGGCGCGGCGGCGCTTCGCGCGCTGCGCGAGCGGACCTTCGACGTGATCATCTCCGATGTGCGGATGCCGGGCATGAGCGGGCGGGAATTCCTCGATCAGTTGCGCCGGGAGCGGCCGAACGCCCTGCCGCGCCTGGTCTTCTCGACCGGCGACACCTTTGCACCCGACACCGCCGCGCTGCTCCGAGACTCAGGCGTGCCGACCGTGACCAAGCCGTTCGACTTCGCCGAACTCGAGCGGGTGATCCGTGCGGTCGCTGCGCGGACCGCGGCGGAGGGTACCACCTAGGCAGTGCGCGACGCAACTCCCCTGGCGCGGCGGTCGGGGACGAGCCGACGCGGCACGGGCGAGCGGCGCGGTCTCGCGCGCCGCTCGCGGCCGGCCCGACGGAGCAGTCCGGTACGTCGCTCGTTCAAGACGGCGAGGGCGGCCCGCCGCCGATCGCCGGGAGACCGCCGGTCGACGCCCGAGCGACGGTCGTCGAGTTGGCGGCGGTCCGTGGGGGTGCGGCGGTCGGGCAGCGGTTGGTAGGCCATGATGCTCTCGCGGGCCGCAGGGTGGGGCCCAAACCTACCGGCCGATCGCCGCCGCGGCTAGTGCGCGCGGAGCCGGACGTCGATATCGGTCATCACGTCGTCGGCGTGGCCGTTGCGAGCCCAGCCCTTGTGCTTCCCATGGTCACGTCTTTCGGAGAGTCCCCGAACCGCCACCCGCTCGCGGTCCGGCGACACGAACACCCGAACGATCTCGTCGTCGTCGTCGCGACGGTGCGCCCAGACAACGCGATTGGGGCCGTGCGTCTCGACCCGGTACACGACATAGCCGCGCTGCACGAGAACCTCACGGGTCACGACCACGACGCGGTCCGCCGGCACAACGTATTCGTACCGCGCGGGCTCCGCATACACGACTTCGGCGCGAGTATAGCCCCCGGGCGCGCATGCGGCGACGACCATCGGGAGCAAGAGGTATGAACGATTCATTGCCGGGCTCCTCCTTTGGTCTCCCTGAAGACTCCGCAGGCCCGCGAATGTTTCGCCCGTGTGACGGAGATCACACCCGCGGTGCTAACTTGGACGCTGTCATGGACAACCTCGCACACACCTTGATCGGCGCCGCGCTGGGGCGCGTCGTGGCGGGGCGCGAGCTGCCAGCGGCGGGCTGGATCGGCGCGGTGGCGGGGAACGCGCCGGATGTCGCCGAGTTGCTCCTGCGCCCCAACTCTTGGTCGCCGGATGCCGGCGTGACTTACCTCGTCTTCCATCGCGGCATCACGCATTCGCTGGTGGGCGCCGCCCTCGAGATCGCCGTGCTCGCGGGCGTGATCGGTCTCATCGCTCGGGAGGAGCGCGCGGTGCCGCGACGTCCGCTCCCCCGTGGCGCTGGATCGCCGCGTGTGTCGCCGTCACTGTTGCGAGTCACCTCTACCTCGACTGGCAGGGCTCCTACGGCCTGCGCCCGTTCCTTCCGTGGAGCGAACGCTGGTACTACGGGGACTGGGTGGCGATCGTCGATCCGTTCTTTTGGATCGTGCCGCTCGTGACACTCGCGTGGGGCGAGCGCCGCCACTGGCGGCCCGCGCTGGTCTATCTGCTGGCGCTCCTAGCCGTCACGGCCCTCGTAGGAGTACGAGGAAGCGGCGTGGTCGTCTGGTGGGTACGGCTCTTCACCGTCTTGGCTGCGGCAACGGGTGTCATCGGCTGGGAACGGCACTGGTTCGGGGTCGCGCGCCGTCGCCGTGCCGCGGCGTACGGGTTGCTCGTCCTCGTGGTCTACATCGGAGCGAGCGCGGCTGCGGGAACCCTGGCGAAGCGAGAGGCGCGCGCGGCCGCCACCAGGCGGTTCGGACCGGACGCTCGTTGGGCAGCGCTCACCGTGGTGGGACGGCCGTTTCACTGGGAGCCGCTCGCCGCGTCGGCCGACACGGTCGCCGGTCCGGGCTGGTCGACTCCCCGGCACCTCGACGATCCCGTCGTCCGGGCTGCCCTCCACACGCCGTCCGGCAGGGCGATGAGCCAATTTGCGCGGTTCCTCGTCGCGTCCATTGACTCGAGCGCCGACGGGCGCTGGGTGGCGCTGTGGGACGCCCGCTTCCATCGCGCCGCGCCCCCGCGCAACGGCTGGGCCGCGGTGCTGATTCCCGTTCCGTCCGCACATTAGATTGGCCGCTCCATGACAGCACCTACCCCCACGCCGCCGAGCCTGCCGGCCCCCCCGGCACCGCCCATCGGGCCGGGTGCCCAACTCCTGGAGGAGGTCGCCGCGGCGCTCGAGCCCGCCTTCCGGCTGGCCCTGGTGGCCGCGGCGCCGGAGCGCGTGGTGTACCAGGCATGGGACCGACTTCTCAAGCGGTACGTGGCCCTTCACGTGCATCTCGAGTTAGACTCGCCGAGCCGTGCCTGGTTCCTGCGCGAGACGGAAACGCTCGCCGCTCTGGATCACCCCGCGATCCGGCACGTCTACGCCGCGGGGATCTCCGGCCGGTTCGCCTACCGCAGCGCTAATTGGGTGGATGGGGAGAGCCTCGCGGACGCGTTGCGCCGTGGCCCCCGCCCCCTCCCCACCGCCCTGGGGTTGGTGCGCGACTTGCTCAGCGCCGCCGAGCACGCGCATGCGCGCGGTGTGATTCTGCGCCGCATCGTGCCGACCACGCTGATGCTCGAGCTGTCCGGACGGGCCGTGATCACGGACCTCCGGTACGCAAACTGGTGTCTCCCATACGTCCCGCCTGATGATCGCGGCGCCGGGGGCTCGTTCGTCGCGCCGGAAGTCCGGGCGGGCGGCGCGGGCGAACCGGCGAGCGACGTCTTCGCCGTCGCGGCCCTCGTGTACTATGTCCTCACCGGCCAGGCACCCGACGCCGATCCTGCGCGCCTCACGCCGCCGCGCCAGCTGCGGCCCGCGGTCCCTGCGGCGCTCGAGCGCGTCTTGTTGCGGGCGCTGCAGACTGCGCCGGGCGACCGGTATTACACGGCCACCGAGATGCTCGAAGACTTCGTGAGCGACGCGGGGGTCTTCCATGAGCCCGCCGCGCCCCCCCAGGTGGCCGAAGCGGGGTTCGAGGGTAGACTGCGGCGCGCCCTGGGCGACGACTACGAGCTGCTCGACGAGCTGGGGGCGGGCGGCTTCGGCCGGGTGTACCGCGCACGCGACCTGGGACTCGAGCGTGACGTGGCGATCAAAGTGCTGCACCCCTCGCTCACCGCGGATCCCGCGGTGATGGAGCGATTCCGCCGGGAGGCGCAGCTCGCCGCTCGGCTCCGTCACCCGAGCATCGTCAGCATCTACGACATCATGAGCCGGGCGGGGTTGCAGTGGTACACGATGGAGCTGGTTCCCGGATCGAGCCTGGCGCAGCTCGTGAGCCGGCGCGGACCGCTTCCGGTCGAGCAGGCCGTCCGGATGCTCGACCAGGGGCTGTCGGCCCTCGAGCACGCGCACGCGCTCGGCCTGATCCACCGGGACCTGAAGCCGGAGAACATGTTGATCGAGCCGGACGGGCGGCTGCGCATCACGGACTTCGGGCTGGCGCTGGCGCTGCGCGGCGACGCCCGATTCGGGGGCGCGACTTCGCGCAGCGGAACGCCGCAGTTCGCCGCGCCAGAACAGCTCTTGGGTGAACGGGTGGAGCAGCGGGCGGACCTGTACTCGCTCGCCGCGGCGACGTACTTCGCGTTGCTCGGCCGCCCGCCATTCGAGGGGGCCACGCCCGAAAGCATTCTCGCCCGCCAGACGACCGACGATCTGCCGCTGCTCCATGCCGCACGGCCCGAGGTGCCGCGCGAGCTCGAACAGGTGCTGCGAACCGCGCTCGCGAGCGATCCGGCCGCGCGGTATCCCACCGCCACGGCGTTCCGCGAGGCCGTGCGCCGGTCGCGGGGGTTCTGGCGTCGCTTCCAGACCATGCTTCGCGGCTAGGAGCCCGACCAGGGATGTCCCGTCCCCATCCGGCACGACGTTCCGACACGTCCAGTTCTTGAGAGGTCACCCAGGGAGGTACGTTATGCGCGCGCGGAGTCTGGTGTTCACGGTGGTATTGGCCACGGCCTGCGGCGGCTCGAGCCCGACAGGAGGTGGCGGCAATCCCCCACCTGGCGCGAGCGTCAACATGCTCGAGTACCAGTTCTCACCGGAAACCCTCAGAGTCGCCGCAGGCACGATCGTCCAATGGAGCAATGGGGGGACGACGGATCACACGTCGACGAGCGATGCCTCCGGGTGGGACAGCGGCGCCTTGGCTCCACCCCATGCCCCCAACTCCTGTCCCTACCCTCCGTGCGGCGACGTGCCCGGAGCGACGTTTCAATTCCGTTTCGTCAACGCGGGGACCTACCCGTACCACTGCAGCTTCCACAGCGCCCTCGGAATGAAGGGTGTTGTGATCGTCTCACCGTGACTACCGCCAGCGAAAGATCCACAGCGCGACGACGAAGCTGACGAGGCCCCACGCCGCCACGATGCCGAGCGGCGCGCCGAGCCGGGCGAGCGAGCTGCCGTCGATCATCACGGCCCGGAGCGCGTCGTTCAGTGCCGTAAGCGGCAGCGCCTTCACGAACGGCTGCATCGCGTCCGGGAATCGGGCATAGGAGAAGAACGTGCCGGAGAGAATCCACATCGGGAGCATGACCAGGTTCATGAGGCCCGAGACCGCCTCGATGGTGCGTGCCCGGCTGGCCACCAGCATCCCGAGCCCGGCGAACGACAGGGAGCCGAGCACAGTGATCCCCGCGACGGCGCCGAGCGACCCCCGCACCCCTACATGAAACATCCACCAGCCGAACCCGACTAACGCCGCGACCTCGACGAAGAGGAATACCAGCCGCGACAGGACGAACGACAGGAGGTAGTCGCTTCGGCGCATGGGGGTTGCCATGAATCGCTTGAGCAGCTTCTTGGTCCGGGCCTGGACCACCGAGAAGCCGACGCCCCACAGCCCACTCCCCATCAGGTTCATCCCCAAGAGGCCGGGGATCAGGAAATCGATATAGCGCGAGCCGGGCTCGGTCACTCGCTCGTCGGTCACGCGGGCGGGATCGACGCGTCCGCGGGACCGCTGCAGTGCCTCATCGGCCTCGAGGCGCGCCAGGCGACTCTCGGTGCGCGTCGAGTCGAAGCGATATACCACGGTTTCGCCCGGCACCACGAGCAGCGCCAGCCGTCCGGTGCGGAGCTGCAGTCGTGCCTGGCTCGAATCGAGCACTACGGCCGAGAGCCCGGGAGCGCGGGCGAGCGTCGCGGCGACGGCGCTGTCGCCCGACCCCTGCTGCACGGCCACGCGGAGCTCGCCAGGCCCGCGGTTGCGGAACGCAATGCCGAGCGCGAACGCCAGCACAATCGGGAAGCCGAACACCCAGAAAATTGCCTCGGGCTCGCGGTAGAACTCGCGCATGCGCGCGAGGCTGAGCTGCACCAGGGGATGATCACTCATCGCGGAGCTGCCTTCCGGTGAGCGAGACGAACACGTCCTCGAGCGTGGCATGGTGGGTGGCGAGCAGGGAGAGCTCGGCGCCGCGGCGCTCGAGCAATGCGAGGAGCGCGGGCACGGCGCGGTGCACTTCCTCGACCGTGAGCGCGATGCGATCCACCGCCGGCCGCACCGCGCGCACACCGGGCAGCGCCGCGAGCTCCTCTGTTGCAGGCGCGACCGGTCGGCCCGAACCGTCCGCGAGCGCGAACTCCACCACATGCTCGGCGCCGAGCGAAGCGATCAAGGAGCGTGGCGAACCCAGGGCGATGATCTTTCCGTGATCCATGATCGCCACCCGGTCGCACAGCCGCTCCGCCTCTTCCATGTAATGGGTCGTGAGCAGGACCGTGCCGCCGGCTGCGCGGAACCGCCCGATCACCTCCCAGAGCTGGCGTCGCGACTGGGGGTCGAGCCCCGTGGTGGGCTCATCGAGGAACAGCAGCTCGGGCCGTGAAACGAGCGCGCACGCCACCGCCAGGCGCTGCTTCTGCCCGCCGGACAGCTTCCCGACCCAGGATGTGCGCTTCTCCTCGAGCTCGACAAGCGCGAGCACCTCTTCGACAGAATGCGCCGACCGGTAAAAGCTGCGAAACAGCCGCACCGTCTCCTCGACCCTGAGCTTGTCGGCGAGCTGGGTGTCCTGCAGCTGGATGCCCAAGCGCTCCCGCAACGCACGGCTCTCGCCCGTGCCCCGCGTCCAACGCATGCCGAGGACCTCGACTTCGCCCGAGTCCGGGGCGGTCAACCCTTCGAGGATCTCGATCGTGGTCGTTTTGCCGGCGCCGTTCGGCCCGAGGAGGCCGAAGCATTCGCGCGCCTCGACGGTCAGCTCCAGTCCGGCGACCGCCACGACGTCCGCGTAGCGCTTGACGAGCCCGACACAGCGAATGGCAGCCAGGGCTAGCTCTTCTTCTTGGGCTCCGGGGGCTCCGGCGGGGCCATTGCGTGCTTCTTGGCCGCGTCGAGCTGCATGTAGAGGCTGTTCACGGCATCGCTCAACGCACGAATCTTCATGTTGATCCCGCCCCCACGGCCCGCCATGACCGACATCGTCCCCGCGACGTCCGCGATGGTTCCGATGTTCGCGGTGAGCGCGCGCTGGCGCATCTGGGATGAAGCGTTGACGATCTTCTCGCTCAACTGTTGTATGGTGCGGGTCTGGCCGGCCCGATTCGACTCGAGCTCCTTCACCAGGTGCATGAGGTGCTCGGCGGCGTGTTGGAACTCTTCGACCTCTTCGATGCGCCGCACCTGCTCGGCCGTGAGCTTCTGTTGGGCCA
>Ga0209057_1001030_pt1 | contig 23274 bp, 18 predicted proteins | sample GraSoiAngelo_146_FD_185903 | JGI IMG/M metagenome (GOLD analysis project Ga0209057, IMG submission 185903) | Grasslands soil microbial communities from the Angelo Coastal Reserve, California, USA - 14_1009_05_30cm (SPAdes) (version 2) | ecosystem: Environmental > Terrestrial > Soil > Grasslands ... | reverse complement strand
GTGCATATGGATGACTCCGGCGGGCCGGTTGGACCCGTCGAGGATCACCAGGCCGGTGATTTGCCACGTTTCCATCACCTCGAGTGCCTTGGCGGCCAGTTCGTCGGCGCGGATGGTTTTGGGCTCGCGAGTCGCCACCTGGCCCGCCGTCAGCTCGTCGATGGACCCGCCCTTCAAGTAGAGGCGCCGCAGGTCGCCGTCGGTGATCACCCCGGCGAGCCGGCCCGCCGCATCGACGACGGTCGTCATGCCCTTGCGCTTGCGAGTCATTTCGGCAATGACCTCCCGCAGGGGCGTGTTCTCGGAGACGACTGGCATCGCGTCGCCCGTGAGCATCAAATCACCGACTCGAAACAACGCGCGCCACCCCAGGGTGCCCCGCGGATGCAGCGCCGCGTAGTCCTCCGGACGCAGCCCGCGCAGCTCGAGCAGCGCGAGTGCGAGCGCGTCGCCGGCGGCGAGCGCCGCAGTGGTGCTCGACGTCGGCGCCAGATTCATCGGGCACGCTTCCTCGGCCACGCTCACGTCCAGCACGACCTCGCACTGGCGCGCCAGCGCGGAGGTCGGATTGCCGGTGAGCAGCACGATCGGCACGCCGAGCCGCTTGAGTGGCGGCAGGATCGCCAGCACCTCGTCCGTCTCGCCGGAGTTCGACAACGCCAGCACCACGTCGCCGCGGGAGACCATGCCGAGATCGCCGTGCACACCCTCGGCGGGGTGGAGGAAGTACGCCGGCGTCCCGGTCGACGCGAGTGTCGATGCGATCTTGCGGCCAATCAGCCCCGACTTGCCCATGCCCGTGACGATCACGCGTCCGGCGCAGCGCCGCAAGAGCTCGACCGCGTGCTCGAAGCGCTCGTCGAGCTTGGGGATCAGACCGAGAATCGCCTCGGCCTCGAGCCGGAACACGCGCTCGGCCAGCCGCCGGATATCGGGCACGCGCTCGGGGCTCACGAGTCGCCGGCCGCCCGGATGGCGCCGAGTTGTCGCAGGAGCGGCGACAGGTCGTCGATACGCAGCATGTTCGGTCCGTCAGAGAGCGGCCGGCCGTCCGCCAGCGTGCGGTCGGGATCCTCGTGCATCTCCATGAACACCGCATCCACGCCGAAGGCCACCGCGGCGCGCGCCAGGGCCGGAACGTACCGGCGCTCGCCGCCCGACCGGTCGCCGGCGCCGCCGGGCAGCTGGACCGAGTGGGTGGCGTCGAAAACGATCGGGTAGCCGAGCTCCCCCATGATGGCGAGGCCGCGCATGTCGACCACGAGGTTGTTGTACCCGAAGCTCGTGCCGCGCTCGGTCAGTAATATTGCCTCGTTGCCCTTCGACAGGATCTTGTCGACGACGTTCTTCATGTCGCGCGGGGCCACGAACTGACCCTTCTTCACGTTCACCGGCTTGCCGGTCGCCGCGGCGGCCAAGATCAGGTCGGTCTGCCGGCAGAGGAACGCCGGGATCTGGATCACGTCGAGGACCTCGGCCGCCGGATCGACCTCGCTCACTTGATGCACGTCGGAGAGCACCGGCACCTTGAGCGTCTCGCGCACCTTGCGGAGGATGCGCAAGCCTTCGACGAGCCCCGGGCCGCGGTAGCCGTTGACCGAGGACCGATTGGCCTTGTCGTAGGACGACTTGTAGATGAACGGCACCCGGCGCTCCGCCGTGATCTTCGCCAGGCGCTCGGCGGTCATGAGGGCGTGGCGCTCGTCCTCGATGGCGCAGGGGCCACCGATCAGCACGAGCGGACCGCCTCCCCCGATGGTGATGGACCCGACCGTGACCGGCCGAGTGACTGTCACGTGCCGTGCTCCAACGCCGCGCGCACGAAGCCCGAGAAGAGCGGGTGCGGGTCCCAGGGCCGAGAGCGAAACTCCGGATGGAACTGTCCCGCCACGAAGTACGGGTGCTCCGGGATCTCGATGATCTCGACCAGCTGCTTCTCGGCCCAGATGCCGGAGACGCGCAGGCCGTTCTTCTCGAGCCGCGGGAGGTAGTCGTTGTTCACCTCGTAGCGGTGGCGGTGGCGCTCCTGGATGATTCCCTGGCCGTAGAGGCGCGAGGCGAGGCTCCCCTCGCCGAGGACGATGGGATAGTTGCCCAGCCGCATCGTGCCGCCCTTGTCGGCGATGCCCCGCTGGTCCGGCAGGAGGTCGATGACCCGGTGGGGCGCCGTCGGATCGAACTCGGAGGAGTTCGCGCCGGTGAGCCCACACACGTTCCGTGCGTACTCGATCACCGCGCACTGCATCCCCAGGCAGATCCCGAAGTACGGCACGCGCTGCTCGCGCGCATAGCGCACCGCCTCGATCTTACCGAGGATCCCGCGGTCGCCGAAGCCCCCCGGCACCAGGATGCCGTGGATACCGCTGAACTGGGCGGCGGCGCCGTCCCGCTCGATGTGCTCGGCGTCGATCCACTGGACCTCGACGCGCGCATCGTTCGCGATGCCGCCGTGGGCGAGCGCCTCGACCAGGCTCTTGTAGGAGTCCTTCAGCTCGATGTACTTGCCGACCACCGCGATCCGCGTCTCCAGGCGCGGGGACTGGACCCGGCTCACCACGCCTTCCCAGCGCGACAGGTCGATCGGCCGGGACTCGAGGTTGAGGAGCTTCACGATGATGTCGTCGAGGCCCTCCCGATGGAACACCAGCGGGACTTCGTAGATCGTGTCGACGTCCTTGGCGGTGATGACGGCCTCTTCCTCGACGTCGCAGAACAGGGCGATCTTCGACTTGATCCCCGGAGGCAGGTAGCGGTCCGTCCGGCAGAGCAGGATGTCGGGCTGGATACCGATCGCCCGCAGCTCCTTGACCGAGTGCTGGGTGGCCTTGGTCTTCAGCTCGGCGGCGGCGCGCATGAACGGCACGAGCGTCAGGTGCACGTAGATGACGTTGTCGCGCCCGACGTCCTTCTTGAGCTGGCGGATCGCCTCCAGGAACGGCAGCCCTTCGATGTCGCCCACCGTGCCGCCCACCTCGACGATGACGATGTCGGTGTCGCGTCCGACCTTCCGGATCGACGCCTTGATCTCGTCCGTGATGTGGGGGATCACCTGAACGGTGCGGCCCAGATAGTCGCCCCGGCGCTCTTTCTGGATGACGGAGTAGTAGACCTTGCCGGTGGTGACGTTGTGGTCGCGCGTCACCCGGCCCGAGGTGAACCGTTCGTAGTGGCCCAGATCGAGGTCGGTCTCGCCGCCGTCGTCGGTGACGAAGACCTCGCCGTGCTGATACGGGCTCATCGTGCCCGCGTCGACGTTGATGTACGGATCCATCTTCTGCAGCGTCACCCGGAACCCACGCGCCTCCAACAGCGCCCCCATCGAGGCCGCCGCCAGCCCCTTGCCCAGGGACGAGACGACGCCGCCCGTCACGAAGATGTATTTCGGGGCCAACTCATCCTCCTTTCGCCAACCATTGTCTGACATGCTCCTCTTCCATCGCGCGGCTCGCGAGCATCCCGTCGAGCCGCGCGTCGCGCACCTCGGCGAGCACGCGCGCCACCGCCGGGCCGCGCGGAACGCCGAGCGCGACGACGTCATCGCCGCTGAGTGACGCGGAACGCGGCGGGAGCCCGACGAACCAGTCGAGCGTCTCGCGGATGGCCCGCGTCCCTCGCAGCCAGAGCCAGCCCAGCTCGACGGGGGCGCGGTCGCGGAGCAGGCGCGCGCGCTCACTGGGCGCGCCGGCGGCGAGGAGTCGGGAAGCGAGCGACTCGGCCGTCGACCGCGCACGCTCGAGCGTCACGAGCGGGCCCCCGGTGAGCCCGAGGCCGGCGAGCGCGGCGGCGGCGACGGCGTCGCGCTGGTCGGCGACGATCGTGAGCGCGGCGAGCTCGAGCGGATCGAGGGCGAGCGCCCGCGCGTGGGCCCACGCCAGCGCGGGAGGAAGCGCGGCTAGTCGGCGGCGGGTCGTGGCGGTGAAGCGCAGCCGGCCGTCGAGGAGACGGAAGGCGCCGACGCCGCCGAGCCGCGCGAGGATGGCGCCGGCGTGGGGCTCGGCCAGGATGCGCTGGAGCTCGGCGGCGATCCGCTGGCCCGACAGCGCCTGGTACGGGACCAGGCGAAGCGCGAGCGCCTGGGCTCGCAGCGTGGCGCGCTCGAACGAGAGGCCGAGGCGCGCCGCGTACCGGGCGGCGCGAAAAATACGGGTCGGGTCCTCGACGAACGTGAGCGGATGGAGGCCGCGCAGCCGGCGCCGCGCGAGATCCGCGCGGGCGCCGAGCGGATCGATCAGGCCGAACTCGCCCGACGAGAGCTCGATCGCCATGGCGTTGACGGTGAAATCGCGCCGCCGCAGATCCTGGCCGATGCCGGCCGGCATCACGCGGGGGAGCGCGCCCGGCGACTCGTAGCGCTCCGAGCGCGACGTCGCGACGTCGATCCGCCCGAACGCGGACGTGTCCACCGACGCGGTCAGGAACCGGCGATGCTCCAGGAGCGTGCCGCCGAGCGTGCTCGCCAGCCGCCGCGCCACCGTGGGGCCGTCGCCCTCCACCACGACGTCGAGATCGCGCCCGGCGATCGGCGCGCCGCGCCAGAGGTCGCGCACGAGCCCGCCGACCAAAAAGGCGCGGCTGTCGTGCTCCTCCGCGATGCGGCCGATCGTCACGAGCAGCTCGCCTACGTCGGCCGCCAGCCCCCGGCCGACGTGGGCGGCCGCCGAGGCGTCGGGAAGCGCCACGCCGGCGAGGCGGCCGCTCACCGCGCCGCTGGGTCCCTTCGCGCCATGCACCACGACCAGCGGCGCGCCGCCGGCCAGGAGCCGCCGCACCGCCGTCTCGCCGGCGCGGTCGTCGACGGACGGCAGCGGCCGGGCGAGCGTCGTCGCCCGGAGCGTGCCGAGGCCGAGCGCGTCGGCGCGGACGAGATCGTCGCGGAGGACCCGCGCGGCGCCAGCCGTGAGCACGCCGGCGTTCCGCCGTCGCGCGAGCGCCAGCGCGTCGCGAACGCCCGCGCCCCGCGGCAGCGTCGCGGTCGCGATGTCGGCGAGATCCGCCGCCACGAGGCTCACCTGGGGATAGACGTGCGCGCGCTTCACCATGCTCACGCGCGTGGGTGGAATCGTCGGTACATGCGCAGGAGCGTGGCCGACGGCAGGTGCGTGTAGATCTGAGTCGTCGCGATGTCGGCGTGGCCGAGCATCGTCTGGACCGAGCGGAGATCGGCGCCACCCTCGAGGAGATGGCTCGCGAACGAATGGCGGAGCACGTGCGGTGAGACGTTGCGACGAAGGCCGGCCTTCGCCGCCGCCCGTCGCACGATCGCCCAGAGCGACTGCCGCGAGAGCGGTCCACCGCGCGGGTTCACGAACAGCCGACCGCTGTCGCGCTTGCGCGTGTAGAGTGGCCGCGCCTCGCGGAGATAACGCGTGATCCACTGCGCCGCTGCGGCCCCGAGGGGCACCAGGCGCTGCTGGCGACCCTTGCCGGTGCAGATGACGTAGCCCGCGGTGAGGTTGACGTCCTCGCCGGCGAGGCCCAGGCACTCGGAGGCCCGCATGCCGGTCGCGTAGAGGAGCTCGAGCACCGTGCGATCCCGCACGCCGCGCGGCGAAGCCAGATCGGGCGCCTCGACGAGCGCCGCCGCGTCCTCCCGCGAGAGCGTGCGCGGGAGCGCCCGCGGCCGGCGCGGGACTTCCAGATGCTCGGTGGGATCGCGCCGGAGCTCACCCTCGCTGACCAGGTGCCGGAACAATCCCCTGAGCGCCGAGACACGTCGCGCCACGCTGGAGGAGCGAAGGCCGCGCGTGCGCAGACGCTCAAGGTATCCGACGAGATCGTCCGGGCTGGTCCGATGGAGCGCGCGCCGTTGGTCGTTCAGGAACTGCGTGAAGTCGGTGAGATCGCGACGGTAGGCGGCGAGAGTATTCCGGGACGCCCCCCGCTCCGCCTGGAGAGCCCCGAGATACTCAACCACCACATCGGTCATAGAGTGACCACGTCGGATAGTATCACGACGCTCATGAATCGAGAAGCCGCGGCCCGTTCAGGCGCCCTCGGGGACGTCGCGCCCGCGCCGTCGGATCATTTGCGCGAGCACCGTGCGCTCGGACATGCCCAGCAGCACGCTGCCGAGCCAAAAGAGCGCGGCGCCGACGGTGATCGTCGCGGCCAGCCACGCGGCGTCGAGCGCGAGCGCCGCGCGCGGCGGCCACAGCACGAGCGCCAGCCAGCAGACGCCGAGCAACGGCAGCGACGCGAGCGCGGCGCGCAGTGTCGTGCTCGCGAGCGCGCGCAGACCGAGCCGCCCGAGGCGGCGGCGGGCGACCAGGAGGAGCGCCAGCAGATTGACGTAGGCGCCGGCCGACGAGGCGCCGGCCAGGCCGGCGTGTCCCAGCGGTCCCATCAACGCGAGCGCCGCCACCACGTTGGCGCCGACCGCCACGATCCCCCAGCGCACGGCGGTCCTCGCTTCGCCCATCGCGTAGAACGCCTGCGCCGCGATGCGCGAGCCGGCGAATCCCGCGAGTCCCACGGCGTACCACGCGAGCGCGTCCGCGGTCGCCGCGGTCTCGGCGGGTCCGAATCGCCCACGCTCGAAGAGCAGGCGGACGATCGGCGCCCGGAGCGCCACCAGCCCGATCGTCGCCGGCACCGACACGTACACGCCGAGCCGCAGCGCGAAGTTCAGCGTGCCGGCGAGCCCCCCCCGGTCCTGGGCGGCCGCTTGCCGTGCCATCACCGGGAGCGAGGCCGAGGCGAGCGCGATGCCGAAGACGCCGAGGGGAAACTCCATGACGCGGTCGGCGTAGTAGAGATACGAGATCGAGCCCTCCGACAGGAACGACGCTAGGAGCGTGTTCACGAACACCATCACCTGGACCGCCGCCAACCCGAAGACCGAGGGCAGGAGCAGGCGCGTGACTCGTCCGATCGCCGGATGGCCGAGCTCGGTCGATGGTTTCACCAGGAGGTCGCAGGCCCGCAGCCCCGGAACCTGTACGAGCAATTGACCGATCCCGCCGAGGAGCACGCCGAGCGCGAGCGAGAGGATCGGTGGCTCGAGATGCCGGGCGAGCAGCGCGACGGCGGCGATCATTCCCACGTTGAGCACCGCGGGACCGATCGCGCCGGCGAAGAACCGACCCTGCGAGTTCAGCACGCCCGTGGCCATCGCCGCGAGCCCGACCAGCGGCAGGTACGGGAACATCACCTGGGTCAACATGACCGCGAGCGCCGCCTTCCCCGGGTCGGCCATGAAGCCCAGCGCGATCACCCGCAGGATCCACGGCGCGGCGACGATGCCCAGCACCGTGGTCACCGTGAGCGCGATGAGGGCCAGCCCCAGCACGGCGCGGAGCATGCGACGGAGCTCGGGTCGGGACCTCGTCGCCGCGTACTCCGTGAAGACCGGGATCATCGCGGTCGAGAGGGCGCCTTCGGCGAGGAGGCGCCGCAGGATATTGGGGATTCGGAAGGCGACGAAGAATGCGTCGGTCACGGGCCCGGCACCGAACGTCCGCGCGACGAGCATGTCGCGCGCGAACCCGAGCACGCGGCTCAGCAGCGTCGCGGCGCCTATCGAGCCCAGCGCCTGGACGACCTGCCCCTCGCTCGCGCTCATCTTGATATTCCGCGGCCGCTGCGGCATGATGCAACGCGGCGTTCGATTCGACTCGATCGAGTCCGCAGTGGGCGCCGCAGGCCGTCGCGGGGCTGGGGCCCCGCCGGCCGAGGCGCGTCTATGAACCAAGGAGCATTCACGTGGCGAATACGAAGTCGGCGATGAAACGAGTGCGGCAAAACGAGCGACAGCGTCTGCGTAACCGCGCCATCCGCACGAAGGTGCGCGGCACGATCAAGGACGCGCGCGCCGCCGAAGGCGCCGCGAGCTCTAGCGTCGTGCTGGAGGCCATCCGCGCCCTCGACAAGGCCGTCACCAAGGGCGTGATCCACCGCAACACGGCGGCGCGGAAGAAGTCGGCGCTGGCCCGCCGGCTCGTCACCGCGAAGTAGCCCCCGCTCTTCGCTCACCGGTCGCCCTGGCGGTAGTCGCAGGTCGACGGCGTGCGGGTCACCGAGCGGGGGCGTCCCCGCAGCCGATAGAGCAGGTCCACGGCGGCATCCGTCAGGCATGCGCCCGCGTCCGGCCCGTACAGCGTGGCGCACGCGACGTACCCGGAGCGCAGGGCGTCGACCGGCGTCACGAAGTACCCGAGATAGTCGTTCGACAGGCCGGCGACGAACGTCGACGCGAAGAGCTCGCGCCCCTCTCGCTTGATGGTCTGTCCAAGCGCCGTCTGTAGCTCGCCCGGGATCGTGACCCAGCTGGTGTCCCCGAGCGCGACCCCGACGAGCTCGGTCTCGTCGGGCAGCGCCGACCGGAGCGGGAGCCTGACGAAGGCGGGCATCCAGCGGCCGAGGCAGCCGCGCAGCGACAGAGCCGCCGCCGGCAGCCCGACCTGTCGCTGCATCACGCGCAGCGTCGAGACGGGCGCGGGCCTGGCTCGCGCCCAGCCGGCCTCCACCGCGGCGGCCAGCAGGTCCGCGGTCTCGCGCATCGCCGCCTCGCCGTGGCGCGCGGGACTCACATCGCCGACAGCGCCGTTGACGAATAGCGCCGGGGCGCCGAGCTTCTGCTCGAGCCGCGCGGACGCCACGCCCATCACGTCGCCCGAGAGACGCAGATTGGACGCGGGGAGCATGGTCCCGTGGATCGAGAAGTTCCACACCAGCGCGAGCGGTGCGCCGCTCGCGCTGGTGACCTTGAGCACGACGATCTCGGAGTCGAGCTGGCGGCGCCGCAAGGCTCATCGTCGCCACGAGCGCCGGAACCCGCGCGCCGTCGGCCTGCCGGATCACGGCGGCGGCAGACTCGACGAGCGCCTCACGCACCGCTGAATCGAGACGGTCAGACGCGACCACGCTCATGAGGCCGGAATCCAGGAACGCGCCGGGCCCGGAGTGCGTGTGGGACGCCGAGACGATGAGCGTCGTGGCGGGGACGCCCGCCGCGGCCAGGCGCTCCTGAAGGGCCTGGGTGAACGCGCGGTCGATCGCGATGAGGTCGAGCGTGACCCAGGCCACTCGCGTGGTGCCGCTCTCGAGGACGAGCGCGCGCGCCGCCAGCGAGTCCTGCGCGCCCGCCGACGGCGCGAACCAGAACGCGTGGGGATGCTGGCCGAGGACGTCAGGGAACAGGAGGCGTCGCTTCGGGTTCCCGTAGCCGGCGAGCGGTGTCCCCGGTGGGATGGTCAGCGGGCTCGACGCCGCGCCAGCGGTCACGCAGTCGACGCAGCGCTCGGCGGCCGTCGCGATGTTGGCCACGCTCGCCACCGCGAGAACGACCCCGAGGAAGATCGCCCGGACGGTCACCTCTCCGCGCACAAGTCGGCAACCAGCGCCGCCATCTCCGCCCACGGCTCGCCGCTGCTCTTGAGCCGGCACTCGGCGTCCCAGCACCGACGCAGCTTCCACGCGAGCAGTCCTTCCGAGCCGCCGCCGGCCCCGGTGATCGTCTCGATCACCGCGGGCGGCCGGCGCAGGGCGCGAGCGATCTCGTCGACGCCGCGGCCGCGGCGTCGCCACGCGACCGCCGTCCACGCCGTCCTCACGTCGCGCGTCAGGACGGAGAGCAGGAGATTCCAGTCTTCGGTGGCCAGGAGCCGGTCGAGCGTCTTCAGAGCGGCCGCGCGGTCGCGGCGCTCGACCGCGCGCGTCAGGTCGAAGATCGCGTCGAGTCGATGCTCGCCCACGACCGCGCCGACGTCCTTCACGCCGACCGCGCGGTTGTCGGGGCCGCCCGCCAGCGCCGCTTTGCGCGCCTCGCCCAGGAGCGCGGCGGTATCTTCGCCCGTGAGCTCGACGAGGAGCCGCGCTGCCTCGTCGCTGACGGTCAACCCCTCGACCGCCGCACGCTGGCGCAGCCAGCTCGTCAGCTCACGCGCGCCGCGCGCGGGCAGCTCGACGATCGCGGCGGCCGGCAGCGCGGCCAGTAGCCAGTGATCCGTTCGCCGGTCACGTGAGGCGCGCAGCGGCTCGTCGGACAGCAGCAGCAGGCAGCTCGCCGGATTCGGGCTCTTGGCGTAGGCGGCCAGCGCGTCCGCGCCTCTCGCGGTGAGCGCCTGGGCGCGCCGGACCGCGACGAGCCGTCGACCACCGCCGAACGGCAAGGTCATGGCCGATCGGACGATCTCGTCCACCCCACGCTCGCGTCCATCGAACACCTCGCGACCCCACGCCGCCAGCGCGGGATCGGGGAAGAACCCGCGGGTCGCGGTGGCGAGCGCGTCGTCGAGAAGCTGGCCGTCGGCGCCGTGCAGTAAGTTGAGCGCCGGCGCTTCGCCGCGCTCAGCCTGCCCGAGGAAGGTCGCGTAGTCCATCTACCGAGAGCTTTGAGATCGCCGCAACCGAGGGTGGCCGGCTGTAGAAGCTTGTGGCTCCGCTCGCCCGGTCTGGCCGATTGGTGTTGAGGGCGCCACTCGCCCGTTCGACGCTCCCTCGGCGGACATTTCTTTGAGGTCCGCTCGCCCGGTCAATCTCGTCGCGGTTATTCGTCTGCCCTCAAAAGCGGTCGACGGCCAGGCTGACGATGGCGCGGCCGATGTCGATCGCGGCGGCGCGCACGGCCGATTCCTCACGCGAGATCGTCTGGGACACGGCACCCAGGACCTGAAAGTCCGCTTTCTCGCGTAGCCGCTGCTGCTCGAAGAGGATCGTGTTTCGCTGGACGTCGCGGAACCGGAGGTTCAAGGTCACGACGAGCCGATAGACACGGGCGTTGGCATGCGCGTCGAACGCGATGGACTCGAGAGAGTAACCGATCACTTCGCCCTCGAGGATGGAGTCCGCGGCCTCGGGATCGACGACGCGAAGCCGCCCGTTGGTCGAGAAGGCCTCCACCACGGCGCTCGTCAGCATGTTCTCGACGGCGGGCTCCCCGGTCCGGTTCGCGAAGACCGGCACCGCGACCGTCCGGATGTGGTCAGGGAGGTTCCCACGCAGCGAGTAGCCGCAGCCGGCCGTCGCGAGCGCGAGCAGGGCGAGACCGACCGCCCGCGGGCGGGCGGGCCTCACGCGCGGGTCACGATGTTGACGAGCCGGTTCGGGACGACGACGACCTTCTCGACCCGGCGCTGGGCCACCCACGGCCGGACCTTGTCGTCGCCGAGGGCGAGCTGCTGCACGCGCTCGTCCGCCGCGTCAACGTCCACGAGCAAGCGTCCGCGCACTTTCCCGTCGACCTGCACGACGACGGTGACTTCGGTCTTCTGGAGCGCCGCCGCGTCGACCGCTGGCCAGCGCTGCCGGAAGAGGCTCTCGCGGTGACCGAGCCGCGACCAGAGCTCCTCGGTCACGTGCGGGCAGAACGGGCCGAGCAGCAGCAGCATGGCCTCGGTCGCCTCACGTAGAAGCGCGGCGCGGTCCGGCGCGGCCCCCTGGCCGTTCCCGGACGCCGACTCGAACGCCTGGAGCGCGTTGACGAGCTCCATGATCGCGGCGATGGCGGTGTTGAAGTGGAACTCGCGCTCGAGGTCGTCCGTCACGCGCCGGATGGTCTCGTGAATCACGCGCCGGAATGCGCGCGCGGCATCGGAGCTTGGCGTCGGGCACGTGCGCGGCGCCGCCGAGAGCTCCTCCAGGTGTGCGCTGACGAAGCGCCAGACCCGGTTGAGGAATCGCGAGGCACCCTCGATGCCCTGATCGTTCCACTCCAGATCCTTCTCCGGCGGCGCCGCGAAGAGCTCGAAGAGGCGACCGGTATCGGCGCCGTACTTCTCCCGCACGAAGTCGTCGGAGACCACGTTGCCCTTCGACTTCGACATCTTCGCGCCGTCCTTGATGACCATCCCCTGGCTCAGCAGGGCCATGAACGGCTCGTCGATCTTGGTGAGCCCGAGATCGCGCAGCACCTTCGTGTAGAAGCGCGCGTAGAGCAGGTGCAGCACGGCGTGCTCGATGCCGCCGATGTACTGGTCGACCGGCATCCAGTATTCGGCGGCGCTCCGCTCGAACATGCCACTGCCGTAGCTCGGCGAGCAGTAGCGAAGGAAGTACCACGACGACTCCACGAAGGTGTCCATCGTGTCGGTCTCGCGCTGCGCCGGCCCGCCACAGCGCGGGCACGTCCCGTTCACGAAGCTCGCGACGCTGGCGAGCGGCGAGCCGCCCTTGCCGGACAGCTGGACGTCCCGCGGCAACGCCACCGGGAGATTCTGCTCGGCTTCGGGCACCATCCCGTCCTTCTCGCAGTAGAGCACCGGGATCGGAGCGCCCCAGTAGCGCTGGCGGCTGATGCCCCAGTCGCGCAGGCGGTAGTTGACCTTCGCGGTCCCGAGTCCTCGCGTCACCAGCCACTCGGTCGCCTTGCGCTTGGCTTCGGCCACCGTCAAACCGTCGAGGAAGCCGGAGTTGATCTTGACGCCGTCACCGGTGTAGGCCTTGCCGGTCCAGCCGTCTGGGCGCCGGACGGTCTCGATGATCGGCAAACCGTGCTGCTCGGCGAACTCCCAGTCGCGCTCGTCTTCGCCCGGGACCGCCATGATGGCGCCGGTGCCGTAGCCCATCAGGACGTAGTCGGCGAGGAACAGCGGAATCGCGACGGAGTTGAACGGGTTCACGACCCGCGCGGTGAGGCGGAGCCCGCGCTTGGGCCGATCCGCCGCGGTCCGCTCGATCTCCGACTGCCGGGCGACCTCGGCGCGGAACCGCGCGACGGCTTCGCGCTCGGCCGGCGTGGTGACGATGCGGTCGACGAGCGGGTGCTCGGGGGCCAGCACTGCGTAGGTCATGCCGAAGGCGGTATCCGGCCGCGTGGTGAACACGCGGATCGAGAGATCCCGGTGTCCATCTATCGTGAGATCGAACTCGGCGCCCTCGCTCTTGCCAATCCAGTTCCGCTGCATGGTGAGCACGCGCTCCGGCCAGCCGGGCAGCCGGTCGCACCACGCGAGCAGCTCCTCCGCGTACGCGGTGATCTTGAAGAACCACCCGTCGATCTCGCGAGGCGTCACCTCGGAGTCGCACCGCCAGCAGCGCCCGTCCTCCACCTGCTCGTTGGCGAGCACCGTCTGACAGGACGGGCACCAGTTCACCGTCGAGCGCTTCCGGTACGCGAGACCGCGCTCGAGCATCTTGATGAATATGAGCTGCTCCCACTTGTAGTAGGCCGGATCGCAGGTCGTGACCTCGCGCTCCCAGTCGTAGGAGATGCCCATCTTCTTGAGCTGCGCGCGCATGTAGTCGATGTTCTCGTAGGTCCAGATGACGGGATGGACCCCGTGCTCGATCGCGGCGTTTTCGGCGGGCAGGCCGAACGCGTCCCAGCCCATCGGGTGCAGCACGTTGAATCCGCGCATCCACTTGAAACGTGCCAGGAGGTCGCCGATCGCGTAGACGCGGACGTGGCCCATGTGGATCCGCCCCGAGGGGTACGGGAACATCTCCAGGCAGTAGAACTTGGGCCGGCCCGGGTCCTCACGAACGCGGAACTGCTTGGTCTCCTCCCAGACGGCCTGCCATTTGGCCTCGATCTCGCGGAAGGGGTAGCGATCGGCCGACATAATTAGCTAAATTTTTAACATACTTAGCTGACAGGGGCAAGAACTGCCGCGAAAGAGCGGCGGGCGGGGCCTGCGGCGACGACGGGTCGCGGCTACGACGGCGCGACGCGGTCGTCGAACGGCCGCGCCGCGCCCAAGTCGTTGTTGCTACTTCTTGAGGTCCGCCGCCGCCTCGTTCGCCAGCTTCAGCGAGTCCTCATGCTTGCCACCATCGTGGAGCTTCTGCGCCTCGTCGAGCTTGGCGACGACCGCCTTCACCTTGGGGTCGTCCGCCTTCATCTTCGCCGCGGATTCCCGCGTCTCCTTGATCACCTTCGGGCACGAGCTGGCGAAGGCGCTGCCAGCACCGAAGGCCACGACAACCGCTACCGCTGCGACGGTCAGGATCTTTCTCACGATCTGTCTTCCCCCCTAGGGCCAGGTTGGCCGATGCCATTGTAACCCCCGGTCGTCCCTTCTGGTTCCGTCGTTGTCCCCAGCGGCTCCGCCGGTGTCTCGGGATCTTCCGGCGCCGCCGGGTGGAAGTGATCGAAGATCCGCTGCGCGAGCTTCGGCGTCACCTTCGGAACCGACGCCAGCTCCGCGACCGATGCGTCGCGCACGCGGCGCGCGGAGCCGAGCGTCTTGAGGAGGCTCGTGCGGATCGTGGGCCCGATGCCGGGGATCGTGTCGAGCACCGACTGGATGGTGCGCTGCGTCCGCAGCTTCTTGTGATACGTGATCGCGAACCGGTGCGCCTCGTCGCGGATGCGCTGCAGCGTGTGCAGCGCGGGCGACGTCGGATCGAGCACGAGCGGATGCAGGCTGTCGGCCTGGTAGACCTCCTCGGCTTGCTTCGCGAGCCCGACCGCCGGAATGTAGTCGAGCCCGAGGTCCTCCAGCACCTTGAGCCCCGCGTTCAGCTGGCCGCGGCCGCCGTCGATCAAGACCAGATCGGGCAGCACGCTCCCCAGCTCGAGCGCCTTGGAAAAGCGCCGCGTCAGCACCTCGCTCAGCGAGGCGAAATCGTCGGCGCCGGCGACGCTGCGGATGCGGAAACGTTTATAGTCGTCCTTCTTCATACCGCCGTTTTCCCAGACGACCATCGAGCCGACCTGCTCCGTCCCCTGGATGTTCGAGATGTCGTAACCCTCGATGCGATTGGGCAGCCCTGGCAGCCCGAGCGCGCGCTGGAGCTCTTCGAGCACGAGCTGCTGGCGGTTGTCGCGGGACAGGAGCCGATTCTGGAGCGCGATCGCGGCGTTGGCCTCGGCCATCGCGACGAACTGTCGCTTGGGCCCCCGCTGCGGCGCCAGCATCTGCACGCGGCGGCCCGCGAGCTTCGAGAGCCACTCACCGGTGAGCTCCGCCTCCGGCACCTCCTCGGACAACAATATTTCCGCGGCCGGGGTGACCGCTTTGCCGTAGAACTGGCGGACGAACGCCGACAGGATCTCGCCATCGCTCCACCCGGCCACGCGGTCGAAGAAGAACGGCTCCTGCCCGACCAGCCGGCCCTTGCGCACGAAGAACAACTCCACGCACGCGTCGTCGCCCTGCCGCACGACCCCGACGACGTCCTGATCCACGTCCTCGATCGAGATGATCTTCTGGCGCTCGCGAACCTTGTTCAGGGACTGGATCTGGTCGCGGAGGACGGTGGCGCGCTCGAACTTGAGGTCGGCCGCCGCCTCTTCCATTTGCTTGGTGAGCCGCTGCGCTAGATCCTCGTCGCGGCCTTCCAAGAAGTGCACGACGTCCCGCACGGTCTTCGCGTAGCCCTCGCGGGTTTCCCAGCCCGTGCACGGCGCGTTGCAGCGGTGGATCGCGTACTGGATGCAGGGCCGTTCCAGCGACCCGTCGATGGTGATCGAGCAGGTGCGCAGCGGAAAGAGCTGGCGCGTGAGCCGCAGCGTCTCGCGCATCGCGGTGGCCGGGTAGAACGGTCCGTAGTACTGCGCGCCGTCCTTCTGCACGCGCCGCGCCACCACGAGACGCGGAAACTCCTCGTTGGTGGTCAGCTTGAGGAACGGATAGTGCTTGTCGTCCCTCAGGATGATGTTGTACCGGGGCCGGTGCTTCCGGACCAGGTTGGCCTCGAGCATGAGGGCCTCGAGCTCGTTATCGGTCACGATGTACTCGAGGTCGCGGATCTGGCGCACCAGCGTGTCGGTCTTGGGGTCGCGCGGCCGTGACTCCTGGAAGTAGGACCGCACGCGGCTTCGCAACGACGCCGCCTTGCCGACATACAGGACCTGCTGCTTGCCGTCCCGGTAGATGTAGACACCGGGGCGGTCGGGCACCCTAGCGAGCTTGTCTTCGAGGGTCACGGGGCTCGCATTACGAGCATCATAGGCTCGCCTCGCCTGCGGCTGCGGCTCGCACTACCCTAGCTGACGCTTGCGCAAGGCCTTGAGCCGGTCGCGGAGCTCGGCCGCCTGCTCGAAGTCGAGTCGCTTGGCCGCCTCCTTCATCCGCGCCTCGAGCTCGACGATGCGCGCCTGGAGCGCCGCCGGCGACTCGAACGTCTCCGCCGCCGGCTCCTCCACCGGCACCGTGTAGTAGTCGCGCTCGTAGATCGTCTGGAGGAGCTCGTAGGGGCCCGGCGTGGCCGAGACGTAGATGGTCTGGCTGGTCAGCCGCGTGAGCTCGTCGAAGATGAGCGGACGGTTGTCGAACGCGGAGGGCATCCGGAAGCCGTACTCGACCAGCGCTTCCTTGCGCGACCGGTCGCCGTAGTACATGCCGCGGATCTGGGGCACCGCCACGTGGCTCTCGTCGATGATGATCAAGGCGTCCTTCGGCAGGTACTCGATCAGCGTCGGCGGCGCCTCGCCTGGCTTCCGGCCCGTCAGGTGGCGCGAGTAGTTCTCGATCCCGTGGCAGTAGCCGAGCTCGCGCAGCATCTCCATGTCGAAGAGCGTTCTCTGCTCGAGCCGCTGCGCCTCCAGCAGGCGGTTGCGCTGGCGCAGGAACGCCAGCCGCTCGCGCAGCTCCTCCTGGATGGTCTCGAACGCTCGCGCGAGCTGGGACGCCTCGGTGACGTAGTGGCTCGCCGGGTAGATGTGGACCCGATCGAGGCGCTCGAGCACCGCGCCGCGCAGCGGGTCGATCCGGGAGATCGCGTCGATCACGTCGCCGAAGAGCTCGATCCGGAGCGCGATCGACTCCTCGTTGGCCGGGAAGACCTCGACGACGTCACCCCGCACTCGGAAGGTCCCGCGGTGGAAGTCGTAGTCGTTCCGCTCGTACTGGACGGCGATCAGGCGCCGGATGATCTCGTCGCGATCGATCCGGTCGCCCTCGCCGAGCTCGAGGTGCAACCCCTGGTAGGTGTCGGGCTCACCGATGCCGTAGATGCACGAGACGGACGCGACCACCAGGACGTCGCGGCGCTCGAGGAGCGACTTGGTCGCCGAGTGGCGCATCCGGTCGATCTCGTCGTTGATCAGCGCGTCCTTCTCGATGTAGGTGTCCGACTGCGGGATGTACGCCTCGGGCTGGTAGTAGTCGTAGTACGAGACGAAGTACTCGACGGCATTCGTCGGGAAGAACGCCCGGAACTCGCTGAAGAGCTGCGCGGCCAGTGTCTTGTTGGGCGAGATCACGAGCGTCGGCCGGTCGACGTTCGCCACGACGTTGGCGATCGAGTACGTCTTGCCCGAGCCGGTCACGCCGCGCAGCACCATGTGGGGCCGGCCCGCCCGGACGAAGTCGGTCAGGGCGGCGATGGCCTGCGGCTGGTCGCCGCGCGGCACGTATTCGGATGACAGCCGGAACACGGCGTGGGGCGACGTCAGGACGGCGTCGGAACCGCCAGGAGATATTTTCGCCACGAGTCCAGGAGCGAGTGCGCGTGCGGGTGGCGGAGCATGTGCGTCGAGAACACGAACTTCGGATGCACCGGCTCCCGGATGAGCCGCATCCCGACCTCGTCGGCCAGCCGGTTGCCCTTTTTGAGATTGCAGCGCAGGCACGCCGCGACCACGTTCACCCACGTCGTCTCACCCCCGCGCGACCGCGGTACGACGTGGTCGACGGTGAGGCGCTCGCCCCGTCGGTTGCAGTACTGGCAGGTGTAGCCGTCGCGCCGCAGGATGTTCTTCTTGTTGAACGCCACCCGATCGAGGAACGGCTTGCGGATATAGATCGCGAGGCGGATCACCGCGGGCAGGGCGAAGGTCACCGAGGGCGACCGCACGACGCGCGGCGAGGCCTCCACGGCTTCAGCCTTCCCGGCCAGGAGGAGCGTGATCGCGCGGCGGGCATTGGTGAAATGCAGCGGCTCAAACGTGTAATTGAGCACCAGTACCGCAATTTCGTCCATCTTATCAACGTAGTCTAGTCATCGCCTCGCGGGGTGTCAAATCACGACGACCGATGGCGGCGCTCGATGGCGTCGACCAGGAGGCCTTCGCGCAGCCCGTACTCGCTCACCCGCAACGTCACGACCCCGAGCTCTTCGAACGTCGCCATCACGATCGCAATGCCCGGAATGATCAGGTCGGCGCGTCCCGGGTCGAGGCACGGGAGCGCTCCGCGTTCCGCGACCGGGAGCGCGCCCAGTCGCTCCAGGAGGCGACGAACGGTCTCACGGCTCAGCGTGTGTCCTTGCACGCGCGCGGGATCGTAGCGGGCGAGCCCAAGGTCGAGCGCCGCGAGCGTCGTCACCGTGCCGGCCGTACCCACGAGGTGGGCGAGGGTGGCGCCGCGGATCGCTGCGGGCAGCTCTCGGGCCAACCGAGCGCGCACTTCGCCCTGCATTGCGCAGTAGCGCTCCCACTCGATCCCCCTCGGGAACGGAAAGCGCTCGGCGAGCGGGATGGCGCCCAGGCGCAGGCTGACCATGCTCCTGATCGCGTCGTCCTCGGACAGCACGTACTCCGTGCTGCCTCCGCCGATGTCGAAGGTGAGCACCGGGCCCGGCAGCGGACCGAGGCCGTGGCGGACACCGCGGACCGTGAGTCGCGCCTCGTCCTCACCGCTGACCACGTCGACGGCCTGGCCGGTTGCACGACCGACCGCCTCGGCGAACGAGCGACCGTTGGACGATTCGCGCACGGCGCTGGTCGCCACGATGCGAACGTCACCGGCGCCGCGGTCGCGCGCGCGCTCGACGTACGTCTTCACCACGGCGAGGGTGCGGGCCATCGGCGCCTCGCCGAGGGCCCCGGAGCGCGCGAGGCCCTCACCGAGCCGCGTGATCGTCTGATCCTCGTCGACGATCTGCCACGCCCCGGGGCCGGCGACGTCAGCCACGAGGAGTCGGACCGTGTTGCTGCCGACGTCGATCGCGGCGATGCGCGCCGGCGAAAGTGAAAACGCCCCGCCGGGACCCCGGCGGGGCGTCATGGGATCGGACGGCGTGGGCCTACTTCCCCTTGAGCGTCCGGATGTAGTTCACGATCTCCCATCGCTCGTTCTCCGGAAGGTGCTTCCACGGAGGCATCGCGCCCCGTCCGTTCGAGATCTTCCAGAAGATCTCGCCGTCACCCTGCTTCTGGACGGCTTCGCTGGTCCAGTTCGCGGGCTTCGGCGGTGGCAACGCGGCCGCGGCCGGCCCATCGCCCTTTCCCGAGGCGCCGTGGCACGACACGCAGTTCGTCTCGACCGTCTTCTTCGCGTTACCGACGCCCTTCACCGGGTTCTTCGCCGCCTTCGCGTCGGCCGGCGCGACCCACGGACCCTGCGCGGAGACCACTGACACCGCGGTCCAGGCAACGAGTGTGGTCGCGACGATGACGGTGCTCAGCGACTTCCCGAACGCGCTCATGGCGCCTCCTCTCCTGACATTCCTGCCGAAATGTTCACAAGCAGCGGCCATTTAACACTCCTGAGACGAACGAGGTCAAGTTGATATTCGAGCGGCGCGCCTCGCCGCGCGCCAGCAGACAACGCCTAGCGCGCCGTAGGCGAGCGCCACGTGAGCCGGCAAGGCCGATGGCATGGCCCACGGCCAGAAGAGACCACCGGTCGCAAGGGGCGAGTGGATCATTCCGACGAGCGTGGCCGCGCTGGCCACGGCGAAGAGGCCCCCGGCCAGCGCCAGGCGAAGGTCGATGATCGCGGCCAGCGCCCAGCCCCAGAGCACCGCGGTCAGGATGAAGCCGTTGCCGAGGATCAGGAGCGCCTGATAGCCGAGCGCCACGTCACCCTTGAGGGCGGCGGGCGACGTGCCGAGCGCCGAGAAGAGACCGCCGGACTCGATCAGCACGACCGCCGCCACCACCGGCACGAACGTCAGCGCCACCGCGGCGCCGTGACGCGGAGGTGTTGCCAGGAATCCCTGGGCCGTGATTTCGAGGCCGATGAAGACGAGGATCGGCGCGATCGCCGCTTCCGGAAGCACCGCGATCAGGAGCGAGAGCGCGCCCGTCGCCGCGCCGACTCCGATCACGAGGCCGGTCGCCAGTGTGTAGCCCGCGCGCGCCCCCATCGCCTTGTAGGCCGGGTGGCCGATGTAGGGAGTGTTCTGGATGACTCCACCGCAGCATCCGGCGAGGACGGTGGTCGCCGCTTCGGTCAGGAGAATGTCGCGAGCGCGGTACTCGTCCCCGGCTGCCGCGGCGCTTTCCGTGTTGTCGATCCCGCCGATGGTCGTCACGAGCGCGAACGGAAGCGCGATCGAGAGATACGGCAGCGTTTCCGGCAGCGCATCGAGCCACCCCAGGGTCGGCCACGGCAGGGCCAGCCGTAGCGGACCGGGCGCGATTACACCCGCCGGACCGAAGCCGAGCCACGACCGCCCCCAGAAGATCAGCGTGCCCGCCAGCACCGAGGCGAACGCGGCCGGAAGACCGAACGGCATCCGCATCCCGCTGAAGAGAGCCAGCAGCAGGAGGATCAGCGCCACGAGCCCGACCATGGGGTCGCGCATGATCTTGAGCATCGGGAGGAAGGCGATCAGCAGAATCGATACGCCCGCGATCGACCCGAGGAGGGCGGCGCGCGGCACGACCCGCCGCGCCCAGTCGCCTCCGAACGCGAGGGCCAGTTTGACGAGGCCGATGGCGACCGTCGTGGCCATCCCGACCTTCCACGCGAGCACCGGATCGCCGGTCGCGAGCATGACCGGCCCGAGGACACCGAAGACCATCGCGAACAGCGTGGGCGTGTCGATGCCGAAGGGCATCGCGGTGACGTCCGACCGTCCCGTGCGGCGCATCAGTCTCACTGCGAGCCACGTATAGACGAGATCGCCGGCGAGTACCCCGAGCGCCGTCCCGGGCACCATCCGGAGCAGCACGAGGTCGGCCGGGAACTTGAAGACGCCGATCAGAAGCGAGGAGAGGATGACCAGCTGAGTGACGTTGTCGAGCGCCAGGCCGAGGAAGCCGTTGAGATCCCCGGCCCGGATCCAGCGCGACCGGCGGCTAGCGGGGACTGGCGTCGGCGACCGCCCCGTCGGCGATGAACTCGCGGGCCAGGCGCTTGACGTGCTCCGCGAGCGTGGCGCACCAGGCGAGGGTCCCGCGGTTGTCGGCCACCTCGCGGAAGCCTAGCTCGAGGGTCGGCGCAAGACGGTGCCCCAATCTCAGCCGCACGCCGTAGGAAGTTCCTTCACGCCCGTCGTCGTGATCGAAGACGACCTCGAGGCGCGGATCAACCCGCTTGGCGTGGGCCGTGATGAAGTTACGGAGCCAGCGCTCGACCTCGTGGTAGGTCCCGCCCGAAAACACGTCGGCATTCTAGCATCCGGAAGACACCGCGACGGAGGAGCGGAAGGAAACGGGGAGACCAGTTCGCTGGTCCCCCCGTCCTCACGACCCACTCAGCATTCGTTGAAGCCGCACGACAGGCACTTCTTACAGCCTTCCTCGTAGATGAAGGTTGCCTGGCCGCATTCCTTGCACAGGTCGCCGATCTGCTTCTTCGCCTCGCTGGACGCGAGCGCGGCGGCCGCGGGCTTGATCTCGCCGGTGTGCTCGGCAAGCGTTCTGGCCAATGCGTCCGGAAGCGAGAGGATCTTAGCGGGGCCGAACCCAGTCGGCTGACCGCCACCGATCCGGGAGAGCTGGCTGATGACCTCCTCGAGTCGCCGCTGAGCCGACAACGGGGAAGGCAGCCTCAACGTGAGCGAAATGAGGCGTCCCAGCGCTTCGGCGACCGCCATGGTGTCGGAGCCGCCCTTGCCGACCTGGACGAAGACCTCGAAGGGGTCGCCGTCCGGAGTCTCGTTGACCGTGATGAACGCGGTGCCGATGGGCGTCTCGCTACGGTACGTGGAGCCTTTCAGGCTGCGAGGCCGCGGCCTGATGACGGCCTGTCCTCCAGGCAACGCGGCCGCTGCGCCTTTGTCCTTCTTCTTCGACACGCCGACATTGAGCACCTGCTCGCCCTTGCAGCCGTCGCGGAACACCGTGATGCCGAGGCAGCCGAGCTCCCACGCCAGCCGATAGGCACGCGCGACGTCGTCTTCCGGCGCGTTGTTCGGCAGGTTGATCGTCTTCGACACGCCGTTGTCGGTGTGGCGCTGGAACGCCGCCTGATGGCGCACGTGCCATTCGAAGCCGATCTCGTGCGATGTCTTGAACAGCTGGGCCGCGTGCTCGGGCAGACCACGGATGCCGTGGAGCGAGCCCCGCTTGACGATCTCCTGCATGAGCGCGTCCGAGTAGAACCCCTGCTCCTTCGCGATGCGCTCGAAGGTCTCGTTCACGAACGTCAGCACGCGTTCGCCGTCCGGCTGCTTCACCCGGTGCTCGAACGCGAGCGCGAAGATCGGCTCGACACCGGACGAGCACCCGGCGATCATCGAGATCGTGCCGGTGGGCGCGATCGTCGTGACGGTCGAGTTGCGCATCGGCCGGCCGCTCTGATAGATCGAGTGGTCCCAGTTGGGGAAAGGCCCGCGCTCCTCGGCGAGCTTCGCCGACTGGTCGTGCGACTTCTCCTTCACGAACGCCATCAGCCGGTCGGCGAGCTCGATCGCCTCCTTGCTGTCGTACGGGATGCCCATCGTGAAGAGCAGGTCCGCCCACCCCATGATGCCCAGGCCGATGCGCCGGTTGGCCTTCACGGTCGCGTCGATTTCCGGCAGCGGGTACGGGTTCATCTCGATGACGTCGTCGAGGAAGCGCACCGCGAGCCGCACCACCCGCTCCATCTCGTCCCAGTCGATCGTCCACTGGCCCTCGTCGCTGCGCTTGGCGAACTTCGAGACGTTGAGCGAGCCGAGGTTGCACGCCTCGTTCGGGAGCAGGGGCTGCTCGCCGCACGGGTTGGTCGCCTCGACCACGCCGAGCTCCGGCGTCGGATTGGCCGGGCTCGCGTTGATCCGGTCGATAAAGACCATGCCAGGGTCGCCGGTCCGCCACGCGGCACGAACCATCCGGTCGAAGACCTCTTTGGCCGAGAGCCGCCCGGTCGCCACGCCGGTGTGGGGATTGATCAGGTCGTACTCGCCGCCCGCAGCCAGCGCGTCCATGAACCGGTCGGTGGCGGCGACGGAGATGTTGAAGTTGGTGATGCCGCCGTCCAGCTTGCAGTCGATGAACTCGAGGACGTCCGGGTGGTCGACCTTCAGGATCCCCATGTTGGCGCCCCGCCGGGTCCCACCCTGCTTGACGGCCTCGGTCGCGCTGTTGAAGACCTTGAGGAACGAGACCGGCCCGGAGGCGCGCCCACCGGTCGAGGCGACGAGGTCGTCCTTGGGACGCAGTCGCGAGAACGCGAAGCCGGTCCCGCCGCCCGACTTGTGGATGATGGCGGCCGCCTTGACGGAGTCGAAGATCTCCTCCATCGAGTCGCCCACCGGAAGCACGTAGCACGCCGAGTACTGGAGGCCATTGCCCTT
>Ga0209057_1001027_pt1 | contig 23293 bp, 20 predicted proteins | sample GraSoiAngelo_146_FD_185903 | JGI IMG/M metagenome (GOLD analysis project Ga0209057, IMG submission 185903) | Grasslands soil microbial communities from the Angelo Coastal Reserve, California, USA - 14_1009_05_30cm (SPAdes) (version 2) | ecosystem: Environmental > Terrestrial > Soil > Grasslands ... | reverse complement strand
TGCAGGACTCCGGGGTGAGCTTCTTCAAGGGCGCGGGGGACGAGATCGCCGTCGACAACACCTCGTACGGAAGCCGCCAGGGCATCCGCGTCTACGGGGCGAGCAACGTGCTCGTGTACGGCAATACCCTGTTTCGCAACGAGAACTGCGGCGTCTACTTCGCCGCGCAGTCGGCCAACGGCGCGGCGATCGGGAACACGGCCTACGAGAACGTCAAGGGCGTGCGCTGGAGCAGCCAGTCGGTCGACGCTCTGTGCCTCGACAACACGCTGTTCGACAACCACGAGCGCGGGATCGCGATCGAGAACGCCGACCGCGCGCTGGTCAGGCGGAACAAGGTGGTGAACAACACGGCGTCGCAGCTGCTCGTGATCCAGAGCCTCTACAGCTCGGAGAGCAACTGTTACGACACCGGCGGGCCGGGCGAGCTCGTCGCGGAGTTCTACCCTTACTTCGAGCGCGATCGGCACAGGACCCTCGCCGAGTATCAGCGGGTGAGGCGCCAGGACCTGAGCTCTAGGGCCGGGGGCTGTGGCGCCTTGCCGGCGAAGGTGGACGTCCACCGGCTTCATGTCGAGGCCCTCGCCTACCTCGAGCGGGCCCGGAAGCTGCTGAGCGGTGCCCGGGAGGCCGAGGCGCGCGGAGGCGTCAGCCGATGGCTCGAATGGCTTCTCGGGCGATGAGCAGAATCCTCAAAAAAAGCTTGACGCGAGCGGGCGGCCGGCAGTAGAGCCCGCGGAGAGCGGGGCGGCCGCCCGAGCTCGCCCGACGGAAGGAGACGTAGAGATGCGCTGTAGCTGGAAGTCCACGGCAAGAGGCCTGTCGACGGCCGGGGTGGTGCTGGGTCTCCTCGGAGGTGTGCCGTCAATCGCCGCGGCCAAGACATGCAACGGGTTGCTGACGATCGACTACGTCGCGGGCCCGAACTTCCCGCGCCCCGGCGACGTGGTGCGGGTCAGGCTCACCCTCGGCACCGGGAGCATCCAGGGCGGCACCAAGCTCACCGTCAACCGGCTGCGGTTCGACCTCGACTGCAACTCCAACTTCACGCTGGGAATTCCCTGCACCGACGAAGGAGCCATCGTCGAGTACGAGGGCGACCCGACGATCACGACGACGTGCGCCGGGGTGACCTGGTCGAGCGGCCATGCGGTGAGCAGCTCGCCGAACGAGGTCGTGTTCACGCCGAGCACCCCCGTGATGATTCCCGCGGGCCAGAGCATCCCGCCAGGGTTCTGCGCGCTCGAGTTTGACGTCAAGGTCCTCTCCCAGAGCGTCGACAGCACGCCCGACCAGATCGAGGAGGTGACGGGCTACCTGGCGTCCCAGAGCGACGCCAGCTGCGACAACGGGCTCACCTCCTCGGGCCAGCAGTCGGCCTCGCTCCCGCTCTGCCCGACCTGCGACGACAACAACGAGTGTACCGAAAACGTGTGCAACCAGCAGGATGGGACGTGCACGAACCCGCCGAAACAGGACAGCACGCCCTGCACGGACAACGACGGCGATGCTTGCACGACGGCGGGATGCGACGGCAACGGAACGTGCGACCAGCGCCACATGGTGTGCGTTACCACCACGACGACGACCACCACGACCACGACGACGACCACCACCACCACCACGACCACGGTAGCGACGACCACGACCACGGTGGCGACCACCACCACCACGGTAGCTACCACCACCTCTACCACGGTGGCGACGACCACCACCTCTACCGCCGCCACCACTTCGACCACGGTGACCACGACCACCACCACCTCTACCACCACCCCGACGAATGGGCCTTTCGTCTGTCGGACCCCGGGATTCTGGGCGACGCATGCGGGCCGCGAGAAGGGCGCCCCGAACCTCACTCAGCGCGTCATCGACGCCGCCGGCGGCTGCATCATCATCTGCGGGGAGAAGATCCAGAACACCAACCTGGATAACGCCAACTCCGCGGAGGAGGCGCTCTGCGTCAACATCGACGGTGAGAGTCAGCTCCAGCTGGCCCGCCAGCTCATGGCGGCGGCGCTGAACTGCGTCGTCAACGGCGGCCCGTCGAATTGCTCGGCGTCCGGGATCGCGAGCACATTCAGCTTCTGCGACGGGGTGTGCCAGAATCCCGGCGCCACGCAGACCAGTCTCAGCCAGTGCATCGAAGCGCTCGACTGCTTCAACAATACCGGCGGCACGCCGGCGCCGGGCGCGTCCTGCAATCCTGCGCCCGGCAACTGCGACAACCGGGACTTGCCCAAGAGCATTTGCAAGGCGGAAGACAAGTGCCCCGCCAGCAGCTCGAAGAAGTGCAATGACGCGAATCAGAACCTCTGCACGGTGGTCGGGCCTGGCGAGGCGCAGTGCACCTCCGGGCTCAAGTGCGGTGGGCCCGAGACGTGCACGGAGACGACGTGTCCGTGACGAACGCGAGGTCGAGCCCACGGAGAACCCCAGTGAAGGCCGTGCTCTCGATCAGGTCGCTGGCGTCGATGGCGGCGCTCGCTGCGGTGCTCGGGGTTCCCGCGGCGCGCGCCGGAGATTCCTGTCTCGACGAGGCGAAGCAGGGATACAAGGAATGCAAGGACGGCTGCACGGAGGACTTCCACGCCGCGAAGGACGCCTGCCTCGATCGGGATCACGTGTGCGTCGAGGCCTGCCGGGCCGACCGCGACGACTGCCGCGCGGCGACCGGGGTCGACGCGGCCATAGCCAGCTGCAATGACACGCTGACCGCCGCCAAGCAGCGCTGCCGCAACGCGCATCCCGCCGGCTCTCCGGAGCTCGATCAGTGCATCGACCAGGCCCAGCTCGTGGCCTTCCAGTGTCGGCTGGACGCGATCGCCCAGGCGAAACCGGCTCTCTCTGAGTGTCGCAAGGGCTTCAAGCTCTGCGCGCTGGCCTGCGGCCCCAACGTCCCGCCGAACCCCGATGGCGTCAAGCAGTGCAAGCTGGCTGCCGTCACGACGCGCATCGACTGCAAGGGGAGCTGCCGGGAGAACGCCGAGGTCGCCACGGACGCCTGTCTCAATCGCGACCACGCCTGCGTCGAGCAATGCCGGGCCGACCGCGACGGCTGCGCTCGGCCGGTGCTCGATCAGCTCGCCCGGGACATCGCGGCCTGCAACGCCTCCCGTGACAGCGACATCCAGAACTGCCAGGATCTCTACGGCGACGGCACGCCGGAGCGCGCCCGGTGCATCGAGAACGCGCAGGCCGCCGCCTTCGAGTGCCGCGACCAGGCGCGAGAGAACGCGTGGGCCGGCCTGAACCACTGCCGGTGGAACTTCCGGACGTGCGCCCAGTCGTGTCCGCCGGCGGCGTGAGGGCGCGCTAGGGCACGAGCGCCACGACGTCGACCACGGCCGCGCCGTCGCCGACGTAGACGACGTCACCGGCGGCGGCCACGGTGCGGACGGTGCCGGGCACCATGACCTGCCTCACGAGTCGCGGCGCCGTGGCGTTCGAGACGTCGACGACGTAGAGTCCGGCCGTCGGGTCGTGGTTGGCCGCAGGCGTGGCGAGGACGGCGAGCGTGCCCGCCACGTCGATCCCCTGAGCCCCGAAGCCTCTGGTCGCGCTCAGCAGCGCGGGCGCCGCCGGGGCGCTCACGTCGACGATCTTCAGCTGCAAGCCGCCGTCGAGCACGTAGGCGCGCCCGGCCGCTACCGCCACCGCCGTCGACCTCGTCGCCAGCGACCCGACGATCACCGGCCTCGCCGGGTTGGCGACATCCACCACCTCGAGCGCCGTATCGTCCGCCACGTAGGCATGGCCGTTCGCCACCGCGACCGCCGTGGCCGTCCCCGGCGTGTCGACGGTGCCGACGATCGCGGGCGCGAGGGGACTGCCGACGTCGACGATCTGGAGCCCGGCGCCGCCGGCGGCCACGTAGACGAGCGAGCCGGCCACCTTCACGTCCGAGCCCCCGGCGAGCGTCGTGCGGCCGACGACCGCGGGGGAGGCGGGAGCTCGCAGGTCGACCACGAGGAGATCGGTGTGGGCGGGATTGCCCGGCACGAGGTTGAGCGCGTAGGCGAACTGCCCCGCGATCGCCACGCCACGGATCGTGCCGCCGAGGGCAGCCACCGTTCTCGGCGCCGCCGGGACGCTCACGTCCACCACCCTCATGCCGAAGGAGTTCCCCGCGGCCACGGCCAGCGGACCCGCGACGGCCACCCCCCAGCTGTCGAAGCCGCCCCAGCTGTTGCCGACCACCCGCGGGGCGGTCGGAATCGAGGCATCGACCGCGTAGAGGCCCGCCGTCTTGGTCGTGACGTCGACCTGCGGGCTCGCGAGGAAGACGAGGCTGCCGGCCGCGTCGAGGCTCTGGGCTCCGAGGCCGCTCACGGCGCTCAGCGGGGCCGGCGCGGCGGGATTGGTGACGTCGACGACCTTGAGCTGCAGGCCGCCGTCGAGCACGTAGAGTCGCGTGCCCACCACGGTCACCGCTCGGGCCCGGGTCGCCAGCGAGCCGACGATGACCGGGCTCCTCGGGCTGGTGACATCGACGACCTCGAGCGCGGTGTCGTCCGCCACGTAGGCGCGGCCATTGGCGACGGCAACGCCGGTCGCCGTCCCCGGAGTGTCGACGGCTCCGATGAGGGTGGGAGCGAAGGGGTTGCTCACGTCGACGACCTCGAGGCCGGCGCTGCCGGCGGCCACGTAGGCGAGCGCGCCGTCCACCCGCAGCGCCGCACCGTCGATGCCGAGGGTGACCCGGCCGACGATGGCCGGGGCCGCCGGCACGTGGACGTCGATGACGATGAGGTCGGTGTGGGAGGGGTTGCCCGGCACGACGTTGAGGACGTAGGCGAGCTGCCCTGCGATGGCCGCCGCGCGCATCGTGCCGTTCAACGACGCGAGGGGCCTCGGCGCCGACGGCACGCTCACGTCGACCACCCTGAGGCCGAGGCTGTTCCCCGTGACGATGGCGAGGGACCCGCTGACCGCCACGTGGTCACCGTAGAACGGCGGGTTCGCGGCCCCGAGCACGACCGGCGCGCCCGGGTTCGCGACGCTCACGACCGCGAGCCCGAACTCCGATGACGCCACGTAGGCGAGGCCTCTCGCCGCGTCCACGACGACGTCGCGCGCCGTCCCGACGGCCGGCACGAAGCCTTCGAGCACCGGGTTCAACGCGCAGGCCGGCGTGGTGGCCGTGACCGCGGCGCTGGGCGCCGACTGGTTGCCGGCGTTGTCCACGGCGGCGACGGCGTAGGAGTAGCCCGTGGAGGGGCTCCGGCCCTGGTCGGCGGTCGAGGTGGCAGGCACCGGGACCTGCGTCACGAAGGCGCCGTTGCGGTAGAGGTTGTAGCCCTTGAGGCCCGAGCCGCCCGTGTCGGTCGATGCGGCCCAGCTGACGTCGATCTGGCTGCAGCTCGTGGCCGAGACGGAGAGGCCCGTCGGGACCGAGGGGGGCGTGGTGTCGGGGCATGCGGGCGTGTTGGTGGTCGCCGTGTTGCTCCTCCCCGACTCGTTGCCGGCGTTGTCCACGGCCGAGACCGTGTAGGAGTAGACGGTCGACGCGGCCAGGGCGGCGTCGGCGGTAGCGATGGCCGGCACGGGCACCAGCTTCACGAAGGAAGTGCCGCGGTAGACGTTGTAGCCCTTGAGACCGGAGCCGCCCGTGTCCGTCGCGGCGCTCCAGGCGAGGTTGACCTGGCTGCAGCTCGCGGCCGAGGCCGAAAGCCCCGTCGGCACGGAAGGAGCGGCGGTGTCGGATGGCAGCGTCGTGGAGGTCGTCGACGTGGGTCTGATGGTCGTGGTGGTCGTCGTGGTGGTGCTGGTCGTCGACGTGGTCACCGCGCGGCAGAGTGCTGTCCTGACGCTCGCCCCCGCGCTCGGCGGCGACTCGTTGCCGGCGGGGTCGACGGCCGAGACGGCGTAGCTGTACAGCGTGAAGGCGCCGACGTTCGCGTCGGAGGTCACCGTGGCAGGCGCCATCACCCGAGCGAGAAGAGAGCCGTCCCGGTAGATGTTGTAGGCCATCACTCCCGAACCGGTATCGGTCGACGCGGCCCAGGCGAGATCGACCTGCCCGCAGCGCGCGCCGGACGCCGTGAGGTCGGTCGGCGTCGAGGGCGCGTTGACATCGCCACCGAGCGTCATCGCGCTCACCACGCTCGAGTAGGCGGAGGCGGTGCCCCTCGGCCCCAGCGATCGAACCCGGTAGTAATAGGTGGTCGCGCTTGCCAGACCGCGGTTACTGTACGCCGTCACGTTCCGCAGCGTGGTCCCGACCGCCGCGAAGGTCGCGCCGTCGGCGCTCCGCTCGACCGAGTAGCCGGCATCGAGGCCGCTGTCGGCCCAGGTCAAATGGATGGTGTCAGTCGAGACCGCGGCAGCGGCGAGAGACGTCGGAGGCCAGAGCACCGTCACCACGGCCGTCCCCGCTGCGCACACGCCGGGGCCTTCGAGCCTGCAGCGCATCACCGTCTGGCGTCCGCATTCCGTCCGGAAGCCCTGGGTGGCGATGCAGTCGGCGATCGACGCGGCGCACGCCCGCCGGCAGAGAACGAGCGCCGGCGCGGAGCGCGCCGACAGCAGGATCGTCAGCGAGGCGGCAAGAAGCAGTCCCGGTCGTGCGGCGCCCTTTTGCATGAGCGGGCGGTGGGCAGCAAATCGCGCGCCAGCGTGAGGCGTCCAGAGCTCGCATCACCGAGCGCGCGCTGCGGGCAAAACGCGGCGTGGTTTTGCGGCGACGGGCGTTCAGTTCTGGCCGCTGGCGTCTGCCTTTCGGCGCCGACCACCGCGAGCCGCACGCGCGGCGCCATGCGGAGCCGACCGGAGATCGCTTGAGGAGGTGCCGGACGCGGGCCGTTGAAGGCCCGACGCGCCGTCGTGATCGGCAGGTCGCACGGCACGCGCGGGGTGACGCGGCAGGAGGCTTGCTGATTGGCACATGCGCTCGATTCCGGCCCTGCTCGGGCTCGTGCTCGCCGCCTGCGGCTCGATCCGTCGCCCCGTCGATCCGCGGGTGGCGCCCGACCCACGCCCGCGCCCGTCGATGGATGTTGCCCGCCGCTCGAGGCCCGCCGAGCAGCCGGCGCTCGCCTGCGTCGATCACCCGTTGGTGAGTGCCTGGGAGCGACGGATGCGGACACGGCGCGAGCTCGCGGACGACACGCGGGAGACCATGGCGCGGGGCGCCCCCTACCTGCCACAGCTCCGCCAGCTGGTCGTGGACGCGGGCCTGCCCGCGGGACTGGCCCTGCTCCCCGCGGTCGAGAGCGGCTTCGAGCCGCGCGCGCGCGGCCGGCACGGCGAGCTCGGGCTCTGGCAGCTGCGTCCGGCCACCGCGAGGCGCTTCGGCCTCGTCGTCAACTCGCAGCGCGACGACAGAACCGACCCCGCGCGTTCGACGCGTGCAGCCGTCCGCTACCTGCGCTTCCTCCACGCCCGCTTCCGCGACTGGCCGCTGGCGCTCGCCGCCTACAACGCGGGCGAAGGCCGCATCAACCGGGCGCTCGCGCGGCAGCCGCACGCGTCGTTCTGGGAGCTCGCGGCGAGCGGGCGCTTGCCGCGGAAGAGCCAGGACTACGTACCGCGCTTTCTTGCCGTGGTGCGTCTCGCCGAGCACGTGCAGGCGTGCGCGCCGCAGCCGTCGGCGGCGCAGGTGCGCGTCGCCGCGGCGCCGCCGCCCCCGAGCTCGCCGGCCCGCGCCGCCCACGAGACGCGCTCGGCTCAGGGCACCCGCCGGCAGGCGGCGCCGCACTGCACCCCCGCCTTCGCGCGCAAGCCCGACACGGGCATCGCCCTCGCCGCTCCGCCGGCCCTCTGACCGCCGCGTCCGCAGTGGAGCGCCGGGCGACCGCCCCCTCAACCCAACGGCCTGAGCCGCACGACCGACGCGCCCCAGCCGCCGCGCTCCGGTGGCGCGTCGCCGAACCGCTCGACGTGCGGGCTCGTCGAGAGGACGCGATGGACCCGGGCACGCTGGATGCCCTGCCCCTTGCCGTGGATCAGCCGGACCTCGCGGAATCCGGCGTCGCGGGCCGCCTCGAGGTAGGACTCGACGACGGCCGCGATCTCGTCGGGCCGGAAGGGATGGAGGTCGAGGGCGTCCTCGATCGGGATGACCACCGGCTCGTCGCCCCGCGCCACGGCGGCGAGCGTACCAGATCTCTCCTCGCCCGAAGACGTGGTTTCCACCATGCCTGCGCGCTGGTAAGGGGCGATTCCAAAGGAGGCGCACCGATGGCGGCCACCCTCGACGCCTACAGGGATCTCTTCGAGAAGAAGGCCTTCGCGCACCTCGCCACCGTCGGACCCGACGGCGCGCCCCAGGTGACGCCGGTGTGGGTCGACTACGACGGGACCTCGATCCGTTTCAACACGGCCAAGGGTCGCGTCAAGGTGAGAAACCTCGCCCGCAACCCCCGCGTCGCGCTCGCGATCCAGGATCCGGACAACCCCTATCGCTACGTCCAGATCCGCGGCCGCGTCGTCGAGGCGACGGAGCAGGGAGCCGATGCCCACATCGACGCGCTCGCGAAGAAGTACCTCGGCCAGGACCGCTACCCCTTCCGCCAGCCGGGCGAGGTCCGCATCCTGTACAAGGTGCGGCCCGAACGCGTGCAGGGCATGTGAGCCGAGGCGTTTGACAGCGCGGCGCCCGCGATCATAGAGGCGAAGGGGATGCGGCGGCCGGAAGGCGCGAGGGTGATGGGGGTGCGGGGCGCGGCGGGCCTGGTGGTCGTCATGCTGCTCTCCGGTTGCGCCGGCACCCGGTGGGTCCGCTCGCTGACCGGACCGCCCGCGTTCAACGAGGGCGCGTTCGCGCGCAAGCCGATCGCGACCTACCGCATCCCGGCCGCGCCCGACGACACGGTCATCGGCCGGCTCGGCACATACCGCATCCGGGCGGGGGAGACCTTCTTCGAGGTCGCGCGGTACTACGACCTCGGCTACGGCGAGCTGGTCGAGGCGAATCCCGGGATCGACCCGATCCTCCCGCCCGTTGGCGCGCGCGTCGTGCTGCCGACCGCGTGGATCCTGCCCTGCTGCACCTACGAGGGCATCGTCGTGAACGTGCCCGAGATGCGGCTCTACTTCTACCGCCACCCGCCTGGCGAGCCGCGGACGCTGCTCGTCGAGACGTACCCGATCGGCATCGGCCGCGAGGGGTGGCGGACGCCGCGCGGCAAGTTCCACATCCGCGGCAAGACGGTCAACCCGCAATGGGTGATCCCGGAGTCGATCCGCCAGGAGCACATCCGCGAGTACGGCGACGATCGCCGCTCGATCGCGGGCGGCGACCCCGACAATCCGCTCGGCAAGTACCGCATGGAGCTGTCGCTGCCGCCCTTCAGCATCCACGGCACGGACGTGCCCTGGGGGATCGGCATGCAGGTGACGCACGGCTGCGTGCGGCTCTACCCGGAGGATATCCAGCGGCTCTTTCCGCTCGCACCCGTCGGCACGCGCGTCGACTTCACGTACCAGCCCGTCAAGGTCGGACGCCGCCAGGGCGCGGTGTACGTGGAGGTGCACCGCGACGTCTACCGCTACGGAGGCCCGTCCTACCGCCGGGCGCTCGCGGCGCTCACGCGACAGGGGCTCGGCGGCGGCGTGGACAGCGACCTCGTGAAGGCCGCGCTCCGGAGCTCGGCGGGCGTGCCGTTCCGCGTCTCGCCGGCAGGGGTGCCCGCCCGCACCTCGTAGGAGACAGCTGGCTGGATTGCCAAGCGCGGCGGGGCTGTGCCAAGAAAGTCGCGCGTGGGGCGCCCGTGCTGGGGCGCCGGAAGGAGGGTAATGGGATGCGCCTAGGATCGGTCGGTTGCCTCGCAGCGAGCCTGATGCTGGTCGGTACGCTCTCCGCCGGTTGCGCCAAGATGTCCCAGGGGAAGGAAGATGCCGCGGTCGCCCGGGCCGAGGACGCGGCGCGGCGGGCCGAGACGGCCGCGAGCCGTGCCGAGGCGGCCGCCCAGCGCGCCGAGGCGGCGAGCGGAAAGACCGAGCGGTCCTTCCACCGCAAGGTGAAGAAGTAGGGCCGCCGCGCCTCAGCTGCCCGCGAGGCTCGACTGGACGTCCGCGTCGGTGCCGAACCCGAACCGGTCGCCCCACAGGATGCCGCACGCCCGGTAGCCGGCTTCGGTGCGCTCGGTGATGAGGCCGAGGCGGGCGAGGTTCGGCACCACCGTGTGCATGAAGACGTCGCTGTTGAACTTCGCCCATTCGGGCTGCGCGAGCAGCATCGCGACGACGTTGTCGGGATCGAGCCCGTACTTCGGACAGAGCTCGCGCAGCATGTCGAGCTGCTGGTTCGCGTTGAGCGCCTCGAGGAGGCTGAACGAGAAGTCCTCCATCTCCACCAGCTCCTCCGGCGTCGCCTCGCGGACCGTCCGGCGCATGGTGAGGATGCCGAACGCCGCGTGGCGCGCCTCGTCCTGCTTCACGCGCCGGATGACGTCGGAGAGGAGCGGGTTGGTCGAGCCCTTCTGGATCATGTCGAAGATGCCGACCGCCATGCCCTCGAACAGGCACTGCATGCCGAGCGTCTTCATCTTCCACGTGGGCGCCGCGAGCAGCTTGTCGAGGAGCACCTTGAGGGTCCCACCGATCGGGTAGATCGTGCCCACCTTGCGCTCGAGGAACTTGGCGAACACCTCGACGTGGCGTGCCTCGTCGATCACCTGCGAGGCGGCGTAGAACTTGGCGTCCATGGTGGGGCAGGCGTTGGTGAGCTGGCCGCAGAGCTGGAGCGCCGCCTGCTCGCCGTGCAGGAGCTGCGAGAGGGTGTGGGCGAACTCGTCGAACCCCGCCTCTTGGCAGGTGGCCTCGTCCGCACCCATGGCGGTCAGGACCGAGGGCAGGATCTGGAGCCCCTCGCGCGGCAGGAACCACTCGTGGCGCGGGAAGGGCACCGACCAGTCGACGTCGGCCTCGGCGTTCCACTGGCCCTTCTTGCCGCGCTCGTAGAGCGCCCGCAGCTCCTCCACCTCGCTCGCGTAGGTCCACGTCCAGTGGAGGTCGACGGGCACGTCGACGTCCAGCTCGCGACGCAGCGCCGCGATCCGGTCCTCGTCGATCTCGACGAGCTCGAAGTCCCCGAGCCGCCGGCGGTACTCGGCCAGTATCTTCTCCATGGTCTTCTCCCTCAGCGCGAGGCGCGTGCGACCAGCCCGGAGCGCAGGAGCGCGCGGATCTCGCGCTTGCGGCGCCGGACCTCGGCCGCGTCGAACAGGTCCTTGCCCAGCACCTCCGCGCCGAACTCGCCCGACGCGAAGGGAAACACGATGATGCCGACGAGCGTCAGCAGGAAGTGGTTCACGTGGAGCGGGCGGAACAGGCCCGCGCCCATCCCCTCGCGCAGGAGCCCGCCGACGGCGGCCATCATGTCGGCGATCGCCCGGTGACCCTCGATCTCCTCCGGCAGGTCGCCCGGCAGGTCGTCGTCCTCGAAGAGCGAGCGCAGGAGCACGCGGGCGTAGGTCGGGTTGTCCGCCAGCAGATCGACCAGGTCGTCGAGCCAGCGCTCGAGGCGCACGAGCGGATCACCGCCGGCGGCGAGCGAGCGGACGAGCCGCGCCTCGATGCGCACCAGGATGCGCGCCGTCACCGCGGCGTAGAGCTGCGCCTTGTTCCGGAAGTGGTGGAAGAGGGAGGACTTGCCGAGCCCGACCACCTCCGCGAGCTCGCGCAGCCCGATGGCCGCGTAGCCGCGCTTGGCGAACAGCGCCTCCGCGGCGTCGAGGATCTTGTCGCGCGAGGTCTGCTCGGCGGAGACGGCGGCGTCGGCTGCTGGCATCGGACCGACCGATCGGTCGGTGCTACTATCCCGGACGGTCGGTGGTCATGTCAAGCGGGTCGGTCGACAACCGGGGCGTCCCGCGGCAGAAGGGCGGGCGTGAGCGAGGGGCACCTGCGGGGCCGGGTCTGCGTGGTAACCGGGGCCAGCTCGGGGATCGGGCGGGCGACCGCGCACGCCCTCGGCCGTCTGGGCGCGACCCTCGGCCTCGTCTGCCGCGACCGCGCCCGCGGCGAGGCGCTGGTCACGGAGGTGCGGGCCGCGAGCCGCCACGATGGCGTAACGCTCTTCGTCGCGGATCTGTCATCACAGGAGGCGGTTCGCGGAGTGGCCGACGCCCTCCATGCGGCGTACCCCGCGCTGCACGTGCTCGTGAACAATGCCGGCGTGGTGAACCTGCGCTACGCCGAGACCGCCGACGGCATCGAGACCGTCTTCGCCGTCAATCACCTCGCGCCGTTCCTCCTGACGCATCTCCTCCTCGGCCGGCTCGCCGCGGGCGGCCCGGCCCGCATCGTGAACGTCGCCTCCGACGTCCATCGCTGGGGCCGGATCGACTTCGACGACCTCGGCCGCCGGCGCCGCTATCGCGGGATGGCCGTCTACGCCCAGTCGAAGCTCGCCAACGTGCTCTTCACCTACGAGCTCGCGCGCCGGCTGGCCGGCACGGCCGTCACCGCCAACTGCCTGCATCCGGGCGCGGTCGCGACCGGACTCGGACACAACAACGGCCGCCTGGCGAGGCTCGTGGCGCGGGCGCTGAAGCCCTTCTTCCGGACCGCGGAGGATGGCGCGGCGACGTCCGTCCACCTCGCCGCCTCGCCGGCGGTCGAGGGCGTCAGCGGCCGCTACTTCGTCGACTGCCGGGAAGCGCGCTCGTCGCCGGCGTCGTACGACGAGAGGCTCGCGCGGCGGCTGTGGGAGGTGAGCGTTAGGATGACGGGGCTGGTGGAGTGAATCAGGCCGTGGCGTGGCGCGCGACCAGCGCAACACACTCGCTCGCGGGCCGCGGCGCGCGCGTCATGCCCGCCCAGCGACGGCGGACGCGACGGCCGATGGCCGCCAGCCGGTCGAGGCCGGCGAGCGGGGGCCCGAGGGCCGTGTGCCGCCACCCCTCGACCCGCAACGTCTCGCGGCTGCGGTCGGCCCAGTGGAACTTGTGGGGCTGCGGCCCGCGCAGGAAGTTGAACTCGCGCACGCCCCGCCCGATCAGGTCCTCGATCACCATCCCGAGCAGCACTTCCCCGGGCGAATCGTCGCCGGCCGTGGGGTCGAAGCCGGACTGGTACGCGTAGTACGTGCCGCGGTAGACGAAGCCGTAGCGCCCCGCGATGGCCCGGCCGTCCTTGTGCAGGAAGGCCAGGTAGAGCCAGCCTCGCTGCGCTGCGCGCTCGGCGAAGCGCTGATGGAAGGCCAGGTAATCGGGCTTGCGGAAGTTGCCCCCGCGGCCGGAGGTCTCCATGCGTCCCTGGTGCAGCGTCGCGAGCGTGGCGAGCGCGTCCCGCACGCTCTGGCCGGCGTCCCAATGCACCAGCGCGGCCCCGAGGCGCCGCCGCTTCTTGCGATGGTTGCGCCGGAAGTTGTGCGTCAGCCGCTGCTCGAGCTCGGCCCACGTGCCGGGCAGCGTCAGGTAGGGGCAGGTACGGTCGACCTGCCTGAACGGGCGCAGGCGCGCCGCGGTCATCGCGGCCTCGAGCGGCTCGCGCACGGGCGAGGAGGCGGGCAGGTCGCTCAGCGCGATGCGGTCCCAGCCCGGCTCCGAGCGAAGGGCGCCGAGGAGCACCCGCGCGAGCTCCGCTTCGCGGCCGGCTTCGATCACGAGGTCGAGGAAGTCCGGGCACACGGCGCGGCCCGTGCCGATGAACTCGAGCTGGCGGACGCGGAGGCCGTAGAGCCGGCGCGCCTCGATCTTGAGCGGCGCGGCCGCGACCAGGCGGCCGTTCTCCCGCACGAGCACGACGCAGGGCTCGACCTCGGCGCCGTAGACCTCGTACCAGGTCCGGAGCCAGTCCCACGTGAGGAAGACGGTATCGCTCGCGGAGCGCGCGAGGAGGTCGTCCCATTCCCCGTCGAGGGTCGGGAGGCGGGCGGGATCACGGATGACGGTGACCTCGGGTGCCGTCATGGGAGCCGGCAGGGTACCATGCGAACAGCAAGATGCGCACCGTTTCGGGCTGCCGCGCATGCCTCCTTGGGAAAGCGGCCACCATGCATCGGCGCAAGGTCCCGGCACGCCTGCCTTCCCCGGTACTCGTGGGCATGAGCGTATCCGCAGCCGGGCTTCGACTCGCCCCGGCGGGAGCGTGCTCGCGGCGCCTTTTCTTGACCACGAATCGGGCCGCCGCTAGATTCGCGCCGTTGGTGCGCCGTCCGCGGCGCTCTGCGACCACGTTCCCACCGGCGAACCCGCGTGCCTCCCGAGACAGCCACAGAGCCGATCCGCACCAAGAGCGGCATCCAGGAGTTCTACGACGACCCCGACGTCGTCGGCAGCTACATCGCCGTGCGCATCAGCGAGCCGTTCAACACCGTGCTGCACGAGCGGCAGGTCGGCTTCCTCAACCGGGTCATCGGCGATCTCCGGCCGCACCGCGTCCTCGAGCTGGCAGTCGGCCCCGGGCGCCTGAGCGCCGAGGTCCATGCGGCCCCCGTCATGGTCGGCATGGACGGCAGCCCCAACATGCTTGCCGAGGCGCGCCGGCGGACGGGCGCGAGGGGCCTCGCGTGGCGGTTCGTCCGGGGCGACGGCTTCAGCCTGCCCTTCGCGACCGGGAGCTTCGACCTGGTCTACACGCTGCGCTTCATCCGCCACTTCGATCGGAGCGGGCGCGAGACCCTCTACCGCGAGCTGAAGCGCGTGCTCAGGCCCGGCGGTCACCTCGTCCTCGACGCCCAGAACCGTCTCGTCTCCCTGCCGCACCGGCTGAAGCAGGGCCTGCACACCTACAAGGTGTACGACGAGCTCTGGCTGCGCGAGGAGCTGATCGCGGAGCTCGAGGGCGCGGGCCTCGTGCCGCGACGGGTCGAGGGCGTCATGCGCCGCTTCACCTGGCAGCGGCGGCTCAACCGCCTCCGCTACCTCCGCCTCGGCCCGCCGGCGCGGCTCCTCATCCGGGCGCTCGAGTGGAGCCCGGATCGGAACCCGTCCACCTGGATGGTGCTCTGCCAGGCGGCGGGCTGAGCGGTCGGTCGGCTCTCCCCTCTACGGCTCGCAGACTCCGCCCATGCAGATGCCGCTCTGGCAGTCCGACCCCACGGCACAGGACTGGTGGATGCCGCAGCGGGGACACGCGTTCGTCCCGCCGCAGTCGACGTCGGTCTCGCCGTCGTTGCGGACGCCGTCGGTGCAGCTCGGCGGCTGACAGACGCTGCCCGCGCACGAGCTGCTCTGGCAGTCGCCGCCGTTGGTGCACGTCTTGCCGTCGGCGCAGCGCGGGCACATGTTCATGCCGCCGCAGTCGACGTCGGTCTCGGTGCCGTCGGTGAACCCGTCGGTGCAGGTCGCCTGGGCCAGGCAGACGCCCGCCTGGCACGCGTTGCTCTGGCAGTCGCCGTTGGCGGTGCAGCTCTTCCCGGCCGCGCAGCGGAGACAGGTCGTGGCTCCGCCGCAGTCGACGTCGGTCTCGCCCTGGTTCTGGATGCCGTCGACGCAGTTCGCCGCGATCACCTGGGCAGCCTGCGCCTGGCAGGCACCCCCGATGGGCACGATGCCCGTCCCGGTGACCTTGAGATAGAGATTGCCCGCCGCCGTCACGCCGGTGAGCGTCAGCGCGAGCTCGTCCGTGCTCGGCAGCTTGGTGTCGCCCTTGGGCGTGAGCTGCTTGAGCTTCGTGATCAGCGTGACGTTCTCGATCAGCACCGACGCGCTGTGCACCGCGGGGGTGGCGCACGCCGAGTCGCGGAACAGCTCGAAGGTGAGGCTCGTGCCGGCGATCGCCGTCTTGAGGGGCTTCTCCTGCACCGTGTACCTGACCGGCAGGTCCGCGGCCCGGGCAAGAGACGGCAAGGCGAGGAGCGCGGCGAGCAGCGATCGGAACGGTCTCATTGGCGTCCTCCCACGCGTGACGATGTCGGAAGCGCCGTCCATACGGTGCCGGCAAGGGCGCTGTCAAGAAAAAATCGTACGGTCGCAGCACGGGTTTCCCCCCGGGTTGTGCCGCGGGGCGCCTTGTAGGAAGGACGAGGCCGTATGGACCTGCGCGACAAGGTAGCTCTCGTCACCGGGGCGTCGATGGGCATCGGGCGCCAGATCAGCCTGGACCTCGCGCGCGCCGGCGCCGTCGTGGTCGGCGTCGCGCGCGGGGTCGAGGCCCTGCGCGCGCTTCTCCCCTTGCTGCAGCGTACCTCGCCCCGCTCGGAGGTCACGCCGCTCGACGTTGCCGAGGCCGCCGCCGTGCGCGAGGTCGTCGAGGGCGTCGCCTCGCGCCACGCGAGGCTCGACATCCTGATCAACAACGCCGCCGTCGAGGAGCGCCGCTCGATCCTCGCGACGACGGTCGAGGACGTCGACCGGGTGATGCGCGTCAACTTCGGCGGGATGGTGAGCTGTACGCTCGCCGCGCTGCCGGCCATGGTCCGGCAGGGATTTGGCCGGATCATCAACGTCTCGAGCGCGGTCGGCCGGAGCCCGGTTCCCGGCGAGGCCGCGTACTGTGCGTCGAAGGCGGCGATGATCGCGTTCTCCGAATCGATCTCCTACGAGCTCGAATCGAAGGGCGTGCGCGTTCAGGTCCTGTTCCCCGGCTACGTCCCGACCACCGGGATCGCCATGCAGGCGAGGCGCGAGGGCCAGACGCTGCCCCCGCGCTGGGTCCACCGCACGGCCGAGCAGGTGTCCCGCGCGGTGCTCCGCGCGCTCGATGCCCGAGCCTTCGAGATCAACGTCGCGCCGCTCGAGACGCTCGCCCCGATCGTGCGGGCCGTCACGCCGGCGGTCTACCGCCGGGCGATCCTGCGCACGCAGCCTCCGCCGTGAGCCGCCGTCAGCCGAGCCCCATCCGCCGCGCGATGATGACCTTCATGATCTCGTTCGTGCCCGCGTAGATCGACTGGACCGCAGCATCGGCGAAGTCGGTGGCGATCGGGTACTCGGTCATGAAGCCGTACCCGCCGTGGAGCTGCACGCACTCGCTCGTCAGGCGCTTCTGGAGGTCCGTCGTCCACCACTTGGCCATCGAGGCCTCCTGGACGAGCTCCTCGCCGCGCCCGTGGGCGGCGAGCACCCGGTCGACGAAGGCCTCGCCGATCTCGACCTGCGTCGCGAGCTCGGCGAGCTTGAACTGCGTGTTCTGGAAGGCGGCGATGGGCTGCCCGAACGCGTGCCGCTCGCGCACGTAGGCGATCGTGTCGGCGAGCGATCGGCGGCAGGAGGCGAGCGAGGAGACCGCGATCGAGATGCGCTCCTGCTGGAGCTTCTCCATGAGCATCTTGAAGCCCTGGCCCTCGCCGCCGAGCAGGTTCCCGACCGGCACGCGGCAGTCCTGGAAGAAGAGCTCGCTCGTGTCCTGCGCGTGGAGGCCGAGCTTGTCGAGCTTGCGGCCGCGGACGAAGCCCGGCGTATCGGCCGCGACCAGGAGGAGGCTGATGCCGCCGTGCGGCGGGTCGGCCCCTGGATTGGTCTTCACGACCACGATGAAGAGGTCGCCCAGCTGCCCGAGGGAGATGAAGGTCTTGGTGCCGTTGACGACGTAGTGGTCCCCGTCGCGGATGGCGCGGGTCTGGACGTTCGCCAGGTCGGAGCCCGTGCCCGGCTCGGTCATGCAGATGCCGAGCAGGCACTCACCGCGGATCGCGGGCGGCAGCCAGCGCCGCTTCTGCGCCTCGGTGCCGTAGGCGAGGAGGTACGGCATGCAGATCGACGAGTGCACGGCGGTCATGAGCCCGTGCGCCCGCCGCCAGGCGATCTCCTCCATGACGATCACGTCGTAGAGGAAGTCGCCGCCCCCGCCGCCGTACTCCGCGGGCATCGCCGGGCCGAGGAAGCCTTCCTCGCCGAGGCGGCGCCAGGTGGCGCGGTCGGTCGTCCGGCTGCGGTTCCACTCGGCGACCTTGGGCTCGATCTCGCGCTCGGCGAAGCGCCGGAACTGGGCGCGGAACATCGCGTGCTCGTCGGTGAAGATCTCGCGGCGCATCGGTTCACGCCCGCCAGTGCGGCGGGTAGCTCCGGTCGTAGCTCGGCCGGGCGCGCATCGTCTCGCGCCAGTCGACGAGCCAGGGGATGCGGGCCCGATCGAGCTCGACGCCCGCGCGCCCCGCGATCTCGACGAAGGGGAGCCACGTGAAATCTGCCCGCGAGGGCTCGCCGCCGACGATGAACCGCCCACGCCGTGCTGCGGCCCGCGCCTCGAGCCGCTCGATCTGGGTGCGGACATCGGCACGTGCGGCCTCGAGCGCCGCGGCGTCGCGCCGCTCGGGCGGCGTGAAGAACGCCTGGCGGGCGACGGCGCGGAACGCCTCGGCCAGGTAGAGGAGGCACTCGAGCTCCTCGATCCGGACGACGGCCCGCGCGGCGACGTCGGCGGGCATGAGGGGCGGCTTGGGGTAGCGCTCCTCGAGGTACTCGACGATCGCGCTCGACTCGTAGAGCGTCAGCCCGTCGTCGGTGAGCGCCGGGACCTTGCCGTGCGGGCTGCGGGCGAGGTGCTCGGGACTCTTCAGCTCGCCCTTGCTGAAGCTCAGCAGCACGGGCTCGTAGGGGAGCCCCTTCTCCTCGAGCACCAGCTGCACGCGCCACGAGAAGGGCGAGCCGGAACCATAGTAGAAGCGGATCATCCGATCAGTCCTCCACGCGCACGCCGCGCCAGAAGGCGACGTGGTCCTTGATGCGCCGCGCGGCCTCCTTCGGCTCCGGGTAGTACCAGGCGGCGTCCTCGTTGGTCTCGCCGTTCACCACGACGTGGTAGTAGCTGGCGACGCCCTTCCACGGGCAGGTGGTGTGGGTGGGACTGCCGCACAGGTAGGCCGGGTTCACCGCGTCGCGCGGGAAGTAGCGGTTCCCCTCGACGATCTCGCAGTGCTCGCTCTGGGCCAGTACCGTGCCATTCCAGGTCGCAGTCGGCATGCCGCCAGTGTAGCCGGGCCGCACGCAAAGAGAAGGGCCCGCGGACGCCTCGCGGCGGGCATGCTATGAGGCGGGAATGGACTACGCGCGTCTCGGGCGGACGGGCCTCAAGGTGAGCCGCCTCTGCCTCGGTACCATGAACTTCGGGCCCCTCGCCGCCGAGGCCGAGAGCTTCGCCATCCTGGACCGCGCCCTCGAGCTCGGCATCAACTTCCTCGACACCGCCGACGTCTACGGCTGGCGCACCGGCGAGGGCATCACGGAGCAGATCGTCGGACGCTGGCTCGCGCAGGGTGGCGGGCGCCGCGAGCGCGTCGTCCTCGCCACCAAGGTCTACGGGCGGATGGGCGAGGGGCCGAACGACCGGGGGCTCTCCGCGTGGCACATCCGCCGTGCCTGCGACGAGAGCCTGCGGCGCCTGCGGACCGACCGCATCGACCTCTACCAGATGCATCACGTCGACCGCGACACGCCGTGGGACGAGGTGTGGCAGGCGATGGAGCAGCTCGTGACGGCGGGGAAGGTGATCTACGTCGGGAGCAGCAACTTCGCCGGCTGGCACATCGCGCAGGCGAACGCCGTCGCCGCCGAGCGCCACTTCCTCGGCCTCGTGTCCGAGCAGAGCCTCTACAACCTCACCGCGCGAACCGTGGAGCTCGAGGTGATCCCGGCCTGCCGGGCCCACGGCCTCGGTCTCCTGCCCTGGAGCCCGCTCGCGGGCGGGCTGCTCGCGGGCGCGCTCGCGGCGGCGGGCGAGGGACGCCGGGCGAGCGAGCGGATCCGGAAGCGGGTGGAGGAGCGTCGCGCGCAGCTCGAGGCCTGGGAGGGCTTCTGTCGCGAGCTCGGTGAGGCGCCGGCCGACGTGGCGCTCGCCTGGCTGCTCGGCTGCCCGGCGGTGACCGCGCCGATCATCGGGCCGCGCACGGTCGCGCAGCTCGTGGGGAGCCTGCACGCGCTCGACATCGTGCTCTCGCCCGACCACCGGGCCGCGCTCGACCGCATCTGGCCCGGCCCGGGCGGTGAGGCGCCCGAGGCCTACGCCTGGTAGCCGCGCCGCCGCTCAGGACTTCGCGGCGCCGACCCGGGCGAGCGCGTCGCCGAGCATGCCGTGCAGCGCGGCGGCGCAGTCGGCGGAGATCGGCTGGCGCTTGCGCTTCGCCGCCCGCGCGACGGCCTTGTCGGCACGGCGGAGGAGGACCGTTGCCTGCTGGAGCGCCCGCTTCCGCGCGCGCGCCTCGGCGCCGGCCGTCCGCTCGGCGAGCCCGCGCGCCCGAACGAAGAGCCCGGCGACGTTGGCCGGCACCGCCTCCCCGCGGCAGGCCGGCTGCTCGAGGCTCCGATCGAAGGCACAGAGCAGCGCCGCGATGCCCTCCTTCGGCTCCGCGGCCGGGCAGGCGACGCCCGTGCCCGGGCACATGCCGCCTTCGAGGCACGGGTCGCCGGCCGGCCCGCACTCCGCGGTCGCCGGCTTGAAGCCGTCGGCGGGGCAGGTGTCGGCGACGCCGTTGCAGCGCTCGGCCAGGTCGCACGGACCTGCCGCCGGGCGGCACACGGCGGTGCTCTTCGCGTCGGCCGGGCAGGCTGCGTCGTGGCCGGTGCAGGACTCGGCGAGGTCACACTCGCCGGCCGACGGGCGACACTCGACGCTGGAGGGCCGGAAGGCATCGGCCGGGCAGGCGGCGCTGGTGCCGGAGCACGCCTCGGCGACGTCGCAGGGACCCGCCGCCGGCCGGCACTCGACGCTGCTCGACTTCAAGGCGTCGGCTGGACACGCGGCATCCTGCCCGGTGCAGAGCTCCGCGACGTCGCATGCGCCCGCCCCCGGGCGGCAGACGGCGGTGGCGGGCTTCAGGCGATCCGCCGGGCAGGTCGTGCTCGTGCCGGTGCAGGTCTCGGCGACGTCGCAGGGACCCGCGGCCGGCCGGCACTCGTCGCCGCTCGGCCGCAGCGCGTCGAGCGGGCAGACATCGGTCATGCCGTCGCAGCGCTCCGCGGCGTCACATGGACCCGCCGCCGGACGGCAGACGTCCGTGCGCTTCGTGTCGGCCGGGCACGCCGCGTCCTGGCCCGTGCAGAACTCGGCGACGTCGCACGGCCCCGCAACCGGCCGGCATTCGACGGTCGCGGACGCGAGCTCGTCCTCGGGGCAGTCGGCGCTGTCGCCGGTGCAGAGCTCGCCCATGTCGCACACGCCCGCTGCGGGGCGGCACTCGGTGCCCGCCCGCTTCAGGACGTCCTCGGGACACTCTGCGCTCTGGCCCGTGCACAGCTCCGTCACGTCGCACGGCCCCGCGGCCGGCCGGCAGGCGACGGTCGAGGGCTTGAGGCCGTCGGCGGGACACTCGGCACTCTGGCCCGTGCACAGCTCCGCCTCGTCACAGGGACCGGCAGCGGCCCGGCACTCGACGCCGGCCGGCTTCAAGCCGTCCGGCGGGCAGCTCGCGCTCGATCCGCTGCAGCTCTCGGCGGCGTCGCAGTCGCCGGCGGCCGGGCGGCACACCGTGCCCTCGTTGCCCGGCAGATGGAGGCACGCGGCGGAGCTGTCGCACACGTCGCGCGTGCACGCGTTGCCGTCGTCGGCGCAGACCGTGCCCGCCGGGTCGGGCACGCCGCCCGTGCAGGCACCCTGCTGGCAGCTGTCGTTTGCCGTGCACGGGTTGGCGTCGTCGCACGCCGTCCCATCGGGCTCGAGGCCGCCGCCGCAGAAGCCGTCGAGGCACGTGTCCCCGGTCGTGCAGGGGTTGTCGTCGTTGCAGATCGTCCCGTCCTTCACGATGGAGCCCGCGCAGAACCCATCCAGACAGGTATCTGTGTCGGTGCACGGGTTGCCGTCGTCGCATGGGGCGCTGTCCGCGAGCGCGGGATCGCCGCTGCAGAGGCCCTGCGTGCACACATCGTTGCCCGTGCACGGGTTGCCGTCGTCGCAGGCGGCGCGCTCCTCGTCGGGTACGGGATCGCCGCTGCAGAAGCCCTGGGTGCACACGTCGTTCGCCGTGCACGGGTTGCCGTCGTCGCACGATGTCCCCTCGGGCTCGGGGTCGCCGCTGCAGGTGCCGGCGACGCAGACGTCGTTCGCCGTGCAGGGGTCGAAGTCATCGCAGGGCGCGCCCGCCATGAAGAAGGGATCGCCGGTGCACTGGCCCTGCTCGCAGGTGTCGTTCGCGGTGCAGGGGTTGTCGTCGTCGCAGGGCGTGCCGTCGAGCAGGTCGGCCGTGCAGGTCCCACCCTGGCACACGCCGTCCTTGGTACACGGGTTCAGCTCGTCGCACGGCGCGCCGTCCAGCGGCAGAGGGTCCCCGATGCAACTTCCCGCGACGCAGGCGTCGTTCGCCGTGCACGGGTTGCCGTCGTCGCAGGGCCCCTCCACCTCCATGCCGCCCCTGCAGGCCCCCTGCTGGCAGCTGTCGTTGGTGGTGCACTCGCTGCCGTCGTCGCACGGCGTGCCGTCGCGCACGGGCGTGTGCACGCAGCCGTCGGGGCCGGCGCCCGGGTCGCTCGCGTCGCAGGCGTCGCTGACGCAGGGATTGAAGCTGTCGCACTCGCTCGCGAGGTCGCACGTGAAGCCGAAGGCATACGAGCTCGCGGCGGCCATCACGACCAGCAGAGCGAGAGCGCGAAGTGCCGCGTGCCGCTGCATGGAGACCGCTTGACGCGAGCAACCCCCATGCCGGAGAAGGCGCGAGAATCGGCAGCGCGGCGGGCCGCGCTGCTCTGCAGCCCCGCAACACTCGTGGCCGTGCAAGCTTCGATAGGCGAGCCGCATGACACGCACCGGCGCGGACGCGCCGGCAAGATGTCCGACGAGCGCCGCGGCGCTCTCTGTGTCCTCGCCGCCGCGCTGCTCTGGTCGACGGGCGGCGTCGCCATCAAGGCGGTGGCGGAGCCGGCGCTGAAGGTCGCCTGCTACCGCTCGGCCGTGGCGGCGGTGGTGCTGGCGGCGTTCTTCCGCCCGCGGCTCTGGCGCGCGACGCTCGGCTTCCGCACGGCGATCGTGAGCTACGCCGGCTGTCTCACGACGTTCGTCGTGGCGACGAAGTGGACGTCCGCGGCCAACGCGATCTTCCTCCAGTACAGCGGCATCGTCTGGATCCTCGTGCTCGCGCCGCTCGTGCTCGGGGAGCCCTTCTCGCGGCGCGACGCGGGCGCGATCGCGGTCGCGTTCCTCGGCATGGCGCTCTTCTTCGTCGGCGAGCTCGACCCCCGCGGCCGTGCGGGGGACCTCGTGGCGCTCGTCTCGGGCCTGCTCTACGCCCTGCTCGTGCTCTCCCTGCGACGCGAGCGGGGGATCGGGGCCGAGGCCGCGGTCACCTACGGCAACGTGCTCGCGGCCGTCGCGCTGCTGCCGTTCGTCGGCCCGGCGTTCGGCGTCTCGCCGCGCTCGGGCGGCATCCTCGTCTTCCTCGGCGTGGTCCAGATCGCCGGGGCGTACGTGCTCTTCCTCCGCGGCCTCCGCCACGTTCCCGCCACGCGGGCATCGCTCATCGGCATGATCGAGCCGA
>Ga0209057_1001018_pt1 | contig 23410 bp, 23 predicted proteins | sample GraSoiAngelo_146_FD_185903 | JGI IMG/M metagenome (GOLD analysis project Ga0209057, IMG submission 185903) | Grasslands soil microbial communities from the Angelo Coastal Reserve, California, USA - 14_1009_05_30cm (SPAdes) (version 2) | ecosystem: Environmental > Terrestrial > Soil > Grasslands ... | reverse complement strand
ATGGCCGAGACGAACGCCGCGATGTCCTTGTCGCGCGCGGCGACCATCGTGCGGGCCACGTGGGCGCCGTTCTCCTTGAAGTGGCGGAGCAACGCCTCGATCAGCCCGCGTCCGATGCCCTTCTCCCGCGCCGACGGATCCACGCCAAAGAACTCGACCCAGCCCGTCGGTTCGTCGAGGCCGAACTCGCCGCCGCGGACCTCGCCGAGCATGAAGCCGACGACGCGGCCGTCGACCTCGGCGACCTGCGATGAGTCCGGGTCGCGACGGATGTAGTACGCGATGCGCTGCTCCCAGACCTCCGGCCGGTACTGTCCGGTGATCCGCTCGTCGATGCGGCAGACCGCTTCGACGTCGAGCTCCGTGAGGGGCCGTACGCGAGGCTCCGCCATCTGACGCGACTATATGTCGCGCGCACAAACGAAGCGGCCCGTCGACGGAGGACGGGCCGCTTCGCGAGGGACCGGGTGCGTCTAGGCGGCGGGTGCGGTCGGTGCGGTGGGGGCGCGGCGTCCCCGGGTGGCGACCGCGACGATCGCGAGGCCCACGAGCGGGATGAAGCCGAATACCAGCGCCCAGATCGCGAGGTCGGCGAAGACCTGGAACAGCGCGCCGAAGGCCGCGAGCGCCCGCGCGAGAGTCTTCGCGGGATCCCAGCCCTTCACGGTGTTGTCGATCGGCGCCGGAGTCAGCGGAGTGACCGAGAGCACGATCGTCGAGAACTCGGTGCGCGACTTGATGCCGTTGATCTGCGCGGTGAGCTGCTCGACCTGAGTCCGGACGTTCGCGAGGGAGGCGTCCACCTTGAGGATCTCGTCGATCGTGTTCGCGCGGTTGAGGAGCGCGAGGTAGCGCTGCTCCTCGGACTGCTTCGCCCCCAGGCGCGCCTGGAGGTCGACGAACTGGTCGGTGACGTCCTTCGTGTCGACGTTCGAGGTCGCGACCTCGCCTTCGAGCTGCTTGATCTGGTTCAGAGCGTCGTCGAAGCGCGACGCGGGGACGCGGATCGTGAGGTTCGCCCGGCGGTCGTCGCCGTTGCCGGACTGCGCGAGACCGAGGACGTCGCCGCCGTAGCCGACCGCGATCGCCGCGGCCCGCTCGCTCGTCGCCCACGGGTCCTTGGAGCGCATGGCGATGTTGGCGGTCCGGATGAGGTTCCGGTCGGCGTTGAAGGCGACCGGGTTGGGGAGACCCTGGTTCGGCGCCGGCGCCCCGACGGCGACCCCGCCGGCCTTCTGGGCCTCGGGAGCCGGGACGGCGAGCGGTGCGCTGATGTTCGTGAAGCTGTCCCCGGTCCCGCCGCCGGGTGCGCCGCGGGAGGCCGTCCCGCTGGCGGAGCAGGCGGCGAGGAAGAGCGGCAGCGCGAGGAGCAGAGCGAGCTTTGCGCGCATCGTCTTCACCTACTTCTTCGAGTGGTCTGGCAGGTAGACGCGCGCCGGGCCGGCTAGGTTCCCCAGCGGTCCCCGAACAGCCGGCGGGCGTTCGCGTCCACAGCGATCCCCAGTGTCGGGGCCGAGACCCCGCGGATACCGGCGATCGCGCCGAGCGTCTCCACGACGTAGGCCGGCTCGTTGCGGCGACCCCGGTGCGACTGCGGTGCGAGGTAAGGCGCGTCGGTCTCGACGAGCAGCCGGTCTTCGGCCACCGCGGCGGCGGCCTCGCGGAGCCGGACGCTCGTCGGGTACGTCACCGTCCCCGCGAACGAGAGCACCAGCCCGCGGCGGACCCACTCGGCGACCTCAGCCGGGCCCTCGCTGTAGCAGTGGACCATTCCTGCGAGTCGGGGGTCAACGGCGCCCTCCGGCCCCCATACGACGCTCTCGTCGACGATCGCGCGCAGACGCGCTCCGGCGTCGCGCACGTGGAGCACGACCGGCATCTCAAGGAGCGACGCGAGCGCGAGCTGCGCGCGCAGCGCGCGCTCCTGTTCCTCGAGCGGCGCGCTCCGACCCGAGAGGTCCATCCCGATCTCGCCGATCGCGACCACGCGGTCCTGCCGCGCGAGCTCGAGAAGACGAACGGCCGTGGCCTCGGACCAGGTTGCCGCGCGGTGTGGATGCACGCCGACGGCGACGCGAACCTCCGGGTGGCGCTCGGCGAGCGCGACGGCCGCCTCGCTCGAGCCAAGGTCCTCAGCGCACGTGAGGACCCGCGTCACACCCGCGACGCGGGCACGCTCGAGCACGGCGGCGAGGTCGGATGCGAATCGCGCATCGGTGAGATGCGCATGTGCGTCGAGCATGGCCAGAGGCTAGTTTGGACGGATGGCGGGCACACCTGCGCGCATCCTCGTCGCCGTCGCGTGGCCGTACGCGAGCGGCCCGCGCCATCTCGGGCACGTCGCCGGAATGGGCACGTCGGACATCTTCGCCCGCTACCACCGCATGAAAGGCAACGACGTCCTCATGGTCAGCGGCACCGACGAGAACGGGACCCCGAGCCTCATCGCCGCGGATCGCGAGGGCCTAACTCCGAAGCAGGCGGTCGACAAGTACAACCGCATCATCGCGACCGACTTTCGCGCGCTCGGCTTCTCGTACGACCTCTTCACGCGCACCACGACGCGCAATCACGTTGTGGTCGTGCAGGACGTCTTCAAGACCCTCTACGACAAGGGCTACCTGATCAAGAAGACCGCGCTCGGGGCGCTCCAGGCCGCGACCGGACGCACGCTGCCCGACCGCTACATCGAGGGCACCTGCCCGATCTGCGGCTACAAGGACGCGCGCGGCGACCAGTGCGACAACTGCGGGAACCAGCTCGATCCGGACCAGCTCATCGACCCACGCTCCAGGATCGACGGGTCGAAGCCGATCTTCAAGGAGACCGAGCACTACTACCTCGACCTGCCGGCGTTCAAGCAGCAGCTCACGGATTGGGTGACGCGTCAGACCCACTGGCGGCCGAACGTGCGGAACTTTTCGCTGAACTTCATCGCCGATCTCAAGCCGCGTCCCATCACGCGGGACATCGACTGGGGCGTCCCGGTGCCGCTGCCCGGCTGGATCGACCGGCCCGACAAGCGGCTCTACGTGTGGTTCGACGCGGTGATCGGCTACTTCTCGGCGAGCGTGGAGTGGGCGACGATGGTCGGACAGCCCGAGGCCTGGCGCGACTGGTGGCAGGACCCGGCATCGCGGCACTTCTACTTCATGGGCGCTGACAACATCGTGTTCCACACGACGATCTGGCCGAGCATGCTGCTCGGCTACGGGAACAGCGGCGCCGTCGCGGGCGGGCGCGGCGAGCCGCTGCAGCTGCCGTCCAACGTCGTCTCGACCGCGATCCTCACGATGAGCGGCGCGAGGCAGTCGACCAGCCGCGGGCACGGGATCTACGTGAACGACTTCCTGTCGCGCTACGACCCGGATCCCCTGCGTTTTTACCTCGTGCTCAACGGCCCGGAGACCGCGGACGCGGACTTCACCTGGGAGGACTTCGTCCGGCGCAACAACGACGACCTCGTCGCCACGTGGGGAAATCTCGCCAACCGCACGCTCGTCAACGCGTACCGCCGTTTCGGCGCGGTGCCGCCTCCGGGCACGCCCACGGCGGAGGACCGCGCGGTCCTCACGGCCGTCGAGGGTGGCTTCGCGACGGCGCGCGCTCACCGAGGCGCTGCGGCTTGCCGCCCTCGTGAACGGGTACCTCACCACGAGCGAGCCCTGGAAGCTCCACGAGACCGCTCGTGACCGCGCGGGGACGATCCTCAACGTCGCGCTCCGCTGCGTGGACGATCTCAAGGTCATGCTCACGCCATTCCTCCCGTTCTCGAGCCAGAAGCTGCACGAATACCTCGGCTACGACGGCGTCATCGCGCCCCAACCTGAGTTCCGCACGCGGCGCGAGCCCGACGGCTCGACCCACGACGTGCTGACCGGCGACTACGGCGTCGCGCCGGCCTGGGCTCCGACCGCTCTCCCGGCGGGGCGAAAGCTTCGCGAGCCGCATCCGCTCTTCAAAAAGCTCGACCCCTCGGTCGTGGACCAGGAGGTGGAGCGCATGGAAGAACGCGGCGCGAAATGAGGCGCCTCGCGCTCGTCGCGGCGCTCCTGCTCGCCGCCTGCACCGCCGTCCCGGCGCCCGACAGCACGAGCGCCGCGCCATCACCGTCCGCCGCGGCGGAGATCGCGAACGGTCACTTCGACGGCGCACGCGCGAAGGCCCACGTGAGCTACCTCGCGGATCCGGCCCGCGGCGGCCGCATGTCGGGGTCCGCGGGCTACGCGGACGCGGCGCAGTACGTCGCCGACCGCTTCCGCGAGATCGGGCTCGAGCCGCTCGGCGACAACGGCACGTACTTCCAGCATTTTCCGATGCCGAACGTCGAGCTCGCCGCGATGCCGACCCTCGCGGCGATCGCGCCGTCCGCGCGGACCTACAAGGCGCGCGTCGACATGACCGAGACTGTGGGCGGCCGCTCCGGCAGCGGCCGGGCGGAGAGCACCCTCGCGGTGGTCGGCGGGGCGGCGCGCGCCGGGGTGCAGAACGACTTCGCCGGCGTGGACGCGCGCGGAAAGATCGCGCTCGTGACCGGGCCCACGCAGGGCGGCAGCGCCGTCGAGGCCGCGTATGCCGAAGGCGCGACGGGCGTGCTGCTCGTCGGCAACACGCAGATCCGCTACTCGTACATCCCGCGCCTCGAGTCCGCCACGATCCCGGTCCTCGTCGTCAACGAGACCGTCGCGAACGAGCTCATCGCGCCGTCCGGCAAGACAGTCGCCGCGGTTCGCGACGCGGTGCGCGCGCGGCGTTCCGATCCGACCTCGCCGCCTACCGGGTTCGAGGTCCCGACGACGCTCCGCATGGAGGTCTCGCTCACGCCGGTGCGGCAGATCGACGCGATGAACGTCGTGGGGCTGCTCCGCGGCGCGGACAACACCTCCGAGCAGGCGGTGCTCGTGGGCGGACACCTCGACGCGGTCGGGACCGATCCCGACGGCTCGGTGTTCCAGGGCGCGAACGACAACGCGTCGGGCCCGGCGGTCGTGATGGAGGTCGCGCGAGCGCTCGCCGCCCGCCGCGCGACGCTCAAGCGATCGATCGTGTTCGCGGCGTTCGCGGGCGAGGAGGAAGGCTTCTTTGGCTCCGAGGCCTACATCGCGCGGACGGCGACCTCGCCCGGACGCGTGGAGAGCCTCACCGCGATGATCGACCTCGACGTCATCGGCTGCTGCGGCGACTCGCTCTTCGTGTCGAACGAGGCGCCCGAGCTGCAGCGGCGCATCCGCGACACGGCCAGCCGGCTTGGCGTCTCCTCGACGTCGTCAGGGGCCGGCGGGAGCGATCAGACGAGCTTCGCGCGGCGGCGCGTCCCCGCCGCGCTCATCGGCTGGACCGACTTCATCCTCCACACGTACCGCGACACGCCCGACGTCGTCACCGTGGCGAAGCTCAAGGCCGCCGGCGACGTCGTGACCGACGTCGCCGCCCAGCTCGCGTCGGAGGGCTGAGGCCGCAACCATTCGCCGCGCCGTGCGTCTAACTGGATGTGCGGAGGTGGCTGCTCCCGTTCTGCCTGACGCTGAGCGCAGTCGCCTGCGGCGATCTTCAGAGCGGGCAGGCAGGCGCGCCCCCGTCAGCGACTCCGACATCGGCGAGCGCCCCCGCCGCGGACTGCGTCGCCCTCGGCGCGATCTCGCCCATCCCGGTGCCACCGCTGGCGGTCGTCGACCTTGGTGACGGCACCAAGCGCGTGACGAGCGCCGAAGCGGGCTACTCGCTCGTCGTACCCGGTACATGGCTCGTCTCAGGCGCCATCGCCGGGACGGTGAACCCCTGGTTCGGCCAGGCCCACATGAGCAGCTACGACCCCCGCGCCGCGCCGACGCCCCGACCGGAGGCGGGCACGATCCTGCCGCCAGAGGTCGGCGTCCGGCTCGACATAGAGATGTGGGCCAACCCGCTCCGCGAGCCGCTCGACATCTACGCGCAGCGCGTGCACATCGGGCCGGATCAGATTGCGGTGCTACCGGGTGCGTTCGTGAGGCTCGCCGGCGGACAGGCGTATCGCATGACGATCCAGGACGAGCGGCGCTTCCAGCCGAGCCTCGGTCCGCTCGTCGCGACTCGTCAAACGCGCGCCGTCTGGCTCGTTCCCTCGCCGCGCGCCGACCGCGTGCTCGTGCTCTACGCGACGCCGGCCGAAAGCGCGCTCTTCCCCGCCGTCGAGCGAGCGGTCTCGACGCTCCAGGTGGCGGCGCCTCGGAGCGCCGTGCTGCCGGTCGTCCACCAGCGGAGCGAGATCCTTCAACGATGGCTCGTCGGCAAGTCCGGGCCGATCGCCGGCCGGCGTGCGGAGGCAAAGCTGATGACGTACGCCGAGGCAAGCCTCGCGATGGACGCACGCCCCGGCGCATCGCTGAACCCACCCCTGCCGATGGGAATTCCGCGGATCGACCGCGATCCGGATGAGCTCTTCTGGTTGGTCGCCGTGAGCGGCCCGGACCTTCCCGCGTCTCGAGGTGGTCCGCCGGGCCGGGGCGTTGCGGTCGGCACGCCCGCGCCGACGGCGTGGATCCTCTACGACACACCGGCGACGAACGATCGAGGCGAGCGGACCGGCCAAGGCTTCTCGACCGCAGGCACCTGGCCGCCCGGGTTCGACACCCTGCCCGACCGTTGCCACTGACGTGGGCGCATGCGACGCCCACGTGAGCGTCGCGTGACGCGGACCGTCGTCGGACTCTTGATGCTCGCGGTCGTCGGCTGCACCGTCAGCCCTGAGCCGCCTCCGCCGGTCGGAACACGACCGGCGGAGGCGCTGCCCGGGGTGGAGATCCGTCCGCTCGGCGCTGCCCACGGGGATTGGGCGATCGTGCTGCGCTCCGCTTCAGGGTATGGCGCGCCGGACGAAGGCGAGATCTGGGCCGTGCCGCTCGATGGCGGCGAGGCCAAGCGCGTGATCGCCTGGACGTCCTACGGCATCGGCGCGTACGACGCCATCCGGCTGGGCCTCACGGTCGTCGCCCGCCAGCTCTCGCCCGATCGGCGGCGCATCGTCCTCACCGTCACGAAGTACTCGCGAGCGACGTTCGGCGGCGCGCTGGCCATCATCGATCTCTTCACCGGCAGGTTTGCCTCGCTCGACACGCCGAACATCCAGATGCCCTGGCGCCCCGCCTGGAGCCCGGATGGCAGACGCATCGCATTCGATCGCTATGAGAGCACGTTCTGGACGGGTATCTCCGTGATCGGCGCCGACAACAGCGACCTGCGGCGGCTCTGCGACGCGAGCATGGTCAGCGTCGGCGGAATGGGCGCGTTCCGCGGGTGCTACGGCATCGACGGCTGGACGCCGGATTCGAAGCGAGTCCGCTTCTACGAGGTCGACGGTTACTCCGTCATAGACGCGGACACCGGTGCGATCACGCGCTTCGGCGTCCACGGCGCTTCGCTTATCGCTTCCGATTGGCGTGAGGCGCCGCCGGCGGTCGCGCTTGGTGTCATCGAAGGGGGCGAGCTAAAGCTCATGACGTTCGACAGCGGCGGGTCGGCGCCACGCGTCCTCGCGCGCGTGCCTTCGGGCTCTCTTGGCTTCTTCGAACCACGATGGAATCCCCGGAGCGGCGATTTGCTGACCAGACGCGGCGGGGAGCTGTTCGTGTACGGATCCCAGCTGAGCGGCCGCCGAGTCGCGGCCGTCGCCTGCGAGATCCGTGGGGAGTGGCGACCGGATGGCACGGAAGTCGTCTATCTCGCCCCCTGCCTCGGGACGGGTGAGCTTCATCTCGCGGCCGCGGGCGTGAGCGGCGGCCTGCCAGCCACGGGCGATCGCGTGGTGTGGTCGCCGCCGGCGGGCGGGCGGAGCGATTGGCGCGTCGTCGACCTCGCGGTCGTGCATTACCCGTGACGTCCGTGCTCTGGCGCGCGGAGTCCAGGCGCTAGCCGCGGCAGCCCGAATCCGACAGGGAAAGCGTGACCTCGCCCGCGGGTATGCCCTCCGCCACCCCGCGAAGGGTGCGGTAGCGCTCAAGGAAGAGCTCGAGCGTCGGGCGATCGAGCGCGATCCAGGTGGTGACCTCATCGAACCGTCGGGCCCGTGCGACGCACGTCTCGGGTCCGAAGATCCCCGACCCGGCGATCGGCACGTGGAAGAGCAGGTCTCCGTTGGGATCGATGATCCGCCAGCCTCGCGCGTTCCCGTCGTAGAAGAGGACCAGAAGCGACCGGTGCTGCGGATCGTCGGGGCTGCCCTTGTCGACCGCCCAGCGCACCGTGGTCGGCAGCGGGAGCTGCGGCTGGATGTTCGGCGGCTTCGTCAGCTCGGCTGTCGCGACGATCCGATTGGGTGCGGCTGACCCTGCGACCGTCGACGGCGCACCCGTCGGCGCCACAGCGGGAGTCGACACGGGTGCGCCGCACGCGAAGACGCCGGCAGCCACCACGATCGCGCACAGCACGTGGTGTCGGGCCACGCCAGGAGCATGCGCGTCGACGCCACTGCGGTCATGGGACTCGCCGGCGCTAACGCTCACGGAAGACGTAGGACTTATGGCAGGCTGCTGATCTCCTTCGCGCGCTCGCTCAGCGCGCTCGCGACCGCCCTGCGCTCGCTCTCGCCGAAGGCGGACGAGCCGAGGACCTCGACGTCGGCGAGATCGCGGTAGAGGACACGGATGAGCCGGTGCGCCTCGGTGGGCCCGCAGCCGATCGCGACGAGCGTCTTGTCGACCTGGATCGCGTGCTGGACGAGATGCGCCTCGAAGCGGTGCATCCGGAAGCGGACCGGCTTCGCGCCATCCCAGAAGAGGGCCGGCCGCTCGAGCTCGTCGTCACCCACATCCGCGAGCTCGCGGAGGACCCGGCGATGGATCTCGAAGAGCGCGTTGCGAATGTCGGCGATCCCGCCCGCCACCGTTTCGGGCGCGCGGTAGCCGTACTCCGTCCGCCACGACGGGTAGCGCTCGCCCGCCTCGTCGTCGTCGCGTGGCCGGTCGGAAGCGCGCGCGTACTGGACGACCCCGAGGAAGCCGTACTCGGCGCCGAGCATGTGTTCGATGACCGCGCGCACCGGCCACTGGTCCTTCGCGGGCGCGCGATCGAGATCGCGGTCACCCACCCCCGCGAGGGCGCCGGTCAGGTCGCGGTATGCCCGGTGGTACTGGCCGAGGATGCGCTCGGCCTGCGTGACCGGTGGGCCGTCGGCGGCGCGCAGCGCCGCGAGCCGGACCGCGAGGTCGCGGAGCTCGTGCTGCGCGAGGAGCAGGGTGAAGCGAAGGCCCTCCTCGTCGTATTCGCGCCAGACCCACGTGCGGCCCATGGCCGTATCGGAGAGGTCGACCGTGGCACGCACGAGCTCCTCGACCGCCTGCGTGACGGTCAGCTGTCGAGGGGGCGCTGCCCCCTCGGACCCCCGCGAGCTCAGACCGCGACCTTCGCCACGCCCGCCAGCGTCTCCCGCGCGAGGTGGTCGACCACGGCGTGGAGGTGCCCGGTCTCCTTCCAGACGCGCAGCTGCCGGTCCGCGCTCGTGCCCTCACGCACGATCGTCTCGAGGTAGGCGACCTCGCGACGCGAGCCGAGCTCGTCGACGATGTCATCGACAAACTCGAGGAGCTCGACCGCGAGGTCGCGCATCGGCACCTCGCGCTGGACGCCGAAGTCGATGAGGTTCGCGTCCATGCCCCCGCGCACCGCGCGCCACTTGTTCTCCTGGATGAGCGCGGGCGCGTACTTCCGGAAACCGAGGTTCCGGTCGCGCAGCATGAGGAGCTTCGCGCAGATCGCCTGGATGAGGGCCGCGAGGCAGATCGCCTCGTCGACGCGCGTCGCCGCGTCGCACACGCGGAACTCGATCGTCGGGTAGAACGCGTGCGGCCGGAGGTCCCACCAGATCTTCTTGCCGTCGTCGATGGACTTGGTCTTCACGAGGAGCTGGACGAAGTTCTCGAACTCGTCGTAGGACGAGAACTCGGGCGGGATGCCGGTGCGCGGGAAGCGGCCCCAGATGACTTGGCGGTAGGACTTGAGACCGGTGTTCCGCGCGAGCCAGAACGGGCTCGACGTCGAGATCGCGAGGAGGTGCGGGAGGAAGTAGCGCGCCTCGTTCATGACCTCGATCCGGCGCTCGCGGTCGGGGATACCGACGTGCACGTGTATGCCGAAGATGAGGAGCTCGCGGATGACGTCCTGCAGCTCCTCCTCGAGGATCTTGTACCGCTCGTGCTCGGTGATCTCCTGCTCCTGCCAGTGCGAGAAGGGGTGCGTGCCGGCCGACGCGAGACGCAGCCCGTGCGGCTCGAGATGGGCCGCGAGCGTACCGCGCAGGCGCGTGATCTCCTCGCGCGCCTCGGCCACGTTCTCGCAGATCTTCGTGCCGGCTTCGATGACCGACTGCATCATCTCGGGCTTCACCTGCTCGCCGAGCGTCGGCCGCGCCGCGGCAAGGAGCGTCTCGCTGTGGGACTTCAGCTGGCCCTCCGCGTCGATGATCTGGAACTCTTCCTCGATACCGATCGTCAGGCGCGGTACGTCCATCGGGCTGCCTACTTTAGTCCGCCCACCTACACGCGATCATCTGCGCCGATCCACTTCAAATACCGGCGCGCAGACCGCTCGACCGCGTCCTGACCGCCCGACGCAGTGACGCTATCCCACGAGCCGCTATAGACACGATCGAACGGGAACGGTCGCACGGACGCGACGACACGACGGACCGTGTCCGCCGGCAGCGGGATGTGGTTCGGGTAGCTCCGCATGAAGCTCACGAAGCGAACGTCCTGGACGACCGCAATGGTGTCGCCGACGAGGAGCGCGCCCTGGCCCTCGGCGCCCGCCGCCCGGTGCAGGACCGCGCTCCCTTCGAAGTGGTCACCGCGCGGCGCGCAGCCGCACGCGCAGCTCCAGCGTCATCGTCGAGAGCACCGATCCCAGGTGATCCGCCCAGCGCGCGATGTGCCAGAGACTGAAGGCGATCGAGTTCGAGCGCGCGGGACGGAACCGAAGCTGCCCGTCATCGAGGACCGCGACCGCCTCGAGCGCGTTGCGGTGGTTGAGCGCGTATGCACGCCCGAGCGTCTCGGCGATTCATGAGCGCTGGCGCAGCGCGGTGCGCGCCTCACTGATCATCCGATAGACGCTGCGCGCGTCCTGCAAGCCACGGAGAGCGGGAGCCGGCGATCCGCCATAGACCCCTCCCCAGCCCTCGTAGATGTTCCGCTGGGCGAAGTAGATCGTCTCGCCGCTCAACCACGAGGACTCGAGCTCGAGGTAGGGCAGGGTCATGAGGTCGAGCTCCACCTCGCGACGGCGGGTTCGGATCACGACGCGCCGGTCGGTCAGCATGTATTCGGCACCGCTCGCCTCCCGCCAGATGCTGAACAGTCGTGGACCGAAGAAGAAGATACCGAAGAACACGAATGGGAACAGCGCGACGACGAGGAAATCCCCGGGGCCGGATCGGCTTCGGGCCGCCGCGCTGGCGGCGATCCCAGTGACGAAGAAGAGCGCAGCGAAGGCGGCGAAGGCCAGAAGAAAGAGGTCCATAGGTCGTAGGAAGCCGCGGATGCCGCGGGGGTTGCCTTTCCACAGCAGGCGCTCGCCGGGCGCCACCATCGTCTCGGTCACGCCGCGCCTTCGACAATGTACGTCGGCACGACGCTCCCCGCCCCGGCGGTCACGTTCAGCAGCGCGCTCGACGAGACGCGCGCGAGCGTCCCGCTCACGCGACCCCAGAAGAGGTACGGGTCGTGGTCGATGGACAGATCGAGGAAATGCATCCGGTCAAGGAGTACGGGGAACGGATACCGCGGGACCGCCACGCGCTCCTGCACGACGTACGACGCGCCGAGCGCGGCGAGGAAGGACTGTTCCCACTCGTGCTGGTCGATCGTCCAGCCGAGGACGACGCCCTTGCCGCCGTACTCGTCGTTCGGCTTCAGCACGAGCCGCTCCTTGCCGCCGATCACGAAGTCGCCGAGGTCGACCACCTTGCCGGCATAGGTCGTGTGACCCTCACGCACCTTGCGCGTCCAGGGGACGTGCCTGGCGATCGCCCGACGCTGCTCCGGGGTGTACAGGTGCGCGTAGCGGTCGTCGGACAGGAGCGCGAGGCTCATCTTCTTGTGGAGGAGCTTTGCGCGGAACGTGTTGACGACCGTGACCTTCCCGTCGAGGTAGGCCTGCACGAGCGGGCGAGCGACGTCCCCCTTCGCGAGGAGCTCGCTCGTGAGGACACGGCGGTAGACGAGGTCGATCTTGCGGCCGTCCGCGCGCAGCACGCCGCGCGTGTACGTGAGGTCCTCCGGAGCGCAGATGAGGGCACGGACGCCCTGCGACTCGAAGTAGCGCTCGAACATCTGGAACTCGGTGAGCGTGGGAAGTCCGCGCCAGTCGACGATCGCGACGGTGGGCGTGCCATTGGCGCGCGCCCGGTGCGCGCGCAGCATCGCGCCAAGCTGGCGGGCCCGGACGGGGATCGTGCGGACGCGGAAGCGCTTGCGGAACTCGCGCACGACGGGCAGGCGCGCGAAGACCTGCGCGAGCTCGTCGTTGTACGCCATCCCCGCCGGCGACTCGGCGTTGTACTCGACGAACCGGATGACGCCGTCGTCGCCCACGAACCCGTCGAGCCGCGAGGACGGCGAGGCCGCGCGGAAGCCGGGATCGGCGAGGGCGAGCTCCTCCTCGCGCGGCTCGAGGTCGAGCTCCCGCCGCAGGTCCGCATCGGCCAGGAGCGCACGCTCGAGGCGGCCGAGCGCCGCGTAGATGGTCTCGGCCGCCTTGTTGACGGCCGCGTACTGCCAGTCGCTGATGAGGTTCGGCCGCAGCGACACGCACAGCGGCCGCTCGCCGAACACGAGCCGGCGCTCCCGCTGCCCTTCGGTGAGCAGCTCGGCGCTGGCCTGCACGAGCGCCGCGTCCTCGAGGAGCGCGTGATAGGCGACGAGCGGATCGGCAGCAGCGCGCCGCCGCGCTACCGCACGTGCCGCCACCAGCGATGCTCCCTCTGCCACGGTGGCGTCGCCTCGCCCATGGCGTACGCGATGACGAGGTCGCTCATCTTCTCGAGAACCCAGGCGAAGTTGTCCTGCTTGATCGAGAAGCTGTCGAAGTCCGGCGCGGGATTCAGGAAGTCGATCGCGTAGAGCGTGCCGTCGCGGACGGCGAACTCGACCGTGTCCATGTCGTAGCCGAGCGCGTCGGTGAGCTTGATGGCGTCGGCCACGGCGCGGTCGCGTAAAGCGCCTTCGACGGGCCGGTCGATGACGTAGCGCTCCTGGAACGGCGCGGTCGGGTCGTAGCGGATCGGCAGGATGTGCGTCCGTCCGATGCAGATGCACCGGACGTAGTCCTCCCAGCGGATGAACTCCTGCAGGATCATCGTCTTCGGACGGTGACCGGGCGCGAGTGCGCCCGACTGGTCGTACGCCCAGATGAGGTCGTCGCGGGAGTCGACGCGATAGACGTCCTTCCAGCCGCCGCCGGTGTTCGGCTTGAGGATGGCGGGCAGCCCGACGTACGCGATGATCGCGTCCCAGTCGAGCGGGTACTGCAGGTTGCGGAGCGACTGGTCCGAGATGTCGGAGATGTACGACTTGTTCGGCAGGACCACGGTCCGCGGGACCGCGACCCCGAGCTTTCGGGCGAGCGTGCACTCGAAGAACTTCTCGTCGGCCTCCCACCAGAACGGATCGTTCACCACGACCGTCCCGAGGATCGAGGCGCTCTTGAGGTGCGCGCGGTAGTAGGGCACCTCGTGGCTGATGCGGTCGACGATCACCGAATAGCGCGGCCGCTCGAGCTCGCGCGTGCCGCCAAGGGCGGCCATCTCCGCGCTGATCCCCTTGGCGGCGCCCTTGCGGTTCACGGTGTCGATGAAGGGCTGCGGGAACGTGTTCTCGCGCCCGACGAGAAGGCCGACGACCTTGGCGAGCGCCGGCGCGTCAGGCTTGCGAGGCGAGAGCGTCATAGGAACGCGTCCACCATCTCCATCCAGTACGGCCAGTCGTGCGCCCAGCCGTCCCAGAGGTGGAGCGCCGCGGGCACACCCTTGCCCTGGAGCGTCGCCGCGAGCCGCTTCGATTCCTCCACGTTCGGATCGTCGCGGCCCGTCGCGATGACGATCTCGGTCTCGCGGAGCGGCGCGAGGTAGCGCTCGTCGTAGAGGTTCGGCAAGAACGCGAGCGGGTTCACGAAGTACGCGTCGCCGTCGCGCTCACCGTCGAGCCAGCGCGCCGTGTCGTACGAGCCCGACAGGCCGATCGCCTTACGCGCGATGCCCGGACGCCTGGTCGCGAACGAGATCGCGTGGAACGCCCCGAACGACGCACCCGTGACGATGAGGTAGTCGACGATGTTCCCCGAGCGGATCGCCGGCAGTACCTCTTCAACGAGATAGCGCTCGTAGGCAAGGTGCTTGCGGGCGCGGTCCTGCGCGGGCACGGCCTTGTTGTAGAAGGACTCGCCGTCCACCGAGTCGACGCACCAGAGCTGGAGCCAGCCGGCCTCGACACGCGGCGCCATGTGACCGACGAGACCGAAGTCCTCCCACTGGTAGAACCGCCCCATCGACGTCGGGAACACGAGCACCGGTGTGCCCTTGTCGCCGAAGATGAGGAGCTCCATGTCGTGGCCGAGCGCCGGACTCCACCACCTCCGGTACTCGCGATTCATCGTTTCGCCTTCGCGCCGCGGGCGCGCGACTCGCGGATCAGCCGCCAGGCGACGTCCGCGTCGCGCCAGCCCTTGATCGCGGCGGTCTTCCCCTGCTCGAGCTCCTTGTACGTCGCGAAGAACGTCTCGATCTCGCGCCGCCAGTGCGCGGCGAGGTCGTCGAGCCTGGTGATCTCGTCGAATCGCGGATCGCCGACCGGGACCGCGAGGATCTTCTCGTCGTTCCCGTGCTCGTCGTCCATGAACAGCGTGCCCACGGGCCGCGCCCGAACGACGCAGCCCGGGAAGGTCGGCTCCTCGACGATCACGACGGCATCCAGGGGATCGCCGTCGCCGCCCACCGTATCCATGACGAAGCCGTAGTCGGCCGGGTAGTGCACCGACGAGAAGAGGACCCGGTCGAGCCGGATGTGGCCACTCGACCGGTCGAGCTCGTATTTCGTCCGTGAGCCGCGCGGGATCTCGATGAAGACGTCGACGCTCTCATCCGCCGCGCCGCGAGCGCGGCGTCTCGGTTCAGCTCGGGCCGCGCTCCTCACCACGTGCGTGCTCCCCCGCGTTCTTCGCCGGCGCCACGACCACCGTGATCTCGCCCTTTGGCCGCAAGGCAGCATACCGAGCGGCAAGGTCGGCCGCCGTGCCGCGCACGATCTCCTCGTGGACCTTGGTCAGCTCGCGCGCGACCGCGACGCGCGCGTCCGGCGCGACCGCCGCCACGTCCGCGAGGAGGTCTGCGACCCGGAACGGACTTTCGTAGAGGACCGCGGTGCGGCCCTCGCCGAGCAGCTTCGCGATCTCCCGCCGCCGCGCGCCGCTCTTCTTCTCGGAGAAGCCAACGAACGTGAACTCGCGCGTCGGCAGGCCGGACGCGACGAGGGCGGAGATCGCGGCGGCCGGCCCCGGCACCGAGACCACCTCGTGGCCGGCCGCGACGGCGGCGGACACGAGCTGCTCGCCGGGATCGGAGAGCCCCGGCGTCCCGGCGTCCGTCACCAGCGCGACGTCCCATCCGCGGTCCAGCTGGCCGATCAGCTCCGCGGCCTTGCGACGGTGGTTGAACTCGGTATAGGAGGTCAGATGCTTGGCGCGGATCTCGTGCTTGCGCAGCAGCAGCTGCGTGTGACGCGTGTCCTCGCACGCGACCATGTGGACCTCCTGGAGGATCCGCAGGGCGCGCAGCGACACGTCCTCGAGGTTTCCGATAGGCGTCGCGACGAGGTAGAGCTTCCCCACTACCGAGATGGCGTGTACGGCGTCGCTTCGAGCAGTCGGTCCTCGATCTCCCCGACGAGGTCGCCGTGCCGCGCGCGCGTCACCCGCTTGACCCCCTTCCACTCCTCATCGTCGGGAACGCGCCCCAGGCGGCCTCCTTCGTTGCGCGGTCGGGCCACGTCAGCAGGTAGACGAACTCGTTCCTGCCGTCCCTCACTGCGCCTCCGACGGGCACTTGGCGAGCCCGTCCGGCTTGCCCATAGAGTCCCCCTGTTGAACGCGATCCTCCTGGCCCACGGTCCGCTGCGCGAGCGCGTCTCGGCCGCCCTCACGGGATTCGTCTACTCGAACGGCGGCGTCATCGTCGCCCACGACCAGTACGTCGACCAGGAGCGGCAACGCTACTTCACTCGCCTGGAGTGGCGCCTCGACGGGTTCAAGATCCCGCGAGGCGATCTCGCCGACCGGCTCGACGAGGCGCTACGGCCGTTCGAGCTCCGCTCCGTTCTCTTCTTCTCGGACGTGGTGCCGCGGATCGCGCTCTTCGTGTCCAACCTCTCGCACTGCCTGTACGACATCCTCGGACGCTGGCGCTCGGGGGAGTGGCGCGTCGACGTCCCGCTCGTCGTGAGCAACCACGGGGGGCTTGCCGATGTGGCCCGGCGCTTCGACGTCGAGTTCCGCGAGTTCCCGATCACGCCCGACACGAAGAGCGACCAGGAGCGGCGCGAGATCGACCTGCTCCGGCAGAAAGGCGTCGAGCTCGTAGTGCTCGCGCGCTACATGCAGGTCGTCGGGCACGACCTCGTCGCGGCGTTCCCCGACCGGATCCTGAACATCCACCACGCTTTCTTGCCCGCGTTCCCCGGCGCGAAGCCGTACCACGCCGCCTACCGGCGCGGGGTGAAGATCATCGGGGCAACGAGCCACTACGTGACCGCCGACCTCGACGCCGGGCCGATCGTCGAGCAGGACGTCATCCGCGTCTCGCACGCGACGCCGGTGGACGAGATGATCCGGCTTGGCCGCGACCTCGAGAAGGTCGTCCTCGCCCGCGCGGTGTGGATGCACCTGCAGCGGAGAGTGATCGTCGATGAAGGCCGGACGGTCATCTTCCAGTAGTCATCGGGCTCAGACGCTGCCCGCCGTCGGACGCAGGCTCTGCGCGAGGACGACGCCGGCTAGGACGATCGCGCCGCCAACGAGCTGGAGCGGCTCGAGCCGCTCGCCGAGCACCACCCACGCGGCGACTGCGGCCACGGCCGGCTCGAACGTTCCGGCGAGGCCGACGCGGGCCGCGGGGATGAGCGCGATCGCCCCGAGCGTGAGCGCGAAGGGGATGACCGTGGCAACGACCACGACCGCGGCGAGGAGCGCGTAGGCCTCGGGCGGCGTCGTCGTCCAGGGGAGCGTCCAGAGCGGGCGGACGACGCTCCAGCCGACGAGCGCGAAACCGAAGCCCCACACGAGCACGGTCGACGTCGAGTAGCGCGTCTGCAGGCGCTCGGCGAGCGCGAAATACAGGGCGAAGATCACCGCGTCCGCCGCCGCGAGCGCGAGACCGACCCCGTTGAGCTCGCGGAGCGCGGCGTCGTAGGCGCCCGCGGCGAAGAAGCACCCCGCGAGCGCGAGCGCCGCGGCGAGCCACAGACGCCCGCCGACGCGGCGGCCACGCAGGCGCGCCCAGACGAGCAGGAGGATCGGCCCCGTGTACTCGATGACGAGGGCGACGCCGATGGGGATGCGCTGGATCGCGAGGTAGAAGACGAGCGAGACCCCCGCGAGGCCGGCGACGCCGAAGGCGAGGAAGAGCGTCAGGTCGGCGCGCCGGATCCGGAGCGCCGCCGGCCGCCAGGCCGCGACGATGGCGAGGAACGCGAGGAAGCCAAAGAGCACGCGCCATTCGGCGAGCACCGCCGGCTCGACGCCGGCGTTGAACGCCGTCTTCGCGATCACTCCGCCGATCCCGAAACACGTCGCTCCGCCGAGCGCAAAGGCGTACCCGAGAGCGAGGCGAACCTGCGGCGCGGGCTCGGCCGAGGCTGCCCGCGCGGCGGCGGGGTCAACGAGCGCGAGAGCGCGGGGATCCCGCCCAGACCCCATCAGGCCGAGATAAGGCGAAGCCCTTGCCGTCGCGCGGCGACAGAAAGGCGGCCGTCGTAGGTCGCGAACGTCGTGGGCTCTTCGCTCGTTCGAGCGATACGCAACCCGGATGCAAGATGCACGGCATCCATACCGCGCAGGCCATGGCGCTCCGCGAGATCGCCCGCAAGGGAGGCGAGCTCCGCGTCGAGATCGACGACAGCGAAGCCCCGCCAGAGGCCGTCGAGCAGCCGCCTGACCCGTGTCGCCTCTCGAGCGGTCGCTCGGCGCTCCCGTCTGATCCGACCGAGGAATGCGCGGCTTTCGACGTACGCGATCCGAGCGACGGCGGTGAGATCCGCTTTGTTGACGCTGTCCTCGATCTGCTGTCGTCCGGGCTCGATCACGAGCAGCTTCACGATCGCGCTCGTATCGAGGAAGAGGATCAGTCCCGATCCTCGAGGACCATTTCCGCGGCGCTCGGCCCGCGTCCGCGCAGCCGGAGCGGCTTCCGCGGGACGATCGGTCTCCCTGCAGGCCAGGTGAGCTTGCCATCCCGCAGGAGCTCTGCGAGGCCGGGCGCGAGGCCCGCAGGGACGATCCTGGCGATGGGCTCGCCACGGTCCGTCACGAGCAACGCCTCGCCGCGCCGCACGCGGCGAAGGTAGGCGCTGAGGCCGCTCTTGAGATCACGGATCCCGACCGCCCGATCGCGCTTCATGGTCACATTCTATGCCGATGTGACTACTTCGACAGACGAGCCACACGTGAGCTCAGTCGGCCTCCCAGTCGCGTGGATAGAGGAAGTCGTGACCGACCGTACGAAGACTGACTTTGGCGATCAGCGGCATCACGCGCTTGTAGTGGCTCTTGCGCACCATCTCGCGGATCCGAGTCACCAGAGCGGCGTCGAAGCCGGCCGCAATGAGCTCGGACGGGCGCAGCCGCCGATCGACCATGTGGTACAGGATGAGGTCCGCGTCGGCGTAGGTGAATCCGAGCTCGTCCTCGTCGGTCTGGCCGACCCAGAGCTCGGCAGTCGGGGGCTTGCGCACGATCTCGCCGGGTATGCCGAGATGCGTCGCGAGCTCGCGCAGCTGCGTCTTGTAGAGGTCGCCGATGGGGTTGATCGCGCAGGCCATGTCCCCGAATTGTGTGCCGTAGCCGAGGAGCAGCTCGGTCTTGTTGCTCGTGCCGATGACGAGGCCGTCGGGCCACGAGCGGTCGTACTCGATGCTCTTGCGCTCGCGGGCCATCTTGTTCCCGACGCGCACGCGATGCGCCGTGTCGCCGCCGTTGTCCGCGAAGTACGCCTCGATCTGCTTCGTGATCGGGACCTCCTCGAGCGTGAAGCCGAGCTTCGTCGCCAGGGCCTTTGCATGCGCGCGCGATTCGGCGCTCGAGTGGCGGTACGGTGTGAACAGGCCGAGCACGTTCTCGGCGCCAAGCGCCTCGCCCGCGAGCGCGACCGTGACCGCGCTGTCGACGCCCCCGGACACGCCGACGACCGCGCGCTTGAGACCGGCCTTCGTGGTCTCGTCGCGGATGAAGAGAACGAGCATCTTGCGCACGAGGACCTCGTCGATCCGCAGCGGCGACGGGTCCTTCGGATCCGGCTTGATGACGCCGGTGCGCGCCAGCGTGCTAGTCACGGCGCTCGAGCGGCAGCCCGAGGCGGCCGGCGATGTTGCGCAGCACCAGATCCTCGCGCTCGTCGCGGAGGAGCGGGTTGCGGGCGCGCTCGCGCCCGACGAGCTCCGTGTCGATCTCGCCGACGAGGAGCTCCTCCTCGAACTCCTTGGCACGCGCGACCACGGTGCCGTCCGGCGCGACGATCTCGGAGCCGCCCCAGAACGCGATGCCGTCCTCGTGGCCGACCCGGTTCACGAACGCGACGTACAGCGTGAGGTACTGCGCGTAGAAGCGGTCCATGAGACGGCACGACTCCGCGGTGCCGAGGTCGCCGCCTTCGGCGACGCCGCGCCCCGGGCTCGCGGACGGGGCGAGGACGATCGTGGCACCGGCGGCCGCGTAAAGGTACGGCGTCGACACGTGCCAGAGGTCCTCGCAGATTGCGACGCCCACCGTGCCCGCGGCGCTCGTGAATGGCTCGAAGCGGTCCCCGGGCCCGAAGTAGCGGCCGTCGTCGAAGATCCCGTACGTCGGCAGGTAGACCTTCCGGTGCACGTGCACGAGCCGGCCTTTGGACCAGTAGCCCTGCGCGATGTGGAGCTTCGCGTCCGCCGAGCGCTCGACGAACCCCGCGCTCACGTCGAGGTCCCGCGAGGCCTCCGCGAGGGGCGCGAGCTGCGCGTCGTCGGCGGCACAGGCCACGTCGGCGGCGAGGTCTTTCAGGTAGTAGCCGGTGAGCGAGAGCTCGGGAAACACGACAAGCTGCGCGCCCGCCTCGCGCGCGCGCGCGATCCACGTGCGATGCATGTCGAGGTTCCGCTTCACCGCGCCGAGCGCCGGCGAGCACTGCGCGACCGCGATCCGCAAGCTCAATCCCCCACCCGCAGTCGCTCGAGACGCTCGGCGTACTCGTGCACGAGCGTCCAGGCGCGGTCGTCGTCGGGCGCCTCGGCGTACACGTTGAATAGCGGACGGTCGGCGTCGGGCAGCACGAGCACCCACTCGCCGTCGTTCTGGTGCTTCACGCCGTCGACCTGCCGCGTCTTCTCCGTCTGCGGGTCCTGCGCGAGCATGCGCATGACGCGACCCTTCTGCTCCCAGGGGCAGCTCACCTGCAGGCGCGCGACGTGGATCGGCGGCGTCGCGTCGACGACGTCGGAGAGCTTCTGCTTGGTCGCCGCGAGGAGCTCGAGGAGCCGCACCGTCGCGAACAGGCCGTCGAACGACGGGTGGAACCGAGGGAAGATGAACCCGCCGACGCCGTCGCCGACGAGGAGCGGATGCTCGCGCGCGGCCAGGCTCATCTGGGCCTCGGCGGACGCGCGCACGCGCTGGACCCGACCGCCGCTCGTCGCGACGACGCTCTCGATCGAGGACGGCGCGTAGACCGGCACCGCGACGACGCCGGGACTCGACCGCACCGACAGCGCGGTGAACGCGGCGAGGAAGTGCATGTCGTTCACGACGCGTCCGCGATCGTCGACGACGAAGACCTTCTCGCCGCCGGCATCGATGATCACCCCGAGCGATGCCCCGAGGGCAGGCACGAGCACGGCGAGCTCGCGCAGCTCGTCCTGGAACTCCTCGAACGAACGAGAGCCGACGTTCTCGGAGACGACGCCGTTGATCGCCACGACGTCGACCTCGAGCGCGTTGAGGAGCTGCGGCAGGTACTGGGCCGCGGTGCCGTGGCTGTAGTTCACGACGATCTTGTACTTCGCCTCCGCGATCTCCCGCTTTCGTGCGACCTCCGCGAGGAAGGCCTCGCTGTACGCCTCGCCGACGCGTGCCGATTCGAAGATGCGTCCGACGTCCTCGTGCGACACGCGTCGGAGGTCCTCGCGGAAGAAGACGTTCTCGACCTTCCGCTCCTGCGCCTTGTCCATGTCGAGCGCCTGCCGATCGAAGAACTTCACGTCGCAGACGCGCACGTCGAACGGGGAGATGCGCACGTGCACGCCGCCCGCGGCGCCGATGCGCCGGGTGTGGAACCGACCGATCGGCAGCGGCGCCTGCGAGAGGTCGGCGACGTCCACGCCCGCGCTCACGATGCCGCTCATGAGGCCACGCTTGAGCATGCGGCTCGAGCGGTGCTGATCCCGGTTCATCGTGATCGTCGCTCCGAGCGGCAGCGTCGACGCGTAGGCCGCGCCGAGGCGTGCGACGAACTCCGGCGTGAGGTCGATGTTCACGAGGCCCGTGACACCGAAGCGGCCGAAGAGCGCGCGGCGGCCCTGCGCGCCCCAGATGAGGCTCGAGCCGACGACGGCGCCGGACTCGACCTGCTTGTCGGGCCAGATCTTCACCTGCGCGCGTACGCGCGCGTGCTCGTTCACGACCGAGTGGTCGCCGACCACGCTGCCTTCCTCGAGGACGACCCGCGCCTTCAGCGCACACTGGCGGCCGACGATCGCGCCGTGTAGCTCGGCGCGCTCGCCGATGTACGTGTTCCGCCACACGATCGACCGGTCCACGACCGCGCCGACGTCGACTGAGACGTAGTCGCGCAGCACGGTCGGCCCGACGATCTCGACGTGCGCACCGATCTTCGCGCCCTCGCCGAGGAAGACGGGTCCGGTGATCCGCGCGGTCGGGTCGATCTCCACGTCGCCGTTCACGACGACGCCCGGCATGAGCTCGCGACCGAGCGGTGCGGTCCGGACCTTCCCCTGGAGGAGGTCGGCATTCGCGCGCGCGTACTCGGCGATCGACCCGATGTCCGTCCAGTACCCGTCGGCGACGTAGCCGAAGAGCGGCTCGCCCTCGGCAAGCAGCTTTGGGAAGAGATCCTTGCTGAAATCGAAGACCTCGCCGACGGCGTAGCGCTTCAGGACGCGCGGCTCCATGACGTAGATGCCCGTATTGATCGTGTCGGAGAAGACCTCGCCCCACGACGGCTTCTCCAGGAACTTGGCGATCCGGCCGTCCTCGTTCGTGATCACGACCCCGTACTCGAGCGGGTTCGGCACGTGGACGAGCGTGAGCGTCACCGCGGCCTCGCGCTGCTTGTGGAAGGCGATGATCTTGGAGAGATCGATGTCGGTCAGCGCATCGCCGGAGATGACGAGGAACGTGCCGTCGAGGTCGTCGCCGATCTGCCGCACGGATCCACCGGTGCCGAGGGGTGTCTCCTCGACGGTGTAGCGGAGCCGCATCCCCAGCCCGCCGCCGTCGCCATAGCTGTCCTGGATGACCGAGGCGAGGTACTGCAGCGTCACGAAGGCTTCGTCGATGCCGTGACGGAGCAGGAGGTCGAAGATGTGGCCAAGGCATGGCTTGTTCACGATCTGCACCATCGGCTTCGGCCGATTGATCGTGAGCGGTCGCAGGCGGCTCCCCTCGCCGCCGGCCATGACGACGGCCTGCATCGAGTCGAGTTTAGGCCCGCGTCGGATGCGCAGGCTGATGCGCTACAACTTGGAAGCAAACGCGCCCGTTCGCGCGCCCGCCCGTCCTAATCGACTTTCGGTTTTAGGAGGTCGAGGATCTTGTTCTGCCCCTCCAGGATCTCGATCTGCTGCTTCGACATCTGATGGAGCGCGGTGAGGGTCTCGTGATCAGCCTCGGCGCGCGCGTCCTGCGCGGCCGAGATGACGTTCTGCCCGACGATGATGATCGGCAAAAGCACGAGTTGGAGGAAGTTCGACGAGAGCCAGTTGACGATAACGGTCGGTGAGCCCTGCTCGATCGCCGCGGGCAGCGCGACCAGCGCCAACAGCGTGAACGCGTAGGCGCAGTACATCGTCCCGACGATCTTCGTGATCCTCACCGCCACGGCCGCGTTGAAGCGACCGAGTACGCCCGCACCGTGGACCTGATCCAAGACGTGCAGGGACTGCACCAGCCTAGGTACGTGCAGCTGTGGGGC
>Ga0209057_1001010_pt1 | contig 23533 bp, 22 predicted proteins | sample GraSoiAngelo_146_FD_185903 | JGI IMG/M metagenome (GOLD analysis project Ga0209057, IMG submission 185903) | Grasslands soil microbial communities from the Angelo Coastal Reserve, California, USA - 14_1009_05_30cm (SPAdes) (version 2) | ecosystem: Environmental > Terrestrial > Soil > Grasslands ... | reverse complement strand
TCGCCATTTACTTCGCTGATCCCTGGCTGCGGCACTTCTTGTCCCAGTAACGTCCGGTCCGGCACCAACGGAGGCCCCGTCGTCGACATGACGACGGGGCCTCTTTCTATCCTGATGTTGTGGATGCCAGAGCCGCCGTGCGCGAAGCGCTCGAACGCGGCGAGCGTGCGGCCTTGGTGACGGTGACCGGCCTCGAGGGAAGCCCGCCCTCGAGCGAAGGCATGGCACTTGGTGTCGTCGCGAGCGGCGCGCGTTTCGGCAGCCTGGGCTGCGACGGGTTCGACGAGTCAGGCGAGCACGATGCGATGCGCGCGCTGCGGGAGGGCGTCCGTCTCGAGCGCAGCTACGACTGGGACGAGACCGCGCGGATCCGGGTGGAGGTCCGGCCGTTCGCGCCGGGCGAAACGGTCCCGGGTTCGACCGCGCGGCCGGAGCTGGTCGTGATCGGGACGGGTCCGGTCGCGCGCGCGTTGGCTCGGATCGGCAAGGTGCTTGGTTTCAGCATCCGTGTCGTCTCGGTCGGTCCGTCGGACGCGCCGGATCCTGATGAGAACGTCGTGGTGCGAAGCGCGGCCGAGCTCACCCGCCTGCGTCTCGGGACGGAGAGCTACGTCGTGATCGCCGGGCACGATCGCGAGTTCTCGCAGGCCGCATTGCGCATCCTTCTGCTCTCGGATGCGCCGTACCTCGGGATGATGGGAAGCCGCCGCCACACCGGCGGTCTGCTCGACGAGCTGCGGGTTGCCGGGATCTCCGATCACGCGCTCGCGCGCGTGCACACGCCGGTCGGTCTGGACATTGGAGCGCAGACGCCCGAAGAGATCGCGCTTGCAGCGATCGCGCACGTCGTCGCGGTGCGCAGAGGACGAAACGGATCGCCTCTCGCCTAGCAATTCGGCGACGCGTAGACTGACGACGCAGCGTTGGTGACCTCCGGGGAGGTCGCATAGTGGTCGAGTGCAGAGCGGTGCTAACGCTCCAGGTCTCGTAAGGGGCCTCGAGGGTTCGAATCCCTCCCTCCCCGCATTTTTTTCGCGTGCAAGGCGATGCCGATATCTCTCTAGATGGACACCCCACGCGTCGATCTGCGCGAGCTTGCATGGGCCGCGGGACTTTATGACGGGGAAGGTTCGTGCTCCGCGTATCTGCCCAAGCGGCGAAAAACCTATCGTCGCCAGATGGCCGTCAGTCAAGGCGGCGACCCGGGTAAGCCACCACTCGTTCTGCTCGGCTTCAGAAACGCCGTGGGTGGAGTCGGGAATATCACTGGTCCGTATCGGGGCTATCTCTTCTACTGGAAGACCACGCGTATCCAAGTGATCGACGCCATCGCCACGGCTCTCTGGCCGTTTCTGGGGCAGGAGAAACGCGAGCAGTTCTTAGTAGTGTCTCGTCTCGCCGGAAAGCTTCTGCCGTTGGACTTGATCGCGCCGCGCTCACAGTCCGACGAAACGGAGCGCGCGTGGGCAGCCGGGTTCTTCGACCGCGAGGGATCTGTAGGCGTGGGAGGTGACAACTTCCTACGGCGTGCCTACCGGCAGCCGTCGATGGAGATTCCGCAGTCGAGTGCCCAAGGCATTCCCGATTCCCTCCAGCACTTCCAGACCGTGGTCGGCGTTGGTTCGATCACCGGTCCCCATCCTCCACGGAACCCGTGGGCCCGCCTCCCGAGCTATCGCTGGGAGGTTGGAGGTCATCGCAAAGTCGAGGCGGTCGCGGGACTCCTGTGGCCGTGGCTCGGCTGCGTCAAGCGTTCACAGATCGAATGGGCTCTGTCGCTGGTCCATGAAGGCCTGGTTCGCGGAGCCCATAAGAGCGTCGCAGACAGGGAGGCGTAGCTCTCGGACGAGAGACAAGCCGTGGCGCGCACGCTTTAATCGAGCGGACGCACCACAAGCCCTGCGGGCACCTTCGGATAGAAGTAGGTCGTCTTCTGCGGAAGCCGCTCGCCGGCGTCGGCCACTCGGCGGAGCGTGTTCGGATCGATCGCACGCAAGAGCACGGCGGTCGCGCCTGCTTCAGCGGCCGCGAGCGCCGCGCCTGTGTCGTGCTCGTACGCGATCTCGGCTCCGGCCTCGCGCGCCTCACGCAGGAGGAGCTCTTCGGCTTGGGCGACCGGCAGCTCGCGCCACGCCGGCCTGACGGAGGAGAGATCCGCGTTCTCCCTGAGCGTGAGCTGCTCGTAGTGACCGTCGCGGACGACGACGATGCCCGGCTGGATGTCGCCGATCGCTCCCGCGTCGATCGGAGATCGCTCGAAGTACCGATCGATCGAGCGATCGAGAACGCCATCGCCACGGACGATGCGGTGCGTCGCGAAGATGCGCAGGCCGGGATCGTCGGCGGAGCAGAGGTAGGCGAGCACGTAGCCGATCGCTGCATCAGCCGACGCCCCGGCACCACGCTCGGCAAGGTAGGCGAGCGCGGTCTCGTAGCGGTGATGCCCGTCGGCGATGTACACGCGGCGCTTGGCGAGAGCGTCCCGGAATTCACCGATGGCGAGACGATCGCCGACGGCCCACACGCGGTGCTGGTCGCCACCCACCGTCGCCTCGGCGGTCGGCTTGGTGCCTTCGATGTGGCGCGCGATCCCTCCGGCGATCTCGCCGCGTGCATCCTCGAACACTCCGAAGATCGCGCTGCTATTCGTGCGGGTCGCGCGCAGGAGCGCGAGACGGTCCTCCTTCGCTTTCGGAAACGTCAGCTCGTGCGGCATCACGATGCCCTCTTCAGGACGATGGAGCCGCAGGGCACAGTGGACGCCGCGCCGGCGCACCCGCGTCTTCCCGACCGAGAACTCGTGGTCGTGCACGTAGATCGCCGCTGCCGCGTCTTGTCGCATCACGCCGCGATCGCGCCAAGCCGCCAGATCCGCGGCGGCCGCGGCGTAGGGATCTCCGTCGGGCTTGGGAAACTCGATCCGGACGAAGTTGTGCGGGTTCTGGGCGTAAAGGCGGTCGCGCTCTTCCGGGCTGATGACATCGTACGGCGGGCACAAGAGCTCGCCGAGCGGCTCGGCCTGATCGCCATAGCGCAGCGCCTTGAGTGGAGCGACGTCGGCCATTCCCCGATTCTGACGCACGCGAGCGACGACAATTCCGGTCGTGGCACATCGGGCGCTCGTGGTCGGTGCCGGCAACGCCGGGAATGCGCACGCCAACGCGCTCAAGAGCATCGGCGTCGACGTGGTCGGTCCCGTGAGCGGTACCGCGACGGTGGCCGACCTATTGCCGCTCCGCGATCCCGCTATCGACGTCGTGCACGTCACGACCGCCAACGATCTGCATCCGCCGCTGGTGCGGGAAGCTCTTCGCGTCGGAAAGCACGTCGTCTGTGAAAAGCCGCTCGCGGGAGATCTCGAGGGAGCCGAGAAGCTCGCCGAGTTTGCGAAGCTGAGCGGGCGCCAAACCACGATCTGCCAGAACTACCGCTTCCTTCCCCTCGTCGCCGAGCTCGCGTCGCGTGTGGCCGCAGGCGAACTCGGACCGGTGCATCTGGCCCGCGGTGCGTTCCTTCAAGACTGGTTGCTGCTCGGATCGGACGACAACTGGCGGCTCGATACCTCGCGCGGCAGCGTTTCCCGTACGGCGGCTGACATCGGCGTGCATTGGCTCGATCTCGTCGAGACGATTACCGGCCGCCACGTGGAGTCCGTCGTCGCGCAGCTCGGCTACCTGCACGGCCGCAAGACCGAGGATCACGCCGGCCTTTTGATCCGATTCGCCGGCGGATTGCAAGGGGCGTGCATTCTGTCGCAGGCGTCGGCCGGGCGGCGAAACGAAGTCGAGTTCTCTCTCGACGGCACCGAGGGGTCGGCGACGTGGCACAGCGAACGAAGGGACGAGCTCTGGCTCGGCGTCCGCGATCGCGCGCCGCAGATCGTGAGGCGCTCGAGCGTGCGCTCGAAATCCGCCCGCGAGCTCGCGCATCGCCCGCCGTCCGCCGATGAGGGCCGCCGCAACCTGCTCGCCTCCTTCTATGCCTCGCTTGATGGGAGGCCATCCCCGGTTCCGCTGCCGACGTTCGACGACGGTCTGCGACACGTCCGCTTCGCCGAGGCGGTGATCGTCAGCGCGAGACGTCGCGCTTGGGTCGACGTCGCCGAAATGAGAGCGGCGATCAGCCAGGTGCCGTCGTGACGCGCATCGGCGTTCAGGATCGGCTCGTACCGGGTGCGACCCTCTCGGAGAAGTACGAGGCTGCGCGGCGCTTCGGTTTCGACGCGCTCGAGCTTTCAGAGCTCCCGGCCTTCGATGAAGCGCGCACCGCGATCCGGGAGAAGATCCCGGTCACTGCGATCGCGGGCGGCTACCGCGGCTGGCTCATCGATCCCGACAAGGAGCAGTTCTGGCGAGCACGCGAAGACATCGGCCAATTGTTGGATCTGGCGGGAGAACTCTCAACGGGCATCGTCGTCGTTCCGATTTGGGGAAGGACCCGACACCTGCCGGGCATCGAGACGGGACGATCCGCCGATTTGGATGCAACGCTCTTCGCCGACGGGCTTCTTGCACTGAAGGACCGCGCCGAGCGCGCGGGATCGCGTATCTACATCGAGCCGCTCAACCGGTATCAAAATGACGTGTGCACGACGATCGCGGACGCGCTCCGCTTCTGTCGCCTTATCGATAGCCCAGCGGTCTCGGTCGCGGCAGACACCTTCCACATGAACATCGAAGAGGCCGACATGGGCGCGTCGCTCGTCGAGGCGGGCGATCGCCTTGGCTACGTCCAGATAGCGGACTCGCAGCGGTTCGAGCCTGGGGCGGGACACATCGACTTCACTCAGATCTTCTCCGCGCTCGCCGGCATGGGTTACGCGGGCGATATCGGGATCGAGTGCGCGGGCCTTTCCGGCGACGCCGAGATCGTCCTGCCGCGCACGGCGGCGCTGGTCCGGGATCTCCTGCGCGAGAGCGAGCTCGCCGTTTGAGCGGACACATCGACGACCTCGTCGCAGGCGGCGAGATCGGTGGACGCACGGTGCGGATCCTCGAGACCGGCGAGGTCGACTGCCACAGCTATCCGATCGCGCCGCTCATCGACGGCGCCGTTCGCGTCCGCAGCGCCCGCACCGCGATCAGCCCCGGCACCGAGCTGACGTACATCGGTCGCTCGGCTACGAATCCGTACCTGCACCGCAGGTGGGATCCGGAGCTACGGCTCTTTGTTGACGGAGCGCCGTCCGTGACGTACCCGATCGTCTTCGGATATCGCGCCGCGGGCATCGTCGTGGAATCGCGCACCGATCGCGTAACCGAAGGGACTCGTGTCTTCGGCAACTGGCGTCATACCGAGTTCACCACGCTCGCTGCATCCGATGCTCTGGCGCAGCTTCTCCCGACCGAGCTCTCCTTCGACGACGGGGTCGATCTCGCCCAGATGCTCCCGATCGCTGTCAACGCCGTTGCGTTCTCCGAGGGTCGGCACGCGGCCGGTCTGACGGTCGTTTTCGGTTGCGGCCCGGTCGGTCTTCTCGTCGGGCAGGTGGCGAAAGCGACGGGAGCGGCGATCGTCTACGCGGTCGATCGGCTGCCCGCGCGCCTGGACATCGCGCGTTCGGTCGGACTCGAGCCGTTGAGTGCGGATGGAGACGTTGCGGCCCGGCTGAAGCACGAGCTCGGTCCGGAGGCTGTGCCCGTGGCGTTCGAGTGCACCGGCAGTGCGGCGGCGCTCGGAGATGCCATACGCGTGGTGCGGCGGCGGGGCACCGTCGTGGCGGTCGGGTTCTACCAGGGACATGCGGCAGGGCTACGTCTCGGCGAGGAGTTCCATCACAACGGCGTCGAGATCCGCTCGGGCCAGATCGGCAATATCCATCCGAGCTTCGACGCCAAGACCCTCCGCGCGCGATCCGTCGAGCTCGCGCGGAGCGGCGAGGTGGTCCTCGGTGGCCTTCCCCGTTATGAGGTCGAGGTCGAACAGGCGCGCGCCGGCTTCGACGCTCTCCGACGCCCTGCCGAAGTTCTGCAGGTCGTGTTCAGATACGTCTAGAGTCACCGAAAGCGATCCGTCCAGGGAGCAGGGAGGTACGCATATGCGAGGGATGAGTGCACGCGCATTTGCGCTCGCGGCGGCCGGGGCGATCCTCGTCACGGCGTGTTCCACGACGGGGACGCCATCCGGCGGCGGCACCGGAGCTGACCAGGGAAAGCCTTTCGTCTTTGCCTCGACACAGTTCAGCCCGGTCACCGAACAGGAGAACATGCGCAAGAAGATCCTGGCCGCGTACCAGGGAGCCTCGGTCGACTTCGTCACCGACCAGAGCGCCGTGATCCTCAACCGCATCTCCGCCGAAGCGAAGGCGGGTGGTGAGCAACAGATCGGCCTCGTCGGCATCGAAAATGGCGAGTTCGCCCAACTAGTCGCCGCTGGTGCCTTCGAAGACGTTACGAAAGTCGCCGATAAGCACAAGGACCAGAAGATCCCGCAGGACATGCTGACGCTCGGGAAGTTCGGCGGCAGCGCGCAGGTCTACATCCCTTGGATGCAGGCGACCTACTTCATGGTGGCGAGTAAGCAGGCCCTGCAGTACCTGCCGACCGGCGCGGACGTGAACGCGCTGACCTATCAGCAGACGATCGCGTGGGCCAAGAACATCTTCGATAAGACCGGACAAAAGAAGTTCGGCTTCCCGCTCGCGACCGATGGGCTGATCCACCGCCTGATCCAGGGCTACTTCTACCCCTCGTACACCGGCGGTCTCATCACGACCTACAGGAGCGCGGACGCCGCAACGATGTGGAACGATCTGAAGGAGCTCTGGAAGTACTCGAACCCGCAGTCGACAACATATTCGAAGCTTCAGGAGCCGCTGCAGTCGGGGGAGATCTGGCTCGGCATCGATCATGTCGCGCGGCTCATCGACGTGCTCAAGGCGAAGCCGGACGACTTCGTCGCCGTGCCGGCGCCCGCGGGCGCGAAGGGCCGCTACTACATGAGCGTCGTGATCGGCCTCGGCATTCCGAAGGCCTCACCGAACAAGGCCGGGGCCGAGGCGCTCATCGACCATCTGCTAAAGCCCGAGACTCAGATCCTGACTCTTCGCGAGAACAGCTTCTTCCCTGTCGTGGACGTGAAAATGCCTTCGGACCTCAACAAAGGCCTGCAGCTCGAGGCCGATGCGGTTGCAAAGCAGGCGAACTCGAAGGACGCGAAGGTCGTGCCGCTACCGGTCGGCCTTGGCTCGAAGGGCGGCGAGTTCAACAAGGCGATCACCGATACCTTCGTGCGCATCGCTTTGAAGAACGAGGCTGTTCAGACGGTGCTCGACGAGCAAGCCGCAATCATTCAAAAGATCATGACCGACGGCAACATCAAGTGCTGGGGCCCGGACGGAACGTCGACCGGCGCCTGCCAGGTGAAGTGAGCTAAGAGCAGAAACGGAGAGGAGAGGTGATGCGGACGCGCACGGAGCGATTCCTGCCGTTCGCACTCCTCCTCCCGACCATCGCGTTCCTCACGCTCTTGATCGTGATTCCGATGGTCCAGGCGCTCCTCCTCTCGGTGATGGCGGAGAGCGACGGCCTGAGTCTCGACAACTTCCAGCGCATGTTCGCCGACGTGAACTTCAGCGACGCGTGGCGCAACACGCTGCTCCTCCTCATCCTCATCGTGCCGCTCCAGATCGTGCTGGCATTGGTGATGGCGCTCCTCATCAACTCGCGCTTCCGCGGCCACGGGATCTTTCTCTACATCTACGCGATCCCTCTCGCGATCTCAGACCTGGCCGCAGGGATCCTTTGGCTCGCGGTCTTCACCGAGCGGGGTTATCTGAACAGCACCCTGCAGAACGCCGGCGTGATCGACCAACCGGTGCTCTGGCTCTCGTTCGACAACTTCGCCGGCATCCTGAGCGCTATCGTCATCGCCGAGTCCTGGCGCGCGACGGCTCTGGTGCTGGTCATCCTCATCGCCGGCCTGCAGCTCATCCCGCGTGACTTTTTCGAGGCCGCCGACCTGTTCGGGGCGAATCGGCTCCGGCGCACCGTGCATGTCGTCCTCCCGTTGCTCCGGCCGAGCCTGCAGTCGGCGCTCATCATCCGCACGATCTTCGCTTTCCAGACGTTCGCCGTGGTGTTCGCGCTCGCCGGCCGCAACATGCCGGTCCTCGCGGGTGAGGCGTACACGTGGTACGCGACGAACCGCAACGAGCACGTCGCCGCCGCGTACGCGGTGGTCGTCCTCGGGCTCACGGTCGTCGCGATCATCGTGTACCTGCGCGTGCTCGGGCTTCGCGAGGCCGAGGTGCAACGATGAACGCTCGCGTCCTCGATCGGAGCGTTCTCTATGCGGGCGCGATCTTCCTCGCGATCTGGGTCCTTGTGCCGTTCTATCTCATCGCGATCTCGGCCTTCACGCCGCAGGCGAAGATCTTCGACTACCCCAAGCCGCTCGTGCCCACCTCGCTTTCGACCGACACGATGCAGTTCTTCGTCGAGGCGCGCGGCGTCATCCCTTCCGTGCTCAACTCGCTCGTGGTCGCCCTCTTCACGATCGTGTTCGGCCTGGTGCTGGGCGCTCCGGCGGGCTACGCCTTGGCACGCTTCCGGTTCCGCGGGAGAGAGGCTTTCCAGGTGGTCGTGCTCATGACGAAGATGTTCCCGATCGCGATCCTCTCGATCCCGCTCGCCGTCACGTTCCTCCAGCTCGGCCTCTACGACAACCTCATCTCGGTGGCCCTCGTACACACCGCGATGGCGCTGCCCTTCATCGTCCTCGTTACGGGCGGCGTGTTCGTCGCCGTCTCGCATGAGCTCGAAGAGGCCGCGCAGACGCTCGGGTGCAGCCGCTGGGGCGCGTTCCTCCGCATCGTGTTGCCCCTCGCCCTGCCGGGCCTCGCTGCCGCCGCGATCTTCACGTTCGTGATCTCGTGGAACGAGGTGTTCGCCGCGACGATCCTCACGCTGCGGACACGCACGCTGCCGGCGCAGGTGCTCGCGTCCCTCTCGACGTCGCCGCTCGCGTTCAAGTTTGCGGGCGGACTCTTCATGGTCCTTCCGGCGATCGTGTTCATCTTCCTGATCCGCAAATACCTGATGAACCTCTGGGGGTCCCGCTGATGTCGAGCATCGCGATCGACGCAGTCAGCAAGATCTTCGGCAAGACGCCTGCGCTCAAGGACATTGCGCTCGACATTCGCGACGGCGAGTTCATGGTCCTGCTGGGTCCATCCGGGTGCGGCAAGACGACTCTGCTCCGATGCGTCGCCGGCCTTGAGCAGGTGAACAGCGGGCGCATCCGGATCGGCGAGCGCGACGTCACCGACCTCGCACCGCGTGACCGGAACATCGCAATGGTGTTCCAGAGCTACGCGGTGTTCCCCCACATGACGGTCGGCAGCAACATCGGCTTCGGTCTCCGGATGAAGCGCCGCCCCAAGCCCGAGATCGAGAGACGCGTGCGCGAGGGCGCGGAGCTTCTCGGGCTTGTCCCGTTCCTCGACCGCTACCCGGCCCAGCTCTCCGGCGGCCAGCGGCAGCGCGTCGCGGTCGCTCGGGCGCTCGTCATGGACGCGCCAGTCCTTCTCATGGACGAGCCGCTCTCGAACCTGGACGCGCTCCTGCGCCTGCAGGCGCGCGCCGACCTCAAGCGTCTGCACAAAGAGGTGAAGCGCACGACGATCTACGTCACGCACGACCAGGTCGAGGCGATGAGCATGGGCGATCGCATCGCGGTCATGCGCGAGGGCGCGATCGAGCAGCTCGGCGCGCCGATGGAGATCTACGACAACCCGGCGACGCAGTTCGTCGGCGGTTTCATCGGCTCGCCACCGATGAACTTCCTGCGCGGCGCCATTCGCGATGGCTCGTTCACGGGTGACGGTTTCGCCGTTCCGATCACCCGCATGCGCGGAGACCTGCAGGGCCGCGAGATGGTGCTTGGAGTGCGCGCCGAGCACATCACGATCGCGGACGATGGGATCCCGGCGCGCGTGATGGTCGTCGAGCCGCTCGGGTCGCACGCGCTCGTGACGGTCCTGGTCGGAAAGACGGCGGTGAAAGTGCAGGCGCCGATCGACGTCGCCGTGCGGCCAGACCAGGCGATCAACCTGCACTTCGACGAGGCGACGCTCCGATGGATGGACGCCGGCACAGGCTCAGCGATCCAGCGCTGAGCGGCGCAGAGCTCGACCGCCGCAAGAGCTACAAGCCGCTCGACGTCGGCAACGGCATCGTCTCCGGAACGCTCGCGCCGAACGGACGGTTGCTCTCGCTGGGCATGGCCCACCCGGTCATCGGGCGCCTCTGGCTCACGGCTACCGAGCCTTTCCCCGAATCGTCGCGCGGGGACGAGGACGCCGTGCGGCGGCACCGCGCGGCGCTGGCCGCGCCCGATCGTCCGTCTTTTGGGTCGTCGCTTCTCGATGTCGCAGCCGATGCCTTCCTCGACGAGGACTCCGTTCCACATGGGGTACACGAGGACGAGAGCGGACGAATCGACGTCTGGACCGTCGCGCCGACCGGCCGGGCCGGCCTCGCCCAGCTCATTCGAATCACGGCGGGTGAAAAGGCGCGCCTTGTCGTGCCGCGGTGGAGCGGGCGACCGCGCCTCGGCCGGGCCGACTACACGCAAATCACCGAAGGGGGGACCATCCCGCATCCGCCCGTCGCGCCCAAAGAGGGCCGCGATGGCCTGGTGCTATGGATCGACGACCGTGTGCTCGACGCCGCGGTCGCCGTCGTTCTGCCTGAGCCGGTCGAGATCGGCGCAGGCGCGACGGCGGAGCTCATCCTCGCCGTCGCGCTCGGCCGGGATCTCCACGCGACGATCGCGGAGGCGCGCGCCATTTCGCGAGATGGAGCTCGTCTTGTCGCCGACGAGATGCGCGCGCGACGTGCCATGTGGGCAGGGCTCGATCTGGCCAACGACCAGGCCCACGAGATCCGTCGCGGTATCGCGTACGCCCTCGACTGCGCGGCGTCGCGCACCAGCGAGAACGTGGTGGCGATCATCACCGATCACGAGATCCTGCCCCTTGTCTGGACGCGCGACGCGTACTACATCTGCCGCGCGCTTCTCTCAGCGGGACCCAGGAACGCGCGCGCTCGCGCGGCGGTGGACGGTTTTATAGCCTGGCTCTTCGACGTCGCGGAGCGGCCCGACGGCGCGTGGCCCCGCGCCTCGCTCGCTTCGGGTCAAGCCAAGGACGTCGCGTTCCAGCTCGACCAGCAGCTTTACCCGCTGCTGCTCGTCGCGGACCACGCTCGATTGACCGGTGACAACGTCATGCGTGAGCGTTACGGCGACGCGTGCCGTGCGACGCTGGACTGGCTGCTGCGGCGCCGGTCGCCCTTCGGCCTCGTGCCGACGGCCGAGACGCCGGCGGACGACCCCTTGCGGCAGCCGTATCACTTCTCGAGCCACGTGCTGCTCTGGCACGTCCTCGGTGCGTTCGGGCATCCGGGGGCCGGGGAGATCCGCGCCGCGACGCTCGAACATTTCGCGGTCGAAGGGCGATTCGCGTATGCAGTGACCGGCCCTCGAGGGGAGGCCGCGCGGCACTATCACGACGCGAACGATCTCCCCACTGTGTTCGCGCCGGGGTGGGGGTTCTGCGCCGCGAGCGATCCGCTCTGGCGCGAGACTATCGCTTTCGCTTGGAGCAACGCGAACGAGGGTTATTTTCCGGGTAGGTTCGGCGGCCTTGGGTCGCTGCACACCCCACGTCCGTGGACGCTCGGCGACCTGCAGGAGATCGTCGTCGCACGCGCGATGGCGGACCGCGATCGGGAAGTGCGAGCTCGCGAGCGGCTCGCTGCCGTCGAGACGTGGGATGGTCTTCTCGCCGAGGCCTACGACGAGGCCACGGGCGCGGTCGCCGCCCGCCACTGGTTTGGCTGGCCGGCGGCGCTGCGCGCGCTCCTCGATCGCGAACCTATGCTCACCGCGCCGTGACGCGCCCAACCCTCATCACGATCATCGGCAAGAGCGCGAAGGATCCGCGCGACCCGGTTCCGGACAAGGCGCTCCGGATGGCCGAGGAGGTCGGCCGTCTCGTCGCCGAGCGCAATGGCATCGTCGTCACCGGCGGCCTTTCCGGCGTCATGGAGGCCGTGAGCCGCGGGGCGAAGCAGGCCGGTGGGCTTGTGATCGGGATCCTGCCCGGTTTCGACAAGCGCGACGCGAACGACTTCGTGGACGTCGCGATCACCACCGGGATGGGATGGATGCGGAACACGCTCACCGTCCGCGCGGCCGACGCGGTGATCATGATCTCGGGCGGGATCGGCACGCTGAACGAGCTCACGGTCGCGTACGAGATCAAGCCGACCGTCATCCTCGAAGGGAGCGGCGGCTGGTCGTCGCGCATCCGCGAGATCGCCTACGGCGGCAAGCACCTCGAGGAAGCGAAGATCGCCGAGTTGCACTTCGCGCAGACGCCCCAGCAGGCGGTCGACATGGCATTCGCGCTCGCCGCGGGTGGCGAGACGGGCCGCGACTCGGCGCGGGAGTACCGCTAAGCCGAGCTTAGAGCGGCGGCGCGCCGATCCACGGCAACCTCGCCTCGCACCAGGCCGCCGCAGCGATGAGACGCCGATCATCGCCTGGCGCGGCGACGAGCTGCAGCCCGAGCGGCAACCGGTTCGGCCCGAGCCCGCTCGGGATCACGATCGCCGGCGCGCCGATCAGGGACCAACGCGTGCAGAAACGCGGGTCGCCCGTTGTCTCCGGCGTGGGCGCCTCGCCGACCGCGGCAGGAGTGAGGACGGCGTCGTATGGCGTCGCCCACGACGCGAAGGCTTCAGCCAGGCGCGCGCGAGCTCGGAGCGCGTCGCGATAGGTTTCCTCTGAGATCGCGGCGCCCTCGGCGAGATGCCTTCGCGCGATCTCGCTCACGAGCATCTCACGGCCGCGCAGGTCGCTCTCCATCGCGCGCGCTTCCTCGAAGTACATGATCGTTTGCAGGACGCGTTGCGCGTCGTCCAGCCCGTCGGGCGGGTTCGGCCACGCGATCGGACCGCCGGCCGCCGCGAGCCGATCGACATCGGCCTGGAACCGTTCCTGTGCGGCGACATCGGCGTGCTCCCATTCGCCGGTGCGGAGGGCCGCGAGCGTCGGTGGAGTTCGGTCGTCGGACCACCACCGCTCAACCGGCTCGCCCGCCATTGCCGCGACGAGAGCCGCGACCTTCTGGACCGAGCGGGCGAATCCGCCGACCTGATCGAGCGTGTCTGAGGTGACGAACATGCCCTCGCGCGAGAGCCGCCCGAAGCTCGGCTTGAAACCAACGATTCCGCAGAACGCGGCGGGCCGGATCACCGATCCATTCGTTTGGCTGCCGATCGCAAACGGAACAACGCCGGCGGCCACGGCGGCCGCGGAACCCATCGAAGATCCGCCCGACGTGCGGGAGAGATCCCACGGATTTCGGGTCGGTCCCGGGTGGGCCATTGCCAACTCGGCGGTGACCGTCTTTCCCACGATGATCGCGCCCGCCGCCCGGAGATTGCGCACGACCTCCGCGTCGCTCTCGGCGATGCGACCCGCATAGAGCGCGCTGCCGCGCTCGGTAGGAGACCCTGCGGTGTCGAAGATGTCCTTCACGGCGATCGGGATGCGCACGAGGGCGCCGGTCGCCGCCGTCGCTTCGAGCGCCGCGTCCATCAGGAGCGACGGCTCCGCGTCGTACCGAACGAAGGCGTGGATGCGGGGTTCCGTCTCGCCGTAGCGCCGGATGCTTTCCTCGACCGCTGACCCCACCGCCGGATGATGCTCCGGCGCGGTCAGGACCTCTTTGCCCGTCCTTTTGAGGAGGTGGCCCGGCGGAGGACCAGAAGCTCGCGGAGCTCGGCGAAACGCTCGCGGAGCCAGCGGCGGTCACGGTCCGCCATGCGGACCATCGTGGCCGCCATCGCGACGAGCTCGTCGCCCTCGAGCCCAGCGAGCGAAGCCGCGTCGGCCTCGCCCACACCGGTCGCCGCAAGGAGAAGCGCCGCGGGGATGCCTAAAACGGCGGAGAGACGCGCGAAGACGGCGGCGCGCGGCTGTTGAATACGACCGGCCTCGAGCTCGGCGATCGCGGCGCGTGAGATCCCGACCCGGCGGGCGACCTCGGCCTGCGTCAGATGCAAGCTTTCGCGCGCCGAGCGAACCGCGAGCGCGAGCGGCGGTCTCGTGCGAGGCTTCGCGATGACAGGACGCTAGCACGGTGTCAGCGGCAGCCAGTCTGCTGACCGCACGTCAGTATACTGACACGATGCTCGTGATAGGGACGGACCACGTCGTCGCGGCCGCCGGCGATGAGGCGATCCTGATCCTCGCCATACCGGTCCTCTGGATCCTCGGGGTCATCGTTTCCGTCGCACTCAAGCTCCGCTCTCGCTGACTATGGGCGACATCCTCCAGGCCATCCTCGCGATCACACTTATCGACCTCGCGATGTCCGGTGACAACGCGCTCGTCATCGGGATGGTCGCGCGCGGGCTGCCGCGCTCGCAGCGCCGCAGGGCGATCGTGTTCGGAGCCGGCGCCGCGGTCGTCCTCCGGGTCATGGCTGCCGCGGCGGTGACCCTGCTGCTCACGATCCAGTACCTGCAGCTGGTCGGCGGCCTTGCGCTTGTCGTGATCGCATATCGGCTCGTTCGTCCCGATCGCGGACAGGGCCGGACGGTCCGCGAGGTCACGACACTCCGCGCGGCGACCGTGACGATCCTCGCCGCGGACTTCGCGATGAGCCTCGAGAACATCCTCGGCGTGGGGGCGGCCGCTCACGGCAACATCGCGCTGCTGCTCTTTGGCCTCGGTCTATCGATCCCGATCGTGCTCTTCGGGAGCGGCATCGTCGTCGGAGTCCTTGACCGGTTCCCGCAGGTGGTCTGGGTAGGCGCGGTCGCGATCCTGTGGACCGCGGCCGATCTTGTGCTCAGCGAGCCGGCGCTCGCGACCCTGCACGGAATCCCGTTCGTCGAGCTCGGGTTGACCGTGTTGTTCTTGGCGGTCGTTCTGGCCGCGCGTTTCGGGCGCGTGTTCTCTTCGCTGGTGGGGCCGCGGCCGGCGCCGGCGGCCGCGCCGCGCGAGCGCCGGGCGTCCTGATCGTCGGCGCATCGTCAGGCGCAGCCGAGCCAGCACATTGCGTGTACGCCGAGGCTCGATCGTTACGTGAACGCAAGCGTCCGAAGCGTTGACATCCCCCTCGACGGTGACCAGACTCGCCGAGCGCGGGCGAGGGCGGAAGGGGAGACACCGCCGAAGCGAAATGGCGCCGCCCCTCAGGCCGCAGGGGGAGAACGCGATGCGCGACTTATGGCCAAAGGCGCTACTCGGAGCCGCTATGGCGATGGCGGCGCTTCTTGTCGGATCACCGGGCTCAGCAAGCACACACGTAGCTTTCAACGGGACGTTCCAAAACGGAAGCGTGGTCCTCACGGATTTCCGACAGGCTGACGGCAACACGTTCATCAGCCAGACCGTACAGGTTGTCTACGCGGGAGACCTCTCGGGATCCGTCGTCGAACAGATCGATCTAGTGATCCATCCGAACGGCTCGCTCAACTTCAATGGGGTAGACGTTTGCGCGTGCACGCTCGGGGGACGTTCGGGCACGATCGTGCTCCCATTCTCCGGGACAGGCGATGCCAGCGGTGCCGCAAGTGGGCGCTTCACTATCACAGGCGCGACGGGTGGCCTCGCGAACCTTCACGTGGTTGGGACCTTCCAGTCCTCGAACGGCGGTTCGAGTGGCTCATTTTCGGGCGTCTACCACTTTGACCCGTAGCCCGCGCGCTCAACCTTTTGTCAGCGAGATCTGACCGAGAGCCCGCAGCCAGTCAAGTCACGGTGGGCGCGGTGCGCGTGAGTGCGCGCTTCCCGATCGTCCGGCGCATCGTCACGCGCGGGAGCCATCCTTTGGGCAAGCGCGGAAGCACCCCGCGGACCTGGCGAAAGCCGGCTTTGGCGAACATCGCGCGCGTGCCGAAGAACGCGAAGTCGTCGTGCACGCGCTTGCCATCGGCTCGTGGGTACGCCTCGACGGCCGGCGCGCCGCGCCTGCCCGCGTAATCGACCGCCGCGCGGATCATGGCGACCGCGACACCCTGACCGCGGTGGCCGCGCCGCACGGTGATGCAGGGGATGACCCACGCCGCGACGTCGTCGACGGGTGGGGTAGCGCGCGAGTTCTCGACCCGCGAGAAGTCGTGCCGCGGTCCGAGCGAGATGAACCCGATCGGCTCGCCGCCCCGGTACGCGACCAGCCCGGCGGAGTTCTTTCGACGGCGCGCCAGTTTCGCGAGCACGGCCCGGCGCCTCTCCTCGGCCGTGCCAGGACCGAAGCCGATGATGCCAAGAGCACGCTGCTGCGCGGCGGAATAGCGCGGGAAGAGGTCCAACAGGACGAGCCCCACGTGCCCCGCGTCACGGTCTTCACGTCGTCGACCCGCGCTGCCGTGAGTGGCCGTATCGTCAGCTTGCGGTCGGGAGAGCTTTCCGCCATTTCTTCTTGGTGAGTCTCCGTATTCGGCTCTCGGCTTGCTCGCGCCAGCGTTCCGAGCCGAGGCCGAGTGCGACGAGCGTCTCCATCATGCGAAGCGCGCGCTCGAGCTCGCCGCGGCGTTCCAGGAGGCGCGCGAAGGCGAGCGCCAGCTTCGCGCGCAGGGCGTTGTCCCCGTCGTAGTACGCACTTTCGTAGCACGCGAACGCGGCGTCGATCTCGCCCGTGCGCTCGAAGCCGCGCGCGAGAGCGAATGCCGCGGGCGCGTGGTCGGGCGCGCGGCCGGCCCGCGCGGCCGTCACCGCCCGTGCCACGCGATCAGTGATCCGCACGAGCGAGATCACGTCGCGCGCGTTGTGCTCCAGGACCGGAGCGATGATCGCCGGATCGCGCTTGCGCAGGTAGTGGAAGTAGGCGTCGGGAATGAGCCAGCCGGGTATGTCCGCGGTACGACCGTCGTCGAGCACGCTCTCCTCGAGCTGCTTCAGCGTCGTGGAACCGAATCGATCGCGCCAGAGCCGACGCGCCGGGTGCAGGAGGTCGAGGTGCGAGTCGTCCACGGTGACCTCGCTGCGTATCGCCATGACGAACCGCGTGCGGATGATCGGAAGGTCGAACGCCTTGCCGTTGTACGACGCGCATGCGCGGAACGGTTCGATCTCGCCTTTGAGCTGTTCGATGAACTCGCGCTCCGTGCCGAGATCCAGAAGCATGTGCTGCCGCAGGATCAGCTCCTTACCGGCGAAGTGAGCGACGCCAATCAGGAAGATGTACGTGCCGGTCCCGCCCGAGAGGCCCGTCGTCTCCGTATCTAGGAAAAGGATGTCCGGCCAGTCGCGGGGAGCCTCGCCTTTGAGCCCGAGGTGCGCGAGAAGCAGTGCGTCGCAGGCTCCCCTCCCGACGATCTCGAGTCCGAGATCGTCGATAGCGAAGCGCTGTTCGCGCACCTCGAAACAGGGCCAAGCCGCGGCACCGACCGAGGGCCCCCGCGCGGCGGAGGGGTCCCCGGCCCTTGGGGCTGGGGATACCGCCGCGTAGAGAGGGTTTCGGTCGGTGCCGCCGCTCTCCCCGCGCTTGTCAGATTGATGAGCGCGATCGCGCTCGACGATCTGCGCGATCCGGGCTCGGAGATCGTTCATGAGTGGAGGGAGAGGAGATCCGCAACGGCTTCGCGCACCTCGGTGCCAAGGGCGTAGGCCGGACCGACGCAGGACGGGCAGCCGGTTCCGCATCCACAGGAGTCGAGGTGCTCTCGGGCGCGGTCGAGCAGTACGTCTGTCGACTTGAAGAGTCGCTCGCTGAAGCCGATCCCTCCGGGGGTCATGTCAAAGAGGTAGATCGTCGGCCGCTCGGTGTGCGGCGAACGCACCTCCACGGCGAGCCCGAGATCGTGCGGGGCGCACATAAGCAGCAGCGGCGCGAGACCGTGCAGCAGATTCCCGAGGCCGGCAAGCGCGACTTCGACACGCTCCTTCGGCCAGCCCGCGACCGCGCGCTCGGGCAGCGAGCACCAGAACGACGTCGTCTGCAGCTCCTGCTCGGGGAGATGGACCTTGCCCCAGCCGACGTTCTCGTGCGTGTACATCGTGAGCTTCTTGTAGATCGTGGTGAGCGTCGAGACGAGGACCTCGCCGTGCGCGAGGTCGAAGCCTCGTTGCGTCGAGCGCCGGTCGAACTCGTCGATGACGCGGATGCGCACAGCGAGCTCCGCTTGCGTGTAGTAGTCGACCTTCACCTCGCGCACGTACGCCTTCGCGTTGTCCCAGTCGAGGCGCTCGACCTGGAACTGCTTCGACTCGTGCAGGTAGATGGCCTGCTCGTGGAGCAGCACCTGCGCGGCGAATCGGTCGATCTCGCCGATCACCCGCGCCTTGCCGTCGTGGTGCTCTGACCCGACGGTGCGCGGGGCCGGCCCCGTCGTGTCGACGATGACGACGTTGTCGTTCGTCGCCGTACGCAGCGACGTCGTTTCCGCAGGGAAGGCCTGGTCGGACCAGTGGTACTTCCCACCGGACTCGTGGAGCACGCCCTGCTCATCGAGGTACGCGAGCACGCCCGGCGTGTCCTCGGTCCCGAACCGCTCGCGCGCCTCGAACGGGATCTCGAACGCGGCGCACTTCAGGTGATGCACCAGCACGTGGAGGTTGTCGGGATTCACGAGGCCGGCCTCCGGCGAGCGGTCGAGCACGTACCCGGGATGCTGTACGACGTACTGATCGATCGGAGACGACGTCGCGACGAGGAACGCTGCCGACAGATCCTCGCGCCGGCCGGCGCGCCCCATCTGCTGCCACGTCGACGCCACGGTCCCCGGATAGCCGAGCAGAACGGCCGCCTGTAGCGCGCCGATGTCGATGCCGAGCTCGAGGGCGTTCGTCGAAACGACGCCACGGACGGAGCCATCGCGCAGGCCCTGCTCGATCGCGCGCCGCTCCGACGGCAGATAGCCGCCGCGATAGCCGCGGATGAGGTCCTGCGGCCACTGCGGCTGGGGGAAACGCGAGCGAAGGTACGTGAGCAGCAGCTCGGTCTCGACGCGCGACCGGGCGAACGCGATGGTCTGTACGCCCGACGCGAGAAGCGTCGCCGCGATATCACGTCCCGTGAAGAGCGCGCTCTTGCGGATGCCGAGCGACTGATTCACGACGGGTGGGTTCACGAAGGCGAGCACCTTCTCGCCTCTGGGCGCGCCATTGCGATCGATGACCACGACGTCGTCCTCGACGTGGCGGCGCGCGAGCTCCTCGGGGTTGGCGATCGTCGCCGAGGTGCAGATGAACGTCGGATGCGATCCGTAGAAGGCGCACACCCGTCGCAGGCGGCGCAGCACGTTCGCGACGTTCGATCCAAAAACGCCGCGATACGTGTGCAGCTCGTCGAGCACGACGAATCGGAGATTCTCGAAGAGCTTCACCCACTTGGTGTGGTGGGGGAGGATGCCCGTGTGGAGCATGTCCGGGTTCGTGATCACGACGTGACCGGCGCTGCGAATCGCCGCCCGCACCGCGGGCGGCGTGTCGCCGTCGTACGTGTACGTCTTGAGATCGATGTCGACATCCTTCGCGAGGCGCATGAGCTCGGCGAGCTGATCCTGGGCGAGCGCCTTCGTCGGGAAGATGTAGAGCGCGCGGGCCGTCGGATCCTTGGCGATCGCGTCGATGACCGGCAGGTCGTAGCAGAGGGTCTTCCCGCTCGCGGTCGGCGTGACGATGACGGTGTGCTTTCCGGCGTGGGTGCTTTCGAGCGCGTCGGCCTGGTGTGAGTAGAGCGAGAGGATCCCGCGTCGCCGGAGCGTTGCCGAGATGCGCCCGTCGAGCCATGCGGGGTACTCCGCGTAACTCGCGCGCCGCGGCGGAATGCGTTCCCACCGCGTGACCATCTGGCTGAACTCAGGGTCGCGCGCGAGGCCGTCGAGGATCTGCTCGAGGCTGACTCGGGCTGGAAATCGAACGGCCGTTCGCATGACCAGCGGACGATATGGAACGGGTGTTCTGACGTCAAGATGACGCCCTAATCACGCCTGTCCGTGCGTTGATTTCCTCGTGGGAAGGCTTCTGTCCGTGCTCGCGGCGCTGGCGCTCCTCGTCCCGCAGAGCGCGACCGTGGCGGCTTCGGCGATGCCCGAGGCGCCGAACTGCCCGATCTATCCGACGAGCGACGTGTGGCACTCGAACATCCAGAACATGCCGGTTCACCCGATGAGCGCCACGTGGATCGCGAACATGGGCGGCGCCTCGCGCCTCCTCCACCCGGACTTCGGCGGGCCATATGGGTACCAGCTGCAGGTCGTAAGCAACGCGACGCCGACGACGCGCCTCGCATTCGATTACGCCGACGAGAGCGACGATGTGCCGTACCCGTTCACCGCGAGCACGCCGATCGAACCGGCCTCCGACGCGCACGCCTTCATGCTCAACAAGGACACCTGCGTTCTCTACGAGCTCTTCGCGGCGTCGTGGAACGGCGGTCGGCCGACTGCGGGTTCGGGAGCCGTGTTCGACCTAGGGTCGCATGCGCTCCGCCCATCCGGATGGACGAGTGCGGATGCGGCAGGGCTACCGATCTGGCCCGGGGTCCTGCGCTACGACGAAGTCGCGAGTGGCGTCGTGGATCACGCGATCCGCTTCACGGCACAGCGCACCGACCGCACGTTCGTGTGGCCCGCGCGCCATCAGGCCGGCGCGGCGCGCGATGCATCGCTTCCGCCGATGGGCGCGCGCTTCCGGCTGAGGAGCGACTTCGACATGTCGCCCTACAGCGCGCAGACGCGCGTGGTGCTCACGGCGTTGCAGCGGTATGGGCTGATCCTCGCCGACAACGGATCCAACTTCTTCTTTCAGGGCCAGGTGGACTCGCGCTGGAGCGACCAGCTCATCAGTGAGCTCAAGCGCATCCCGGCCGGCGCGTTCGATGCCGTTGACGCGTCGTCGCTGATGGTCGATCCGAACTCGGGTCTCGCGCGCGGCGCGAGCGGCATCGCGCTCGAGAGCGGCTGGCACTCGCGGTGGCTCAGCCAGTCGGACTACCTCGTGATGTCGCCCGGCCAGGTCGCGAATTTCTGGATCAGGTTCACGAACACCGGCACCGAGATTTGGAACCGCGGCATCTGGGGCCGCCAGGCGAACCTTGGCCTCAACGCCGACGACAAGTCTCCGTATCGGCTGGGGATGGCCGCGAACTGGCTCTGGGACGACCGCATCGCCACGACGACGGTCACCACGGTCGCCCCGGGCGAGGTTGCGGAGTTCCGCTTTGGGGTGGGCGCTCCGATGACGCGCGGCACGTATCGGTTGAATCTGCGGCCGGTCATCGACGGGACCGTGTGGATGGAGGATCAGGGAGTCTTCTGGCTGATCGTCGTGCCCTAGAGCGCTTGCCTAGGGCGGTAGAGTTCGCCTGCCTCTGAGGGAGGGCGGGCGCGCGACCAGCGCAGTCGAAATGTCGCGCGCAGGGGGAAGGCGATGCGTAGACACATCCAGCTGATCCTCGCGCTCGTGGCGACCTTCACACTGATCCTGGCGACTCCCGCATCAGCGACTCCGACGATCACGCGCGATGCGTCCGGAGATAGTTCGGCGGAGCCGTACACCGACATCGTGATGGCCAAGGTGACCGCGCAGGAGGGCAGAGAAGGCCTCTACTTCCAGATGCTCCTGGCCGGTACGGTCCCCATGACGCCGTCGCGTCCGGGTACATACAACGGGTTCACCGCCTACAACTGGCTCGTCGACACCGATGGCAACGGCATCGCGAACTACGTCGTCGTGGTGCGCTTCTGCAGTCATCTTGTCCAGGGGCCGTGCGTCGGCAACGACTGGCATTGGGAATCGGCCCTGACAAGTGCCGGGACGGGACAACGGATAGGGGACTTCGACTACGAGATCGAGGCCAACGTCGTGAAGGGGTTCGTCGCGGCATCCCAGCTTGGCGACCCATCGGGCTTCCGCTGGATCGCCGCGACCCGGACGTCCCCGTCCTCCAGCAATCTCCCATCCGTCGACATCGCGCCAGACCTCGCGAACGGTTCGCCGGTTTGGGTTGACTTTCCTCGTTGAATCGCGGACCGGGCGGGGCTTGCTCCCCGCCCGGCCGTCGGGCGAGAGCTAGTGATCACGGCGACGCTCGTCGACGGGCCGTAGCAGCAGCGCGCCGAGCGCGTAGTACAGGAGCGCGAACAGGAACGCGACGCGCGGCCCAAGAGAGAAGTCAAAGGCGCCGACGCGATCCATCGCGACCCCGCCGATCGCGATCGCGATCGGGCCCGCGGCGCCTGTAACGACGTTCGAGATGCCCATGTACCGCCCGCTGGTGGCCTTCGGAACGATGTCGGTCATGAGCGCCCAGTCGACGGCGAGGAACGCGCCGGCGGCGACGCCGACGGGAATGACGAACGCGATCGCGACGACGATGTTCGGCGCGAGCGCGACACCGAGCATGCCGAGGGACCCGAGCGCGCACGTGAAGTACACGAGCGCCTTTCGACCGAGACGGTCGGAAAGTCGCGCGGCGGGAAATGTCGTGAGCGCCGTCGTGACCGCGATCACGGCGGTCGCGACGTTGATCCAGATCGCGATCTCGGTATCCGAGAGACCGATCGATCGGCTCATGTAGAAGAAGATGAGGTCGGTGAGCGTGACCGTGGCCATCAGAACGAAGAGCCGCGAGCCGAGCAGCCACACGAAGCTTCGCTCCTTGAGGATGTCGAGGCCCCACGCGCCGGTCGCGATCTGGAGCCACGAGCGACCCTCGCGTGACACCGCGGCGCGCCCTTCATCCACCGTGACGACCGTGACGATCGCCGTCGTGAGCTCGAGAAGGCCGAGGCCGATCGTCGCGGCGACGAAGCTCCCGGTAAAGAGCCCGATCGACCCGATCGCGACGCCGCCGATGCGGCCGAGCACGATCATCACGCCCATGAGGCCGCTCGCGAGTCCAACCTGCGCGGCGGGGACGAGGTCGGGCACGTATCCCTGGAAGGGACCCTGCGCGAAGTTCGACGAGATCTGGAGCAGGACGACGAATGCGACCACCGAGACGTAGGTGTTCGACGTCGCGATGCCGGCGAGGAACACGACGTCGAGAACCGCCCCTATGACGATGTATGGCTTGCGGCGCCCCCATCGGGTGATCGTGTAGTCGGAGATCGTGCCGATCGTCGGCTGCACCAGGATCGCCACGACGGCGCCGAGAAGAGTCAGCAACGCCAAGCCGGAGCCGGCGTTGGCCTTCCCCACGAGATCGTCCATGCGCCGCTGAAGGATCACGTTGTTGAGGCCGCCCCAGATCGCGTTGATGCCGAACCAATAGATCGAGAGCTGGAAGATCTGGAACATCGGCAGCGCACCGACCGGCCTTCCCCTCGTGTCTGCCTGTGCCGTCGTCGCGCTCACCGCCGGAGTATCCGCAGGTCGGCAACTCGCATGCACGGGGAGGGCGCGTGCGCCTGGTCCTCGGTCGCTACGAGCTCTTGGAGCGGATCGGCCGGGGTGGCATGGCGGACGTCTTCCGCGCGCACGATCGCTCGCTTGAGCGCGACGTCGCCCTCAAGATGATGCGGCCGGAATTCGCCGGCGACGCGGAGTTCGTCGAGCGTTTCCATCG
>Ga0209057_1000998_pt1 | contig 23665 bp, 18 predicted proteins | sample GraSoiAngelo_146_FD_185903 | JGI IMG/M metagenome (GOLD analysis project Ga0209057, IMG submission 185903) | Grasslands soil microbial communities from the Angelo Coastal Reserve, California, USA - 14_1009_05_30cm (SPAdes) (version 2) | ecosystem: Environmental > Terrestrial > Soil > Grasslands ... | reverse complement strand
GGTGCGAAAGTTTCGGGAGCCAGGTTTTCAATCGCTCCACGGCTGCATCTTCGAGTGGACACAGATTGGCTGACATCTCGCGCGCCTGATCGTCATCCCATTCGCTCAGCTCAGCGCATAGCTGGAACAACCATGCGAGTCCGTACGGCCGTTCGAAACTGGCGCGACCTTCCCCTCGAATGTATGCAGCCTCCTGCTTCAAATTTTCAGCGGTCAGACTTTTCCCGAGCGCATCGCGCGCTGCGCCCGCAAATGATGCATCTGGAAATGTGCGCAGCAGTCTCACCAGGAGCCAATGTCCGTGTACCGACGAATGCCAGTCGTAGCAGCCGTAAAACGCGGGCGTAAGCTTGCGCGGTGGTGCCACGTCTGTGTCGCTGTTCAAGACATGACTGATTTTATTCGGGTACTCCTTTCCGACACAGGCGAGCGCCAATTTTGCGAACCGCTCCGCCGCTTTCAGGTCGAAGGTCGGGGCCGCGTCCGTCGCTGCTACTGCGATTGATGGCATCAGCAGCAAAACTGCGAGGAAACGCTTCATGCTGGTGCCCGATCGTAACCGCAGTTGCCTCATAGCGCGAGCGTGCGGACAATCCGAACCATGCGCGTTCACTTCCATTCGCTGGTAAAATCAACATCTACTCAGTCAGCACTTTGTGCAGTTTTGGCAATGACGCATATCGTAGTTATCTCTGTCACCGCGCAAACGCCACCCGTGCAAAATTCTAACGTCGAAGGCAACCCACTTCTCACCGAAAGCTCGCTGCCATATCACGTTCCGCCGTTCGACAGGATCAAGGACGAACACTTCGCGCCGGCAATGGAGAAAGGCATGCGCGAAGAACTCAAAGAAGTTGAAGTGGTGGCGAACAATTCCGAAAAGCCGACATTCGAGAACACCATCGTTGCGCTGGAGCGCACTGGCCGTTTGCTCGATCGCGCCGAGCGCACTTTCGACAATCTGAACGCGTGCAACACCAATCCGACTTTGCAAAAGATCGAGACTGAAATGGCACCGAAGCTCGCCGCGCATCGCGACGCGATTCATCTCAACAGCAAATTGTTCGCGCGCGTCCAAGAGCTTTACGACAATCGCGACAAACTCGGGCTCGATCCGGAATCGGCTTATTTGCTGGAGCGTTATTACAAGGATTTCGTGCGTGCGGGGGCGAAACTATCCGATCCCGACAAAGAGAAACTGAAGAAGATCAACTCCGAGCTCGCGACGCTGCAGACGCAGTTCGAACAGAATGTCTTGAAGGAGAAGAACGCATCCTCAATCGTAGTCGATCGCAAAGAAGATCTCGCAGGTCTCTCCGACAACCAAATGGCGAGCCTTATCAATGCCGCCAAAGCCGAACACAAGGAGGGCAAGTTCGTGATTCAACTTCAGAACACGACAGGACAACCGCTGCTAGGGTCATCGCAAAACCGACCGTTGCACGAGCGGATCATGCAGACTTCGCTCGGGCGCAACAGCAAAGGCGGTGAATTCGACACGCGCAACATCGTGATTCGCACCGCTCAGCTCCGGGCAGAAAAGGCGAAGTTGCTTGGGTATTCAAATTGGGCCGCGTACCAGCTCGAAGACCAAACCGCGCATGACGTTCCGACCGTAAACAAACTTCTGGCCGATCTTGCACCACCCGCGGTCGCCAACGCAAAACGCGAAGCGGCCGACATGCAGAAGATCGTCGATGAAGAGAAAGGCGGGTTCCAAGTCGCTTCGTGGGACTGGGATTTTTATTCCGAAAAAGTTCGCAAGGCGCGCTACGCCTTCGACGAATCGGAGGTGCGTCCGTATTACGAGCTGAACCATGTGATCATCGATGGCGTCTTTTTTGCCGCCGGGAAGCTTTACGGTCTTACCTTTAAGGAACGTCATGACATTCCCGTTTATCAGCCGGACGTGCGCGTATTCGAAGTTTACGATCGCGATGGCAAACCGCTGGCGTTGTTCCTCGGCGATTACTATGCCCGCCCGTCAAAACGCGGCGGCGCGTGGATGAACGCATACGTGCAGCAAAACGATCTGTTCGCGACCAAGCCGGTCGTTGCCAATCATCTCAACATTCCGAAGCCGCCGCCGGGCGAACCCACGTTGCTCACGCACGACGAGGTGCGCACTGCATTCCATGAGTTCGGCCACGCGCTGCACGGGATGTTTTCGAAAGTAAAGTTTCCGCGTTTCAGCGGGACGAGCGTGCCGCGCGACTTCGTCGAGTATCCGTCGCAGGTGAACGAGATGTGGGCGACGTGGCCGGAAGTACTCAAGAATTACGCGAAACATTACAAGACAGGCGAACCGATCCCGCAGGCGTTGCTCGACAAAGTGATCGCCGCGCAAAAATTCAATCAAGGCTTCAAAACAACCGAATACTTGTCGGCGTCACTTCTCGATCAGGCGTGGCATCAACTCAATCCATCCGATGTTCCAAAAGATGCGGTCGCTTTTGAAGCGGAAGCGTTGCACAAGGCTCGCGTCGATTTTCCGCCTGTCCCGCCGCGTTACCGGAGTTTTTATTTTTCGCACGCCTTCGCCGGCGGTTACTCGGCCGGTTATTACTCCTACCTTTGGAGCGAAGTGCTCGATGCCGATACGGTCGAATGGTTCAAGGAACATGGCGGATTGAAGCGCGAAAACGGCGACCGCTTTCGGGCAATGTTGCTCTCGCGCGGCGGATCGGCTGACGCTCTCGGGTTATTTAAGAATTTCGTCGGCCGCGATCCCTACATCGAGCCGTTGCTAAAGCGGCGCGGACTCGATCGCACACCTGGAGCTGACGACACAAAGGTCGAATCACAGCCGCCGGTTCGCTCAGCGCTTTGGGACACGCTGTCGCCAATGACTTCTAACGAATTGCCGGTGGAAATGCTGCCGCAATTTTGTAGTGTTATAGCTTGTGAGCGAACGACCTGACACTGCCGCGCAAACAGCTGCGCCAAACGGCGAAAGAGCTGATCTGCGCCCCGAAAATATTCAGGACGCAGTGATCCGCCTCGCCGGAAATTCGCAGGACGGAATTCAAACTGCGGGCGCGTTCCTCGCGCGTCTGGCTGGACGCAGCGAGCACGACGTCATGACCTACATGACCATCCCGGCCACGATCTCGGGTGGGCCTTCCATTTTCCAGGTGCGCATCGGCTCAGGCGAGGTGTTATCGGCGGGTGATGAAGCCGATTTTCTGGTCGCGTTTTACCAGCACAGTTACCAGGACCACATCGGGTTTCTGCGCGAAGGCGGCGTCCTCCTTTACGATTCCGACAACGTTGAGCCGAATCTTGATGATAAACGTTTCTTTTACGTCGGCGTGCCGATTACCGGCCTGACCGTCGAAGCGCTCGGTGGCACGGCCAAGGACAAGGGCAAAAACATTTTCGTCCTCGGTCTCATCGCGAAAATTTTTAATCTCGACGCCGAGAAGCTGAAAAGAGTGATCACCGAGAAATTCTCCGGGAAAGACCAGAGCGTGGTCAACACGGCCTTAATGGCGTTCCAGGCCGGTTACGCGTATCCGGTTGGCAATGTGCTCACGAAACATTATCGATTCGAGCACATCCCAAGAGCGAGCGGCCGCGCGCAGATCACGATGGACGGCAACCAGGCGCTCGCCTACGGCTTGATTGCCGGCGGCGTGCGTTACGGCGCGGGTTACCCGATCACGCCGTGGTCGTCCGTGATGGAAGTTTTGCGACGCGAGCTCCCGAAATACGGCGGCATTTTCGTCCAAGCCGAGGACGAGCTGGCATCGGTCTCGATTGCGCTCGGTTGTTCGTATTCGGGATACTTGGCGGTGACCGGCAGCGCAGGACCGGGTATTTCCCTCAAAGCCGAAGCAATCGGCTGGGCGTCGATGGCCGAGATCCCGATCATTATTTGCAATATTCAACGCGGCGGTCCCAGCACAGGCTTGCCCACCAATGTCGAGCAAAGCGATCTGCATCAGGCCATCTTTGGCAGTCACGGCGACAGCCCGCGGGTCGTGCTCGCCCCGGCGAGTGTGGAAGATTGTTTTTACATCGCAATTGAAGCGGCTCGCATCGCGCGCAAATACAGCACACCCGTTTTCATTTTGAGCGATACCTCGCTCGCCACGCGCATCGAAGCGTTCGATGAGCCCGATCTGTCCAAATTGATGGTGGATCCGAAACCAGACCTGACGCCGCGGCAGACGCACAAACCGTATCCCATCGATCAAATCACGCACCATGTCCCGCCTGGCACGCGTATTCTCGATGGCAAATACCCGCTTCTCGCCGGGCTTGAGCACGACGAGATGGGTCATCCCACCGGTAGCCCGAAATTGCACATGGCAATGACTGCCAAACGTCGCAACAAATTGCGCAAACTCGCCGAAGAAATCCCAGTGTCGGAAATTTACGGCAATCAGGAAGGCGACACGCTGCTTGTCGGATGGGGGTCAACTTACGGACCGATCCACGACGCGGTGAAAATGGCCCGCGACAACGGAGAAAAAGTCGGCGCGCTGCATCTGCGGCATTTGCATCCGTTGCCGAACGGACTCGAGAAAATTTTCGACAAATTCAAGCGCATCGTCACCGTCGAGATGAACGATCAGGGAGTTTACGGCTTCGGCCAGTTGGCCACTATTTTGCGTGCGCGCTATTGCGAACCGAAGATCACGAGCTTCACCAAGACCGACGGACTCACGTTTCGCGTGAAAGAAATCCTGGACGGCGTGTTCAAGGGCAAGTCCTTCCTTGCGCGACACATCCCGCGCGAAGGCGCCGAAGTCATTCACCAAGCTGGCGCGGAAAACGTGAAAACGTTAAAGGAAGTGGTGCCGCAGGGAGTGGGGTAGGAAAGGCAGAAGTAAGAAGGAAGAGGGAAAAATAGATTTTGATATGAATGAAGCAACAACAGGAAACGGCGACGGCAGCACAACTGTAGCGGCAGGCGTGTCGCCTGCGCTCGCGGAGCCACCGCGCGAGAAGTTAACTAAAAAGGCCATCACAGCCGATCACCCGACGTGGTGTCCCGGCTGCGGCGATTTCGCGGTGCTCGCCGCGTTCTACAAAGTGCTCGAGAAACGCAATCTCGAGCACGAAAAGATCGTCACCCTCGCCGGGATCGGTTGTTCATCGCGCTTTCCGTATTTCGTCAACGGTCACGGCGCGCATTACATTCACGGCCGTGCTGTGCCGCTCGCTTCCGGCATCAGCCTGGCCCGGCCCGATCTCCACGTGTTTCTGTTCGGCGGCGACGGCGACGGGTTCTCGATCGGCGGCAACCATCTCGATCACGGCGCGCGCAAGAACATCAACATGACCTATTTCATCATGGACAACTTCGTTTATGGCCTGACGAAGAAACAGACCTCGCCGACGTCGCCGATCGGGTTTAAGAGCAAGACCGATCCCACCGGCGCGATCGATCAGCCGGTCAATCCGATGAAAAAATTGATTTCGGCTGGCGCCACCTTCATCGCGCGCACCCACGCCGCGCAGGTACCTCACATGATCCAGATGATCGAACGCGCATTCGATCACCACGGCTTCAGCGTCATCGAATGCTTGAGCGAATGCGTCGAGTTTTACCCGGACGTATTCGATCCCGCAAACCCGAAAAAAGGCGGCAGTTTCGAACTGATCCAGGAAAAGAAATGGGACAACACACCCGAGGACGAGCTCCGTCACGACGTCACCGACGAGCTCGCTGCGTATAAATTAGCGCAACTTCCCTTTCCCGGTGTCTTCGGCGTGTTCTACGAAACCGATCGCCCGACCAAAAACGCGCTAGAAAAGAAGTGGATCGAGACGACGCGAGAGAAGACTGGCAATGCCAGCGATCTAGAAATTCTTCAGAAAACCTTCGATCGAATGAAGTGACGTCGTTTTAGTCTTACTTCATCCTTCTTACTTCTGACTTTCTTCGCGATTGCTTCTAACGCCGTTCCAGTTCGGCGCGCATCGCCGATAGACTGATCTCGGACGGCATGATGCCCGTGTCGGTGTAGGTGATCGTCACACTCTGCCCGTCTTCTTTTGAGAAAGATGCTGCGCCGCTCCTGCCTACGAGTGAGGCGAAGTTTTCTTTCCAACCGGCTTCGCGAAACTGTGTCCGCAAGGATTCGACGGCCGCTTTGGCTTTCCCCTTGCCAACGGTGAACTTGATCTCGTCCTTGGTCTGCTTCACGTCTTTCGCGTCCGCGGGCAAGGTGACCGCGACTTTCGGCACTTTGTTGTTTTCGGCCAACAGTGCGGCCTCCTCGGCTGCTTTCTTTTCGGCGGCGGCGCGAAGCTTGGGAGCTTGCTCTTTTATTTTGCGATCGAGCTCGGCGATTTCCGCCGCGCTTTGAAAACGAACTGAGACGGGAAGCTTGCCGCCATAAGGTGCCGCCATCGAAAGCGTGAGCATGTCCTTCGCGGGATTGCGAAAGATCATGGTCGGCGTCTCATCCACCGCGACCGTGTGATCGAGCGTTGATTGCCAGCCCTTGGTGGCCAGAGTTTTTCGGTAGAAATCGACGATGGCGTCCTGGTTCGCCGTCGTTTCGAAGTTTAGTTCCGGTGGCTGATCGACGTAATGCAAATTCTCGACGTTAGGCGGTGCGGGAATGTCAGCCGAAATTAGCTCACTCGAATACTGGATCATGGTCTTCCCGCCCTGTGCGGGTGCGGACGAGACAGTCACGGTGACAAGGATTGCGTTCTGTTTGAAGACGGCGGAATCCCCGGCATCGCCGTAGAGCACCCAGCCTTGCGCCAGCAAGAGATTGCGGCAGGCGTCGGCGGTCGCGGGAACGGCGGCGTCGGTGGAATACATGGCGGTGGATTCGCCGACATAGACGGGCTTTGTGCCTGGAGGAACCGGCAGTTTCCCGAGTTTCACGTTGCCGTGATTTTGTAGCATGACGGACAGGCCGCCGGCCTGGTCATTGGGAAAGATCCCGAAAGAGACGACGAACCCGTTACGCGAAAAGGTTGCGCTGGCCGACTGATCGGTGACGGACGAGTTCGGCAATTCTTTCCAGCCTTGCGCGAGGAGCGTTTTCCGATGGAATTCGAAGGCCTTCTTCACATCGCCGGTTGCGACATAGGAAAGGTTGGCCACGTGGCGCGAGTCGGGCGGTTTCGCACCGTCCATGAGCGGGAACGTTGAGAGATCGAGGAGCTGGGCCGCTTGTTCGGCTGTGGCCGGCGTTTTGATCGCGTCGGCCGAATCTGCGTCTTCCGCTGTCCCCTTTTTCGATCCGCATCCGAAGAGGCAAACAAGTGCGCACGTCACGAAGACTTTGTCCATCACGGTGCGCGAGCAGAGGTGAACTACTTTGTCCATAAGCCGCGAGGATATTGGAGAAAGTAAGAAGTAAGAAGGATGAATTAAGAAGTAGTAGGCGAATCACGCACGAACCAAAGCAGTGACTCATGCTGACTTTTCTTCCTTCTAAATTCCTACCTCCTACTTTCCTACTAAGAACGTGATTGATTATCTCTCCGTGCTCTCGTATTACAGCCAACCATGATGAAATTGCGTTGTTTAGTTTTAGCTGGATTTCTGGCGCTGCCTTTGGCGTCGTCGTTCGCGCAGGTAGGCATATCGGTCAATTTTGCTCCCCCGGTTCTGCCGGTATATGAGCAACCTCCCTGCCCGGTTTCAGGTTATATCTGGACTCCCGGTTACTGGGGTTATGGTTATGATGTCGGGGATTATTATTGGGTGCCGGGCGCCTGGGTTGCACCGCCGACAGTGGGCCTACTTTGGACCCCGTCGTGGTGGGGCTGGAACAACGGCGCATACGTGTTTAACCAGGGTTACTGGGGACCGACTGTCGGCTTTTACGGTGGCATTAATTACGGTTATGGCTACACCGGAAACGGCTACTGGGGCGGACGATGGAGTGGAAACACCTTCCAGTACAACACCGCTGTGACGCGCGTGAATACGAATGTTGTCCATAACACCTACATCAATAACTCGGTGAACAAACAAGTGACCGCTAACCGCGCCAGCTTTAACGGTCCCAATGGAGTGAATGCGCAACCGACAGCACAGCAAAAAGCCGCTGCGGCGAACGCTAAGAAAATGCCGCCAACCTCCCAGCAGCTTTCACGTCAGCAGGCGGCGAGCAAGGATCAAAATCTCCGCGCGTCAGTGAACAAGGGCAAACCGAACGCCGATGCGATAAAATCATTCAACAAGGGTGAAGGCGTGGGGCAAGGCAAGGCCGGCGAACAAGGACTTGGGGCTGCAGCGGGAGCGGGCGCAGGCAAAAGTGAAAACAAAGTCGGGAACGCATCCGAACTTAATCGGCAGGGCGCAGGCGCCGGGCAAGCCGGAAAAGGACCCGGAACTGAGGCGGGAGCCGGAAAAGGTGGAAACAAGTCGGGGAACGTAACCGAACGTAATCTTCAGGGAGCAGGAGCAGGTAAGACAGCTGGAGCAGACAACGGCGGAGCAAACGGGAACAAGCTCAAGACCGGAAATCAAAGAACCGCTGGGGGAAACCAGGCCAAAATGCACACCGGCAAAGGAGCCGGAGCTGGAGGTGGCGCCGCTCACGGGCCTCGTGCCATGAATCAAATGTCGCGTAATCCCCAAATGGGCGCGCGTAACGCTCAAATGGGAGGGAAACATCCGCAAATGGGAGGCGGAGGTAATCGCCCTAAGCCCAGCGGCGGACAGCAGCAAGACAAGAAAAAACAGGGCAAACCGTACTAGCAAGTAAGAAGTAAAAAGGCAGAATTATGAAATAAGAGGACTCGGTTCCGACTTCCTTCTTCCTTTTGCTTCTTATTTGTAACTTTCTTGTGCGGACATTCGAGCAGATGAGGTGCAAGTGCTCTCATGTTCTCACTTCATACCTCTTACTTCTAACTTTCTTCGCTCGTACGACACCAGCGGAAACACCGCAGCCGCATCAAGCGTCGGCGATCGCCGCGATGGTTCAGAAGGCGGTGAAGACCGAGCATCTCCGAGCGGTCATCGTCAAGGTCACGCAGGGCGACAAGGTCGTGATTAGCCAGGCGTTCGGCGAGTCGATCGACGGCGTGCCGGCGACCACTGCGATGCACTTCCGCAACGGCGCCGTCGCGTTCACTTACCTCGGCACGCTGCTCATGAAGTTCGTAGACGAGCACAAGGTGAAGCTGGACGACACGATCGATCGCTGGATGCCAAAGTTGCCCGAGGCAAACAAGGTCACATTAAAAATGTTGGCGAACCAGACCTCGGGATATCCCGACTACGAGACCGACCCAGCGTGGCTCGCGGCGTTCATCGCAGATCCGTTCCATATCTGGACGTACGAAGAGCGACTGAAGTACGCGTTCTCACGCCCCATTCAATTCGCTCCGGGGACGAACTGGAGCTATGCGCACACTAACTTCATGATTCTCGGCGAGATCCTTTCCAAAATCGGCGGGAAACCGCTGGACGCGCTCTTGCGCGAAAAGGTGCTCGGTCCGATGGGGCTGAAGAACACTGTCGCCTCGCAGACTTCCGAGATCCCGAGCCCAGTCCTGCACGCGTTCGATTCCGAGCGCCGGACTGCGCTCAAGATCCCGTCGAACATTTCGTTCTACGAGGAATCAACGTTCTGGAACCCGCAATGGGGAACACCGATTGGAGCGAACGAGACCACGACCATCGACGACATGGCCACGACCGCGGTCAAGGTCGGCACCGGCGCACTCCTGTCGAAGTCCAGCTATGAAGCGATGACTGGTCCGCACCTGCTCGGGTTCGGCAAGAAACAGGACAACTGCGCGCCCTCGTGCGGGACCCAAACGAACGTATACAATTACGGGCTCGGCGTGGTGCGCTCGGGATCGTGGCTGCTGCAGAACCCGCTCCTCGGCGGCTACGCCGCGATCGAAGGGTATCTGCCCTCGAAGAAGATCGCCATCGCCGTGGCGGTGACCTTCGCGCCGGAAGCATTCGATTCGGAGGGGAACTATCACAATTCCGGTGACACGCTGTTCCGATCGATCGGTGCGTATCTCGCGCCGGACGATGCGCCTCCAACTCCACCTTCATCGGCGGAAACATCGCCGAGCTCGGACTCTGCCCAGGCGGCGCTCTCCGTGGCGAGTCCGTCCGTTCAATCCGCGATCGTGGCAGCCGTCGAAGAAGATCGCAAACGCTACGGCGGCCGCACACCCGTTCCGGCCGCTCTGATCGGCGTCTGGGATGCCAAAGGAAACAGCTTCATCCGTGCCTTCGGCAATGCCGATCTTGAAAAGAAAGTGCCTCTCACTCCGGCTGATCATTTCCGCATCGGCAGCAATACCAAGACGTTCGTCATTAGCGTCCTCCTCCAGTTGGTTGGCGAAAAGAAACTCAGCCTCGACGACCCGCTTAGCCGTTTCCCGCTGGGGGTTACCATACCGAATGCCGAGGGCATCACCGTGCGCGAGCTCTGCGATATGCGTAGCGGCCTCTTCGAGGCCTACGGTACGCCACAGTTCGCGGCGTTGAATATGAAGGTCCCGGAAAACTTCGACCCGCGCACGCTCGTCGCATGGGCTGTGCAGCAGAAACCCTATTTTGCGCCCGGAAAAGGCTATCGATATAGCAATACCAACTACTTGCTTATCGGGATGATCATCGAAGAGATCACGAAAGACAGCGTTGGAAACCAGATCCGCAAGCGGCTGTTGGAGCCAATTGGATTGAAGCAGACGTCCTATCCGGAAACAGAAGCCATGCCCAGCCCGTGGGTGCACGGCTACCATCTCGACAAGCAAGGTAACTGGGAAGACATCAGCAACACGATTCCCGTCGCGTTCATGGGGTCGGCCGGCGCGATGATTTCAGATATGAACGACATCAGGCGTTGGATCGAGCTGTACGCCACCGGCAAGACGATTGGAGCCGGGAGCTACCAGGATCTCATCAACTGCATCCCATTCCTAGGCAACACTTCCTTTGGTCTGGGAATTACGTGCAGCGAGGGTTGGTACGGCTACACCGGCGCGCTTCCCGGCTACAACACTGCGGATTACTACTCGCCGGCGACGGGCACGACGATCCTTGCGTGGATAAACTACCAGGCTAAGGAGCCGGTTGAGGGCGTTGCAAGCGTCATGGTCCGCGACATCGCGCGAATCATCACGCCCGATCACGTTCCATTCGTGTACAAAGAGGGTTCGGAACCCTCCAAACCCTAATCGATCGAAGCCAAGGGTCCTTTGGCGCTTCCTAATTTTTAATTCATCCTTTCCGTCTTCCTTCCTCCTTCATAATTCTTAATTTCTCTGTGTCTATTTCCTGACGGGTAGCACTTATGGAATCCATCCTTGCGACTGCTTGGGACGAGCGTCTTGCCGGCCCCTATGACGTTATCGTAGTGGGCTCGGGTTATGGCGGGGCTATCACGGCAGCTCGCCTGGCGAATGCGCTCCTCAATCCGAAATTGAAGATCTGCCTGCTTGAGCGAGGGCAGGAATGGCCGATCGGGAGCTTCCCTGACACGATCGAGCATGTGGCCGAGCAGACTTATAACGCGACGTTGAACCCGCTGGGGCTTTACCAGGTGGACGTTCACACTGCGATCGTGATAATACGCGGCAGCGGTTTGGGCGGCACCTCCCTGGTGAACGCCAACGTCGCCATCCGGCCCGAGCCCGACTGCTTTGACACATGGCCTGCGGCGATCCGCCAAGCGGCGCAGATTCCGGAGGGCAACGCGGGTTCGCTGTGGAACTATTATCGCCGGGCGGAAAGCACGCTCGGCGTCGGGCCTCATCCGAACGGATTACAGTTGCTCAAGATTCAGGCACTACAGAAGCGCGCCACCGAGCTGGGAAAGAAGGTCGAGTTACTCAATATTGCAGTCAATTTCGATCAGGAAGGCCCAGTCTTTACGCGTGACGGCAAGAGCGTGATGCGACGTAAGTGCATCAACTGTGGCGACTGCATGACGGGCTGCAACGTTGGCGCCAAAAATACCGTGTACATGAGCTACCTGCCTTTGGCTAAGCTGGGCGGCGCCCAGATCTTTACACAGACGGCCGTACGCCACGTAGAGAAATCAAACCAAGGATGGGCGGTCAGTGTGAGACGCCACAAGAATCGTTTTGCTTTCGAAGACGCGACGCTGGTCGCCAGCAATGTCGTACTGGCGGCAGGCACGCTGGGCTCGACCGAGATCTTGCTGCGGTCACAGGCGAAAGGACTTAGCCTCGCGCCGGGAATAGGTTCGCGCTTTGGCGGTAACGGCGATTTTTTTGGCACAGCATACAATTCGGATCAAATCACGAACAATGTCGGCTGGGGGAATCATCCGGGCGACCCCTTCGATCGCAGCGGAGGCCCTGGTCCGAGTATCGTGGGTCTGGCGCGCTACAAGACGGATGCATCCTTCGGCCAGCGTTTTAACATTGAAGATCTTACGGTTCCGCGAGTGTATCGTAACTTCCTCGCCTTAGTAGGTCGAAACGCGCCCCTTTCCCGAACTGGCACAGAGAATTTGCAGGCGCAACGGCAGCGCCGCGAAAAGGATGCGTGGCACGCCGATCCCAACGGAGCACTCAACTGCTCTCTGATGTATCTCTGCATGGCCCACGACGATTCCGCAGGGCGGCTTTACCTGCACGGCGACAATCTGCGCATCGACTGGCCAGGCGCGGGTCGTGAGCCGATTTTTAATGAGATCAATCAGGAATGCTTCGCTCACGCCAAAGCCTTGGGCGCCTCATCCATCGAGAACGCTACCTGGCATCTTTCACCTTGGAAGACGCTCGTGACGGCGCATCCGTTGGGTGGCTGTCCCATGGGCGAAGACGGTAGCCACGGCGTGGTGGACCATTTCGGGAGAGTATTTCGCGATGATACACAAGCGACGCACGACGGGCTTTACGTCGCAGACGGATCGATCATCCGGTCCGCACTCGAAGTGAATCCCTTCTTGACGATCTCGGCCCTGACGGAACGCATCGTCGAATACATCGTCGCCTTGCTGACTCATTGATCCACGAAGGCCGTGCCCGAATTTTCGCTGATTTGGCGATTGCTGACGCAGCGTTATCCAATTGTAACCTGCCGACCCAAAGTGACAGCAGCGTTACCTTTGCGGCGAAACGTGGACGTCCGGAGCGTTGTCTACATCGACATGAACATGGAAACCACAAACTCAATGCGCGTTCGCGCTTCGCGTTTTTTTTCTCATCGATATGCCTACAGGGCGCAGCCCAATTACTTATCTGAGCTCGTTGCATTCGGGCTCATTGTGCTCATCGCCATCTGGCCCATCATTTTATTGGCTAACGCGATGTCTGCGGCGAGGTAAACAGATCAATCGCCATGGTTCACCAAGCCCATACCTATACAGACCTGCGGAAACAGATTCATCATGACCTGCGGATCCAACATCCCGAATGGGTCCAGCCAAACGGCGAGTCTCCCATGTGTGATTCTTACGAGGCGCGCCTAATGGAATTGCTCGATGGTTTGAAACGAAGGGAACCCAGTAAAGCTGCTGACCGCTATCGCGATCAGCTACAGCAACGACAGGTTTGAGCTAGTCTTTACTGTTGTGCAGTTAGCCTCGGCGGCGGTCATTCCCGGGGTGGGGAAGGAGTTGGCAGCACGCCGTAGAAATACTGGCCGTCGTCGTCCTGTTGCGGCGAGTTCATAAAAACTTTTGTAACATCGCCTTCAGCAGGCCCACTGGGAGCCTTAAACAGGTACAACGTAATTCGCACATTGTCAGCGTGCCCCGTGCGGAGGACTTTTAATGGCAATGCATAGGTAAAGGCCTCTCCACTGCTAACCTGCCTCTGGCTCTCGGGTCCGTTGGTCGATTCGAAAACTGTTGTGGAGGAGCCCGATGGATCCGTTTGCTCCCCGGTGGCGTTGCCCGCAAACCTGCCTGACTGGTGGACGACCACGCTCACGTGGATCTCCGTTGGATGAATCTCATCGGGGACGTACCACCACTGCTTGAGTTCAATCGCCTTCATAAGAGGTTTGCGGCTCTCCATGAACGTTCGCTGTTGATTGTAGATTGCCAGACGCCGCAGTTTCCCGTAAGCGACGAAGCCAGTGACAAGCAGAATCAAAGAAAACAGGAGTGAACCAAAGTGAATGCGCAGCGCTCCTGACTTGGGAAACAACGGAACGGCAACTGAACTTAAGCTGACGTGGATGGCGAGTAATGTGATGTAAGTCCAAAAGATAAGTCCGCGGAAATCCAGGGTGATCCAATTGCTGCCGCCGCCGGCTCCAGTGGCCGCCAAATCCAAGAAGTACACTGGAACCGCGAGCAGCCCAAGAGCCAGGCAAATCGTCAGATGTTTGCGCCAGGCGGACTTCATCAAACCTCTGTCTACCAAATTTCCCCGGTGAATACATCGTCGTTTCGCTGACGCTTTGAAATTGTAGGGCGTTTCTGTGAAACGCCGATTTCTTAATGGTAGGACCAAAGCGCTCCGTTCTTACTTCTTACTTTCTTGCGCGCTAGCGCGGCGCAACTGCTGTCCAGTCGCCGACACGAAGCGCAGTCAGCACGATTTCCACTGCCAGAGAGCAAAGGATGATTCCCATTACACGGACGAGGACGGACGCGCCCTGCCGGCCGATCACGCGCAGAATCGCATCCGAAAAAAGCAGCAGGACATAGGTCAGGAAGAGCACCACCAGAAGGACAACGCCGGTTTCGACCTGCTCCGGCAGCGTATAGACATCGTTATCGGTCAAGAGGATCACCGCCATCATTGCGCCCGGCCCGGCGATGGAAGGCACCGCCAGCGGGAACACCGCGAGGTCGCGCCCCGCCTCCGGCGATCCCGCATTCGCATCCATTTTCCCGAAAAGCATCTGCAGACCGAACAGGAACAGAATGATGCCGCCGGCCACTTTGAGCGAGTGCAGGTGAATGCCGATCGCGTCGAGAATGATCTGGCCGGCGACCACGGCGACCACGAGGATGATGGCGGCGTAAATCGAAGCACGCAGCGCTGTCCGACGCCGCTCTGCGCGCGTGAGCGAAGCGGTCAGCCCGGCAAACCGCCACATTCCCGATCGGATCGATCGTCGTCCAGATGGTAGCGAAATCTTTGCTAATCTTGACGAGGAGAGGAGACATGTGTCGGAAATGTGGGCTTTAGCCTTATACAAACGGCGGATCAAGCGCGAGGCAAAGTTGGCGTTGTGAAATGGGCTTGTGCGTATGGGGTCGTAGCTTCGGCGAAGATGGAAGCCCGAGCGAAGTTAGAAACGCCATTCACCAGGCGCAGAGTTAGATTCTCATCGTAGTTCGTCAGACAAACTCTCGCCTCTCCCTTCGAAAGGGAGAGGGCTGGGGTGAGGGTTCTGTAACGCAAATATCACTTGGAAACTTTCGCGTTTCGTCCGCGAGGGAGTTTAGTACCAATCCATTAAATGACGTTGCCATGTTGAGCGAAGCGAAACATCTCGGATTCAATTCCGTTGGGATCAATCCAGAGATGATCAGAGATTCTTCTCCCGCGCCTGCGGGATCAGAATGACATTATAAGATGGCATATAGTACATTTTCTGTTCTCACGCCGTGAAAGACGAAGTCCTCGATACGCATTCCAAGGCGCTGAAGATCAATATCGATCCGCGCTGGTACGGCACGTTTGCCGAGATCGGCGCAGGGCAGGAAGTGGTGCGCTGGTTTTTCCGGGTCGGCGGCGCCGCCGGGACGGTCGCGAAGAGCATCTCGGCTTACGACATGAAGGTAAGCGACGCCATTTACGGCCACGTCGACCGCTACGTTTCGCGCAATCGGCTGCAGGCAATGCTCGACTACGAATTCGATCTCGACATAGAACGGCTCGCCGCGGAGCGCGGCGATAACACTTCGTTCTTCGCTTTCGCCGATACAGTCGTGGCGCGGAGCTATCGCGGCACCAGCGAGTGCCACGGCTGGATGGGCATAAAGTTTCAGAGCCGCGCCAACGATCAGCCCAGCCAGGTCGTGATGCACGTGCGCATGCTGGACGAGGAGGCCTCCGGGCAACAAGAGGCGCTCGGCATTGTGGGAGTAAACCTTTGCTACGGCGCGTTCTTCCTAAGTCATGTGCCGGAAGAGCTCGTCGAATCGCTGCTCGATAACCTCACCACACGTCGCCTCGAGATCGACATGCTCGAGTTCAGCGGCATCGAATTTCGCAACGTGGACAACCGTGTCATGGCGCTCAAGCTCGTGCAGATCGGACTGAGCGGCGCAGCCATGTTCGGCCCGAACCGCGAGGTGCTGCAGCCGTCCGACATGTTGCATAACAAGGCCGTGCTGGTCGAGCGCGGCAGTTTTCGCCCGGTCACCTATGTTAACCTCGACATGTTCCAGTCCGCCCTGGTGAAGTTTAAACAAGACCCCGCCGTGGCGAACAAACCCATCCTCGCTCTAATGGAACTCACGATGCGCAATCTGCTGGCCGGTGGCAAAGAAGTTGACCGCCGCGATTTCCTAGCGCGTGCGGAGGTCCTCGGCGCCTGTGGCATGACCGTGCTGATCTCCGATTACTTCGAATACTATCGGCTCGCCGCTTATCTCTCCTGGCGAACGCGCGAACGCATCGCTATCGTCATGGGTGTGCCGAGTGTTTACGAATTGTTCGACGAAAAATATTACACCGATTTGCCCGGTGGGATTCTCGAGAACTTCGGGCGCCTCTTTAAAAACGACCTGAAAGTTTACGTCTACCCGCTGCAGCGGAGCGCCGGCGACGAGTTACAAACCATTCACACCGTGAAAGTGAAACCCGACCTGCAACCGCTCTACGATTATCTGGTCGGTCGCGGCAGCTTCGTGCAGCTCGATAACTATAATCCCGAATATCTGCAGATTTTTTCCCGGGACGTGCTGAAGCGCATTGCGAGCGGCGACGAAACCTGGGACCAGATGGTGCCGCCGCAAGTTGCCGAGATCATCCGGCGGCGCGGCTTCTTCGGATACAAGAAACGTTAACGCCAGCGCATTGTTGTAGCGGCGGCTGTGTCAGCCGTAGATCGTGTGGTAGCCTGACCGGCGATGGCGTCGCGCGCCCAGAATGAACGTAGGTTCAAACGATGGGAAGAATTACCGAACGGCGGACGGCGTTATGTTCGTGACTTCGCCGGGCGCGCTGGTGGACGCGCGTGCTACATCAAAGAAGTCGATGCAGATGAGAAGACGACTCGATTCGCTCAGGAAATCTATGATGCCGCCGGTCGCCTCACCGCCGTGCATGAAAAATTTCCCGTCGATCTAGGCCACAAACAAATGTAGAATTCGTCCGATGAAGATCACTCGCCAGATCGTCGCCGATAAAATCGCGGATTATCTGCACGGCAAAGTGAGCCAGACAGAGCTAGTCGATTGGGCCGAGCGCGCCATGATGGACGCGGACTTCGACGAAACCGATATGGACGTGTTGTCAGATATTATCGGGCGCCTTGGACTCGCCGACGTCGCTGAGTTCGGACTGCGGTGGCAGGACTGCGAAGAGTTTCTCCGCCGGCTCGGTTATCGCGCAAAGGTGATTGTTTCGAGCAAATAAAAATTGGAGTGCCAGTTCCGCTCTCAACACTCAACTCTCACCTGTCGCGCCGTAGCTTCAGCGAAGGAGGAACCCTCAACGTCCGTGTTTCATCCTTTTTACTTCTTACTTTTTCCTTTCTTGTCCTATCGCGGTGCAACCGCTGTCCAATCGCCGACACGAAGCGCCGTCAGCACGATTTCCACTGCAGAGAGCAAAGGATGAGTCCCATTACACGGACCAGGACGGACGCGCCCTGCCGACCGATCACCCGGAGAATCGCATCCGAAAAAAGCAGCAGGAGGTAGGTCAGAAAGAGCACCACCACCAGGACAATGCCGGTTTCGATCCGCTCCGGCACCATATAGACATCGTTATCGGTCAAGAGGATCACCGCCATCATTGCGCATTAGCAAAGTGAGATCGGGCTAAATGCGGTTGAAATAGTGCGAAACCCCTCACACCAAGGGGAGTTTAATACGTGAATTACGGGTATTAACCAGGGTGCACGGAGGGTCTGTCTAACCTTGACAAAACGGGGATCGCAAATCCGCGGTCTCGGCGCGACAGCCTGTACAGCGCATCCCAAAGTCTTAAAAAATATTGCAAAGCAACTCGAGGAGCACAACATCGTCTCCACTCAGGAGTTGCAAATCGCGCGGCGCATGGGGATCGTCGCGACTATTCCCGTCGCGCGGGCCGGCTTTAATGACGGAGTTTTTTTCCCTTACGAACTCTCCACCGGTGGATCTGCTTCGGCGTCCGTTATTCCAGAAGCGGCGGTCGCTTCAGTCGAGCCGAAGAAACCGGAAAAACGGAAACTGCACGCCATTGCACTGCTGGTGGATTTTTCCGACAGCAAGGGAGTGCGGCGGGCGAAGGATTTCGAGAAACTACTCTTTGACAAAGCGAATCCGAATTCGATGACGAATTTTTACCGGCAGCTTTCCTACGGCGCGTTGGACTTAACCGGGGAAGTCGTCGGCTACGTGCGGGCGCCCCAGCCTTACAGCTATTACACAGCAACCGAAAGCGGCACGGGAAGTAATTATCCCAAAAACACGCCGGGGCTGCTCAACGATGCCCTGACGATTTTTTGTCGGGACGACAACCTGGCGCGCTTTGACGCGGACAACGACGGGTTTGTAGATGCGATCCTTCTGATCCATGCGGGCCGGGGTGCGGAAGCAGAATCAAATCCCACGAAGCGAAAGAACATGATCTGGTCGCATAAGTGGACCCTTCCGCAGCCGTTCGTACATCAGGGAGTCAAAGTATTTGCCTATTCCACAGAACCGGAAGACGGGCGGGTCGGTGTTTTTTCGCACGAATTCGGTCACCTGCTTGGATTGCCCGACCTCTACGACACGACGTTTCGATCTCATGGAATCGGTGATTGGTGCCTTATGGCAGCCGGGTCCTGGGGAGGCAAAGGAAATCGTCCCACGCGATTGTCGTGCTGGTGTCTCTCGAAACTCGGTTGGATCAAGCCGAAGGTGGTTACCAGAAAAAAATCGATTCAACTCAACACGCTGGAAGAGAAAAAGACCGAGTGCTATCGACTTTGGACAAAAGGAGCAAGCGGGCCGGAATATTTCCTACTCGAGAATCGCCAGGCCAAAGGTCTCGACGCCGCGCTTCCGGGTTCAGGCCTTGCCGTCTGGCATATCGACGAGCGGCAATCAAACAATGACAATCCGCTCGCCTATCTCGTGGCACTCCTACAGGCGGATGGAAACAAGGATCTAGAACTACTCAAGAATTCAGGCGATGCCGGGGATCTTTTCCCTGGCGACAAATGTATCGCGGTGCTTGACGACAACACTACGCCATCAACACGAGCAAACACGGGCTCTCCTTCACGCGTAGCGCTTACCAATATCGCAATAAGTGGAGGTATCGTGACCTTGCAGGGAGAGGTCTAGCTCCGTATCAAGCCTGATCGGACAGGGGATCGAGTTGTTCGAGAACCCTCCGCTCGCCGAACGGACCAGCCAGCAATCGCGCTTGCACACGAACGCGATCGCCAACCGTCACACCTGGCGTTTGGGCCGCAAAGAGAATTAGGGACCGCCCCTCTGCGGGCTGGATAAAGTCGTCACTTCGCCCACGCGAGAGATTACGACACACTTCGATTTCGATCTCGAGTCCCTGACCGTCGCTGGCTGGCTCGATCCCTCGAACAGTGCCTTCAATCACCGTCTTATTTGGCTTCGCCAGCATGTTTAAAAATACTCCTACGCCCCTATGAACGTGACCGCCATGCGCAAGCGATGAAGATTGCCGCTCACGGGCCGAGAATGACAAAGATCACATAAAGAGCGAGCTTTTATTCGCACGTCAACTTTCTACGGAAACAGCGAGGCGAAGTTCCAGAAACCTCAATTTTTTTCAGAAAACGACCGCAAACGGGCGAATGCATCGGCATCGTCATGGGTGCCAAATGTTTATGAGTTGTTCGACGAAAAATATTGTGTCGATTTGCCCGGCGGCATTCTTGAGAACTTCGAGAACGACTTAAAAATTTACGTCTATCCGCTGCAACGTGGCCCTAAAGACGAACTACACGTCGTCGGCCCCCACCATTGCGGTTTTAGCAACGATGTTCCTGCAGCCAATTCGAAGCGAGCAGGAGGTAATCGATAAATGTCAATTGCCTAGGATCGAGCTGGGCCTCCTCGGCGATCGCGGGAAGTTCTCGCCGGAAACGGCGGTAATCGTCCCAGATTTTCCTGCCGCCCGGAATAGCGGTTTTGCCCGGAGCGGATTGAAGCCAGTCACGCACATGGCGAATCGCTCTCGCGGGGCTTCGCCGGTGAGCTTGAATATCCTGGCCGCCAATGTCCGAGATGAAACGTCTGTAGCGATAAGGCTCGCGATCCAAAATCAAGACGCGTTTCTGCGCGGAATGTTTTCCAAAGCGTTTTGCGCCAAGAAAAATGCCTAATTCCAGCGGCATGTTGAATCGCGGTAATCCATATGGCTGCCCTTGCACCTCAGTGCGGGAAATATCGTGAATACCCTGATGACATTCGTCGATCAATCGATAGATGTTCTCGATCCGAACCTCGCCCGCGTCTGTAAGCTCCAGCGTGCATCGTGGCACAAACCCACAGGCGGAAACGCAGAACACGATCGCTTCAAAAAGCGGCTGATACCGCGAGTCGAACGGGCAGTTGATGAATACGCTAGCGCTGGGGGACGCCGGCATTTCGGTTAACTATGTCGAACAACTAGCTGGACAGGTGTGCTCGCGCTGGCCCGAATTTTTTCCTTGTACCGAGCAGGATGAGCTCGCTTTAACTCGGCCAATTTCTTTACGGCCTGCCTGATCCTGGCTTTCGACACTGTGCCGTTCCCTTGAACTTCGCGAATTGGACGATATTTAGCTGCGGGCATGCCAAAATATACTTAACCAGATTCGCACTGTCACCAGAAGAATGCAGCTTAGTCCCGATCGGATCGATCGTCGTCCAGATGGTAGCGAAATCTTTGCTAATCTTGATCAGGAGAGGAGATATGTGTCGGAGCGTGTGTTTTATCCTGATACGACCGACGTATCAAGCACGAGCAAAGTTGTTGCGCTCAGCATCGCGCGATCGAACGCGTGAAATGATCTTCCGATTCACGCTTTCTTGTCACGCCATAGCTTTAGCGTCGGCGGAAGCCATATACGAACGACGGATCAAACGCGAGGCAAAGTTGGCCTGATTCCTACTTCTTAATTGGTACTTTTTACTTCTGACTTTTTCTCGCCGCGGTTTCTTCGGATACAAGAAACGTTGAGCGCAGATCAGCGAGCTCACGCTGCTGCATTGAGCCTTTCTTGGTTTTGTCGAACGAAGCGTAGGCGCGATGCATGATTTGGGATCACCACTCGATCATTAGCAAAGTGACGACCGGGCCAAATTCGGTCGAAATAGTGCGAAACCCCCCAAACCAAGGGGAGTTTAATACGTGAATTACAGGTATTGACCAGGGTGCACGGAGGACCTGTCTAACGTTGACAGAAGGGGAATCCAGAACAAAGGCGATGAAACTGCGTTCCTTGATTTTGGCTGGATTTCTATTTGTCGTATTGCCTTTGGCGCCGTCGTTCGCACAGGAAGGCGTATCGATCAATATTGCTCCGCCGGTTCTGCCGGTGGTTGAGCAACCGCCCTGCCCAGCCGAAGGCTACATTTGGACTCCCGGTTACTGGGCCTACGGTGTTGAGGGTTATTATTGGGTTCCAGGCGTCTGGGTGCCTCCGCCACAAGTGGGCCTGATTTGGACACCGCCCTGGTGGGGCTTCAACAACAATGTTTACGTGTTTCATGAGGGCTATTGGGGCCCGACTGTCGGTTTTTACGGCGGTATTAACTATGGCTATGGCTACTTCGGACACGGCTACTGGGGCGGCCGATGGGAAGGAAATGTGTTTCGTTATAATACCGCTGTGACGCGCGTGAATACAGCCGTCGTCTACAACACCTCATTCGACGAATCCGTGCGGAATAAGGAGGTAAACACTAGCCGTGCCAGCTTTAACGGTCCCGATGGGGTGAAAGCGGAGCTGACTGGCGAGGAAAAAGCCGCGGAGGAACATAGGAAAGTGCCGCCCACTTCCGAGCAGCTCGCACAGCGGAAAACTGCAGGCAAAGATCCCAATCTCCACGCGTCGGTGAACCATGGCCAGCCGAATTACGACGCGTTCACGCCATTCAAAAACCGCGACGAGCACGGCAATGGCGTACAGGAACGCGGGACCGCAGCGGGAGCAGGAAAAGCTGAAAACAAGCCCGAGGCCGTATCTCAACATCGCCCCCAGCAAGCAGGAAAGGCTGAAGAACAGGGGAACAAACCCGCGGCCGAAAATCAGGGAAACAGGGGAAACGTCGAGGGAAAACAAGACAAAGCGCGCTCCGCCAAAGCAGCCGGACAGCCAAGCCCTGCTCGCGCTCGCGATCGGACGACTCAAAGCTCGCGTCGTCCCGAAAAAACGGGCGGAAGTCGCCCCCGCGCGACCAAACAGAAGCAAGGCAAGAAAAAGTCAGCCAAACCAAAACCGTCGCCCAGCCCCCGCTAGCAACCGCTGTTCGACTATCTCGTCCGTCGCGGCAGTTTCGTGCAGCTCGATAACTATAATCCCAAATATCTGCCGATCTTTTCCCGGGATGTGCTCAAGCGCATCGCCGCCGGGGACGAAAGCTGGGACCAGATGGTGCCACCCCAAGTTGCCGAGATCATCCGCCGCCGCGGCTTCTTTGGATATAAGAAACACTAGTGCCGTGCTGGCTCCGGCACCACATTCAACTGACACATCGATGTTGTACTTCGCATACGGCTCAAATATGGACTCGGCGCAGATGAAGCAACGATGCCCGTTAGCAAAGTTTGTTTGCCGAGCAAAACTACCCGCACACCGGCTGGCCTTTACGCTTAAGTCTGCACGGCGCGATTGTGGCGTCGCGGACGTCTTGCCCGACCAAGCGAAAGATGTTTGGGGTGTCGTTTACGAACTCCCGGACAACGAATTAATAAACCTCGACAAAAGAGAAGACTATCGACCCGGCAAGCCTTACGACCAGAGCGAGTACACTCGCGAAGATCACTACGTCTGGCGTGAGGGTGATCCGAAACGGCCGCTCCTCGTTGCACTCTATCGTGGCCATCCACAGCTCGATCCGCCTTTGCCCAATGACGATTACAAAAATCTAATCGTCGATGGCGCCAAACACTGGAACCTTCCGGCAGAGTACATTCGCCAGCTGGAATCCATTCACACAGAGCCTTGAGCCGCTGCAACAACGCGAGCCCTATAAAACCAAAACGGCAATTCTTTGAGCGCGATTTTAACGCAATAAAGTGATCAATCTGGAAAACCAGGAAGCCAGGAATAGATCCAATGGTAGGGACGGCACTCCGTTGCCGTCCGCGGACATCGCGTCGTTGACTCAGTGACCGCCTCCGCCAGAGCGATTCTAGTGCGGCGCGCCCGTCGTCCAGCCGCCAACACCGAGCGCAGTCAGCACGATTTCCACTGCCAGAGAGCAAAGGATGAGTCCCATTACACGGACGAGGACGGACGCGCCCTGCCGGCCGATCACGCGCAGAATCGCATCCGAAAAAAGCAGCAGAAGATAGGTCAGAAAAAGCACCACCAGAAGAACAACGCCGGTTTCGATCCGCTCCGGCACCGTATAGACATCGTTATCGGTTAAGACGATCACCG
>Ga0209057_1000995_pt1 | contig 23683 bp, 34 predicted proteins | sample GraSoiAngelo_146_FD_185903 | JGI IMG/M metagenome (GOLD analysis project Ga0209057, IMG submission 185903) | Grasslands soil microbial communities from the Angelo Coastal Reserve, California, USA - 14_1009_05_30cm (SPAdes) (version 2) | ecosystem: Environmental > Terrestrial > Soil > Grasslands ... | reverse complement strand
ACTGACCCAGGTCGAGGAGTGGCTGGCATGAAAGAAGCAGTGCAAGTCGTGCAGCGCCCCCTGATCAGCGAGAAGAGCTACGCGGCGATGGCGACCGGCAAGTACCTGTTTCGGGTTCACCCGAAGGCGACCAAGACCGAGATCGCGCTGGCCATCGCCGACGCGTTCAAGGTGGAGGTCGTCAGCGTGAACACGATGCACGTGCGCGGCAAGGAGCGCCGGCGAGGCCGCACGCACGGCTTTCAGCCGAACTGGAAGAAGGCGGTCGTGACCCTGGCTGAAGGACAGAAGATCGAAAGCATGTTCCAGGGCGTCTGATGCCACTCAAGAAGTACCGCCCCACCTCGCCCGGCCGCCGCTTCATGTCGGTCAGCGCGTTCGAGGACCTGACCCGGGGCAAGAAGGCGGAAAAGCGGCTGCTGGTTTCGTTGAAGACGGACGCCGGTCGCAACGCCCAGGGGAAGATCACCGTCCGCCATCAAGGCGGCGGCCATCGCAAGCTGTATCGCATCATCGATTTCCGGCGCGACAAGCTGAACATCCCGGCGACCGTCAGCGCGGTCGAGTACGATCCGAACCGCAGTGCCCGGATCGCCCTGCTGACCTATGCCGACGGCGAGAAGCGCTACATCCTCGCCCCCGTCGGGCTGACGGTCGGCGATCGGGTGGCGAGCGGGCCGGAAGCCGACATCAAACCCGGCAATGCATTGCCGCTGGCCAACATTCCGGTCGGCAGCACGGTGCATAACATCGAGCTCAAGCCGGGGCGCGGCGGACAGGTCGTTCGCTCGGCCGGCATGTCGGCACAGTTGCTGGCTCGCGAGGGCGACTACGCCCAGATCCGGATGCCATCGGGCGAGGTCCGCCGGGTCGCGGTTGTGTGCTACGCGACCGTAGGCCAGATCGGCAATGTCGAGCACGAGAACGAAAACGTCGGCAAGGCCGGCAAGAGTCGCTGGCGGGGCAAGCGTCCCTCGGTACGCGGCATGTCGATGAATCCATTCGACCATCCCCACGGCGGGGGGGAAGGCCGGTCCGGCGCCGGCGGCCATCCCCAGACGCCCTGGGGCAAGCCAACGCTCGGCTATCGGACGCGGCGCAACAAGAAGACGAAGAACATGATCGTGCGACGCAGACCACCAAAGCGGAAGAGTAAGGGCTAAGACATGTCACGTTCAACCAAGAAAGGACCGTTCGTGCATCCCTCGCTGATGAAGAAAGTGGCGGTGATGAATCAGCAGAAAGAGAAGAAAGTGATCAAGACCTGGTCGCGGGACTCGAGCGTCTTCCCCGAGATGGTGGGGCACACGCTCGCGATCCACGACGGGAAGAAGCACGTGCCCATCTTCATCACCGAGAACATGGTCGGGCACCTGCTGGGTGAGTTTGCTCCCACCCGGCGCTTCCGCGCCCACGGACATCACACGGAGAAATCCACCGCCGTCAAATAACCATGGAAGTGCAAGCAAAGGCCAAGTGGGTCAGGACATCACCTCGGAAAGTGCGGCTGGTCGCGCGGACGCTGCGCAACCTGCCGGTCAGTGAGGCGCTGGTCGCCTGCTCGTTCATGCCCAAGGCGGCGGCGCGTGACGTCGCCAAGGTGATCCGCTCCGCCCAGGCGAATGCGGAGAACAACTTCAACCTGGTCAAGGATGACCTCGTGATCAAAGACATCCGGGTCGAGCCGGGTCCGATGCTGAAGCGCGGACAACCGCGCGCCATGGGGCGGCTGTACAGCATCTTCAAGCGGACCAGTCACATCACCGCCGTAGTCGAGGATCGACCGGGGGTGGTGAGGCGCCGCGCCGCCGCCCTGCCCCGCGCGCCCCAACCGACCGCCAGGCCCACGCCCACGCCCGCGGCGGCCGCCGCCGCGCGCGCCGCCGCTGCCAGCCAGCCGGCCACGACCGAGTCCGACGAGGTGGAGGCGCCGGCGCGACCCAAGAAGGCGAAGGCGGAGAGTGTGACGACTGAGGCGGCGACGCCCGGGACCGACCTCAAGAAGGCTCAGGTCAAGAAGGGCGAGGCAAAGAAGGGCGAGCCAAAGAAAACCGAGAGCAAGAAGAAGGACGAGCCAAAGAAGGACACCAAGGAGAAGAAGTCAAAGTAGATGGGGCATAAAGTTCACCCGAACGGGTTCCGGCTGGGCGTCTACCGCAACTGGGAAGCGAAGTGGTTCGCAACGGACAAGGAGTTCAAGCCGCTGTTGCTTGAAGATGTTCGCCTCCGGCGGATGCTGATGATCCGCCTGAAGAATGCCGGCCTTGCACGCATCGAGACCGAGCGCTCCTCGTCTGCGCTCACCATCACCCTTCACACCGCGAAGCCCGGTATCGTCATCGGCAAAGGCGGGACCAGCGTGGATCAGCTCCGCGACGAGCTGGAGAAGATCACCGGCAAGCGCGTTCGGGTAACGATCCAGGAGATCAAGAAGCCGGAGCTCAGCGCTCAACTGGTGGCGGAGAACGTCGCGGCCCAGCTGGAGAAGCGGATCGCCTTTCGGCGCGCCATCAAACAGTCGTTGATGAAGACCATGCGGGCTGGGGCGCAGGGCGTGAAGATCCGGGTTAAGGGTCGCCTGGGCGGCTCGGAGATGGCCCGCGTCGAATGGAACCGCGAGGGGCGCGTACCGCTCCATACGCTCAAGGCCGACATCGATTTCGGGCAGACTGAGGCCAGGACCACGTTCGGCCGGATCGGCGTGTCCGCCTGGGTCTATACCGGCAACTTCCCCACAGAAGCGCCGCCGAAGCCGCAGGCCGCGGTGGAGGAGCCGGTGGAAAGCGGTGTGCCGGTGGGCGCCGCGATCGCCGAGGCGCCCGCGCCGCTGGCCGAGCTGGTCCAGGCAACCGTCGCCGCGCCCGTCGCGCCGGAGTCCCCGGCCGCGCAGGTCACCGCCGCGGTCCCGGCCGAGGCCCCGGCGGCCAAACCGAAGCGCACCCGCACCGCCAAGCCGACGGCGACCACCGCCGACGGTGGCGAGAAGCCGAAGCGCGCAACTCGCGCCCGGACCACCGCCGCCGAGAAAGCCACTACACCGAAGACGCCGCGTCCACGCGCGCCTAAGAAGAAGGAATAGGAATGTTGCTTCCAGCCCGCGTCAAGTTTCGAAAGGTCCACCGGGGCCGCCGCACCGGGGTCGCCACCCAGGGGAATGACCTGGCCTTTGGAGAGTTCGGCCTGCAGGCCTCCGAAGCCGCCTGGATGTCGAACCGGCAGATCGAGGCCGCCCGCCGCGTGATGACGCGCTTCGTGCGTCGCGGTGGCCAGGTGTTCATCCGCGTGTTTCCCGATAAGTCGGTCACGAAAAAGCCGGCCGAAACCCGCATGGGTAGCGGCAAGGGCGCGCCCGAAGGCTGGGTCGCGGTCATCAAGCCAGGCCGCGTCCTCTTCGAGATGGGCGGCGTCACGCCGGAGATGGCGAAGCGTGCCTTCCAGCTGGCGGCCTACAAGCTGCCCATGAAGACGCGCACGCTCGGGATCAAGTCCGGGGTGAAGGCCGCGGTCGATGTCAAGATCAAGGGGGCGGCCGAGGTGAAGCCCGGCGAGGGTGTCGAAGGCATCATCGGCGCGATCGCCGCGCCCACCGCTCCGGGCGCCGCGGCTGCTCCGGCTGCCAGGGGACCGAAGGCCGCCCCCGGTGCCGCGCCGACCATCAAAGCCGCGCCGGGCGCCGCCCCGAAGGCGGCTGCCGCGCCGAAGACGGCGGCGGCACCTGCAAAGCCGGCGAAGGGTGGTGGCAAGAAATGAAGATGAAGGATCTCCAGGGGCTTTCCATGCCCGACCTGCAGAAGAAGCTGAAGGACTCCCGCCAGGAGCTCTTCAACCTCCGCTTCCAGATGGCGACCGGTCAGCTGGCGAACCATCGCCAGATCCGGCACGTGCGCCATAACCTGGCTCAGATCCTGACCGAAATCCATATGAAGGAATTCAATGCGCCGAGCGGCCCGGTCCCGGTTGAACCGGAGATCAGGCCTCGGCGAGGGCGGGCGCCGGCAGCCACTGAGGGGACGGCATGACGGAAAACCAACAACCGATAGAACGCGACATGCGCAAAACGCGGACCGGCACGGTCATCAGCGACAAGATGGATAAGACCGTGGTGGTGCGGGTGCAGACGCTCAAGGAGCATCCGAAGTACAAGAAGCACATCCAGCAGTCCACCCGATTCAAGGCGCACGACGAACAGAACCAGTGCAAGGTCGGCGACCGGGTCCGCATCATGGAGACCCGGCCGCTGTCGCACGACAAGCGCTGGCGGGTCGTCGCCATTGTGGAGAAGGCGAAATAGCCGTCGTTATGGTCCAGCAAGAGTCGCGGTTGAAGGTGGCGGACAACACGGGAGCGCGCGAGATCCTGTTGATCCGGGTGATGGGCGGGCACTACCGCAAGTACGCCTCCATCGGCGACGTCATCACCGCGGCCGTCACCGTCGCGACGCCCGGCGGCCAGGTGAAGAAGAGCGAAGTCGTCAAGGCCGTGGTGGTCCGCACGTCTCGGGAGTTCCGCCGACTGGACGGCTCGACTATCCGTTTCGACGAGAACGCCGCCGTCATCCTCGGCCCGCAGAACAACCCGCGCGGCACCCGGATCTTCGGCCCGGTCGCGCGCGAGCTTCGCGACAAGAACTTCATGAAGATCGTGTCCCTGGCCCCGGAGGTGTTGTAGAGATCATGAGCTTTTTGCATCTCGACATTCATAAAGACGACACGGTCCAGGTCATGTCCGGTAAGGACCGTGGCAAGCGTGGCGTCGTCGTCCGCACGGTGCCGGAGCAGTCCAAGATCGTGGTCAAGGGCGTCAATCTGTTAAAGCGCCATCAGAAGGCGAACCAGCAGAAAGGCGGCACCAAGGTGATCCAGGGCGGCATCGTCGACTTCGAGTCACCCCTCGACTACTCGAACGTGATGCTCGTCTGCAACAAATGCGACAAGCCGACCCGGATCCGCAAGACGGTCCTGCCCAATGGGGAGAAGGCGATCGTTTGCGTAAAGTGCGGGGAAATCTACGAACGGGTAAGGAACAAGGTATGAGCGTCGCCGCCAGCCCGCCGCGGGTCGAGCTTCGTCTGAGGCAGCGCTACCAGGACAAGATCGTCCCGGTGCTGATCCAGCGGTTTGCGTACACGAACGTCATGCAGGTGCCGCGCCTGGTCAAGGTGGTGGCGAACATCGGTGTGGGAGAGTCGATTCAGAATCCGAAGGCACTGGACGCCGCGGTCGCCGACCTCAAGAAGATCACCGGCCAGCAGCCGGTCGTGCTGAAGTCGCGCAAGGCGATCGCGAACTTCAAGCTGCGCGCCGGCCTGCCGATCGGCGTGAAGGTGACGCTGCGGGGCGCCCGGATGTATCAGTTCGTCGACAAGCTGCTCTCGGTCGGGCTGCCCCGAATCCGTGACTTCCGCGGCATCTCACCGAGCGGCTTCGATGGCAAGGGCAACTACACGCTGGGGCTGCGCGAGCAGCTGATCTTTCCCGAGGTCGAGTACGACAAGATCGACAAATTGCGGGGTCTCGAGGTCACTTTCGTCACCACCGCGCGCACCGACGACGAGGCGCGCGCGCTGCTGGCGGAACTCGGGTTCCCGTTCAGGAAGTGAGGGTGACACAGAAGAGTGGCTAAGAAATCGACCGTCAACCGCGGACTGCGCAAGCACAAGCATGCCGTTTCGCAACATAACCGCTGCAACCTCTGCGGGCGCCCGCGGGCGTACATGCGCAAGTTTGGGATCTGCCGCATCTGCTTCCGGACGCTGTCCTCGCAGGGGCAGGTGCCGGGCGTGAAGAAGGCGTCCTGGTGAGGAGGGAAGATGTCCACCGATAGCATCGCCGACATGCTGACAAGGATCCGCAACGCGAACAGTGCCGGGCACCCGCGGGTTGCCCTTCCCGCGTCGCGGGTCGGTGTGGAGATCGCACGCGTCCTCAAGGACGAGGGCTATATCGCGTCCTACGATGTCGCCGCGGGTGAGCAGGGGCAGAAGCTCGACATCACGTTCAAGCCGAAGACGCCCCGCGGCAAGTCGCTCGCCGGCCTTCGGCGGATCAGCAAGCCGGGGCTGCGGGTCTATGCCCGCAAGACCGAGATTCCGCGCGTGCTCGGCGGGTTGGGGATCGTCATTCTGTCGACCTCGCACGGCGTTATGTCTGGGCAGAAGGCAACCAGGGCCGGCCTCGGCGGCGAGGTCGTGTGCTACGTTTGGTGACCCATGAGTAGGATTGGCAAGCTTCCGGTCAAGATTCCCAGCGGCGTGACGGTCACCATTTCCGACCATACCGTCGTGGTGACGAGCGGCAAATCCGAGTTGAGCCGAAACCTGAATCCGCAGATGCGCGTCTCCGTCAAGGACGGCCTCGTGGTTGTGGAGCGGCCGAGCGAGTCGAAAGTGCATCGGTCGCTGCATGGGCTGACCCGGACGCTGGTGTGGAACATGATCGAAGGCGTCAGCAAGGGCTACGAGAAGCAGCTCGAGCTGGTTGGCGTCGGCTATCGAGCGAGCCGGCAGGGCGAGGCGCTGGTGTTGAATGTCGGCTTCTCTCACACCGTGCGCTACCCGGTACCGAAGGGCATCACGATCGACGTTCCGGAGCCGACTCGCATCAACATCAAGGGCGCCAGCAAGGAAGAGGTCGGCCAGGTGGCCGCCGAGGTTCGGAAGATCCGCCCGCCGGAGCCGTACAAGGGCAAGGGCATCCTGTACCGGGGCGAACGGGTCCGTCGCAAGGCGGGCAAGACCGGCAAGACCGCGACCGGAGCGACCAAGTAATGAACAAGCCAACCAATCGGCGGGCGACGCGGATCCGCCGGCACGTGCGCTTACGCACCAACCTGGAGGGTGGCCCCCAGCGGCCGCGGCTCGCCATTTTCCGCAGCCTGCATCACGTCTACGCGCAGGTGATCGACGACGCCTCCGGGCGGACGCTAGCGGCCGCTTCGACGACGGACGCCGATCTGCGCAAGGCGCTCAAGTCGCCGTCGAGCGCCGCCGGTGCGGCGGCGGTTGGGAAATCGATCGCCGAGCGCGCCCTGAAGTCGGGGATCGAGACCGTCGTCTTCGATCGGGGTGGCTTCCCCTACCACGGCCGGGTCAAGGCGCTGGCCGAAGCGGCGCGCGGCGCAGGATTGAAGTTCTAGAAGGGAGCGTATGAGTTACCAGTACGGGCGAGGCCAATCGGAATTCACAGAAAAGGTCGTCCACCTGAACCGGGTGGCCAAGGTGGTCAAGGGCGGCCGCCGCTTCTCCTTCAGCGCGCTGGTCGTCGTCGGCGACCAGAACGGGCGCGTCGGCGCCGGGCTGGGCAAAGCGGGGGAGGTCCCCGAGGCCATTCGCAAGGCTGTCGAGTCCGCCAAGAAGCACCTCATCACTGTGCCAATGGTCGGGACCACGATTCCTCACGAGATCCGCCTGAAGAAGGGGGCGGCGAAGGTGCTGTTGAAGCCGGCGGCACCGGGGACGGGTATCCGCTCGGGCGGCGCCATGCGCGCCGTCGTTGAGCTCTCCGGCGTGAAGGACATGATCACGAAATCGCTTGGCACGAACAACCCGGTCAACACGGTCCGGGCGACGATCGCCGCTCTGCAGGCGCTGCAGACCGCCGATAGCGTCGCGCAGGCCCGCGGGAAGCCGGTCGAGGAGATGGAGCGGCTCAGCCGGCGGGGTAAGAGACCCGAAGCGGAGGCGGCACCGGTCGCGCCCGCCGCTCCGGTCGAGGAGCCGGTCGGCTGACCATGGCGCGCCTGAAGATCACCTACGTGCGCAGCGTGATCGGGCAGAAGCCCGACCAGGAGCGGACCGTACAGGCGCTCGGCTTCCGCCGGCTCAATCAAACCGTCGAGCACGAGGACAGTCCCCAGCTTCGCGGAATGGTCCACAAGGTCCGTCACCTGGTCAGGGTCGAGGAAACCGCATGAAGCTTCACGAGATCCAGCCGGCGCCGGGTTCGCACCACTCCCGCAAGCGGGTCGGACGCGGTCCTGGCTCCGGGCATGGCAAGACGTCGACGCGCGGCCAGAAGGGCCAGGGCGCGCGCACTTCGGTGAACCTGCCGAAGACGTTCGAGGGCGGCCAGACCCGGTTGACGATGCGCACCCCCAAGTTGCGCGGCTTCCACAACAAGTGGCGGAAGCGTTTCGCCGTCCTCAACCTGACCCGGCTGAACCGGTTCGATGACGGCGCCGAGGTCCTCCCGGAATCGCTGCTGGAGGCGGGCATCATCAAGGACGTGGGGGCCGGCATCAAGGTGCTCGGCACCGGCGACCTCAACCGCCGACTGACCATCCATGCGCACCGGTTCTCGGTAGAGGCGCGCCGAAAGATTGAAGCGGCCGGCGGCATCGCCGCGGTGATCGAGGTACCGCCGCCCATCCGGGAAAAGACCAAGCGGGCGAAGAACCAACCGAAGCCCGTCAGGCCGGCGCCGGCCGAGAAGTCTGAGGCCGTCGAGAAGCCTAAGGCTGCCGAGAAGCCTGAGGCCGCCGAGAAGTCGGCCGAAAAAACTCGGGGGACCGAACCGGTTGCCGAGGCACCCGCTACGGCCAGGGCGGCCGGGAAGAGTAAGCAGAAGCCGGCGGCCGAGAAGGCTGAGCCGGCCGCAAAGGCGTCGAGCTCGGCCGATTCCGTAAAGCCACAAAAGGGTAAGAAGAAGGGCTAGGCCATGTTAGAAGCGATTGGCAACGCGCTCCGCATTCCTGAGCTGCGCCGCAAGATCCTCTTCACCCTCGGACTCTTTCTGGTGTTCCGGATCTTCGCGCACATCGCCGTGCCCGGCGCCGACAAGGCCGCCCTCGACAAGCTGTTCAACTCGAACGCGTTCCTCGGGTTGCTCGACCTGTTCTCCGGGGGCGGGCTGTCGACTTTCTCCATCATCGCCATGGGCGTCAACCCGTATATCAACGCCTCGATCATCATGCAGCTGATGACGGTCGTTTCGACCCGCATCAAGGAGCTCAGCAAGGAAGGGGAGTACGGCCGCCGCAAGATCACCCGCTGGACCCGCTGGCTGACCGTCGCGCTCGGCCTGCTCCAGGCGTGGGGTCTGACTCTCGTCTTCAGCCGGCAGGGCGTCCTGTCGAACCTCGACTGGTTCGGCATCGTGGGGATCATGGTGACCCTGACGGCCGGCACCGTGATGCTGATGTGGTTCGGCGAGCTGATCACCGAGTACGGCATCGGCAACGGGATCTCCCTGGTCATCTTCGCCGGCATCGTTGGACGTATTCCGAACACCATCTACAACTTGATGACCGGCGGGGCCGCCTCGCAGAACCTGGCGCCCTTACTTCTTTTCGCTGCGCTTGCCATCGTGGTCACCGCCTTCATCATCGAGGTTCAACAGGCGCAGCGGAAGATCCCGATCCAGTCGGCGCAGCGGGTGGTGGGCCGCAAGGTCTACCAGGGGCGCAGCTCGCACCTGCCGCTCCGGGTGAACCAGGCGGGCGTCATCCCGATCATCTTCGCCATTTCGATCATGTTCTTCCCTGTCATCATCGGCAACTTCCTTGCGACCGCACCCGCCCCCTGGGGCGAGATCTCGCGGGCCCTGCGGACCTACTGGGTGCCGGCCGGCCCCAATATTCCGACCGACATCCTCTATAACTTCGTGTACTTCATCCTGATCTTCGGATTCACCTACTTCTATACGGCGGTGACCTTCGACCCGGTCGATACCGCGGACTATCTCAAGAAGCACGCGGCCTTCATCCCTGGGATTCGGCCGGGGGTTGCGACCGCACAGTACCTTGACCGGACGATGACCCGCATCACGTTCGCCGGGGCGCTCTTCCTGGGCGGAGTGACCGTGCTCATCCCACTCCTCGCGACGGCGCTCACCCGAATACCAACCCAGAACATGTACCTGGGGGGAACGGCGATCCTGATCGTCGTCGGCGTGGCCCTGGACACCATGAAACAGATCGAGACGCAGTTGATCATGCGTCAGTACAAGGGGTTCATCAAGTAGCGACCTCAAGTCGCTTCCTGATCCTATGAACCTGATCATCTTCGGCGCGCCCGGCGCGGGGAAAGGCACGCAGAGTGCCCACCTGATCGAGATCTACCGCATTCCGGCGATCGCCACCGGTGACATGCTCCGCGCCCAGCGGCGGGCCGGGACGGCGCTGGGTGACCAGGTGAAGGGGTACATGGACCGGGGCGAGCTGGTGCCGGATCAATTGATGATCGACATCATCAAAGAGCGGCTGCAGAAACCCGATGCACGCGACGGCTTCATCCTGGATGGGTTCCCTCGGACGGTCGCCCAGGCTCGGGCGCTCGATGAGATGCTGACCCAGCTCGGACGGCGGATCGACGCCGTCATCTATTTGCGGGTCAGCCGGCAGGTGCTCATCGACCGGCTCTCTCATCGGTACAGCTGCCGGACCTGCGAGGCGGTCTACAACTTCACGTCAGACCAAGCCCATAGCCTCCCCCGATGCACGGTGGATGGCGGGGAACTCTATCAGCGTCCGGATGACAAGCCGGAGATCGTGGCCAACCGGATCGACGTCTTCCTGAAACATACGGCCCCGCTGATCGACTACTACAACGCCCAGCACAAGCTGGAGAACCTCGACGGGCAGATGCTGGTCGACGATGTCCGCGGCGACATCGCCCGACGCCTCGCCGGGCTCCGCAAAGGAGCGGGTTCCCGGTGATCATCTACAAGTCCGAAGCCGAGATCGATCTGATGCGGGAGGCGGGCGCCATCCTGGCAGAGGCGCTAGCCCGGCTGCAGACCATCGCCCGGCCCGGCATCACGCTGCTCGAGTTGGACCGCGAGGCGGATCGGTTTATCCGGGGGCGTGGTTGCATTCCCGGCTTCGTCGGCTATCAGGGATACCAGAACGCCATCTGCACCTCGGTCAACGACCAGGTGGTGCATGGCATTCCGACAAATCGCAAGCTGCGCGAGGGCGACCTGCTGAGTCTCGACGCCGGCCTCATCCACCGCGGCTTCTGGGCGGACGCCGGCCTTACGGTCGGCATCGGCAAGATCTCGGTGGAGGCCCAGCAGTTGTTGGACGCCACCAGGGAGTCGCTGGAGATCGGAATCCGCAAGGCGCAGGTCGGAAACCGGATTGGCGACATCAGCGCCGCCATCCAGCAGCACGTGGAGGGCGCCGGATTTTCCGTTGTCGAAAGCTTCGTCGGGCACGGCATCGGGCGGGACATGCACGAGGATCCCCAGGTGCCAAACTTCGGCATCGCCGGCCAGGGGCCGTTGCTCAAGCCCGGCATGGTGCTGGCGATCGAACCGATGGTCAACGCCGGGCGCAAGGACGTCGCCCTGCTGGGAGACGGCTGGACGGTGGTCACCGTCGACCACAGCCTGTCGGCCTACTTCGAGCATTCGGTCGCGATCACGGCCGACGGCCCCGAAATCCTGACGTCGGTCCGCAAGTCCGACGCCCGGCATCGCCTCCCCTCACGCCTGGTGGGGGACGGTCAGGGTGGGGATCTTGAGGATTAGCTACGCCGATCTTGTGGTAAGCTATTCGTTCGTGCGCCGGAAATCCGGCGATAACGCCATGGGCATTTGCTGATGGCGGGTATTGTCGTCGGACGGGTGGTGGAGCCGATGCCCAACGCGCTCTACCGCGTCGAGCTCGAGACCGGCCACAGGATCGTGGCTCACGTGGCACCGGCCGCGCGGCTTCGGTTTCTCCGGGTGATCCCGGGTGACCGCGTCCGCGTCGAGGTGTCACCGCTCGATCCGGGGCGCGGTCGAATCACGCGAAAAGAACAGTAAGTGAGTGAAACATGAAAGTCCGTTCGTCAGTCAAGAAAATATGCCCGAAGTGCAAGGTCATCAAGCGCGGCGGCCAGGTGCGGGTCATCTGCGTCACGCCCAAACACAACCAGAGGCAGGGATAAAGAGCTAAATGGCAAGAATCGCCGGCGTGGACATCCCTCGGGAGAAGCGGGTCGAGGTCGCCCTGACCTACATCTTTGGGGTCGGCCCGCGCACCGCGCAGCGCGTGCTCACCATCGCCAATATCGATCCGAATCTCCGAGTCAAGAACCTGAACGATGAGCAGGTCGGCCGCCTGCGCGACGTCATCGACAAGGAAGCCAAGGTCGAAGGCGAGCTGAGGCGAGAAATTGCCCTGAACATCAAGCGGCTGATGGAGATCGGCACCTACCGTGGCTTGCGCCACCGTCGTGGGCTCCCCGTGCGGGGCCAGCGCACCCGGACGAACGCGCGCACCCGGCGTGGCCCGCGCAAGACCGTCGGGGTGCGCAAGAAGGCTGCGGAGAAGAGGTAGGGCATGCCCAAGAAGAAAGTCGTCCGTACCCGGCGTAGAGAAAAAAAGCACGTCACGGTCGGCCAGGCGCATATCCAGTCCACGTTCAACAACACTGTGGTATCGCTGACGGACGCCCAGGGCAACGTGCTCGCCTGGGGCAGCGCCGGCAGCCAGGGCTTCAAGGGCTCGCGGAAGAGCACGCCGTTCGCGGCACAGATCACGGCGGAGGCCACCGCGCGCCGCGCGATGGAGCATGGATTAAAACAAATCGAAATCTTCGTCAAGGGCCCGGGTGCCGGCCGGGAGGCGGCGATCCGCTCGCTGCAGGCCGCCGGGCTCGAGGTCACGGCGATCACGGACGTCACGCCCATACCCCACAACGGCTGCCGGCCGCCCAAGAGGCGTCGCGTCTAGTGGGCCGCTATGAAGGCGCCGTCTGCCGTCACTGCCGCCGCGAGGGCGTGAAGCTTTTCCTCAAAGGGGAGAAGTGCTTCACCAAGTGCACGCTCGACCGGCGCGCGATGCCGCCCGGGATGCACACCCAGGTGCGACGTCGAAAAGTCTCTGATTACGGCATCCAGCTGCGCGCGAAGCAGCGGGCGCGCCGGATCTATTTCCTGCTCGAAGGACAGTTCCGGCTGTATTTCGACCGAGCGGCGAAGATGGCGGGTGTCACCGGCCTGAATCTGTTGCGCTTGCTCGAAACCCGGCTGGACAACGTCGTGTATCGCGTCGGCTTCGCGTCATCGCGTCGGGATGCCCGGCAGATCGTGTCCCACCGGCACATCACTGTCAACGGCCGGATCGTGAACATTCCGTCTTACGCCGTCCGCGTCGGCGACACGATCGCGATCAAGGATGGGAGTAAGGAAATCGACCGGATCAAGAACGCCCTTGATGCTGGTGAGCAGCGGACCGTCGCTCCCTGGCTCAGCCTCGATAAAGACAATATGACCGCGAAAGTCGTCGCGCAACCTGGTCGCGATGACATTGACCAAACCATCCAGGAGCAACTGATCGTCGAGTTTTATTCGAGATAATTTTTTAATTCAAGGAGCACCATGATCGATACCGCCCAACCCCAAGTCAAAAGCATCGAGAACTCGAGCAGCTACGGGAAGTTCGAGATCGAGCCGCTCGAGCCCGGCTTCGGCACCACTCTGGGCAATGCGCTCCGGCGCGTGCTGCTGAGCACGTTAAAAGGCGCCGCTGTCACGTCGGTGTCGATTGAGGGCGTCGCCCACGAGTTCTCGTCGATTCCGTACGTCAAGGAAGACGTGACCGAGATCATTCTCAACCTCAAAGGCCTGAACCTGATCTCCTTCTCCGAGGATCCCGTCCGGCTGACGCTGGACGTGAGCGGGCCAAAGGAAGTCAAGGCGTCCGACATCCAGGCGCCGAGTGACGTCGAGATCGTCAATCCGGATCTGTACATCTGCACGCTTGACTCGAACAAGGGCCGGCTTCGCATGGAGCTGACCGTCGAGCGTGGCAAAGGCTACGTCCCCGCCGAGCGCAATAAGAAAGAGGGCCAGCCGATCGGCGTGATCCCGATCGATGCGATCTTCAGCCCGGTTGTCAAGGCGAATTTTCTCATCGAGAAGACCCGCGTTGGCCAGGAGACCGACTGGGACAAGCTGATCCTCGAGGTCTGGACCGATGGGACGATCCAGCCGGACCAGGCGATCAGCGAGGCTGCCAAGCAGTTCACCTCGCATCTCGGCTTGTTTACGAGATTTACGGAGCGCATCAAGGACGCCGACGTGCCGCCGCAGAAGGGCAACGATCTGTCTTCACGGCTCGCCGACGTCCCGATCGAGGATCTCGATCTCTCCGTCCGCGCCCTGAACTGTCTCAAAGCAAACGAAATCACGAAAGTGGGCCAGCTGGTCGCGCTCCGCGAGGAAGACCTGTTGAGCCTACGCAACTTCGGTCGCAAGTCACTGGATGAGATCAAGGAAAAGCTCGTGCAGCGTGGATTTCTCACGCCGGACGAGCTGACCAAGGTCCTGGTCTGAGCTCAGCGTGCGGCACCAGAAAGCGGGTCGGAAGTTCGGGCGGTCGACAGCGCACCGCAAGGCGATGAGCCGCAATCTGGTGACATCCCTGCTCGACCATGGCCGCATCGAAACCACTGAAGCAAAAGGCAAAGAATTGCGGCGCTGGGTCGAGCGCGTCATCACCACGGCGAAGAGCGACAACGTTGCCGCCCGCCGGGCTGTGGACGCGATTGTCGAAGACCGTGAGGTCACCGAACGGCTCTTCACCCGGTTGCTGCCGCGGATGAAGGACCGCACCGGTGGCTATACCCGCGTCCTCAAGATCGGGCCGCGCCAGGGCGACGGCGCGTTCATGGTGCTGGTCGAGCTTGTCGATCGATGAACGTGAAGCTGATCGTCGAGTACGAGGGCACGCGCTATCACGGCTGGCAGGCTCAGGCCGGCGCGCCGACGATCGAGGCGGCCCTCCGCGAGGCGATTCATAACCTGACCGGTGAGTCACCGTCGCTGACGGCGGCGGGACGAACCGACGCCGGCGTCCATGCGCTCGGCCAGGTCGTGAACTTCGCATTGCAGCAGCCGTTCCCGCTGGCGCAGTTGCCTGGCGCTTTGAACGCCCGGCTCGCTCCCGACATTGCCGTCCGGTCCGCTGAGCTCGTCGATGACGCCTTCGACGCCCGCTATTCGGCGCGCGCCCGACTCTATGCGTACCGGATCCGTCAAGCCCTACCGCGGGGCGCCTATCAGCGTCAATACGCCTGGGGCCTGCATGACGAACTCGATCTTGCCGCGATGCAGGCGGCCGGCGAGCGGCTCGAGGGGACGCACGATTTCCGTGCCTTCGGTCGCAGTCCGCGGCCGGGTGGCCACACCGTGCGCCGCATCTACGGCATCACGGTCAACGGCACCGGCGACTGGGTCACGATCGCCGTTGCGGCGGACGCGTTCCTCTACGGCATGGTTCGCCGGATCGCGGGCGCACTAGTCGACGTCGGGCGGCGCCGGCGACCGCTCGAGTGGATCGATGAGCTCATGAATGGCTCGACTGTTGGATTGCGCCTAGCGCCGCCCCATGGGTTGGTGCAGGTTGGCGTGGAGTACTAGGCATGGCGCCTCAGTCAAAGACCTACAGCGCGAAGCCCTCGGAATTGACGGCAAGCTGGTACATCGTCGATGCCAGTGGGCAGACCCTGGGCCGGCTCGCTGCAAACGTGGCAAAGGTCTTGCGCGGGAAACACAAGCCGATCTACACGCCACACTTGAACACCGGCGATCACGTCATCGTCGTCAACGTTAAGGGCATTCGCGTGACCGGCAAGAAGGAGACGGACAAGATCTATACGTCGTACACCGGATATCCCGGCGGGCTGCGCAAGCGGGCCTATGGCAGCATGGTCGAACGGCACCCGACGTACCCGTTCCGTCATGCCGTCTCGGGGATGCTGCAGCACGGCACGCTGGGCAAGGCCCAGCTGCGGCGACTGAAGGTCTACGCGGGCGACGCGCACCCGCACAAGGCGCAGCAACCGGTCGCGATAAAATTCTCGGCTCGAGGAGAGATTGAAGTCATTGGCCGATAACGCCACGTACTACTACGGGACAGGACGCAGGAAGAACGCCATCGCGCGGGTCCGCCTCTACCCCGGTGAGGGCACCATCCTGGTCAACAACAAGCCGTCGCTGCAGTACTTCGGACGGCGGATGCTGGAGATGGTCGTCGTCGAGCCGCTGAAGCTGACCGAGAGTCAGAAGCGCTTCAACGTCAGCGCCATGGTAAACGGTGGCGGCATGTCCGGCCAGGCCGGCGCGGTCCAGCACGGTATCGCCCGGGCGCTCTGCGCGGCGGACCTGGCGATGCGGCCGGTGCTGAAGAAGCACGGCATGCTGACCCGCGACCCACGCATGAAGGAGCGCAAGAAACCCGGCCTCAAGCGCGCCCGCAAAGCCCCGCAGTACACCAAGCGCTAGCGAGGACGCGTCGCGCGGCGCAGCCATACGAGCGCGGCTGCCTGAGTTCCTGTGGCTCTCAGCCTGATTGGCTATCAGCCTGATCGGCTTCGCGACGTAACGATAAGTGCTGGCGGCGTGGCGATCCATCGGCCGTCCTTCTCGCGCCGCAATTTCCAGCCCTCCTCGTGCACTTTCCGGTGGTGCGTCCGACACACCAGGCCCAGGTTGTCAAGCTTGGTCGGTCCGGCGTCGGCCCAGTGGACGAGGTGATGGCCGTCGCACCATGGCGCCGGCCGGTCGCAACCCGGGAAGACGCAGCGGTGATCACGGGCGACCATGGCGCGCCGGGTGGCGGGCGGAATGCTGCGGCCGGCATGGGTGATCTCCTGCTCGAGCTCACCCAATCCCGTGATCCGGGTGACGGCGGAGTCGCAGGCAAGCCGCCGAACGGTTTCTGCGGGGAGCGTTCCGCCCCATTCGAGCTCACCCGCCGGAGCGCCATCGATCCCGGCCAGGGTATCGAGGCTGGCCTTGATCATCAACTGCGGGCGGGGACCGGCGCCATCCGGGTGCCCGGGCCCGATGCGGGCCTGGCAGCGCTCCACCAGGGCATCGGCCAGCCGCTGGTCGGGAGTTCTCGTGTCGCCCTTCGCCGGCTTCGCCGAGGGCTCGAGTGCGGTGCGGACGATCGCCCCGCCCTCGGTGTCCAGCAGTCCGTCGATCCGGACCAGGCCGTCCACCGGCTGCCCGATGCGGAGATACCGACGCTCGTGGGCGCGATTGGCCTCCGCCAGAGCTCCCTGGGCGTCGACCTGGTGCTCGAAGTTCTTGGCGACGCCCACGAACTGACCAGGGTCCATCGTTTCAGCGGCCTTCAGGAGGGTGGCTTCGGCCTTACGGACCTGGGCGGCGCCGAGGTGCTCGGCGGTGCGCGCCATGGTCAGGGCGTGTAGGTAGCCGATCTCGCCGCGAGCCAGGGCTTCTTCCGTCCGGGGCAGCTCTTTCAACTGGTGGGCCACCTCGACGCGCTCGGCGGCGGCGCCGCCTGAGAGTTTCCCGTTGACGCGCAACCAGGGGACCATGCCGAGGAACCCGTCTGCCTTGTAGCCGCCGGCCTTCTCGAAGCGCCGCGTCGCGTCAGCGGCGACGGCCTCCGTCCGGTCGATGATTTCGCGACCCTTGATGATGACCTCGCCGAGTTGACCGGCGGGTTGTTCGGCAAGCCAGCTCGGCAAGTCTTTGAGTCCCGACATGATCCGGTCGAGCGGCGTCTCGCTGGACCTGCACACCCTGCCATCCTGAACTATGGTTGCGACAGCTGTGTGTCGTAACGGACACGCCGCTCGCTAGAAATTGATCCGGATTGCCAGGGCGAAGCGCTAAGCGGCCGCCAGCAGCGGGGTCGCCTCACGCTCGGCTAGGGCAAGTGGCGGTCACCCTGGTCGTTGTGGTTGAGATGGGCACAAAGCATTGGATCATTGTCGGAGGCGTGCTCATCCTGGCCTTGACTGGGACTCTTGGACTCATCAGCCACGAAAGACTATCTCGCCAGGAAGCGCTCGAAGCGGCCGCCGTAACTGAAGGGGCGGGACGGCGCGTCGAAGCAAAGTTGATGCACTTTTCCGACCTCATAAGCGCTTATCCGCCAGCCGATCAACGATTGTCACCACGCGAGGATCCCATCGGCGAAAACGAACTTGTCTGGGTGATCGTTATCACCGGTTTCCTCGTTTCAGGCAGCTGCAGCCCGCCGGACCCGGGCATAGTGTCCCGCTGCGGACCGAACTGGACACTGCTTGTGGTCCGGGACCGTCGGACGGATCTTCCACCGGCGATCGACAGCCAGGCCGGGACCCGGGCATCGATCATTCGGCTGGACTATTCCGTCGACTGGCCGTCCTTCTTCCACGACTTAGCGGACCTCGAATTCGCGCCGCTGCTGTTCTAGCACGGGTGAGCGAAAATCAAGGCCATGTGTGGCCGGATCGGCTCCTCGATGCCTCGTGCGGAGCTGCTCGAGACCTACCATTGGCTCAGGGACGCGCCGGAAGACGAGCCGCGCTACAACATCGCCCCGACCGATCCGGTGCTGGCCGTTGGTCCCGATCGCGCCGAGGTCGTGCGCTGGGGCATCGAGGGCGCGAAGGGCGGGCTCTTCAACCTGCGGTCCGAGACGGCGCTCAGCAAGCCCGCCTACAAGTCCATGCTGCTGGGTCAACGGGTTCTGGTGCCGGCCAGCCACTTCTATGAATGGCGAAAGGTAGGTGGACAGCGGCTTCCCGTCGCCGTCTTACGTACGGACGGCAGATTTCTCAACCTCGCCGCGCTTCGTGGACGCTGGCAAGGGGCGCCGGCGGCGACCATCCTGACAACGACGCCCAACGCGGACATCGCAGCCCTCCACAACCGGATGCCGGTGGTATTGAACGACGACGATGCCGCCACCTGGGTGCTGGAAGAGTTGTCCCTGCGCCATCTGGCTGAGTTCCTCAAGCCGTGTCCGGACGGATGGCTGCGGCTGGCGCCGGCCTCGTCACTCGTAAACAATGTCCGCAACGAGGGCCGCGAGCTGCTGGACCCCGAGTCCCTGCCGCCTCAGCACCAACTGGAGCTGATGCCTCCCGACTGAACAGTCGGGTGCGCCTGCGGCGGCCCGGATTAGCGGATACTAGTCGCCGAAGTGGACGTCATCCTCCGCGACATCCTGGTGTTCCTCCAGAGCGGAGACATCTGGCGCCATGTCCTCGACCTGATCGACATTGGCCTGGTCGCCTTCTTTCTCTACCGGTTGTTCCTGCTCATCCGGGGAACCCAGGCGGTCCAGCTCATGTTCGGGGTCCTCTTGCTCGCCTTGATCGGCTTGTTGGCCAACCTGCTGGATCTACGGCTTCTCTCGTGGATCTTCCGCACCACTGCCCCGGCCATCCTGGTCGGCATCATCGTGCTCTTTCAGCCGGAGATCCGCCGCGCCCTGGACCAGTTCGGTCGGATCGGGTTCATCGGGCGGCCGCTGGCCCACTACAACCTGCAAATTTTCAATCGCATGGTCGATGAGGTGATCCGGGCGACGACGAAGCTGACCCAGCGCTTCACGGGCGCGCTCATCGTGTTCGAAAAGGAGACCGGCCTGGAAAACTATGCGAACAGCGGCATCCGGATCAATGGCGAGCTGACCGCCGAATTCCTGGAGGCGATCTTCTTTCCGAACTCACCGCTGCACGACGGCGCGGTAATCGTGCGCGGGAACCAGATCCTGGCGGCCGGCTGCGTGCTGCCGCTGGCGGAGGAGGGCACGGTCCGCGAGCGAATGGGGACGCGTCATCGCGCCGGGCTTGGCCTGTCGATGCAGACCGACGCGGTGGTGCTCATACTGAGCGAGGAGTTGGGCCAGATCGCCGTCGCCCACGAAGGCAAGTTGCTGCGCAACCTCGACCCAGACCGGCTGCGCCAGGTGCTGACCTCGCTGCTCCAGCCGCGTCCCGAAATCCATCGGCCGCCGCTCCCCGTTTGGCGGCGCTAGCACCGGGGTCGGTAAGATAGCCTTCCTGCTCAGAAATCTTCGACTCAAGTTGCTCGCGATCGGCTTTGCCGCCGCGCTCTGGAGTGTGGTGGCGTATACCTCGAACCCGACCGAGAGCAAGGGCTTCCGTCTTGCAATCGACCATCCGACCCTGCCCGCCGGCCTTGTCCTGGTTGGCGATCCTCCGGCGGTCAACGTCACCGTGATCGGAACAGCCGAAGAACTACAGCAGCGCTTCGACAAGAGCGTGCTGCACGTGACCGGCAATTTCTCCCGCGTCAAGGCCGGCCGCAATCCAGTACCAATCGATGTGCAGAACGGTGACCCGAACGTCAAGATCGTCGCGCCAAGCTCCATTCAGGTAACCGTCGACGAGCTGGGCAGTTCCACCCAGACGGTCGCGATCAATCGCATTCATGCGCTGCCTCCCGGATACCACGAGCAGACGAATGCCACCACTGTGTCCCCCGCGACCGTCCGGGTCGACGGTCCCAAGAGCCAGCTTCCCGGGATCCAGGCTGTCGTCGTGGTCGACCTCGAACCGCTTCAGGCCCCGGGCTTCACCAGCCCCTATCCCGTTGTGGTCTGGGATGCGAACAAGAAGGTCCTGACCAAAGGCTTTACGGTCACTCCACCATCGGTTTCCGTGAAGATGGTGATCCAGGCGGACGCGATCACGATTCCCAGGCCGGTCGGCTGGACGCTCACCGGCCAGCCCGCCGCCGGCTACCGGGTGAGCAACGTGCAGATCGCCCCCCTCGAGGTGCAGGCGACCGGCCCGCAGAATAGTCTGAGCGGCCTCCTGCTGGCAACCGATCCTGTCGATATCAGCGGCGCGAAGGGCGATGTGATCAGGACGGTGACCATCCGGCCGCCGGCTGGTGTGGACGTGGGCCAGAAAACGGCCCAGGTGCACGTATTCATCTCTCCGGCCCCTGGAGTCTCGCCGTCCCCGGCGCCGTAACCTTCGGCCGACGCTCGCGTTTAACCAAAACTACGAACTGAGTTCGCTCGTTTGACCACGCCCTGAGTGGGAATATAGGAGGCCGCGATATGTGCGGGATCATCGGGTACCTGGGTGAGCGCTCGGCGGCACCCATCATCATGGATAGCCTCAAGCGGCTCGAGTACCGAGGCTACGATTCCGCCGGGGTGGCGATCTTCAACGAGGCCGACGGCCAGACCTCGGTCGTCAAGAGCGCCGCCAAAGTCGACACCCTGGTCGAGCGGCTCACCGAGGAGATGCCCGAGGGTCGCCTTGGCATTGGCCACACCCGCTGGGCGACGCACGGACGACCGACGGTCATCAACGCGCATCCCCACACCGACTGCCACAAGCAGGTCATGGTCATCCACAACGGGATCATCGAGAACTTCGCCGAGCTGCGGAAGGACCTGCAGGCGAAGGGCCATGTCTTCATCTCCGAGACGGACACCGAGGTCGTGCCCCACCTGATCGAGGAGTACGACAAGGGTGACCTGGTGGCCGCGGTGCGTGAAGCGCTTGGCCGCTTGCGGGGCGCGTACGCTATGGCGATCTTTTCCCAGAAGGACCCTGATCTTCTGATCGGCGCCCGGCTCAACGCTCCACTGGTGGTGGGTATCGGCGACAAGGAATGGTTCGTCGCCTCCGACATCACCGCCGTTATCCCCTACACGAAGAAAGTCCTGCTGCTGGGTGAAGGCGAGATGGTCGCGATCACCCGGCTTGGCCCCGAGGTCAGCACCATTGGCGGCGCCGCCGTCAAGCCGAAGGTGATCGAAGTCAAGTGGGACATCAGTCAGGCGCAGAAGGGCGGCTTCCCGCACTTCATGGCGAAGGAGATCAACGAGGCGCCCGAGGCCGTCTCCAACGCCCTCCGCGGCCGGCTGACCGACGAAGGTGAGGTGACCTTCGAAGAATTCGGGTTGACCGATCGCCAGCTGCTCAAGCTGCGCGACATCAAGATGGTGGCGGCGGGCACGTCCTACTATGCGGCGCTGCTCGGCAAGTACATCATTGAGGAGCTGGCCCGGATCCCAGTCGAGGTTGAGCCGGCATCGGAGTTTCGCTACCGGCAACCGATCATCGATCAGGACACGCTGGTCATCGGCATCTCGCAGTCAGGCGAGACCGCCGACACGCTGGCAGCGATCCGGGAGGCGCGAAGCCGCAAAGCCCGAGTCGTGTCGATCACGAACGTGGTGGGCAGCTCGATGGCGCTCGAAAGCGACGGGGTGATCTATCTGCACGCCGGGCCGGAAATCGGCGTGGCATCGACGAAAACATTCATCGCGCATATCAGTTGCCTGTATCTGCTCGGAATCCGGCTGGCGGCGGTCCGTCACCGGCTCGACCCGGAGCGGCTGCGCGAGTTGACCGCTGAGCTCAAGGCGTTGCCGACCGCGGTCCAACTCGTCCTCGACGGCGCCGAGGCATTGAAGACGCTGGCTCGCAAGTACGCCGGCTACCGCAACTTCATGTATATCGGACGTGGCATCAATTACCCGATCGCGTTGGAGGGGGCGCTCAAACTCAAAGAGATCTCCTATCTCCATGCCGAGGGATACGCGGCCGGCGAGCTCAAGCATGGACCGATCGCGTTGCTGGATCGCAATTTCCCGGTATTTGCGATCGCGACCAAGGCGGCGACCCTCGAGAAGATGGACAGCAACATCCAGGAAGTGATCGCTCGCGATGCGCCGGTGGTCGCCCTGATCAGCGAGGGCGATGATACGCTCGCCGAGGTGCAGCTTGACCGGATCGAGATTCCTGCGGTCTCCGAGTTCCTCTCGCCGATTCCGAACGTTGTGGCCATGCAGCTCTTCGCCTACTTCGTGGCCAGCGAGCGCGGTTGCAATGTCGACCAGCCCCGAAATCTGGCGAAGAGCGTCACCGTAGAGTAAGCACGTGACCCCTCGGGTCGGCGTGGATGTGGCGGCGATCCCCCGCATCGCGGAGGCCCAGAGGCGGTTCGGCGATCGCTTCCTGCGGAAATTCCTCAGTGACCGGGAGATCGCGTATTGCGGCAATAGCCCTGAGCGCTGGGCCGGCCGCTGGGCCGCCAAAGAAGCCATCGGCAAGGCGATGCCGAGCGGGATCCCTCGGCCGCGCATGCGGGACGTCGAGATTTTGCCCAGCGACGATGGCCGGCCGCAGGTGCAGGTTGCGCCGGCGACGACGCTGACCGGCCGCGAAATCGACGTCAGCATCGCGCACGACGGCCACTTCGCCGTCGCCGTCGCCGTCATCCCCGATGCACCAACTCCCTCCCCCCTCGTGGAGGAGGGTCGGGGTGGGGGGGCCGAGCTTCCAGATGGCTTCCGACTTCCTGCCCGTCCGCGCGATGGGCATAAGGGCACCTTCGGGACGGTCGTCGTGCTGGCGGGATCGCAGGGCTTCACCGGCGCCGCCTATCTGGCGAGCATGGGGTCCGCCCGGTCGGGGGCCGGCATCGTTCGCCTGTTGGTGGCGCAGTCGATCTATCCGATCCTGGCGGAAAAATGCACTGAGGTGATCGTGGGGCCCGTACCCGAGATCGCGCCCGGCGTGGTCGGACACGCGTCGCTCAGCGGCGTGCTGCGTGGCTTTGCCGGCGCGGATGCCGGTGTGATTGGTCCCGGGATCGGCCGCGATATGTCGACCCGCCGGCTGATCGAGGACCTCGTCCCGCGGGTGGCGGCGCCGGTGGTGCTGGACGCCGACGCCCTGAATCTTCTCTCGGAACACCGAAGTATCCTGCCGCGGCTCTCCCCGCAGATCGTCCTGACGCCGCATCCGGCGGAGTTTGGGCGGCTTGCTGGTCTCGAAACGAGCGTCGTACAGCAGGACCGGCGCGGCATCGCGTCGCGGTTCGCCAAGCAATGGAACAAGGTGGTGGTGCTCAAGGGGGCCGGTACCGTTATCGCCGCTCCCGACGGCCGCGTGACGCAGAATCCGATCGCCACGCCGGCCCTGGCGTCCGGCGGAACCGGCGACGTGCTGGCC